>Ga0209758_1002427_pt1 | contig 19052 bp, 13 predicted proteins | sample AraplaMF_Col_mMF_FD_184258 | JGI IMG/M metagenome (GOLD analysis project Ga0209758, IMG submission 184258) | Arabidopsis root microbial communities from the University of North Carolina, USA - plate scrape MF_Col_mMF (SPAdes) (version 2) | ecosystem: Host-associated > Plants > Roots > Endosphere...
GTCCGCGGCCTGTGCAAGAGTTTCAGCGGCGTCCGTGCCGTGCAGGACGCTTCGTTCGAGGTTGAAGCCGGCTCGATCACCGGCCTGATCGGTCCCAACGGATCCGGCAAGAGCACCACCATCGACTGCGTCAGCGGCTTTCAACGCCTCGATGCCGGATGCGTGTACCTCGACGGCGCGGACATCAGCAATTGCCGGCCGGCGGCGGTCGCGCGTGCCGGCCTGATCCGCACTTTCCAGAACGTGCGGGTCTATGACAGCTACAACCTGCTCGACAATCTGCTGGTCGCCGAGGCGCCGTTCCGCGGCCAGGGCTGGCATGACGCGCTGCTGCGCACACCGTCGTTTCGCCGCGCGCGGGCCATGGCCGAACGTCGCGCCCGCGAGCTGATCGAGATGGTCGGCCTGACCCGGCTGATCGACGCGCCGGCGGCGGTGCTGTCCTACGGCCAGAAGAAGCTGCTGGCCTTTGCCGCGGCGATGATGTCACGGCCGCGGCTGATCGTGCTCGACGAGCCGGTGGCCGGGGTCAATCCGACCCGCGTCAACGAGGTCGCCGCCATCCTGCGCGCCGCCAATGCCGCAGGCGTGTCGTTCCTGATCGTCGAGCACAATGTCGAGTTCATCAACAGCCTGTGCGACAAGGTGATCGTGTTCGAGCAGGGCAGCAAGCTGACCGAGGGCACGCCCGACCAGGTTCGCGACGATCCGCGGGTGCTGGAAGCCTATCTCGGCATCGCCGCCAAAGCCGTCGAACGGGCGGAGGCGGTATGAGCGATTATCCCAGGCTGGAGCTTATCGCGCTCACCGCCGGCTACGGCGACGTGCCGATCGTGCATGATTTTTCGACCAGGCTCGCCTCCGGCTCGATCACCACGCTGATCGGCGGCAACGGCGCCGGTAAGTCGACGTTGCTGAGGGCGATCTTCGGCAGCAATCGCTGGTTCTCGGGCCAGGTCATCCTCGCGGGCGAAGCCATCGAGCACCTGGCGCCGTCCGAGCGGCTGACGCGCGGCATCGGCTTCGTGCCGCAGGGGCGCTGTAATTTTCCGCAGATGAGTGTCGCCGAGAATCTCAAGATGGGCTGCTATACCCTGCCCGGCCGCAGCCATCGCGACGCCATCGCGCGGGTCACCGCGCAGTTTCCGCTGCTGATCCGGAAATGGTCGGAACTGGCCGGCAACCTGTCGGGCGGCGAGCAGCAGGTGCTGGAGACGGCGATGGTGCTGCTCAGCGCACCGCAGGTGCTGCTGCTCGACGAGCCTTCGCTCGGCCTGTCGCCGAAGATGCAGAATGACGTGTTCGCCGAGGTGCGGAAGATCGCCGCCGGCGGCGTCACCGTCCTGGTGGTCGAGCAGAACGTGCACGGCGCGCTTCTGGTGTCCGACACCGCCATCGTCATGGAACTGGGCCGCAAGTTTCTCGAGGGCCCCGCCGCCGACGTCCGGGTCGATCCGCGGATTCGCGAGGCCTATCTCGGCGGCAACATCAAGGAGACAGTTGCGCAATGACATCGGCTCGCCTCGCCGTCGATATCGGTGGCACCTTTACGGATTTCGCGCTGGAGATCGCCGACAAGCGATTCAGCCGCAAGGTCCTCACGACGCCGAACGCACCGGAACAGGGCGTGCTCGCCGGCATCGACATGATCCTGGCCGACGCCGCGCTGCGCCCGGCCGATCTCGGCCTGATCATTCACGGAACGACATTGGCCACCAACGCCATCATCGAGCGCAAGGGCGCCCGGACCGCGCTCCTGGCGACGCGCGGCCACCGCGATTCCATCGAAATGGCTTATGAGCACCGGTTCGAGCAGTACGATATCTTCATGGACAAGCCGCCGCCGCTGGTGCCGCGGCATCTGCGGCTGTCGGTGCCGGAACGCATCGACGCCTTGGGGCGGATCCATGAGCCGCTCGACGAGCAGGCGCTGGCGGATCTGGTTCCGGTGCTGCGCAAGGAAGCGATCACCAGCGTGGCGCTGGGCTACCTGCATTCCTATGCCAACCCGGTTCATGAACTGCGCAGCCGCGACATCCTGAAAGAGCTGGCGCCGGACATCGCGGTGACGGTGTCGAGCGAGGTCTGCCCGGAAATGCGCGAATACGAGCGCTGGTCGACGGCCTGCGCCAATGCCTATGTCCAGCCGGTGATGGACCGCTACCTGAAGCTGCTGGAAGACGCCCTCGCCGCGCGCGGCTTTCGCTGCCCACTGTATCTGATGACCTCGGCCGGCGGCCTGACCACTGTGGAGATCGCGCGGCGCTTCCCGATCCGCCTGGTCGAATCCGGCCCGGCCGGCGGCGCCATTCTGGCCACCCACATCGCCCGTGAGCGCGGCCACGATCACATCCTGTCGTTCGACATGGGCGGCACCACCGCGAAGATCTGCCTGATCGACGACGGCCAGCCGCATTTCTCGCGCTCCTTCGAGGTGGCGCGACAATATCGCTTCCTGAAGGGCAGCGGCATCCCGATCCGGATTCCCGTCATCGAAATGGTGGAGATCGGCGCCGGCGGCGGTTCGATCGCCAAGGTCGACAATCTCAAGCGCATCCAGGTCGGGCCGGAAAGCGCCGGCTCGGAGCCCGGGCCGGCGTGCTATGGCCGCGGCGGTCGCGGCGCCACGGTGACCGACGCCAACGTGCTGCTCGGCCGCATCCAGGCGGACCGCTTTGCCGGCGGCAGGATGCGGCTCGACGCCGAGGCTTCGGCCAGCGTGGTGGATGCGTCGATCGGGACATCGCTGGGCCTCGACACCACGCGCGCCGCGCTCGGCGTCACCGAGGTGGTGGAAGAGAACATGGCCAACGCGGCGCGGGTTCATGCCGTCGAGCGGGGCAAGGAGCTGGCCAACCGCATCATGATCGCATTCGGCGGTGCCGCGCCGATCCACGCGGCGCGGCTGGCGGAAAAACTCGACATTGCGACCGTGATCGTGCCGGCCGGCGCCGGGGTCGGCTCGGCGTTCGGCTTCCTGCTGGCGCCGATCGCCTATGAGGTGGTGCGCACCCGTTATACCCATCTCGATGCCTCGTTCGAGGCGGCGCCGCTCAACGCGCTGCGCGACGGCATGCGCCGCGAGGCCGAAGCGGTGGTGCGGCTCGGCGCGCCCACCGCACCCTTGACCGAAGGCTGGACGGCCAGCATGCGCTATCGCGGCCAGGGCCACGAACTGACTGTCACGATTCCCGCCGCCGAGCTCGGCGCCGATTCCGCCGCGGAGCTGGAGCGGCTGTTCATCACCGACTACGAGCAGCAGTTCGGCCGCCGCATTCCGGGGCTCGACGTCGAGATCCTGAGCTGGTCGTTGCGGCTGGCGACCGCGGGCGCGCCGGTCACGCGCTGCCCGCCGGCTCCGGCCGATCGCGATGCCAAACCCGCCGCGACGGCCGATGTCATCGATCCGCTCAGCGGCGAACTGCAGCGGATCCCACTCTATGTTCGCGACGCCTTGACGCCGGGATCGATCGTGTCCGGCCCGGCGTTGATCGTCGAGGACGAAACCACCACACTGGTGACGACCGGTTTCACCGCACGGATCGACGCGCTCGGCAGCGTCGTCATGACCAGGAGGCGATGATGGACGGAGCGACCTCACACCCCGAAGACCCGATGTTCGTGATCCATCAGCAGATCATGTGGGACCGGCTGATCTCGGTGGTGGAAGAACAGGCACAGACGCTGATCCGGATCGGCTTTTCCACCTCGACGCGGGAGGCCGGCGACGTCTCGGCCGGCGTGTTCAACACCGCGGGCCAGATGCTGGCGCAGGCGATCACCGGCACGCCGGGCCATGTCAATTCGATGGCGCGGGCGGTGGTGCATTTCCTGGAGAAATTCCCGGCCGCCACCATGAAGCCCGGTGACGTCTTCATCACCAACGATCCCTGGAAGGGCACCGGGCACCTGCACGACTTCACCGTGGTGACGCCGGTGTTCCGCGGTGCCGCCATGGTGGCGCTGTTCGCTTCGACCTGCCACGTCATCGACATCGGCGGCCGCGGCATGGGACCGGACGCGCGCCAAGTGTACGAGGAGGGGATTTACATTCCGATTATGCGCTTCGCCAGCGCCGCGGGCACCAACGAGACGCTGCTCGAGATCGTCAAGGTCAATGTGCGCGAACCGGTGCAGGTGATCGGCGACATCTATTCGCTGGTCGGCTGCAACGACGTCGGCGGCCGGCAACTGCTGAAGATGATGGCCGAGTTCGGCATCGAGACGCTGGACGTGCTTGGCACCCACATTCTGGAGCGGTCACGCGCGGCGACGCTGGAGGCGATCCGCAAGCTGCCGAAGGGGCGTTACCACAACACCATGACCGTCGACGGCTATGACAAGCCGCTCGACCTCGTCGCCACCATGACGATCGGCGACGACGGCATCGACGTCGATTTTGCCGGCACCTCGGCGCCGTCGTCGTTCGGCATCAACGTGCCGTTCTGCTACACCGAGGCCTATGCCAGCTTTGGAGTCAAATGCATCGTGGCGCCGCGGGTGCCGAACAACGAGGGATCGCTGGCCCTGCTGCGGATGCACGCGCCGGAGAATTGCATCCTCAACGCCAAGCATCCGCACCCGGTGGCGACCCGCCACGTGGTCGGACAGATGCTGCCGGACCTGGTGATCGGCTGCCTCGCCCAAGTGCTCGGCACCGAGGTGCCGGCCGAGGGCACCTCCTGCCTGTGGAACCTGTTCGCGTTCGGCGGCTCCGGACAGATCGACGCCGATTCGACCGAGATGATGAAGGCACGGGTGTTCAACGTGATGTCGTTCCATTCGGGCGGCACCGGCGCGCGGCCCGGCAAGGACGGGCTCTCGGCCACGGCATTCCCGAGCGGCGTGCGCAACGTGCCGGTGGAGGTCACCGAGGCAATGTCGCCGCTGCTGATCAGGCGCAAGGAATACCGCACCGATTCCGGCGGCCCCGGCAAGTACCGCGGCGGGCTCGGCCAGGTGATGGAAGTGGTGACGCTGGACGATGCCGCGTTTGCGATTTCGGCGAATTACGACCGGGTGATCTATCCCGCCCGCGGCCGCGATGGTGGTTCGGACGGCATGGCCGGGATCCTGTCGCTGGGCTCCGGCGCCAGGCTGAAAAGCAAAGGCCAGCAGACCATCGCCAAGCATGAAGCGGTGCTGATCGAAATGCCCGGCGGCGGCGGGCTCGGCGATCCATTCACGCGCGATCCGGCGCAGGTGGCGGAGGACGTCCACCTCGGCATGGTGTCGCGACGCGCTGCCGCTGACGCCTATGGGGTGATCCTGCGCGACGACAACAGCATCGACCAGGCAGCGACCGCCACGGCGCGCCGCGGCCGCACCAAATCCTAATCGAGCAGCCAACTAGAACAGCCCTTGGATCGTATCCGGGGCCGACCGGAGAAAGAAACCATGAGTCTGATCATCAGTGCGGGCCTGCCGACCGGCATGGAAGGCCTGACCTATCCGATGCCATTTTCCTCGCCGGAGACGCTGATCAAGATCGCGCAGCACGCCGAGAAGCTCGGCTATCATTCGGTGTGGGGCAACGACCACATGACCACGCAGCACTATGTGCGCGAGGAATTCCCAGTGCCGCCGCGGTTCTGGGAGCCGCTGATGACCTATGCCTTCATCGCCGCCAACACCACGACGCTGCGCTTCGGCACCGGCATCCTGGTGCTGCCGATGCGCCGCGACATCGTGGTGCTGGCCAAGCAGATCGCGACGCTGGATCATTTCAGCGGCGGCCGGCTGGAAATCGGCGTCGGCGTCGGCGCCTACCGCGAGGAATTCGACGCGCTGCGCCCGGAAGGCGGCGTGCATCGCGGCGACATGGTCGAGGAGGGCGTGGCGGCGCTGCAGCTGCTGTTCAAGGAGCGCAACGCCAGCTTTGACGGCAAGTACTACAAGTACAAGGACGTCGAGTTCTTCCCAAAACCGCTGCAGAGCAAGCTGCCGATCTATTTCGGCGGCAACAACGAGAACCACATCCGCCGCGCCGCCGAAGGGGCCGACGGCTGGATCCCGGCCGGCATGCCGGTGGACAAGCTGAAAAGCATGGTGACGCAGATGAAGGAGATGGCCGCGGCCGCCGGGCGCGACCCATCCAGTCTGGCGGTGGCGCCGCAATACATCGTCCATGTCGGCAAGAGCCGGGAAGCCGCGGTCGCGCGCTACAAGCAGAGCCAGATGCACAAGCATCTGCTGTCGCTGTCGAAGTCGACGCTGAAGGGCCAGGCCGGCCTCGCCATGGAAGACATCAACCTGATCGGCGATCCGGACACCGTGGTGGAGCGGGTGCACCGGCTGAAGGACGCCGGCGTCACTCACCTGCTTGGCATGTACTTCGCCGCCAACGACGTGCAGGAACTGCTGGACCAGATGCAGTTCTTTGCCGAAGAGATCACGCCCAAGATCGTCTGAACGTATTGACCGGAAAACCTAGCCCCGTCATTGCGAGCGCAAGCGAAGCAATCCAGGAACCACGAAGGAAGCCTGGATTGCTTCGTCGCTTCGCTCCTCGCAATGACGGAGCTAGCGTAACGCACGAGAGAAAGCCCGCCATGCCCAATGAATTTGGCCTGTCGTTCGACGGCAGCGAGACGCCGGAAGCGCTGCGGGCCATGGCCGACGTCGCCGATCGCGGCGGCGTGACGACCATTTGGCTTGCCTCGCATCTGTTCCAGCGCGAACCCATCGCCACCGCGGCGGTGGCGTTGGCGGCGACGCGCAGGGTCAACATCGCGCTGATGGCAATGAGCCCCTATTCGGTGCATCCGCTCTACGCCACCATGGCCGCCGCGACGCTGGACGAATATTTCCCCGGCCGGGTGACGCTCTGCTTCGGCGTCGGCGCGCCGCGCGACCTCGAGGCCGCAGGCATCGCCGCCGAGCATCCGCTCGGCACCATGCGCGAGGCCATCGCCTTGGCGCGGGCGCTGCTGAGCGGCGAGAGCGTCGACCACAAGGGCGAGCGGTTTCGCGTGTCGGGACGGCGGCTGGCCAACGGCGCGCGGCGGATTCCGATCTTTCTCGCCGCCTCCGGACCGCAGATGCTGGAGCTCGCGGGAGCCCGCGCCGACGGCGTGCTGATCAGCGCCGCGACCTCGCCGGCCTTCGTGCGCTGGACGCTCGACCTGGTGCGCAAGGGCGAAGAGGCGGCCGGCCGCCGCGTCAAGAAGACCGCGCTGGTCTACGTCTCCACCGACGATGACGCGCGCGTCGCGCGCGACCGGCTGCGGCGCACGCTGGGCTTCATCCTGCGCGGCCAGCACCACGCACGCAACCTCGAGCTCGGCGGCACACCGCTGGATCAGGCCGCGCTGGCCGCGGCTTTTGCCCGCGAGGACTGGGCCGCCGTGGATGCGCTGATCAGCGACGAGGTGGTGAAACGCCACTCCGCCAGTGGCAGGCCGGACGAAGTCAAGGCGGCGTTTGCCGCCTATCAGGAGGTCGGGCTCGACGAGATCGTGGCGTCGGGGATTACCGCGCCGGCGCAGCTCGGCAAGATGATCGAACTGCTGCCGCAGAGGTAAAAGCTTCAGCGTTTCAGCGGCGCCCGCGACGGTGGCGCGCCCAGCCTGCGCGAGACGCTTTCGGCGGCGTCCCCGACCAGTTCGCACAGGCGGTCGATGTCGCGTTTGGTCAAGCCCTGGCGCGGTACCGCGCCGCTGAGCGACGCCACCACATGGCCGCTGGCATCGCGCACCGCGGCGCCCACCGAGTAGATATTGTTGAGGTTCTCCTCGTCGGAGATCGCAATGCCTGTGGCGCGCACCTCGCGCAGGTCGGCCAGCAGCGCGCGCAGCGAGGTCTTGGTCTTTTTCGTCAGCTTTTGGTACGGCTCGCGGCCCATCACGTCGGCGACCTGCTTGTCCGGCAGCGCCGCCAGCAGGATCTTGCCGAACGCGGTCGAGTGCGGCGGCGCCAGGGTTCCCGGCGAATTGTTGATCACGATGGGGCCGTTGCTGCGCACCACCTTGAGATAGACCACGGCGTGATCGCGCAGCACGCCGAGGAAGCAGTTGACCTGGTGCTTTTCGGCCAAGGCCACCAGTTCGGGGGTGCTGGCGCGATCGAGATCGTTATGGGTCAGGAACGAATTGCCGATCTGGAACGCGCGATAGCCGATGCGGTATTTGTGGGTGTCGGACGACTGCTCGGCAAGGCCGGTCGAGGCCAGGGTCGAGATCAGCCGGTGTACGATGGTCGGCGACAGGTCCATGCGGCGGGCGATATCGCGAACGCCGAGCGCGCCGTTTTCGGCGAGCAATTCGAGGATATCGACGGCGCGCGCAACTGACTGGCTTTCGGCACCCATCCTGTCTTCCGGTCGCTCCACCACGTGAAAGTTGCAGACAGCTATCCGGCTCGCGTCGTCGATGTCAATGCGGCCTTGGCTGGAGCAGCGGTGCCTGCGAGCCCGTCGTCACCCGAGCGAAGATGCGGCGCATCGGGCGAGTCGCAGGCATGGCCCACGTCAGCCGCGGCGGCAAGCCGCCGCACCGGCCAATTCCTTGACACAAAAGCCGGAGTCCTCCTAAACTTGATCGGAACGACGTTCCTATAATCGGAACAAGCATCGCGCGGCACGCATCTTGCGTCAAGACAATTCACGATCATCCTTTTGAGAGAGGCTCAGACATGTTGATGCGAACGATGGCCGCGGCGATTGCAATTTCGCTGGCGCTTCCGGTGGCGGCCGATGCGCAGAGCATCGTGATCGGGGCCAGCGTGCCCGACACCGGCCCGGCGGCGGCGCCGGCGATCTGGCAGCGCTGGGGTTTCCAGATCGCGATGGACGAGGCCAACGCCGCCGGAGGCGTGCTGGGCAAGAAGATCGAGCTGTTGCCTTATGACAATCGCTGCAATCCGTCGGAGGCGGTCAACGTCGCCAACAAGCTGATCGAAGCCAAGGTGGTCGCGATCCTCGGGGCGCATTGCAGCTCGGCGACACTGGCGACGATGCCGCTGATCGCCACCGCCAAGATCCCGATGATCGACGGCGTGGCGTCGAGCCCGAAGATCACCGAGCTGTCCGGCGTCGGCGGCAACGACTGGACGTTCCGGATCAATCCTTCCGACGACGACATGATGGAGGCGCTCGGCGTCTATCTCAGCCAGGGTTCGAAGCTCAAGCGCATCGCCGTGCTCGGTGAGGACACCGATTTCGGCCGCGGCGGCGCGGCGGCGTTCGCCAAAGTGGCCACGAAATACGGCCTTGAGATCATCTCGACCGATTTTCATCCGCAGAGCTATCCGGACTACACCTCGCTGCTGACCCGTATCCAGCAGAGCAAGCCGGACGCCATCGCGCTGTTTCAATTGGCCGGCGACCAGCTCAACTTCCTGCGCAACGCCATGCAGCTCGGCGTCAAGATCCCCTACATCGGCCGTTTCGACCCCGGCGGCAACAACCTGCAGATCATCCAGGCCGGAGGCATGGAGGGTTCGATCACCTCCTGGACCTACAGCTATCTGGTCGATACCCCCGCCAACAAGGCGTTCGCCGCCGAAGTCGAGAAGCGCCACAAAACCACGCCGGTGCTGCAGACCTGGGCCGGCTACGACGCCATGCGGGTGCTGCTGCAGGCCATCAAGGAGGCCGGCTCGGCCGAGCCCGCCGCGATCCGCGACGCCCTGAAGAAGATCCAGTTCACCAACGTGATGGGCGCCACGGTCAAGTTCGACGATCACCATCAGGCCGGCAAGACCGTGCTGATCGAAGGCATCGCCGACAAGAAGGTGAAGATCCTCAGGGAAGTGTCGCTGAAGAATTGAAGGCGGCATGAATTCACAGCGCGGATAATGCTGGATCGCAGCCCGATTAGTGTGTAGACGGACGCTCCCTCCTGGAGCGCCCATGTCGATCTGCGGACTTGATTTCGGAACGTCGAACACGACGCTCGGAACCATCGATGGCGGCGCGCCGGTGCTGGCGGCGCTGGAAGGCGCCGACCCGACGATTCCGAGCGCGATCTTCTTCGAAGCCAATGGCGGCGTCCGGATCGGCCGCGCGGCGATCGCCGCCTATGTCGAGGGCGCGCCTGGCCGGCTGATGCGCAGCCTCAAGTCGGTGCTCGGCACCGCGCTGATCGGGGAGACCACGCGGCTCGGCCCGGAACGCCGCAGTTTTCGCGAGGTGATCGCGACCTATCTGCGCACCGTGAAGCGCCGTGCCGAGGCGGCCACCGGTCGCGAATTGCGCGAGGTGGTGCACGGCCGGCCGGTGCATTTCGTCGACAATTCGGCGGATGCCGACCGCAAGGCCGAGCAGACGCTGCGCGAGATCGCGCACGAAATCGGTTTTGCCGAGGTGACCTTCCAGTTCGAGCCGATCGCGGCGGCGCTGGACTACGAGCGGCAGATTTCGCAGGAAGAAGTGGCGCTGATCGCCGACATCGGCGGCGGCACCTCTGATTTTTCCATCGTACGATTGGGGCCGCAGCGGCACGGCAAGGCCGACCGCGCCGAAGACATCTTGGCCAATGACGGCGTGCGGATCGGCGGCACCGATTTCGACCAGAAGCTCAGCCTCGGAATGGTGATGCCGCTGTTCGGCTTCGGCAGTCCGATGAAGCGCGAAGGGCTGGAGGTGCCGTCGCGCTATTTCCACGACCTCGCCACCTGGTCGAACATCAACCGGATGTACGAGCCGCGGGTGATGAGCGAGCTGCGCCAGGTGCAGCGCGAGGCCAGCGAACCGGAACTACTCGACCGGCTGCTGCGCGTGGTCGAGGAACAGCGCGGCCACACATTGGCGATGGAAGTCGAGGACGCCAAGATCGCGCTGTCGGAGACGCGGCGCGCCAGTGTTCCGTTGCAATGGGTCGCGCCTGATCTCGAGGCCGGTATCGGCCGTCCCGACCTCGTCAGCCACACCAGGCAGCTCGCCGACCGCATCGGCGCGCGGATCGGACTTTGCCTGGCACAGGCCGCGTTGCGCGCGGATGCCGTCGACGCCGTGTTCCTGACCGGCGGCTCGGTGCGGCTGGCCCATGTCCGCAAGGCGATCATCAAGGCCGTCCCGAACGCGCGCGTCGTCGAGGGCGACACGTTCGGCGCGGTTGGCAAGGGGCTGACCATCGAGGCGATGCGGCGATACGGGCGGGAACGTACAAGCGCGATGCGCTGAGGGCGGCCTGGCGCATCCGCTACGACTTTGCCGCGTCGCCGGCTCTGTCCATGCGGAAACGCCCCTCACCCGGATTGCCTGGCAATCCGGCCTCTCCCCGCGTGCGGGGCGAGTGACTGGCCGGCGCGCATGGCGCGCGCGCCGAGCGCCATGTCACGCCGCAGCAGCTTGCGCAGCGTCGATGATTCGGCGTAGCCGACCCGCTGGGCGATGTCGTCGAGGCCGAGATGCGTTGTCTCGAGCAGCTCGACGGCCTTTTCGACGCGCAACCGCTGCACCAGCCGGATCGGCGACAGCCCGGTGGCGCGCTCGCACCGCCGCGCGAAGGTGCGAACGCCGAGACCCGCGGCTGCGGCCAGTTCAGGGATCGAGAGCGCCTTGTGCAACCGGCGCCGCGCCCAGCGCTCGGCGCGGCCGATACGTTCATCGGCGGCGGTCAGATACGAGATCGCCATATAGCGCGACTGCGACCGGCGCTCATCGAGCAGCAGCAGGCGGGCGCAATGATCGGCGAGTTCGGCATCGGCATGACGCGCGATGACCGACAGCATCAGGTCGAGCTGGGCCATGGCCGCGCCGGCCGTGGTCAGCTTGCCGTCGGTCACCACCATGCCGTCGGCTTCAAGCGCGACCTCGGGAAACAGCTGGCGGAACAGCGGTGCCAGCCACCATGTCGTGGTCGCCCGCCGCTTGTTCAGCAGCCCGGCACTGGCGACCAGAAACACGGCGGAACAGGAGCTGGCGATTTCCGCGCCCGCCCGCGACGCGGCGCGCAGCCTGCCGCGGGCGATATCCGCATCCGGGCGTCGCAGCCCCTCGCGAATGAGCCTTTCGTCGCTCCAGCCAAGGCCGGGAACGATCACGACATCCGCCCGGCCTCTGGTTTGCGTCACGGCGGGACCGACGAAACTCCGCGCCCATTCCGCGCCCGAGCCGGAAATCCGCACCCCGAAGCACGGCGGGCGCCGCGCGCTGCGGCGCAGACGGTTCGCCGCCGCGAGCAGCTCGAACGTGATCGCCACGCTGGCGGGTGAGGCCTCCCGCAGCACAACGACTTCGACGATCGCCATGTCAAATTCTCCTGATGTCAAAATCGCCCTGATCAAAGTCATTTCTGACACTTGCCGACCCTGATGCCCGGGAAATAGCCTGGCGGCAAGCTTCTCGGAGACCGCCATGCCTGCAGATCTGCTGACACCGGATGCCCTGTCCGATTTCGAACGGCGGCAGGTCACGCTGCGCGATGTCACCAAAACCGTCTATGTCGCCGGCGGCGGTCCGGCGGTGATCGTGATGGCCGAGATGCCCGGCATCAGCCCGCATGTCGCGCGCTTCGCCCGCTGGGTGCGGGAGGCCGGCTTCCGGGTCTACATGCCGTCACTTTTCGGACGCGACGGCGACGTCCCCGACGCCGAGACGGCCGCCGCGGTGTTTCGCCGGGCCTGCATCAGCGCCGAATTTCGCGCTCTCGGCAGCGGATCGTCGAGTCCGGTGTCAGACTGGCTGCGCGCGTTGGCCCGGCTGGCGCACGAGGAGAGCGGCGGCCCGGGCGTCGGCGCCATCGGCATGTGCTTTACCGGCAATTTCGCGCTCAACCTGATGCTCGAGCCCGCGGTACTGGCGCCGGTGGTGTCGCAGCCTTCGCTTCCGCTCGACAATCCAGCCGGCATCGAAAGCGCGCCCGAAGAGCTGGCGCGGGTCCGCGAGCGGCTGGAGCGGGAGGACCTCACCGTGCAGGCCTATCGCTTCGCCGGCGACACGTTTTGCCGCGCCGAACGGTTCGCAGCCTACGACGCGGCCCTCGGCCCGCGATTTATCGGCCGCGTGCTGCCGGACGACGCGGCCAACAGCGGGCCCGCGCCGCCGTTCTTCGAGCGATTCGTCAAGACCCCGCACAGCGTGGTGACGGTTCATCTCATCGATGAGGCGGAGCAGCCGACCCTGGCTGCGAGGGACGAGATCCTCGCCTTCTTTCGCAGGCGGCTCAAAGGTTCCGAGGCCGCCCCGGCGCATCGCGCGGTTTGACACTAATGCATTAGTGCTTTAACGCTCGGCCCCTCAACGACATCAAGGGAGGCCGCTGGTGGGACCGTTACGAGCCATTAGTATTGCAATGCTTGCGCTGGCTCTGGGCTGCGGCGCGGCGGCCGCCGAATATCCCGAGCGGAACGTGACGGTGATCGTGCCGTTTCCGGCCGGCGGCGCGTCCGATATCACCGGCCGACTGCTCGCGGCCAAGGTTGCCGAGCGCCTGAAACAGACTCTCATCGTCGAGAACCGCGCCGGCGCCAACGGCGCGCTTGGTGCGACGGCGTTGAAGCAGGCTGCAGCGGATGGCTACACGCTGCTGGTCGGGTCGATCGGCGTCTTTGCGATCAATCCGGCGCTGATCAAGGATCTCAAATACGATCCGCAAAAGGACTTTGATCTGCTCAGCGTGGCGGTTCGCACGCCCAACGTGCTGGTGGTCAATCCCGGCCTGCCGGTCACCAACGTGGCGGAGCTGATCAGTCACCTGAAAGCCAATCCCGACAAGATCACGTTTGCCTCGTCCGGGATCGGATCTTCCGACCACCTGACGGCGGCGCTGTTCTGGCAGAAGACCGGCACCACCGGCCTGCATGTGCCGTACCGCGGCGGCGGCCCCGCCATCAACGACCTGATCGCGGGCCATGCCAATGCGTCGTTTCAGAATCTCGGCGCCGTTGCCCAGCAGATCAAGGCGGGGAGCCTGAAGGCGCTCGCGGTGACCAGCGACAAGCGCACGGCGACCCTGCCCGACGTGCCGACGATGGCGGAGGCCGGGGTCAAGGATCTCGAGGTCTATTCGTGGCAGGCAACGGCGGCGCCGAAAGGCCTGCCGGCGGCGGTCAAGACCAGGCTCGAGAAAGAACTGGTCGAGGCCGCCAGCGCGCCGGAGGTCAAGGCCAAGTTCGAAGCCGTCGGCTTCGACGTGGTGGCCAGCAATGGCGAGCAGTTCGCGACGTTCCTGAAGAACGAGACCGAGCGATGGCGGGATGTCATCCAAAAGGGGAACATCACGCCGGGGCAGTAGCGGTTCCCACCTCGCTGCGTTAGCCATTTGGCCCAATGACCCGTACCAAGTCCGCCAAAAACGCTCTATGATCGGGCAGCGATCCGGTCGATGGGCGAACAGCATGATTCTGACACTGAGCAAGATGGGCGTGGCGTACACGGCGCTGATCGCGGCGTCCGGGGTTGCACTGGTGGTCGGCATTCAGCACGTCCGCCACGAGGCACCGGCGGCCGCTGACCGTGTCGCCACCATGCCGGCCGCCGAAAAGCCCGCGGCGGCCGCGCGCGAGCAAGGCCCGCCGGCGCGCGCAAACGGCAAGGTCGAATCCAACGCGGTCGTCGGCGTGCTGAACGCACTGAGCGGACCGGCGCTTCCGCCGAAGAGCAGCGACGACACGCCGTCGTTCGACGTTGCGCGCATCGAGCCCAACGGCGATACGGTGATCGCGGGCCGGGCTGCGCCCGGGGCAACGGTGGAGCTGCTGCGCAACGGCGAACCGCACGACCGGGCGGTGGCGAACCAATCCGGGGAATTCACCATGGTGCCGCCGCCGCTTCCGGCAGGCACCTACGACCTGACGCTGCGCGCGAAGCAGCCTGACGGCAAAGAGGCGACCTCCAAGCAGAGCGTGGCGGTGGTGCTCGAGAGTCCCAAGGAGCGCCCGGTCGTGGCGCTGATGACGCCGGACAAGCCCACCAAGGTCCTGTCACAGCCGGCGGCGCCGAAGCCGGCTGCCGGAGCAGTCTCCGTCGAAGCGGTCGAGACCGAGCCGGGTGGCAAGCTCCATGTCAGCGGTCGCGCGCGCGCCGCCGCCACAGTCAGGCTGTATCTGAACGACAGCTTCATCGCCTCGGCCACCGCCGATCCCGACGGGCGCTTTGCGGTCACGATCAATAAAGGTGTCGTCGCCGGCAACTATCGGGTTCGGCTCGACGAGGTCGATGCGACGTCCGGCTCGGTTCGCGCCCGCGCCGAGGTTCCGTTCAGCGTTCCCGATACGGTCGTCACCGGATCCGTGACCACGCCGCCGGTCAAGCGACAGGACGCCGCCGCCGCAGCGCAGCCGCAACTGGCGGCCGCCGATGGCGCCGTGGCGCACGATACCGCCCAGCCGGCCGCAAGCTCGGCCTCGGCGGTGGTGGTGCCGAAGATCGCGACCTCCACGGTCTCCCGGGGCGACAGTCTCTGGCGCATCAGCCGCCTCAGCTACGGCAACGGCACGCGCTACGCCGTCATCTACAAGGCCAACCAGGCGCAGATCCGCAATCCGAACCTGATCTATCCCGGCCAGATCTTCGTCATTCCGACGCAATGAGCCAGAGCATTATCGGTTCTGATTGAATCAGAGCCGAAGCTCCAAACTAGCATAGAACGCCGGCGGCAATGGCTCACGCCGAGACGCGGGCCGGCTCACCGCTTCGGCCAAGCAGCGGCCTGATCTCGGCGGCGGGCCGCGGCGCGCTGAACAGGTAGCCCTGCATCTGGGTGCAACCGAACTCGCGCAGCAGGTCCCGCTGCCGTTCCGTCTCGACGCCCTCGGCGGTGGTGACCATGTTGCGCGCCGCGGCGATGTTGACCACGGCCCGCACGATCGCCTCGGAGCCGCTCTCCTCGATGTCGCTGACGAAGCAGCGGTCGATCTTGATCTTGTCGAACGGAAACCGCTTCAGATAGCTCAACGACGAAAAGCCGGTGCCGAAATCGTCGAGCGCGATGCGCACGCCGATGCCGCGCAGCTGGTGCAGGATGGCGAGCGCGGTCTCGTCGTCGCGGATCAGCACCGCCTCGGTGATTTCGATCTCCAGCCGGTTCGCCGCCAGCCCGGACGCGGCGAGCGCGCCGGCGATGCGCAGCGCCAGGGTCTCGCTCTTCAGCTGCACCGGCGAGACGTTGACGGCGAGCTGGACATGATGCGGCCAGCTGGCGGCCTCCTTGCAGGCGGTGCGCATCACCCAGTCGCCGAGCTTGTCGATCAGGCCGGTGTCTTCTGCCACTGGGATGAATTCAGCGGGCGAAACCATGCCGCGCTCCGGATGGCGCCAGCGCAACAGCGCTTCGCAGCCGGTCACCTCATTGCTGATCAGATCGAGCACCGGCTGGTAATGGAGTTCGAAGCCGCCAACGGCCATCGCCTGGCGCAGATCCTGCTCCATGGCGAGGCGGGCCTTGGCGCTCGCGTCCATCGCCGGCTCGAAGAAACGGTGGGTGCGGCGGCCCCCGGTCTTGGCACTGTACATCGCCAGATCGGCGTATTTGACCAACTGGTCGAGATCGGTGCCATCGCGCGGCGCCAACGCGATGCCGATCGATGCGTCGGTCGACAACTGATGGCCGAGGCAGTGGCAGGGCTGCCGGATGGCATGATGCAGCCGGGTCACGAAGGCGACGACCTCATCGGGACCGCCGATCGCGGTCCGGATCACCGCGAACTCGTCGCCGCCGAGCCGCGCGATCAGGTCGCCGGGCGCGAGGCAATCCTTGATGCGGCCGGCTATGGTCTTGAGCAGCTCGTCGCCGACATGATGGCCGAGCGAATCGTTGATGCCCTTGAATTCATCGACGTCGATGTAGAGCAGGGCGAACTTATCGCCCCGGCTCGCCTTTTCGAGCTCGCGCTCGATCTGTTCGCGGAACAGCACCCGGTTGGGCAGATCGGTGAGCGCGTCGTAATGCGCCAGATGGGTGATCCTGTCGTCGGCGCGGCGGCGTTCGGTGACGTCCTCGACGACGTTGATGATGTAGCGCGGATCGCCGCTCGCATCGTTGATTCCGATGCGCTTGGAGGTGACGATGCGGTCGCCCATGGCCTGGCTCTTCCACAGGTGCTCGCCGCGCGACAGGCCGTCGTGGCCCTGCAGCATCCGGTCATCGTCGGCGGTGATGACGTCGGCCGACTCTTTGCGGAAGATGTCGAAGGCGGTCCTGCCGACCACCTGGTCGCGCGACATGCCGAACTTCTCCTCGGCCGCGCGGTTCACCAGCAGATAGCGGCGGTCGCGCGCCCCCTTGACGGTGATCAGCGAGGGAATGTGGTCGATGATCTGGCGCAGGAAGGCGTAGCTGCGGTCGCGCTCCTGCTCGAGCTCGCGGCGTTCGGTGATGTCCTCCAGCGTGGTGACCCAGCCGCCATGGCTCAGCGGCTTGCTGACCGCCAGCAGGCAGCGGCCGTCCGCGCAGTTGATGATGCTGTGGTCGACCTCGCCGCGGGCGATGTTGCGCATCACCGTGGCGCAGAATTCCTCGACGTCGCCGTCGAAGGCACCCTTGTCCTTGCGGTGCTGGATCATATCCGTGAAGTGACAGCCCGGCTTGACGACCTCCGGCGACAGATTGACCATGTCGACGTAACGCCGGTTGAAGGTCACGATACGCGCGGACGCATCGTACACCACGAGCCCCTGGATCATGTTGTTCAACGCGGTGTCGAGCCGCTGCCGTTCGGCCTCCAGCCGCTGCTGCGCCTCGCGGTTCTGCCTTGAAATCTGCCGGATGATCAGAAACAGCATCAGCGCGACCACCGACGCCGCCAGCGCCGCCGCGGCGATCAGGAGCCGGGTCTGGTCCCGCCAGTCGGCGAGCGCGGCGGAGGCGGTGTTGGTTGCGACGACGATGGCGGGGAAGCGGGTGAGCCGGGCCGCGGAGCCGAGACGCTCCATGTTGTCGATCGGACTGGTGACGCGGCGCGTGAGCTGATCACCGCCGGTCAACACGCGCGACAGCAGCGCCCCCGGAAATTTTTGTCCGATCATCTCCTCGATGCGCGGATAGCGTGCCAGCAAGGTGCCGTCGGCGTGAAACATGGCAATGGCCGCGCCGGCCCCGGGCGCGGCCGAAGCGAAGAATTTCTCATAGGTCGCCGGGTCGATGCGCCGCGTCATCACGCCGAGAAACACGCCATTCTCCCCGGTCAGCCGATGGGCGATCACCGTGTTGAGGCGGCCGTTGAGATAACTCTTGACCGCTTCCGTCAGAACCGCCGGTGATTGCGGATCGGATTTGAAGGTCCTGAAATAATCCCGGGCGGCAATGTTGAAGGCCGGCGCCGGCAACGGGCGCGACCAGTTGACGACCTCCCCGTTGCTGTCGAACAGCGTGATGTCACCGAGGTAGGACAGCACCCCGGCCTTGGCGCTCAGGATGTCATGCGCCGACGGGCTCGCCATCCGCGCCCGGAACAGCTGCGGCGAACCGATTTCGGAGAGCTGCAGCCGCGAGATCACGTCGGCGGCGATGGTGTCGGAGTCCTCGAAGTGCTGATCGAAGTGGCGGGTCACCAGCCGGACGGTGCTTTCCAGTTCGCGTTCGCTGTTGCTCAGCGCCCGCTCGCGAAACTGCCCGATCATCATGATCGTCCCGGCCAGGATCGCCGTGACGAGGACGGCGCCGCACAAGGTCAGCCACAGCACCGGATTGCGGGCCGTGATGACGGCCCGCCGGTCGACCGCCGCCGCCTGCGGGACCTCGCTGGTCGTATGGTGAAATGGGCTGGGCATTTCCGCTCCGAAGGGAGCGAAACCATACGCTGTCGGGACGACACAAACCGTTAGGAAATCCGGTTACTGGAATTTTAACAAGGCTTTGGCGACGCCTTTGACGCCGACTCCGGCCTCATATTGCGAGCCCCGCCGGTGCCAAGGCACCTCGCCGCCCCGCGGACGGGCGAGGTGCTATTTGCCTAAAACCAGGTCCGGCAACCATAACGTCAGGGCCGGCACGTAGGTGATGATGCCGAGCACGACCACGAGCAGGACCAGAAACGGCAGTATGCCGCGGACGACTTCGCCGACCGGCGCCGACGATATGGTGGAGAGCACGAAGAGGTTGAGGCCGACCGGCGGATGGACGAGGCCGATCTCCATGTTGTGGGTGAAGATGATGGAGAAATGCACGGGG
>Ga0209758_1002429_pt1 | contig 19044 bp, 16 predicted proteins | sample AraplaMF_Col_mMF_FD_184258 | JGI IMG/M metagenome (GOLD analysis project Ga0209758, IMG submission 184258) | Arabidopsis root microbial communities from the University of North Carolina, USA - plate scrape MF_Col_mMF (SPAdes) (version 2) | ecosystem: Host-associated > Plants > Roots > Endosphere...
CTCTTCAACCTTCCGATCCATATCAGCACCTCGCGCGCCAATCCTGAATCTTCTCAAATAATTGATTCTCAAGCCCGAAGCGTGAGACCTTCTGACTCAGTACGATTTGCCCACTCTACGAGCTGGAGTGACGGCAGCCGTCATTCCAGGGCGGCGCGAAGCGTCGAACCCGGAATGACAAAGCATCGAAGAGCCTACACCTCCCCAAAACAACTGACCGCACTGCAAAAACTGTGGCCCAGATGGCACGGGAATTGCTGAAATGTTAGGCTGGTGGCAGAACAGACCCTCGTTCGCTGCCCCGATTTGACTCTAATCTGACGGATCCAACTTGCTCGGATATCTCCTTCGCCGAATCCTCGCCGCCGTGCCCGTGATGGGCGTCGTCGCGCTGTTCGTCTTCCTCCTGCTCCGCCTCACCCCTGGCGATCCGGCCGCGATCCTCGCCGGCGACAATGCGACGCCCGAGCGGCTGGAACGCATCCGCACCTCGCTCGGCCTCAACGAGCCGCTGATCGTGCAGTTCATCACCTGGGTCAACAAGCTGCTGCACGGCGATCTCGGGACCTCGCTGATCTCCAATCTGCCTGTGATGAAGATGATCGGCCAGCGCGTCGAGCCCTCGATCTCGATCGCGCTGTGCACCATCATCCTCGCCGTGATCGTCGCGGTTCCCTTGGGCGTGATCGCGGCGTGGAAGCACGGCACCTGGATCGACCGTTTCGTGATGGGGCTGTCGGTGCTCGGCTTCTCGGTGCCGGTGTTCGTGGTCGGCTACATCCTGATCCAGATCTTCGCAATCGAGCTGCGCTGGGTGCCGGTGCAGGGCTTCCGCAGCATCTTCAACGGCTTCGGGCCGTTCTTCGAGCGCATGGTCCTGCCGACCTGCGCGCTCTCCTTCATCTACATCGCGCTGATCGCACGCATGACGCGCGCGGCGATGCTGGACGTGCTCGGTGAGGATTACGTGCGAACGGCGCGTGCGAAAGGCATCAACGAGGTCGCCGTGATGATGCGCCATGCGCTGCGCAACGCCGCGGTGCCCGTGATCACCGTGATCGGCACCGGCTTTGCGCTGCTGATCTCCGGCGTCGTCGTCACCGAGAGCGTGTTCAACATTCCCGGCATCGGCCGCCTCACCGTCGATGCGGTGCTGGCGCGCGATTATCCGGTGATCCAGGCGATGATCCTGCTGACCTCGCTGATCTATGTCGTCGTCAATCTTCTGATCGACGTCGCCTACACCCTGCTTGATCCCCGGATCCGGTACTGAGGCAAGGATTGAAGAACAAACATGTCGGTCGAAACCCTTCCCCAGTCGTCCATTCCGATCACCTCGCCGCTGCGGCCGCGCTTCGGCTTCCTCACCTCGACGCCGATCATCGCCACGGCGACGGTCCTGCTGGCGCTGATCGTGCTGGTCTCGATCCTCGCGCCGCTGATCGCGCCGCATGATCCGATCCAGCTCTCGCCGTCGCAACGGCTGAAGCCGTCGTCCGCGCAATTCCTGCTCGGCACCGACGCCTATGGCCGCGACCTGGCCTCGCGCGTCCTCTATGGCGGCCGCATCTCGCTGCTGATCGGCATCGGTTCGGCGATCCTGTCGATCGTGATCGGCCTCGCGATCGGCCTCGTCTCCGGCTTCTTCAAGCTGGTCGATGCCGTGCTGATGCGCGTCATGGACGGCCTGATGGCGATGCCGAGCATCCTGCTCGCGATCGCCGTGGTGTCGCTGTCCGGTGCCAGCCTCTGGACCGTGCTGATCGCGATCACCATCCCCGAGATTCCGCGCGTCGCGCGCCTGGTGCGCTCCGTCGTGCTGTCGGCGCGCGAGGAACCTTACGTCGAGGCGGCGATCTCGGTCGGCTCGTCCTTGCCGAAGATCATGTGGCGGCACCTGATGCCGAACACGGTCGCGCCGCTGATCGTTCAGGGCACCTATATCTGCGCCAGCGCCATCCTCACCGAGGCGATCCTCTCCTTCCTCGGCGCCGGCATCTCGCCGGAAACGCCGACCTGGGGCAACATCATGGCCGAGGGCCGCCAGTACTTCCAGATCAAGCCGTCTCTGATCTTCTGGCCGGGCCTCCTGCTCTCGATCGCCATCCTCAGCATCAATCTGATCGGCGACGCCGCCCGCGACGCCCTCGATCCGCGCATGAAGCAGCGGGAGGGGAAGTGAGACAAGCAGCACGGTCATTCCGGGGCGCGCCCCTTGGCGCGAACCCGGAATCCATTTCACCACGCGTATTGCGGCCCAATGGATTCCGGGCTCGCGACTTCGTCGCGCCCCGGAATGACGGAGAGAATTGACGTGAGCAACATCATCCTCGACATCAACAACCTCGTCGTCTCCGTCGGCAAGAAGCCGGGCGGACCGAAGATCATCGACGACATCTCGATCCAGGTGCGCGAGCGCGAGACGCTGTGTCTCGTCGGCGAGAGCGGCTCGGGCAAGTCGGTGACCTCGCTCACCACGATGGGCCTGCTGCCGAAGGGCACGCTGGTGCCCACCGCCGGCAGCATCAGGCTGGTCGGCGAGGAGCTGCTCGCCGCCACCGACCGCCGCCTGCGACAGCTTCGCGCCACGCAGATGGCGATGATCTTCCAGGAGCCGATGACCGCGCTCAATCCGGTGGTACCGGTTGGCCGTCAGATCGACGAGGTGCTGCGCGCGCACACCAGCCTCGACGCCAAGGCGCGCAAGAAGCGCATTCTCGACATGATGGAGCAGGTCCACCTGCCCCAGGTCGAGCGCATCTTCGCCTCCTACCCGCACCGACTCTCCGGCGGCCAGCGCCAGCGCATCATGATCGCAATGGCACTGGTGCTGGAGCCGAAGCTGCTGATCGCCGACGAGCCGACCACCGCGCTCGACGTCACCACGCAGAAGCAGATCCTGACCCTGATCCGCGAGCTGCAGCGCGATCACGGCACCGCGGTGCTGTTCATCACCCACGACATGGGCGTGGTCGCCGAAATCGCCGACCGCGTCGCGGTGATGCGGCAGGGCCGCCTGGTCGAGACCGGCCCGCTCGACACCGTGCTGCGCAATCCCACCATGGAGTACACCCGCAATTTGCTCTCTGCGGTGCCGAGCTTGGTGCCGCGCGCGGCGCGACCCGAGACCAAGGAGCCGGTCGTGCTGGAAGCCAACGAGCTCAGCAAGGTCTATAAGGAGCGCGCCTTCTTCGGCAAAGGCCGCGAGGTCGTTGCCGCCGACAAGGTGACGCTGACGCTGCGCAAGGGCCGCACGCTCGGCATCGTCGGCGAGAGCGGCTCGGGCAAGTCGACGGTGGCGCGCTGCATCGTGCGCCTGATCGACCCGACCTCCGGCGGCGTCCGCCTTGCCGGCCGCGAGATCGCCGACATCTCGCGGCGCCTGCTGCAGCCGCACCGGCAGAAGATACAGATCGTGTTCCAGGATCCCTACCGCTCGCTCAACCCGCGCGTCACGGTCGGCGAGAGCATTGCCGAAGGCCCGATCAATTACGGCGTCGCGCACACCAAGGCGATGAAACGTGCCCGCGAGCTGCTCGAGCTGGTCGGCCTGCCCGCCGATGCGGTGTCGCGCTATCCGCACCAGTTCTCCGGCGGCCAGCGCCAGCGCATCGCCATCGCCCGCGCGCTCGCGCTCGATCCCGACGTGCTGGTCGCCGACGAAGCGGTCTCCGCGCTCGACGTCTCGGTGCAGGCGCAGGTGCTGGACCTGCTCGACGAGATCCAGACTCGGCTCGGCATCGCCATCCTGTTCATCACCCACGATTTGCGCGTCGCGGCGCAAATCTGCGACGAGGTCGTGGTGATGCAGCACGGCCGCGTCGTCGAGCAGGGTCCCGCCGCCGAGGTGCTGACGCATCCGAAGCAGGCCTACACCAGGGCGCTGCTCGATGCCGCACCGGGGCGAGGCTGGGATTTTGCGAACTTCCGGCCGGTGGCGGAAGGTGTGGGGGCCACTCTGTAACTCTATCCGCTGTCATTCCGGGGCATCGCGAAGCGATGAGCCCGGAATCCATCGGACAGCAGACTCTGTAGCGCAATGGATTCCGGGCTCGCGCCCGAGTGGGCGCGCCCCGGAATGACGGTGGATAGAGTCCGCGCGCCCCGGAATGACAGCGGAGTGTGGAGCGCATCCGCAGCATTCCCAAAACAGCTTGAGGCCATGCACGGCGCGAGTGCTTCCCGCCTTGCTCTCTCCTTCGCGCCAAGGCTAACGTCGCGCACTTTCCAACGCTGGACTTGAATTGATGACACGTATCGCCGTCGGCGGCTTCCTGCACGAGACCAACACTTTCGCTCCCACCAAGGCGACCTTCGCCGACTTCCAGCATGGCGGCGGCTGGCCGGCGATGACCGAGGGGACCGACGTGCTGAAGGTGATGCGGCGCATCAATGTCGGCCTCGCCGGTTTCGTCGACAGCGCCGAGGCCAACGGCTGGGAACTCATCCCGACGATTGCCGCCGCTGCGAGCCCCTCCGCGCACGTCACCGAGGACGCCTTCGAGCGTATCGTCAAGGTGATGGTCGACGGCATCGCGGCCGCGGGCCCGATCGACGCGGTCTATCTCGACCTGCACGGCGCGATGGTGACCGAGCACCTCGACGACGGCGAAGGCGAGATCCTGGCGCGCGTGCGCCGGGTCATCGGCAAGCACGTTCCGCTGGTCACCAGCCTCGACCTCCACGCCAACGTCACCCCCGAGATGATGGAGCATGCCGACGCGCTGATCGCCTACCGCACCTATCCCCATGTCGACATGGCCGAGACCGGCCGCGCCTCCGCGCGACATCTCGCGCTGCTGCTGAAGACGAAGCAGCGCTTCGCAAAGGCGTTCCGGCAATTGCCGTTCCTGATTCCGATCAGCTGGCAATGCACCAACGACCAGCCCACCAAGGGCATCTACGAAAAGCTCGCCGCCCTGGAGAGCGATGCGGTTCCGACGCTCTCTTTCGCACCGGGCTTTCCCGCTGCCGATTTCCGCGATTGCGGGCCGAGCGTGTTCGCCTATGGCACGACGCAAGCAGACGCCGATCGCGCCGCGGACGCGATCGTGAGGCTGGTCGAGAGCCACGAGGACGATTTCGACGGCAAGATCTGGACGCCCGATGACGGCGTGCGCCACGCCATGGAACTTGCGAAGCGCGCGAGCAAGCCGATCATCATCGCCGACACCCAGGACAATCCCGGCGCCGGCGGCGATTCCGACACCACGGGCATGCTGCGCGCGCTGGTGCGCAACAGAGCGAGCGCGGCGACCGGGGCAATCTACGATCCGGAATCGGCCAAGGCCGCGCATGCGGCCGGCGTCGGCGCCACCGTGACGCTCTCGCTCGGCGGCAAGTCCGGCATCCCCGGCGACGAGCCCTACACCGAGACCTTCGTGGTCGAAAAGCTCTCCGACGGCCGCTTCATCGCACCGGGTCCATACTACGGCGGCCGCGAGATGGAGATGGGCCCGTCCGCAGCCTTGCGCATCGGCGACGTTCGCGTCGTGGTGAGCTCGTACAAGGCGCAGCTCGCCGACCAAGCGATGTACCGCTATGTCGGCATCGAGCCGACGCAAGAGAAGATTCTCGTCAACAAGAGCTCGGTGCACTTCCGCGCCGATTTCGAGCCGATCGCTGAGAAGCTGATGATCTGCGCCGCGCCCGGCGCGATGCCGGCCGACACCGCCTCCCTGCCCTGGACGCGCCTGCGTCCGGGCATCCGCATCAAGCCGAACGGCCCCGTTTTCACTCCTCCCTCACGCTGACCGGACAGGACCCATGCCCACGATCGATCGCATCGACGGCTATGCCGACGAACTCACTGCCATCCGGCGCGACCTCCACGCCCATCCCGAGATCGGCTTCGAGGAAGTGCGCACCTCCGGCATCGTTGCCGACAAGCTCAAGAGCTGGGGCATCGAGGTGCACCGCGGCCTCGGCGGCACCGGCGTAATCGGCGTCATCAAGGGCAAGGGCTCCGGCAACAAGCGCATCGGCCTGCGCGCCGACATGGATGCGCTGCCGATGGAAGAGAACACCAATCTGAAATGGAGCTCGAAAATCCCCGGCCGATTCCATGGCTGCGGCCATGACGGCCACACCACCATGCTGCTCGGCACCGCGCGCTACCTCGCCGAGACCAGGAATTTCGACGGCACCGTGCACCTGATCTTCCAGCCGGCCGAAGAAGGCCTCGGCGGCGCCCGTGCCATGATCAAGGACGGCCTGTTCGAGAAGTTTCCCTGTGACGAGCTCTACGGCCTGCACAACGCGCCCGACCTCAACCATGGCGAGATCGCGATCCTGCCGGGCCCGGCGATGGCCAGCGCCGACTTCTTTGACCTGCGCATCACCGGCTACGGCGCCCATGGCGCGATGCCCGAGCGCTCCAAGGACGCCGTGATCATCGCGACCACGCTGGCCCAGGCGATCCAGACCATCGTCAGCCGCAACGTCGAGCCGCTGCAGGCCGCTGTGGTGTCGATCACCCAGATCCACGCGGGCTCCGCCTACAACGTCATTCCCGGCGACGCGCATCTTTGCGGCACCATCCGCACCTTCTCGAAGGAGGTCCGCGCCCTGGTCAGCGAACGCATCCGCACGATCTGCGCCGGCATCGCCAGCGCCTACCAGTGCGTGATCGACGTCGACATCCGCGACACCTTTGGCGTGCTGGTCAACCAGGTCGAGCAGTCCAAGGTGGTGGAGGAGGTCGCGCGCACCATCGTCGACCCCGCCAACGTGATCACGCGCGCCCAGCCCAAGATGGGCAGCGAGGATTTCGCCGACATGCTGGAGACCATTCCCGGCGCCTATTTCTGGGTCGGCCATGACGGCTCGGTGCCGGTGCACAATCCCGGCTTCGTGCTCGACGACAAGATCCTGCCGATCGGCGCCAGCATGTTCGCCCGCATCATCGAGACGCGGATGCCGGTGGGTGCCAATGCATAAGAAGCGTGCGGAAGAGGCGGTCACCTCGCTGCACGACCTGTCCGCGGTCGATCTGATCGCGGGCTATCGCGCCAAGCAATTCTCGCCGAGCGAGGTGCTGGAGGACGTGCTCGCGCACGTCGCGGCGTGGGAACCGCATCTGAAGGCGCTCTATGCATTCGATCCCGACGGCGCGCGCGAGGCCGCCAAGGGCTCGACCGCGCGCTGGACCGGCGGCGAGCCGTCCGGTGCGCTCGACGGTGTGCCCGTCACGGTGAAGGACAACATCGCGACCAAGGGCGTGCCGGTGCCGCTGGGCGCGGCCAGCGTCAAGCTGGTGCCGGCGGAGAAAGACGCCCCGCCCGCGGCGCGACTGCGCGAGGCCGGCGCAATCATCTTCGCAAAGACCACCATGCCCGATTACGGCATGCTGTCCTCCGGGCTCTCCAGCTTCCACGCGCTGGCGCGCAACCCGTGGGACCTCGCCAAGAATCCCGGCGGCTCCAGCGCGGGCGCAGGGGCTGCAGCGGCGGCCGGCTATGGTCCCTTGCACCTCGGCACCGATATCGGCGGCTCGGTGCGCCTGCCCGCGGGCTGGTGCGGCCTCGTCGGCCTGAAGCCGAGCTTTGGCCGCGTGCCGATCGATCCCACCTATGTCGGCCGTGTCGCCGGGCCCATGACGCGCACGGTCGACGATTGCGCGCTGATGATGAGCGTGATCGCAAAGCCCGACCGGCGCGACGGCATGAGCCTGCCCGCCGAGCCGCTCAACTGGAAGGGCCTGGAGAAATCTCCGCGAAAGCTGCGGATCGGCCTGATGCTCGATCCGGGCTGCGGCCTGGCGCTGGAGAAGCCTGTGCGCGAAGTCGCGGTGAAGGCGGCGAAAGCGTTCGAATCCGCAGGCAGCGTCGTCACCGAGGTCGACGGCATCCTGACGCGCGATATGCTCGACGGCCTCGACAATTTCTGGCGCGCAAGGATGTGGGACGATCTGTCGAAGCTGACGCCGGCCGACCAGGCCAAGGTGCTGCCCTATATCTTCAAGTGGGGCGAGTCCGGCGCGAAACTCTCGGGCGTCGACGTGATCCGCGGCTTCAACCAGACCATGGCGATCCGGGCCGCCGCAGCAAAACTGTTCTGCGAGCTCGACTATGTGATCTCGCCAACCGCACCGAACGTGAACTATCCGGCGGAATGGGCCTCGCCGACCAACGATCCCATGAAGCCGTTCGAGCACATTGCCTATACCGTGCCGTGGAATATGTCGGAGAACCCTGCGATCTCCCTCAACGGCGGCTTCGACGCCAAGGGTTTTCCCCTCGGCGTGCAGATCGTCGGCCGCCGCTTCGACGACATCGGCGTGCTCGGCATGGCCAAGGCGTTCGAGGGCCTGCGCGGCGCGCAGCGGCCCTGGCCGAAGCCACCGGCTCATTGACTGCACCGCCGTCATTCCGGGGTGCGCCCTCTTGGCGCAAGCCCGGACTCCATTCCTCGGCACAATCGCTGCGGAGAGATGGATTCCGGGTTCGCTTCGCGCTCCGGAATGACGTGCTAGAGTGACCGATAAAGAAACAGGGAAGGAAACCACCATGGCGTATGAGACGATCAAATACGAGATCGCCGAGCAGATCCTCACCATCACGCTGAACCGGCCCGACAAGCTCAACGCCTTCAACGCGCAGATGCAGTCCGAGCTGATCGACGCGTTCGATGCCGCCGACAAGGACGACAATGTCCGCGCCATCATCGTCACCGGCGCCGGCCGCGGCTTCTGCGCGGGCGCCGATCTCTCCTCCGGCGCCGACACGTTCGACCGCGACGCGCGGCGCGGTCCGGTGAAGCGCCTCGCCGACGGCAAGGTCGATTACAGCGATCCGCAGGTGCGCGACGGCGGCGGCCAGGTGACCTTGCGCATCTTCAAGTGCCTGAAGCCGGTGATCGCGGCGGTGAACGGTCCTGCGGTCGGCATCGGCGTCACCATGCAGCTCGCGATGGACATCCGCATCGCCTCCGACGCGGCGCGGTTCGGCTTCGTGTTCTCCCAGCGCGGCATCGTGCCGGAGGCGGCCTCGAGCTGGTTCCTGCCGCGCATCGTCGGCATCTCGCAGGCGCTGGAATGGTGCTATTCCGGCCGCGTCTTCCCGGCGCAGGAGGCGCTTGCGGGCCGTCTCGTCAGCAAGGTCGTCGCCCCCGACGATCTCTTGCCGACCGCCCGCGCGCTCGCCCAGGAATTTGCGGCGAAGACCGCGCCGGTCTCGGTGGCGCTGATCCGGCAGATGATGTGGCGCATGATGGGCGCAGACGACCCGATGGAGGCCCACAAGGTCGACAGCCGCGGCATCTATGCCCGCGGCCGCTCCGACGACGTGAAGGAAGGGGTGGTGTCGTTCCTGGAAAAGCGTCCCGCACAGTTCAAGAACAAGGTCTCGACCGACATGCCGGACTATTTCCCGTGGTGGACGGAGCGGGAGTACAAGTGACGAAGCTACGCCGCCTTGACGGCGCGGATGAAGCTCCCGACGAACTGACGCATGTTTTCCGACTGCCGCGTCAGCTCCTCGGAGGCATCGAACACTTCGCCCGCCGCGGCGCTGGATTCGCTCGAACCGGCTTTGACGCCCTGGATGCTCTGTGAGATCTCGCCGGTCCCTCTTGCGGCCTCCTGAACGTTGCGGGCGATTTCGCGCGTGGCGGCGTCCTGCTGGACGACCGCAGCGGCGATCGACGACGTGATTTCGTTGATCTCCTCGATGGTCGCCGTGATGCCGTGGATCGCGCTCACCGCCTGTTCGGAGGTCGTCTGGATGGCGGCGATTTGATCGCGAATGCCGAGGGTCGCCTTGGATGTCTGTTCGGCGAGGCTCTTCACCTCGCCCGCCACGACGGCGAATCCCCTGCCCGCTTGCCCCGCCCGCGCCGCCTCGATCGCCGCGTTCAACGCCAGCAGATTCGTCTGCCGCGCGATCTCGTTGATCAGCTTGAGCACATCGCCGACCGTTTCAGCCGCCGACGACAGACCCTGCACGGTTTCGTTGGTGCGCCGGCCTTCGGCAACGGCCTTCTCCGCGATCTGCGCCGACTGTGTCGCGCGACGCCCGATCTCGGCGACCGAGCTGGACAATTCCTCGGTCGCCGCGGCGACGGTCTGCATGTTCGCCGACGCCACCTCGGTCACGCCTGCTACACTCGCTGCCTCATCACTGGTCTGACCGGCGGATCGGCTCATCCTGGCCGCCGTCGCCTCCAGTTGGGACGACGCGGATATGACGGTCTCGATCACCTCGGCGACGTCGATGTCGAAACGATCGGAGAGCTCGTCGATGCGGCTCGCGCGGGCGGCCTGTTGCGCGGCAGCCTCGCGCTCTCGCGCGTTCAGCTCGGCACTCCGGACCAGGCTGTCCTTGAAGAACTGTACCGCACACGCCATCGCCCCGATCTCGTCCGCACGGTCGGTGCCCTCGACCTGCTGGTCGAGCTTGCCGTCGGCAAGACGCGTCATGGTGCTGGCGAGCTGTCCGATCGGCACGGTGATGCCGCGCGCCATCACCGCCGCGGTCACCATGCTCGTCAGCAGGGCGAGCAGCGACAGGCCGGTGACGTGACCAAGGCTCAGGGTGGCTTCGGCTTTCTTCTTCGCCATCAGGCCGGTGAGCTGCGTCACCAGCCCATCCTCGACTTTCTTCAGCAGATCGATCCGAACCGTCGCGGCGTCGAACCAGGACTTGCTGTCGAGCGAGCCGAACTCTCCGGCGAGCCCGCCCCGTTCGACCACCTTGCGCATGCCCTCGAACTTGTCGATCGCGGGTCCCGACAATTCGGAGGCGAACAGATCCTTCGCCTCCTGCGATGCAACTGCGCGGAAGGAGGCAAGAAAGCTGTCCTGCGCGGCTGCAAGGCCAATCGCCCTGACATAGGCCTGCGGCTCGAAACGTCCGGCGGCGATCGCGCCGGCAACGGTGGCGCGTTCCAGGCCGGCACGTTCCTTGGCTTCCACCAGGTTGGCATGCGCGGCGATCGACCGCGATATCTCATCGTCCGTTGCAAGCTTGGAAATGCCCGATGTCACCGTGATCAGACGGCCTATGATATCCGTGAGGGCCGCCGTCGCGGCCGCCGGAGCAATGGCCTGGCGATCGATCTGTGCGCGCAGCGTATCCAGCCGCCCAAGGCTCTCCGTTGCTGCCTGGCTTGCAGAGGTGAGCCGGCCACTGCCTTCACGCGCAAATTCCGCCAGCGCAGCAAGCGCCATGGCCCGGCCGGGATCGGTGCGGCCACGCTGCTGCTGGAGCTCGGCGCCCAATTGGGTGCCCTTGCTGCTCAGGAAGGTCAGCGACAGTCCGCGTTCGCGCTGGAGATCGTGGACCAGGCCGCTCAACTTGCCGACCCCGTCCACGACCGGCTGCATATCCACCATTTCCGAACGCACGGACCATTTGGCGGAAATATCGTACAGGGCCAGCGCGGCGAGCGTCGCGAGAGGCAGCAGCGCCGCCAGGGCGATGCGATGAAGTATTCTTATATTCCTGAACATCAGCAGAGTTCGTGATTGCACACTCGTGATAAGATAAGACTGGTAAAGAAAACTCCTTATACGAGTGAGAAAAAGATGGGCGATCCCTGCTCACGAATACGGCAGGGCCGATCAGTCCATCATCAGCGCCACACGCCCGATCGCCTTGCGCTCGATCAGGAGCCGCATCGCGCTCGCATAATCCTGCAGCGGCAAGCGGTGTGAGACGTTGGGGCGCAGCTTGCCCTCCTCCGCCCATTGCAGCAGCGCCTTCAGGCGCACCTCGCCGAGCGCGGGGTTCTTTCGGACCGCTTCGCCGGCGCGCACGCCGAGCACGCTGGCGCCCTTGATCAGCAGGAGGTTGGTCCTGGCTGAACCGATTCCGCCGGTGAAGCCGATCACCAGGAGCCGCGCGCCCCAGGCAATGCAGCGCATCGAATCTTCAAAGACCTGGCCGCCGACGGGGTCGAACACCACGTCCGCGCCGCGACCGTCGGTGATGCGCTTGACGGCATCGCGAAACGGCTCGCGGTCGTAGCGGACCAGATGATCGGCGCCGCGCGATTTCGCGATGGCGAGCTTCTCGTCGCTGGAGGCGGTCGCGATCACGATCGCGCCCAGCATCTTGCCGATCTCGACCGCGGCCAATCCCGTGCCGCCGCCGGCGCCGTGCACCAGCAGCACCTCGCCCGGCTCGACCCGGCCACGGTCGATCAGCGCATGATAGGCCGTGCCATGGCCGGCAAGATAAGTCGCGGCTTCCGCGTAGTCGAATGTCGACGGCTTAGGGGTGAGCTGGGACGGCGTGACGATGGCTTCATCCGCAAACGCACCGTGGCGCATCTTGACGATGACCTTGTCGCCGACGGCAACGACTCTTGCCTCGGGGCCGATCTCGGTGACGTCGCCGGCGGCTTCCATGCCGGGCGTGAACGGCAGCTCCGGCTTGAGCTGATATTGGCCGGCCGCCATCAGCACGTCAGGAAAATTCAGCCCGGCGGCGCGGATCGCAACGCGAACCTCGCCGGGCTTCAGGTCGCGCGACGGATACTCCTCGAGCCGCAACGCTTCGGGCTCGCCGAGCGTGCGGCAGACGACGGCGCGCACCATCAGGCCGCGCTCGCCTTGCTGCGCAAAAGCGCCTCGCGGATCAGCGGCAGGCGGTCGTTGCCGAAATACATGTCGGTCTTGCCAACGAAGATCGTCGGCGAGCCGAAGCCGCCGCGGGCGACCACCTCTTCCGTATTCGCCTTGAGCTGATCCTTGATCCCCTGCTCCGAAATGCCGGCGAAGAATTTCTGTTCGTCGATGCCGACCTGCCTGCAGATGTCGGCCAGCACGGCGTCCTGCGAGATATCCTTGTCACCGCCCCAATAGGCGTGGAACACCGCCGTCGCAAACGGCACCATGTCCTTCCCGAGCCAGATGCAGCCGCGCATCGCCTTCACGCTGTTCACGGGAAACACCGTCGGCGGCATCTTGATCGCGAGGCCCGCCGAGCGCGCCCAGTCCTGAAGGTCCTTCTTCATGTAACGTGCCTTCAGCGGCACCGGCTTCTCCCGCTGCGCGTAGACGCTCGGGTTGACGGTGTTGAAGATGCCGCCGACCAGGATCGGCCTCCAGACGATCTCCGCGCCCATCTCCTTGGCGAGCGGCTGGATGTTGTGGAAGGCGAGATAGGTCCAGGGACTGGAGCAGTCGAAGAAGAATTCGATCATGGGTGTTTTCCTTGTTTATTTGTCATTCCGGGATGCGCCGCAGGCGCAGGCCCGGAATCCATTTCGCCACCGTCGCTGCGGCCCGATGGATTCCGGGCTCGGCGCTACGCGCCGCCCCGGAATGACAGGCGCTACTTCCTTCCCAACACTTCCTTAGCCCTTTGCCCGAACATGATCTTGCGTGATTCCTCGTCGAACGGCTCTTTGACGAATTTGCCGATCGCAAGCCCCGCCTGCACCTGCGGCCTGGCGCGGACCTCGGCGTACCAGCGTTTGACGTTCGGGTAATCGTCCAGCGTGAAGCCCTGCGCCTTGTGGGTCATGGTCCAGGGGAAGCAGGCGATGTCGGCGATGGAATAATCGCCGGCGACATAGGCGCCGGTCTTCTCGAGCTGCCGGTCAAGCACGCCGTAGAGCCGGGCCGCCTCGTCGCGGTAGCGCTCGATCGCGTAAGGAATCTTCTCCGCCGCATAGAGCGCGAAATGGCCATGCTGACCGAGCATGGGGCCAAGGCCGGCCATCTGCCACATCACCCACTGGATCGTGATCGAGCGGCCGTGCAAGTCAGCAGGCAGGAAGCGGCCGGTCTTTTCGGCGAGATAGATCAGGATTGCGCCGGTCTCGAAGGCCGAGAACGGCTCGCCCCCGTCGGCGGGTGCGTGGTCGACGATCGCGGGGATGCGGTTGTTCGGGGAGATCGCCAGGAACTCAGGAGCGAACTGCTCGCCGGCGCGGATGTCGACGGGCTTCACGGTGTAGGGAAGCCCGAGCTCCTCCAGCATGATCGAGATCTTCCAGCCGTTCGGTGTCGGCGCGTAATAGAGGTCGATCATGACCTGTCCCTTGGCATTTCCTTCGGGCCTTCCCTGTCGATGCCGCCAGCCAAATGACGACTTTTGTTGTTCTGTACCTCGACGTTAGGACATGGCAGGAAGGGGCGCAACTCAACCTGCCGGGAGGGCCGCCATGCTGTTTCCAACCACGATCGCCGGATCCTTGCCGAAGCCGGAATGGCTCGCCGAGCCCAACATGCTCTGGGCGCCCTGGAAGTCGCAAGGCGAGGAGCTTCTCCGCGCCAAGCGCGACGCGACGCTGATCTGGCTGAAGATCCAGGAGGACGCCGGCATCGACATCGTCACCGAGGGCGAGCAGGCCCGTCAGCATTTCGTCCACGGCTTCCTCGAGAAAATCGAAGGCATCGATTTCGCCCACAAGGTCGAGATGGGCATCCGGAAAGATCGCTACAAGGCGATGGTGCCGCAGGTCATCGCGCCGCTCCGCCTGAAGGATCGCGTCCATGCCTTCGAGGCGCGGGTGGCGCGTACGCACACCAGGAAGAAGCTGAAGTTCACGCTGCCCGGCCCGATGACCATCATCGACACCATCGCCGATCGCTACTACGGCGATCGCGTCAAGATGGCGTTTGCCTTCGCCGAGCTGCTCAACGAGGAAGCCAAGGCCTTGCAGGCCGACGGCGTCGATCTCGTGCAGTTCGACGAGCCCGCCTTCAACGTCTACATGGACGAGGTCAACGATTGGGGCATCAAGGCGCTGGAGCGCGCGGCGCAGGGGCTGACCTGCACCACCGCCGTGCACATCTGCTACGGCTACGGCATCAAGGCCAACACGGACTGGAAGGAGACGCTGGGCAGCCAGTGGCGGCAGTACGAGCAGATCTTCCCGGCGATCGACGCGAGCCCGATCCAGCAGGTCGCGGTCGAATGCCGCAATTCGAAGGTGCCGCTCGACCTGCTCGCGCTCCTGAAGAACAAGATCGTGCAGGCCGGCGTGATCGACGTCGCCAGCGACGCGGTGGAGACCGCCGAGGACGTCGTGCAGGTGATCGACGCCGTGTCGAAGTTCGTGCCCAAGAGCAACATCATCGCCACCACCAATTGCGGCATGGCCCCGATGCGGCGCGAGATCGCCGAAGCCAAGCTGATGGCGCTCGGCGCCGGCGCGGCGCTGGCGCGCGAGACACTGGGGTAATGGCGGCGGCCCGCAGGCGGCGCTTTAGGTTGTTGTTTGAGCATGATCTTTTCGGAAAACCGCTGCGCACTTTTCCGGATCATGCTTTAGTCCAGAGCGGTCGGATGCAGCGCCGGCCGATATCCGGCGCTCAGCGCCCGCAATGTGGACGGAGGCGTCAGCAACATCGGGCTCTCCAGCTCGCGCTGGTAGCGGGCATAGCCGGCGGGCGACCATAGCAGCGGCCGGCCTTTCGCTATGAGATAGCTCTGCTCGCCCTGCTGCACCATCGCGCCATCGGGCAAGTCCGCCAGCGGCCGTGGCGGTGGGTGCAACCGCTTGCGGCGGTGGTCCAGACGCTCCCGATGCAGCTGGGCGTCCATCGCCTTTGCGCTCACCTTGCTTGCGTCATTGCCCCGTTCCCATGCCGCGCGGAAGCGGTTCGCATCGTCGCGGCGGCAGAAGAAGCAGGGGCGGTGCCCTGCGGCAAGGGCGGTGGCTTCGTCGAGAAAGAACAGCTCGGTCCAGCTCCGTCGCGCCATCACCGGTCGCCGCCAGCCGCGGAATTCGCATAGGCAGGTGATCCAGGCCGGCGACGACCAGCGCTTCTTCAGCAGCGTCTTCGTCGCGGGATCGTGGATGATGCCGCGATTGCCGGTGAACATGCCGCGATGCGGAGTGGCGATGATGTCGCCGGTGGGCGCGACGCGGTTTTGCAGGGGCATGGCGCGACTATTCTGCTGTCGTCATTCCGGGATGGTCCGAAGGACCAGACCTCAGGTGCGCAATTGCGCACCGGGGAATCTCGAGATTCCGGGTTCGATGCTTCGCATCGCGCCGGAATGACTCCACCCCTACGCCGCCCCGTCGCGCAGCGGCGGGTGATAGGACAAGGCGGTGTCCCATGGAAAGAAGATCCAGGTGTCCTGCGAGACTTCCGTGATGAAGGTGTCGACCAGCGGGCGGCCCTTCGGCTTGGCGTAGACGGTGGCGAAATGCGCATCGGGCAGCATCTCGCGCACCAGCCTGCCGGTCTTGCCGGTGTCGACGAGGTCGTCGACGATCAACAGCCCCTTGCCGGTGCCGCCGCCAAGTTTCATGGCCTGTTCCGAAATGCCTTTGAGGACCTGGAGCTCGCCCTGCTTGTCGTGATCGTAGCTGGCGATACAGACCGTATCGATCACGCGCACGCCGAGTTCGCGCGCCACGATCGCGGCCGGCACGAGGCCGCCGCGCGTGATCGCGATCACCGCGTGGAACGGACCGACCTCGTTGAGTCGCCAGGTCAGCGCCCGGCAATCCCGGTGGAATTGGTCCCACGAGACCGGAAAGGCCCTGCCCGCCCGCTCCTGTGCACTCAGTTCCGGTGCTTCACCAGCCATTGTCGTCTCCTGCGTCGTAAAACGTCCAGCAAGCCGCCGGCTTTAACGGCTGACGTTCAATCCTGCCAGCATCTCCTTCACCGCAGCCATCGCTGCCGCCAGCTTCTCCGGATCGCGCGAGCGCACCACCAGGTTGGTGTTCGGTTTCGAGTCCTCGTCCATGAAGGGATAGCTGCCGATGATGGTGTCGGGATGGGCGGCGGCGATCGCCCGCAGCGGACCGCCGATATCGCCCTCGCGCGCATTGGCGCGCACCGTATCGGAGAGCATGCGCATGCCCGACTTCAGCTTGGGCGCGACGATGTCCATCATCGCCTGCATGATCGACGGCACGCCCGCCATGACGATGACATTGCCGATCTTGAAGCCGGGGGCCAGGATGGTCGCGCTCTGGATCAGCTCGGCACCGTCGGGGATGCGGGCCATGCGCAGGCGGGCCTCGTTGAGATCCTGCTCGCTCCAGCGCTCGCGGAAACGGGCGACGACCTCCGGATGGTGGTCGATGCCGACCCCGAACGCCTTGGCGACGCTGTCGGCGGTGATGTCGTCATGGGTCGGCCCGATGCCGCCAGTGGTGAAGACGTAGGCGTAGCGATGCCGCAGTGCATTCAAGGCCGCGATAATGTCGGCCTCGTCATCGGAGACGACCCGGACTTCCTTCAGGTCGATGCCGATATTGGTCAGGTATTCGGCGATGAAACCGATATTCTTGTCCTTGGTTCTGCCGGACAGGATCTCGTCGCCAATGACCAGAATGCCCGCCGTGACGATCTCGCTCATAAGTTAAGTCCCTCACCTGTAGCGTCGACTTTGCCGGGGTAACGCGTTGAAGTCACGCGGTTTTGCTGCCGAAATAAGCAGTCATCCGCCATTTTTTCGGGCAAGCCGCCGGCCACTCCCGGCAAATGCTGCCAGTCCATGCTTATCGCGCTGGCCCGGCCCTTGCTACCACATGAAAGTCATGCACTCTTGCCGCATGGCCACAGGACGTTGCGGTCTTCAACAAGGCCTTGCGGCCTGTCCAATGGCGCAACGCCTTGCGGAGACAAGTCGGGATCTATGGCAGTCGCGTTTGATGAAATGAACATTCCCGGCGGGGACCTTCGCCCCGCCTATCAGGAGCTGGCGCGCTGGCTCAAGGAGACGCCTCCCGAGGCGCTCGAATATCGGCGCCAGGAGGCCGAGCTCCTGTTCCGCCGGATCGGCATCACCTTCGCGGTCTATGGCGAGGCCGAGTCCACCGAGCGCCTGATCCCCTTCGACGTGATCCCGCGGATCATGTCCGGCAAGGAATGGACGCTGCTGGAGAAGGGCCTGAAGCAGCGCGTGCACGCGCTCAACATGTTCCTGCGCGACATCTATCACGGCCGCGACATCCTCCGCGCCGAAATCGTGCCTGACGATTTGATCTTCCAGAACCCGGTGTTCCGGCCCGAGATGAACGGCCAGCAAGTGCCGCACGACGTCTATGTGCACATCGCCGGCATCGATATCGTCCGCGTCGACGCCGAGGACTTCATCGTGCTGGAGGACAATGCCCGCACGCCCTCGGGCGTGTCCTACATGCTGGAAAACCGCGAGATCATGATGCGGCTGTTTCCGGACCTGTTCGCCCGCCACAGGGTGGCGCCGGTCGAGCGCTATCCGGATGAGCTGCTCGCCGCGCTCCGCTCGGTCGCGCCGCAAAGCGCCTCCAGCGAGCCGACCGTGGCCCTGCTCACGCCCGGCGTCTACAACTCGGCCTATTACGAGCACTCCTTCCTGGCCGACAAGCTCGGTATCGAGCTGGTCGAGGGCCGCGACCTCATCGTCAAGAACAACGAAGTGTTCATGCGGACGACGGAAGGACTGAAGCGGGTCGATGTCATCTACCGCCGCGTCGACGACGACTTCCTCGATCCCCTCACCTTCCGTCCCGATTCCGTGCTCGGCGTGCCCGGGCTGATGTCGGCCTATGCGGCCGGCAACATCACGCTCGCCAACGCGGTCGGCACCGGGATTGCCGACGACAAGGCGATCTACTCCTACATGCCGGACATCGTGAAATTCTATCTCGGCGAGGAGCCGATCCTGAAGAACGTGCCGACCTGGCGCTGCCGCGAGCCGAAGGATCTCGCCTACGTGCTGGACAATCTAAGCGAGCTCGTCGTCAAGGAAGTGCACGGCTCCGGCGGCTACGGCATGCTGATCGGCCCCGCTGCGACGAAAGCCACGATCGAAGCATTCCGCGAGAAGCTCAAGCGCGAGCCGGAGGGTTTCATCGCACAGCCGACCCTGGCGCTCTCGACCTGCCCGACCTGCACGGCATCGGGCCTTGCGCCACGCCATGTCGACCTGCGGCCCTTCGTGCTCACCGGCAGCAAGAGCACCACGATCGTGCCGGGCGGCCTGACACGTGTCGCGCTGAAGGAAGGCTCCCTTGTGGTGAATTCGAGCCAGGGCGGCGGCACCAAAGACACCTGGATCCTGGACGAGTAGTCAGATGCTGTCGCGTACCGCCGAAAACCTCTACTGGCTCGCCCGCTACGTCGAACGGGCCGAATATCTC
>Ga0209758_1002430_pt1 | contig 19041 bp, 20 predicted proteins | sample AraplaMF_Col_mMF_FD_184258 | JGI IMG/M metagenome (GOLD analysis project Ga0209758, IMG submission 184258) | Arabidopsis root microbial communities from the University of North Carolina, USA - plate scrape MF_Col_mMF (SPAdes) (version 2) | ecosystem: Host-associated > Plants > Roots > Endosphere...
TCAATGATATTGACAACAGATATTCCTGGAAAACCCACCAGATACAACTTGGATTAGGCATCTTGATCAAATGATGAACAAATAATAAAGCGGAAAGCGGCATTGCTTTCTGCTTTATTTTTTCACTGGCAAGCTCAAAAAAAACGGATAATACCCTTGAGGGAATTATCCGTTACTCTATTTCTTTTCCACAAACGCCTACTTCTCTTCAGACATCTCCAATGCTTTTGTGGTAGTGTAGTATTTAGCCAGCATATTTGGCACTTCCCAATCAGGCAACTTCCCATCTTTCAGGTATTGCAGATAGCGTTCCATCACCTGGGCGAAATGTGCTTCATGTCCGTTTTTATATTTAGCCGGGATGGTGATCTTCCAGCCTTTGGCGCTCTTCTCTGTTCCCAGTCCGGGATATTTTGTTTCCAGCTGTTTCAGAGCTGCCTGTAAGGCCGTTTCAAAAGCCGGGGTATTGTTGCCTGCGGCCGGTTCTACGTAAAGTGTAGGTTCGTACTTTTCTTCCTTACCCTGACGGATCACCAGGTTGCTTTTAGTACCGCGGAATAAAGAATAGTGGGTATCTCCTCCCCCTTCGGGCGCCGCGTAGCGCCATAAGGCGGTTACTTTTACATGTACGCCTTTGAGGGTGTAAGTGGCTTCGCCATTGGCGGCTACATTCAGCAAAGTATCTTTTGCATAAGGCTGTAAAAAAGAAGGAAAGCTATCCAGTCCGGTGATGATGCTGAACTGTGACAATGTCACTGGAGTAGGCCAGCGACGGGCAGCTTGCAGCTGGATATCTGTTTTATAATCGAGTGCTACGCCGGGAAAGCATTCCCATTGAACGAGATCTACCAGGTGGGTGCCTACATCTACGATAGCGTCGCCTTGCTGTTTAGGATCAAAGAACCAGGATGGGCGTTTGAGGGCTTTGCCGGATACATATTTGTAGAAATGGTGAACGCTTTCCATTACTACGGCGGGATCTTTTTCGGTACCTTTTTGGAGCTCACCGAAAACGTCGTTTATCCGGGAGAGTTCTCCCTGGAGGGTGTTGGTGATCTCGGAGCGTTCGGTCATGATATCGTAGAGCAGCACTTTCTTCTCCTTTGCATCGGCGAAGGTTTGCAGCAGTTTATCGAAGCCGGCGGTGCTGATGGCCATGGGTTTGTCGGCCAGGACATTCATGCCCGCGGATACGGCCTGCTGGATGTATTCTGTTTTACGTTGATTATTGCCTGCCATGACTACTACGTTGCCTTTTTTATCGGCAACCATCTTTTCGAGGAAATCAGGGCCTTTGTAGATGTCTTCATGCCAGTGCGTGGGCGCATCGGCGCGGGTGTTGTACTGGTCGATAAAGCGCAGCTGTTCCTGCAATTCGGGGCCATCGGGAGCGTAGACATGTACGACGGAGTCTATACCGGGGTACATGGATTTCTGGACGAGGGCCGCATGGAAGTGGCCGGGGTCCAGGGTGATAAGATGGATTTCCGTGCTATCGGCGGATGCCTCTTTTTCAGGAGCACCGGAGTTGCATGCATAGTTCATGACGGTTAGGAAGAGAAGAGGTGAAATGAGTTTTAATTGGTTCATTACTATTTTTTGGTTTGGAGATTGTGTTTTAGATGAATGTTTGACGTTTGGAGATTGCTTCGTCGCGCCCCCCTCCCAGGCTTTGCCGCTTCTCGCAATGACGGGGGAGGGAGACCCTGGTTTTCCTTCCGCGATTTGCGATGATGGAGAGGGAGCGCCCGTCAATCTAATGTATATGGCCAGCGTTGGGGACGTGTCAGCATGGCGTTGGCTTCGTCATCGTTCTTAAAGCGTTCTTTAACGGGATCCCAGTAGAGCTTGCGCTGCAGCTTCATGGCGGCATGGTTCAACAGGCAGACCGTGCAGGCGCGATGGCCTACTTCTATGGGCGTGATGGGCTGGCGGCGGGTGGCAATGCTCTCCAGCCAGTTACCGTGGTGGTCTTTGCTTTCGTAAAGATGTATTTCATCGGGCCCTATCACGGAATCGAGTATACGCGGATCGCTGGCGTCGAGCGCTTTGTCTTTTTTGTCTTTAGATACGGGATCGCTGGCAGTGGCGGCGTAGTTGCCCCGGGTAACAAAGATCCATCCGTCTGACCCGACGAATTTTACCCCGTTGGGATATTCGTTGCTGGCAAGCACTTTAACACCGTTGCCGAAGATGGTTTCGGATTTGAAGGGGCCATGCACATCCCATAAATTACCTGCGGCGGGGAATTGTGCGCTGGCGGTAATTTCTACAGGACCGGTATATTCAGTATCCATCCCCCAATTTACGATGTCAAAATGGTGAGCGCCCCAGCCGGTGATCATGCCCGCGCCGAATTGTTCGCAACGCAGCCAGCCCGGACGGGAGAAATCATCTAAAGGATGTACTCTCTTTAAGGTGTAGGGAACATAAGGCGTTTCGCCGAGCCATTTTTCATAATTGAGCACAGCGGGTAAGGGCATTTCCTTTTCGACGGTGCTTTCTTTAGGATCGTCGATGGGAAGGCCTACGTATACCGTATGCAGTTTGCCGATGCGTCCATTGCGGACCAGCTCACAGGCGCGTTTGAATTGCGGCATGGAACGTTGCTGACTGCCGATCTGTAGTATTCGTCCGCTATGGTGTACCTCATCGCTAAGGGCGCGGCCTTCGGCGATAGTGAGCGAAGCGGGCTTTTGCATGTAAACATCTTTACCAGCGCGCACCGCATGGATGGCAGGAATGACATGCCAGTGGTCGGGCGTGCTGATGATAACAGCGTCGATATCTTTATTAGCGAGGAGCTCCTGGTAATCGGAATATGTTTTTACACCATCGTAAGCTTTACCGGTTTTCTTCGTGTAGTATTCGTTTACGAGGTGTTTGGCGGCATCGAGGCGGTTGCTGTCAAGATCGCATACGGCGATGATGCGGGCCTGGTCGTGTTTCCAGACGCCGGGCATGTCGTGACCGCGGGAGATGCGGCCATTGCCGATGGCGCCGATATTAATGCGGTTGCTGGGCGCCAGCGGACCGCTTAATACGTGCGCAGGAACGATGGCAGGGAATGAAGTGAGCGCCAGGGCGCCCACGCCTTTGACAGTGTCTTTCAGGAATTTTCGTCTCGTGGAATGGTTATTCATATTACAACAAATTTGGGTTAAGGTTTGAAGTTTGAGGTTTGAAGTTTGAGGTTTGAGGTTTGAAGTTCGGGAATAGCCGCTTAACGGGCACGTTTGTTCCGAACGTCAAACATCAAACTTTTTTAATACGGCAAAGGATCATCGGGATGGAGGGCCCGGGCTTTGGAATAATCCAGTTTTCGTTGTTTGCTGAGCACCCATTGCAGGCCGCCAAGCAGGTGGCGCTGGAAAGTGGGATCAGCATAAACTTTTGCGTCATGGCCAAGGGCAGTGTACCATTGGCGGCCGCCGTCAAATTCGTGGCACCAGACAGCCGGAAAGACGGATCCGTAGAAATCCGGTTTCTCCTTATCATTGATGCCGGAGAGGTCGTGAACGACCAGCACGTGAATGTCCGGATTCACTTCTCTAACGAAGTAACATTCGTCGGACAACTCCCATATCTTAGGTAAAAAAGAAGTAGATGGATGAGTGGCATCTATAATAATTTCTTTCAGGGGCTGGAATGGCGGGTGGCGTACAAAGGTGCCGCCAACCATACGTTTGAACCAGGGCCACTTGCGTTCGGTGCCCACGGCGGAGTGGATACCCACGAAGCCGCCACCGGCCTGGATGAAGCGCATCAGGGCGAGTTTCTGGGCATCGGTGTGGAAGACATCGTTGTTAGTATTGGCGAAGATCAGCGCGTTATACTTTTTCAGGTTTTCATCGGTAAAGTCGGCAGGCGTATCGGAGACATCTACCTGGAAGCCATGTTTGAGGGCGAGCTGACGGATACCAGCTATGGCGGCGGGGATGTTCTGATGCACATAGCCCTGACCGTTTTTGGTATAAACGAGAACACGAATGTTTTTCCAGTTAAAACCCGGATGTATTGCGGAGGTAGAAATAATGAATAATAGTAATAAGATGGATAGTTTTTTCATACGTGTCATGCGTGGATGGATTACTAACGGGCAGAAAATACAACATTTTGCAATCGGATGCAAGAGAAACTACATGAGTGATCCGGGGGCGATGAAAACCCTTAGCACTCATTATCATGGCGTTTTAACAGGAGTCATTTTGCCGGTAGCCAGATCAACCGGCAGGGAGATATGTTCATGTACGATCACCCAATTGCCGCCGATCTTACGATAGCCCGCGGTAACACGTACGGTACGATCTACCGGGCGGCCTTGCATGTCAGTACCTGTAATGTTCGTGAAACAGCTACCAAATCCAACATTACCGTCTACGGTGATACGGAGGTCAATGATAGTCAATGTTGGCTTGCCCTTGAAACGGGTGAAGAAGTCCTCCCAATCCTTACGATAGGCGTCAGCTCCAAAAATTTCCTCCCTCGGTACAACATCAAACACAACAAGGCTTTTATCCGGCACGTAGTTTTTCATGATGCCGTCAACATCGCCGGAATTAACTGCCGCTGCAAACCTGTCTTCAAGTGCCCTGATCGCCGCTTCATCATCCGGTGTATCTTCTGAGGCTGGTTGAAAGAGCTCTATCGGGTTTCCGGAAGGATCATCCAGTATTACCTGTGCACCGCCCGGTCCGGTTACGATCTCATTGCGGAAATGTATCTGCGCCTCACGGAGCTTGTCGATTGTTGCCGGGAGATCATCCACGGGAATAATGAGGCGGTTCCAGCCTCCGGGTTCTGCTTTTTGTCCATCTGACATGGGCTTGGCTGCGCCGCCAGGCCCGAAGGGTGTGCTTAGCACCAGCTCTATGTTATCACGGGAGAGCTTGGCAAAATAGGGAGCTGCCTGCTGTCCGGTCTGGAATCCAAGATGTTCAGTGTAGAAATTGACTGCAGGATCGAGCTCATTGACCATGTATCGAACCATTATCGTTGCCATATCCTGTTTTAGCTAAAACTGCTCAAAACACGTACCGTAAATAGCACAGCAGTATAGCTGACGGACCAGGTTAATCTTTCGCAAAACGTATCACCATTTCCGTTACCTGGAAACTACTGCGGGCGGGTTTCTTTTCACCGGGCACTACCAGGCGGAAAGGGCCTTTTCCGGTTGGTAAGGGGCCTCCGTCCAGGGTATCAGAAAGGATGATCACACGGTCGGTGAAACTGGAATCCAGTTCAGCGAGAGAGAAGAGCACTTCATAGCCATCCGCACATTTCACGAGGAGGTATTTGGAAAGGTTTTCGCCCCGGAGTTGGGAACCGGTGGTAACACCGGCGCGGCTCAGGATCTCCCGGATGGGGGTACCGGTGTAAGTGTGCGCTTTCCCATCACGGTCATGGAGCGTGGCCGTAGTGCGGGACATCTTTGACAGATCGGCGGCGGAGAGGTTGAGTGGTGTGGACACTTCGCCGGAGACTTTAACAACAGGCGTATTATCCTGCGCAGCAGCAGTAACGGTGATGATACAGCAGGACAATGCAAGTATGTAAAGGCGGAATTGTTTCATTACTGGTGATTTAAGAATGCGAAGAGTAGACATTCAGTCAAAGAATGGCGTTGTATATTTGAATACACAACGCAAAGGTAGGAAAATATAGCATTGGGTAGGTAGCGGGTGTAGAGCTGAACTTTTGCGTATCTTAATAATAAAAACATGAAAATCCGGCTGCTGATAACATTGAGTGTTTATCTTCTCATAGGTCCTTTAGCTGTTAAAAGCCAGGATATTGACACATTGGTGGATGTTGGCGGAAATAAGCTTCATTTCCATATCATCAAAGGCAAAGGCATACCTATTTTGTTCGAGGCTGGCGGAGGGGATGATGGGCGTGCCTGGAAAAATTTGCTTCCGGCTGTTGCAGATACTGTAGGAACCACGCTGATCACTTATGACCGCCCAGGTTTTGGAAAAAGCGGGCTCGATACCAATCATACGGGGATTTTGAATGAGGTTAAACAGTTGGAAAGAGGGCTTAAGAAATTGGGATATGGTGGTGAGATCATGCTGGTGGCGCATTCCCTGGGAGGTTTATATGCTACTTTATATGCTTCCCGGCATCCTAAAGCTGTAAAAGCTGCTGTGCTGATTGATGCGAGTACTTCCTGTTTCTTTACGGATGCTTATGTAACACAAGTGGAGCTTGAAACAAAGCCCAAATTGGAAAAATTTAGGCGGGAGAACCTGGGAGCGTATTATCTATCTGTCAACTTGCGAAAAAATGCGGAGTTGATGAGGCGCACTCCTTTTCCTTTGAACATTTCTGTTACGGATATTGTTGCTGAAAGGACACCTGTTGAAGGAACGCCGGATGCAAAACGGTGGAAGAGCTGTCATGCGCAATTTGCAGCGGCTTCACCTAAACGGAAAAGTGTGATGGCCTATGGAAGCGGTCATTATGTTTATAAGGAAAAACCCGCGTTGGTGTTGGATGCGATTGTGAAGGAATATTTTCCGTTGGTAGTTCCTGCGGTGCGGGCTAAAGAGGTTAAGCTTAAATAGGAAGCAAACAATTACTACGATGATCCGGCAATTGATAGAAAGAACTGCGTTAAAGAAAATAAGCGCTTTCCGCGACCTGGATGGCTGGCTGACGGATAAGGAGGCGCTAGGGCTTTACCTGACAGCTCGTAAGCTGCCGCGCAATGCGACGGTGGTGGAGATTGGCAGCTGGCAGGGAAAGAGTACTTATGTACTTTCAAAAGGGATTAGATCCGGTAAGGTATATGCGATTGATCCGTTCAATGCAGATGCAGGGGCGGATGAGGGTAGCAGGGAAATATACCTTAGTAAAAAGGGGGATGATAATTTGTTGGAGCAGTTTAAGAAAAACATGGGAAGCTTGGGGGTACTTAAAGATATTGTGATCAAGCAGGGGTATTCTTATCAATTTCATAATGAGTTTGAAAAAATTGATCTGTTGTTCATAGATGGGGATCATTCTATAGAGGGGTGTAAGCGTGATTTTGAGTTGTATGCGGGGAAGGTGGTACGGGGAGGGTTTATAGCGTTTCATGATTTTTATGAGACGCGGGATGAGTTGGGGCCGACGTGGGTGATTAAGCATATGGTGATGGGGAATGAGAGTTTTAGATTTTATGGGAGGTATGATACGTTGTGGGTGGCGAGGAAGGTGAGGTAAAGGGTGATTAGTGGAGAATGATTAAGATGATGCTGATATCACTTTGATTTTGAAAAATATTTTTGAAGAAGTAAATGTTAATATGCAGCTAAGCCTCTTATAAAAGCAGGATGTATTAACATAAAAATAATGACCTTAAAATATTAATACACTCCGATACAATCAGCCGCAGCACTGCATTTCATAGATTTTTATTAACTACTTGTTAACCTTTTTTGGGAGTTATAAATGTGTAATTGCGCACAACAAAAAATATCCCAAATAGTATGAACAAAACCCTATTACTAATTGCAACTCTCCTTACCGCCTTTCTTAGCTGCAGAAAAACAGATCAAAAAGCGCCTGAGACTTTGATCGAAGAAGCAAGAAATTATTTTGAGACAAAAGTGCTTACTTCCAAAGCCCCCGCTACCGAATCCGGCAGAATGAAGTTCCGGCCAGACAGAAAAGTAAAATGGGAGAAAGCCAGTCTCCAGCAGCTGTTTGGAGAGGACGCTGTGGTTGTCCCATTGTCCATGCCAGGTTTGAAAGTAACAAGAGACCACGGCAAAATTAAACTGAATGCGGACAGAAATGCCTTTCTGGTCTATAGGAGGAATGAAGCTGGCACTGAAACGGCGGAGATCTATATCAAGGTGGCCGACGAGTATTCAAGCGAGAAAACATTTAGTGGCACCGTCGTCGTCGCCGATTGGAACGGTACGCCTTTGAAGGCTTACGAGTATAAGAATCGCCTGATGAGGGTAATGGTTCCTACTATTTCCACAACACAAAGAGCCCCAAGTACGGAAAGCTTATTTGACGATTGTGATCTGATCGATTGGTATTACTGCGTTCTGTACGGCTCTTATCCGGAAGAATGTTTCTATGATTATACAGAAATGCAATGTTACAGCTGGCCCGGAGAACCAACCGGCTCTAACCCCGGCGGATGGACATACCCTCCTCCTGGCGGAACTCCTGGTACTATCACAGGGGGCAATAATACCTATCCTATTGCAAAGCTGAACCTCCTCATAAAGTTTGACACCTCTATAAATGCATCTCAAGCAAGCCCCTGTGTTAGGACTGTATTAAATCAGCTAAGAGATCTTCCTAATGGGAATGGTTTCTGGGGCAAAGCTCTTTACGATGTATTTGGCACTATCCCCAATTTCAAGTGGACTATTAAAATGGGAACACTTGCAGCTAACAAGGCGGCCACGACAAATATACTTCCTCCTTACACGGCGGGACTTGCAGAGACGACTATTAATGTTAGCTATGCTAATACCGCAACTGATGTAAGCATGGCCGAGACCTTGCTGCACGAGCTTTCTCATGCATTCCTGGGGGTCTATTGGAGACAATTACAGCCAAACGCCATCATGACGTTCCCGCAAATGTATCAGGAGTATCTGGCTACTCATTGGAATGATGATTATGTGAGCCATGAAGAAATGAATCGTTCTTTTGTGGAACACAATGCCTATAATCTACAGGGGTATGGCGCCGCCCGGGGATACAACATGAGTAATCAATTCTACATCGACATGGTGCTTGGTGGCTTGCAGGGCACCACCTACTTTGGTAACCTGGACGCATTAACGCAAGAAAGGATCAAGGGATTAAGGCAGGCTGAATTTATCAACCAGATTGTACTCACACCCTCGGGCATATATATAGAGCCGACAGGTGTGTTGGTGTGTCCATTATAATTACATTTGCCGCATATGAAGCATGTTCGTTATTTGATATGCCTTATTGCTCTTACTGCCTGTAATTCTATAAAACGGATTACGGGCAATAAACCTAACGGGAGTGCTTACGTTTTGACTATTGGCCCGCCAGTCAATAAAAATGGCATTGTTTTGATTCGTGGCGATATTAAGGTTGTGGATTCCGGCTTAGTAGATAATAGGGCTGGCATAGGTCTGGAAGTCGTTAAACTTGACTCCAGCGGATATAAAGAATGGGCCCAGCCAAACGAGGACGGTCGTTTTAGTTTCAGGGGGCTTCCCGGGAGGTATTATTTATTCTTTGGAGCCGTTGGATTTGGGAAGGTCAAAACAGCTGAGTTTATGGTTAAAGCGGGGCAATCTGTGCTGCTGGAAGCCGTTTTATGTCCGGAAGTCGAGCCAGTTTGTGATTATGAGATTCAGGCACCTTATAAAACGGTACCGCGAAGATTGCCCTAAGATCATGCTCCAATTAACCATCTATTAACCCTTTTGAAGAAATAAAAATGGGTATTTGTGTCGAATAATAAAGACATTAAAACTATGAATAAGCCCCTATTATTAACTATCCTGGTTACCATTCTTCCCCTTTTTTTAAAAGCTCAATTTCTTAGCGAGCAAGCTACCCTGAAAGCCGCCCTTTCTTCCGCAGCCGCTAACAATAAAATGGTTTTCATGATGATGGATGCCCGGGAGTGTACTACATGCAATTTAGTTGCGGATAAAGCTTTACAAGACGATGCCCTGAGGCAATACCTGGGATCAAGATTCATTGTCCTCCGCATAGGCGTAACCCATCCTGAAAGAGTAAGCCTGCAACAAACCTATCATGCGGAGGGTGGCAATATGGTTTTATTCCTGGATAAACAGGGTACACTCATACATCGTTATAACGGGAGTTCCACACACACTACCGACTATATAAGTGAATGCGAGATCGCTTATAAGCAGAAAGAAAATGGAGTCGCCATCCGGCAACTGGAGCAAACTGCGGCGACAGGTAAATTAAGTACTGCGGACCTGTATAAGCTATTACAGGTCAGAAATAAGCTCAATTATTCTATTGACTCCCTGCTGGATCAATATGTGATGCAGCTACCGCCAGATTCCCTGGAAAAGGAATCTGTATTACAGCGTATTGCACAAATGAGCCCTATATTAATGTCACAGGCCGACGCCACTATGCGAAATAATCCAGAACTTTTCCGGCAAGCCTGGTATGGCCTGCCACTAAATGACCGCATTGAAATTAACAGGCGGATCATCTTTAAGACACGTGAAAAAGCTATCCGGGAAAAAGATATGGTGCTGGCAACGCGTGTTGCCGACTTTTCCGCGGATGTAAACGGCAACTGGCGGGAAGGGCTCAAAGCCAAAACTTATCACCTCATGGAATATTACTGGGGGACAGGAGACACAACATCTTTTCTACAGACAGCCACCAGCTACTATGATAATTATTACATGACAATATCCGCAGATTCTATAAAGAGAACCGACTCCCTGCAGCTTTCTGCGATGATGAAAAACCGGCTTGCCGGTGCGAAAGATGGTCCGAGAGTAGTATTCTCATTTGTGCGCGCTGCACAATACTATTGCCAGGAGCTAAACAATGGCGCATGGCGTGTGTATACGCTCACCAATCAACCTGAGCACCTCGAAAAAGCACTACAATGGGCAGCTCATGCTAACAATTTTTGTGAAGTCCCTCAAGCAATGGACACCTATGCCAGGCTATTATACAAGCAGCGGAAAGACCGCGGGCAGGCGATACGCATGGAAGAGAAAGCAATTGCATTTTCAAAAAAATATGGGCTTTCACCACAAGCCTTTGAAGATGTATTGCAGAAAATGAAGACAGGAGTGAATGTAATAGATGAATACTAGCCCTGTAAAATCATTCTGTCCGCAAACTTTTAACCGGGTTCATAAGTGCAGCTTTGATACTCTGATAGCTCACTGTCAGCAACGTTATAAGGATCGCTCCAATGCCCGCCATTACAAATATCCACGAAGATATCGCTGTTCTGTAGGCAAATTGCTGCAGCCATTGGGAAAGCAACCACCAGGCTATTGGAATAGCGATCAAACAGGAGCAGCTAACTAAAAGCACAAAGTCTTTAGACAGCATGGTCCAGAGGTTGAATATCGTTGCCCCCATCACTTTCCGTACACCGATCTCTTTGGTACGTTGTTCTGCAACGAAGGAAGCAAGGCCAAACAATCCCAGGCAGGATATGAAGATGGCCAACATAGTGAAGAAGCCTGCCAACTTGCCTACACGCGATTCGATCCGGAACTTTGCATCATAGGTCTCATCTACAAATTTGTAATCAAAGGGCTCGACGGGGCTGTATTTAGTAAATACGGGACTGATCTTGCTGAGCGCTTCCCGGGCACTCAATTGAGGATTGATCCTGATGGTTACATTGGACATTGTCCAGGGCGCGAGATAGAAAATAGCGGGAATCGGCAATTCATAAGGAGAGTCCATCACCATGTTTTTCACTACGCCAATAACTGTAAATTCTTGTCTCATTCCCGTCCATGTTACCGTTTTGCCAACGGGATCGTCGAAACCCATAAACCTGGCAGCGGATTCGTTGAGGATGATATTTTTTGCATCGGCGCCGGAGGGTCCTGTCCGAAAATCTCTACCATGGGTAAATTGTAAGCCAACTGTTTTCGCGTATTCAGGCGATACCCCTTTCATGGCAAAATCGGGATCTCCCGGAACTGCCTTGCTGTGGCCCGTCCAGGTGAAGCCACCATTGAAAGGCCAGGACTCCGTCACAGGGCTTACAGATTCCGCCACCTCAGCGACAGCGCCTGTATTTAACAGATCGTTCCTGAAAGCGGAAAAATGATCATAGATCTCCTTGGTATGCAGCTGCAACATCAGCAAACCCTGGCGATCATAGCCCACTGGCCTGTCCCGACCATACTCTATCTGTTTAAAAACGACCATGGTGCCGATGATCATCGCGATGGAAACGGTAAACTGCACCACTACCAACACCTTACGTGGTAATGAGGCCATGCGGCCCAGGCGAGGAATGCGCTTCAGCACTTTGACAGGCCGAAAAGAAGAAAGATACAGGGCCGGGTAGCTACCTGCGAGCAGTCCGGTGAACAGACAAAAACCGATACAGGCGGCCCACCACAGCGGGTGCGCCCATGGAACAGCCAACCTGGTTTCCACTAATTCATTGAAGAAGGGTAGCGACAATCGAAACAGGCCTATTGCTATTATAAGCGCCAGTATAGCTACCAGCAACGATTCGCTAAAGAACTGCCCGATCAATTGTCTGCGCAGTGAGCCGATCGTTTTACGAATACCTACCTCCCTGGCCCGCTTTTCTGAGCGGGCGGTGCTGAGGTTCATGAAATTGATACAGGCCAGTAGCAATACCAGAACGCCAATGAGACCGAATAGTTTAACGTACCGGATCCTTCCGCCGGGGCTCTCGCCATCCTTGAACTCGGAATACAAATGCCAGCGGCTCATGGGATGCAAGAATAGTTCTGTGGTGTTAAGGTTGTGTCCTTTTGCATCTGGCCAGGGCAGGTTATCTGCTTTGATATTTTTAATCCTGGCAGAAACTTTATCCAGGTCTGCATGATCTGCCAGCTGTACGAAGACCTGCCAGTTATTGTGGTCCCAGCTGTGCCGGCTATACCGGGTTTCGGGATCGAAAGATTCGTACAGATCCCAGGGTGAAAGGAAGGTAACATTCCTGAATGAGCTGTTATAAGGAAAGTCTTTATAGACGCCGGTCACTTTAATGGAAAGGCTATCATCCATTTTTAATATCTGACCGAGGGGATTGCTATTGGCAAAAAGCGTTTTAGCGAGTGATTCCGATAATAAGATCGAGTATGGATCTTTGAGCCCGGAAATACTGCCCTGCTGCATTGGTAATGTAAGCATTTCCAGGCCTTCGGGTTCTATGAAATTTCCGGCTTTGATCAGTTTTGTTTGCCCGATGCTCAATACATGATCCTGCGTTTGCGAAGAGAGCACGACCCGTTTGAAGTTACCTGCGAATTTAGCCCGTAGTTCATCGGCAACAACAGCGGGTAATTGAGTTTGAACGCCTTTGCGGTTAGGCCAGATCTCCCAGACCTGAGCAATGCGGGAATGGTTATCAAACTGCCGGTCAAAAGACCATTCATTATAGATCCAGCAGGCGATCAGCATGGCAACTGCCATGCCTGCAGAGAGGCCGCCGATATTAATGCATGCAGAAAGCTTGTTTTTCAGCAAACTGCGCCAGGCAGTTTTGAAATAGTTTTTTAGCATAGCAGTGGATTGACGGGATTGGAGCGCTAAGAAAATGCCAGAGCGCGGTGCTTATATCACTCAGTAAAATACATATTGGTCTATTTTAATGATTGTTCGATTTTGGTACAGGGGATGTCCGGTTTTATTTGTTAATGGGCTTGGCTATGGTCTAAAACAATTTCAATTGCAGTTGTGTCATTTCGCTGATCTTATTGAATTCGTCTGCGGTTAGATAGCTGATAACGAAGCCTTGGCCTGCGGAGAGATAAGCAAGACGGCGTTTTTTGTTGTATTTACGGCAGAGATCTTGGATTTTATCAAACAGATAACTATCTACCCAGTCATCGTTCAGGTCCAAATCCCATTTATATTTGTCGCCGTAGAGTTCAAAAGAAATCCATGCCTTGTTGTCTTCATCATCGTTGTAATGGTCAATGATGTTTTGAAAGCCGAGGTCACCGTTAGAGATGCGTTTCAAGTTTTCCAATATAGTTCCGTAAGCACGTTCCCCTTCGATCGTGTCGTGGTCAAAGTGCCAGCAACTGTCTGAAAAATTGGTGTAGGGCTCGTATTGTGTGCTGCCTCCTAAAGTAATATACAACGCTTCTAGCGGGTTATAGTCAGCTAATTTTTCTGTCCACCGCTCAAATATGTCAGTTTCCTGGATTCCCGGAGTTATTTTAATTCCAGCTGTTATTAGCTTATCAAGTGCGGCTTCGAATGCAGCAGCAGGGTTCTGCAGTGCTTTATATGACTTTAACCAGGAAAAAATGGCATATCCAATGTATATGAGAATTGCCGATGCGGCAGCGATCAGGAAGCTAGGGATTCTCAACATATTAACGGCGTATAGCGGTTTGTGTTAATTTAGTTTATAACGGTAAAAGTCACAATATACAGTTATTCTCCGGACGTGATATGGGCCGGTTATAAAGTTCAGCTTCCATCGGCATAAAAGAATAACAGCATCTTCTTATATTTATATAGATTTAATGAGCCTCAACATCCCTGTGAGATAATAAAATGCCCAATATATGCGACCTCCGGTTAAAAGTAATCTACCTAAACTTAGTTTCCTATTTGTATGCTTTGTATTGATCTTACCTGCCAAGTTGTTCGCACAAAAGGACAGGATTGATACATTCATTGAAAACAGCATGGCGAGACAACGTATCGTTGGCCTGGCGGTGGGGATAATAAAAGATGGAAAAATTATCAGGACAAAGGGGTACGGGTACTCAAATCTAGAGTTGAATGTCCCGGTTACGACTAACACCGTTTTTAAACTGGGCTCAGTGAGTAAGCATATGATCGCCGTAGCTACTATAAAATTTATACAGGAAGGTAAGTTGCGATTAGATGACCCGGTGACTAAATTTTTTGCAGATGCACCGCCGCACTGGGGTAAGATCACTATCCGGCATTTATTGAATCATACTTCAGGATTGATAAGAGAGTCCCCTGAGTTCGATGCGATGGCGATGCAATCAGATTCTTTGCTTATCAGGGCGGCGTATAAAGATTCGCTTGTCTTCCCAACAGGAAGTAAGTGGCAGTATTGTAACCTGGGGTATTTTATGCTGGCGGATATTATCAGGCAAATTGGTGGTAGGAGCTTTGCGGAATATATGAAGAAAGAGATATTCGAAGCGAACGGGCTGATGGCGACGAGGGTAACTACGCTGGCGGATATTGTGTATGGACGGGCAGGCGGGTATGTGAATCTCGGGAAAGATACGGTGGTTAATGCGTTGAATTATGTTGCGTTAAGGCCGAGCGGGGCGTTCTTATCGACTATTGAGGATATGATGAAATGGGAACTATTGATACAAGGCGGGAAGATCTTATCGCGGGATAATTGGGAGAAGATGTGGGGGGATACTACGAAGACTGGCGGCACTGATGGTGGTGTTCCTTTTAGTTATGGATATGGGTGGTATGTCAGTACTTATAAAAACAGGAAGGCGGTTTATCATGGAGGGGTATTGCCAGGTTTTAGGGCGATGTATTTTAGGTTGCCGGATGAGAAGACGGCGATTGTGGTGCTGACGAATTCAGAGCCGACAAATGCGTTACCGATTGCAAAGGGCGTGGTGGATATTGTTATGGAGAAATAACAGGGAAACCCCAATCAATTACAAAACGTTACCTTTGAGCATTTTTAACGATAAATTGAGTCCAAAAGCGTTCAATAATCAATAATAAACACCTATGGGATACATTGACATATTTATACCTTTTTCAATCGGAATATTGCTTACTTTCAATCCAAATGCCTTATTAAAACCGGATGATGTGTTGTTTGAAAGAAAAAAGAGAACACTGAAAAAATGTGGTTATGGGTTGATTGGAGTAGCGGTAGTTTATGGCGGAATTAAAATTTTTAGTTGAATGTAATCTCATATATCGTCAAATGAATGAATGAGTCGGAATAAACAGATATAATATTAATGAGGTGCAAAGACAGAATAAAATATGAAAGATGCAATTCTAATAACAGAATCGGCAGTTGGCCTGTCAGATTTTAAATTATATACAAAGGGTGCGCTTGAATTCGAAGAAAATGGAGAATCTGAAATTGTACATCAAATCCTTACTAAGGATAACAGTTATTTTTCTATTTCAAAGGATAATAGCATTTTTGATTTGATGGAGCCTGATGAACAAGCAATTGTAATGTCGGAGTTTGATGAGTTTAATATTTTTCCCTGCCTTTTTTATGACATTAATTATTTAAATATTTTAATCTCCTCTGTTCCATCTGATAGAAAGATTATTATTGATAATGACCATGGGACATTCATGACAAGAGAACATTTTCTAAACCTTAACTCCTATGAAGAATTCATAAGAAGGTTTTAGATGTAATTATAGATTAATCAGTTTTTGTGTCGTCCTCTGGTTGCTTCACAAAAACAAAATCTTCAGCAATAAGATACGTATCACCCATCAACAAAATTTTCAGTTCCTTTTCCGGGATGAACTGTTGACCGTACCAATGCCCTGGTGGCGTCTCGTCAAGGAATGAAAAATCAAGTCCATTTTTCTTCAAACAAGCGGCATATTTTTCCATTAGTTTCTTGGGACCTCTCGCAAGGAGACCATTGCTATATTGAAAAGGCTTAAAATTATTAGATGCCTTAAATAAAGAGATGTCAAAACTGCATTGATGTTTACCAAAGATGTCGTTATGGGCTAGATAGAGGTCGTAAAAGAGTTTTTCGATGTTTTGACATTGCCCTGTGAAATAGAGCTTACATTGTGTGTCCCTAAACTCCCAAAGCAAGGGATGATCATTCTTGATTTCTATAAATGGAGCAGCGTTGAATGAAACTTTATCTTTCCTGGGGCTAGATGCAATGATTGTCCATTTTTGAGAAATGGGATCTTCCCCTTGAATACTACGGAGTTTCAGGATAAATTCAATAACCAGGTCATCTCCAGAGTAGTCAGCTTTTACAATATAGAAATCGATGTAATCTTCTGGATACTCTTTAAATATGTCTTCTAAATCCTTGGGTAGCACGAAGTGGTAGTTTTATTTGTCAATATACGAAAATCGATTATTCCGGGTCGTATCCTTTAGGTAAAGTGTATAAATCCGAGTTTTCTGGGCCTGGCCGACTAAACACCTCAAATTTTTGGTAATATTGTCGTTTTACCTATGCTACGAATTACCCTGATTTTTCTACCGTTTTTGCTGTTACTATCTGCTCCACATGCTGCTTTGGGGCAAACTCAATTATCTGGCGCTAACCGGATCTACTCCCAGGATGAGCTGAAAGCTGATCTGCGATTCCTGAGAGAAAAATTACCTAAGATACATCCGGGGCTTTACCGTTACACCACAAAACCAGCGTTTGATATTTTTTTTGACAGCCTTTACAATTCCATTGATAAACCTATGGATGAGCAAGCATTCTTAAGTTTAATTACCTTGCTACATCCTAAAATTGGAGATGGGCATACGATGTTTTTGCCCAGTGACGCGACAACTGATTATAATAATAGCAAGGGCAGATTTCTTCCTTTCTCATTAGCTTACATAGGTGGAAGCCTGTATATTGTTGAAAACTGCTCATCTGACACCAGTGTTGAAAAAGGAGAAGAGATTGTAAGCATTAATGGAGTAGGTATTTCTGCTGTCATGTCGCAGCTATTGGCAAGGCAAATCAGGGATGGATATAACCAAACTTACCCGTTTTGGATACTGAATCGTTATTTCGCTGCTTATTATAGTTTTGTTTATGGTACCCCTTCACAGTTCTCCCTGGAACTGAAAAACAAAAAAGGCGAGCTTAGAAAAAAGCAGATAACGGCCTTAACAAAAGACAGTATTAGATTCTTCCGACAAATCCGCTATCCCGCCGTTGAATCTCCAGGAATTTCTGTAGAGGGAACTAAAGATGATACAACAGCTATCCTTACAATTAAAAGTTTCGATCCTGATCTGCTCGAATCGCTTTATAAGCAGGACTTTAAACGTACAGTAGACAGTATCTTTACAATGTTAAGCCGCAATCGGACCAAAAACCTCATCCTGGATCTTCGCGATAATCAGGGAGGAGAATTTGAACCCGGGCGTTACCTTTTGTCTTACTTGCTGATTAGTCCTACCCGCTACTTATTGAATGGAAAAGAAGCGAGATTGATACGACCCAAGATCAATCATTTTACCGGAAGATTGTTTGTGCTTATTAATGGCGGCAGTTTTTCCAATACTGCAATTGTAAGCGCCTGTCTGGAAAAAGATAAAAGAGCAGTTTTTATAGGGGAAGAAACCGGAGGAAATAAGTATGTCATTAGTGGTAACGCTACAGAAATATTACTGCCTAAGACCCAGATAAGAGGCTTTATTTCCACCACTACGTTTCGGATCGTGACCGGCGACGGCGATGGTCATGGGGTTTTGCCTACCTATCCCGTCCTTCCTACTATAGTGGATATTTTGATAGGAAAGGATATGCCCAAGGCCCTTGCACTGAAGCTCATTTCGGAACGGTAAACCCGTTTGTGATAACGGATTTTTTAATTGTACCCAAGTACGGGTACAATCTATATTTTTGACTTAGCTAAATTGCAACTATAATTCGAATACAAATAATGGAAGTATCGCCATAAAAAACATACAAACTTCTACTGCTTCTTAGATAATTTTTGAAGCATATGTAGTCAATCCAATCCAGTAAACTATAAAATATGAATACTAATAGCAAGAGGATTCTCCTGCTGTGGCAACGCTATTGCCCTTTCTTTATCCACCATTCCGTTTAAACCAAACCAATATATGAACAAATTAACCACCCCCACCCCTGAAAACATGCTTAGCGACATCTACTCCAAACTCATGGAGTTTCCCATTATCTTCCGGAACAAAGTCTCCGAAGAATGCTCCTGGAGCATACCCACTTTTTACCGAAAAGCCAGGGATGTTAAGGGAATAAGTAATGCAGAGAAAGATAAAATTGTAGCCGTATTAAACGAAACCTTCCAAAACCTGTGGCAATACTGCGAAAAGTACAAAAAACAGCAATAGCTTAATCGCGCCCTGATTAAGCTCCTCTCCTATTTTATAACAATAATTACAAATTATGATTTACTTGCTCACTGATCCTGCCAACAACACTTTTTGCCCATTTGACAAAACGTCCGCGACAGATCGAAGAAATTCTATGCAGATCGAATAACATCGATGTAAGGTAACAGAACAGGCGCTCCACCTGACAGAACAGCGCTTCAGATCGAATAACATCGATGTAAGATAACAGAACGGACGCTCCACCTGACAGAACAGCGCTTCAGATCGAATAACATCGATGTAAGATAACAGAA
>Ga0209758_1002435_pt1 | contig 18992 bp, 15 predicted proteins | sample AraplaMF_Col_mMF_FD_184258 | JGI IMG/M metagenome (GOLD analysis project Ga0209758, IMG submission 184258) | Arabidopsis root microbial communities from the University of North Carolina, USA - plate scrape MF_Col_mMF (SPAdes) (version 2) | ecosystem: Host-associated > Plants > Roots > Endosphere...
GGCCTTCCCCTCACCCCCGAATCAGGTGGACCGTCGCGTCACCCGGCAGCGCAGATCGCGCCCACGGTGAGTCGCGCCCGCCGCCGCCAAGAGTTAAGACATGCCCAACAAGATGTTGATCGATGCCACCCACCCGGAAGAGACCCGGGTCGTCGTGGTCCGCGGCAATCGCGTCGAAGAGTTTGATTTCGAGACCGCTCAACGCAAGCAACTGCGCGGGAACATCTACCTCGCCAAGGTCACCAGGGTCGAACCCTCGCTCCAGGCCGCTTTCGTCGAATATGGCGGCAACCGCCACGGCTTCCTCGCCTTCAGCGAAATCCATCCCGACTACTACCAGATCCCGGTCGCCGACCGGCAGGCGCTGATCGAGGCCGAGGAACAGGCCCATCGCGAAGCCGAGGAAGAGAGCGAGAACCGCTCCCATGGTCGCCGCCGTTCGCGCCATCGCAACGCCCGCCGCCGCGGCCATGGCGAGCGCGTACGCAGCGACATCGTCGAGGGTCTGGACGCGGGCGCCGATCCGGCCGCCCAGCCGGTCGAGGATCACCTCCTGCCCGAGAACGCCGAGGGCGTGCCGCACGAGGGCGAGCATCCGCGCGCCGACGCGGAGCATGACGGCGACCACCATCACGACCACGATGACCATGACCACGACGATCACGGGCATGACGATCATGAGCACGATGATCATGAGCACGATGATCATCCTCACGCCCGCGACGACGAGCATGCGCACGATCATGATGACCATGGTCACGAGCACGATCATCACGACCATGATCATGCCGACGAGACGCCCGCGCCCGTCGCTGCGATCGGCGCCGAGCCCGCGGTTGCAGCCGAGACCATTGCAGAACCTCAGGAGTCCCCAGCGGTCGAGGCACACGGCGAGGCTTTTGCCGAGGTCGTGACATCAGTCGCCGAGCCCGCCGACGCGGTTTATGCCGCCGGCGAAGCGGTCGAAGCGCCGCATGGCGAGACTGCGGACACTGCCGGCGAAGACGAGGATGACGAGGACGGCGAGGAAGCCGAAGAGGAAGTCGTCGAATCCGTCGGCGGTGACGACGTGTTGGAGGAAGTGCCGGAGCGCACCTTCCGGCCGCGCCGCCAGTACAAGATCCAGGAAGTCATCAAGCGCCGCCAGGTGATGCTGGTGCAGGTGGTCAAGGAAGAGCGGGGCAACAAGGGCGCTGCGCTGACGACCTATCTGTCGCTCGCCGGCCGCTACGCCGTGTTGATGCCGAACACCGCACGCGGCGGTGGCATCAGCCGCAAGATCACCTCGGCCCAGGATCGCTCGCGCCTGAAGGAAGTGGTGCAGGATCTCGACGTGCCCGAGGGCATGGGCATCATCCTGCGCACCGCGGGTGCCGCCCGCACCAAGCCGGAGATCAAGCGCGATTTCGAGTACCTGATCCGGATGTGGGAGACGGTGCGCGACCTCACGCTGAAGTCGCAAGCGCCGACGCTGGTCTACGAGGAGGGCTCGTTGATCAAGCGCTCGCTGCGCGACCTCTACAACAAGGAGATCGACGAGATCCAGGTCGCCGGCGAAGCCGGCTACCGCGAGGCACGCGATTTCATGAAGATGCTGATGCCCGCCAACGTCAGCGCGGTGAAGCAGTATCGCGACGGCCAGCCGCTGTTCTCGCGCATGGGCGTCGAGAGCCAGCTCGACGCGATGTTCTCGCCGACCGTGCAGTTGCGCTCGGGCGGTTATATCGTGATCAACCAGACCGAGGCGCTGGTCTCGATCGACGTCAACTCGGGACGGTCGACCCGCGAGCACCATATCGAGGACACCGCGCTCAAAACCAATCTGGAAGCGGCCGAAGAGGTCGCCCGCCAGCTCCGCCTGCGCGACCTCGCCGGCCTGATCGTCATCGACTTCATCGACATGGACGAGAAGCGCAACAACCGTGCGGTCGAGCGCAAGCTGTCCGATTGCCTCAGGCAGGATCGCGCGCGCATCCAGGTCGGCCGCATCTCGCATTTCGGCCTGCTCGAGATGTCGCGCCAGCGCATCCGCGCCAGCGTGCTGGAATCTTCGACCGATCCCTGTCCGCATTGCGGCGGCACCGGCCATGTCCGCTCGGTGTCCTCGGTGGCACTCCAGCTGCTGCGCGGCCTCGAAGAGATCCTGATGAAGGGCGCGACCCACAATCTCGTGGTCCGCACCCGCACCGACGTCGCGCTCTATGTGCTGAACCACAAGCGCGGCCATTTGCGCGACCTCGAGAACGGTTTCAAGGTCACACTCTCGGTCATCGCCGATCAATCCATCAGCGGCCCGCAAGCCTACGTCATCGATCGCGGCGAGCAGGTTCACACGCTGGAAGCCGCCAAGGCGCTGCTCGCAGCGCAAGCTGCCGCAAGCCCGCCGCCGCTGCCCGAAGAGGCCTATGACGACGAGGACGGTTTCGACCTTGAGACCGAAGCCGAAGTCGAGACCGACGAGACTGAAGGTCTAGGCGAGGAGCAGGCGTCCGGCGAAGCCGCGTCCGAAGGGGACGGACAGCGCCGCAAGCGCCGCCGTCGTCGGCGCGGCCGCGGCGGTCAACGCGACGGCGAGCTTCGTGAGGACAGCGCGCCGACGCTGCCGGAGGCCGCCATGGTCGCTGGCGAAGGCGACGAGGATGCCGAGTCCGAGCAGGACGGCGAGGAAGGCGAGGAACAGGCCGCTCGTGGCGAGCAGCAGGGCGGCGAGCGCCGGCGCCGGCGTGGTCGCAGGGGTGGGCGTCGTCGGCGCGGTGGCAGTGAGGAAGGCCTCGCCGGATCCATCGGTGATGAGCTCGGCGGCAGCAACCCACCGTCGGAAGCAACCGACGCAGTGGCCGACTTCGACGGCTCGTCTGGCAGCGAATCCGTTCCGTCGATTGCGCATTCGGAGCACGCGCCCCCGGTTGAAACGCCTCAGCCCGAGCCTCAGGCACCCATTCAAACGCCGGTCCAGCCTGTGCCCGTTGCTGTCGCGGAAGAAGAGCCCGCGGCCGATGAAAAGGCCACACGCCGTCGTTCGACCGTTCGTGAGAAGGTGAGCTTCCTGACGAGCAGCCCGAGCGAGCCGCCGCCCCCGGTTGCAGCTGCGCCTGAACCCGTTGCACCGCCCGCGCCTACGCCTGAACCCGCGCCGGAAGCGGCAGCCGAGACGCCGGCAGCGCCGCGTCGCGCCGGCTGGTGGTCGCGCCGGTTCGGCGGCGGCGAATAAGGCAAACGCCCAAATGAAAACGCCCGGCAAAAGCCGGGCGTTTTTCGTTCATGCCTCGCCGGATCCTACGGCGGCATCTCGTCGTCACCGAGCGGCGCCACCTCGCGCGATGCGATCTGGCGGAGCTGGTCGTAGAGATCAGGCGCCTCGCTGGTGCAGAGACAGACTCCCTTGGCGGATGCTCCCTCGCCAGCGTTGAGATAGGCGTGGCCCATGGTGCTGTCGAGATAGATGCCGTCGCCCTCGCCGAGGATCTCCGGCGCGTAAAATTCGGTGTGAACCGCGACGCGCCCGCTCGTCACAAGGAAGTACTCTTCGCCGGCGTGGCGCAGCAGCGGCCCAAATTCATCCAGCGAGCGCGCGCGGACCTCGGCCACGATTGGCACCATGCGTTTGCCGATCAGATCGGTGCACTGATAGGTGTAGGTGTAGAATTTCGTATTGATCAGCTGGCCCTGCCCGGCCCGGCTGATGCTCCGCCGCGCGGTGACCGGCCGGCCCTGCGCGGGCGCCGCGACCGCTGGATTGAACAGCTCCGCGATTTCCATCTTCAGGCCCGAGGTGAGCTGAAGCAGCTTGTCGTAGGTGAGCGACATCAGGCCGTTCTCGACCTTCGAGAGGGTCGACAGCGCCATGCCCGTGCGCTCCGCGACCTGCTTGAGCGTCAGGCCACGCGCCTGGCGCGCGGCCTTGAGACATTGGCCAAGCTGGGAGTTGGCCCCTTCGGGCGTGGTTGTTTCGCTCATGCAGCAATCCTACCATGATCTCTGAAAAATTGTTGATGTATCCACCTCGTCTTTTCGGCAAAGACTGCTCGCAAGCACCTCTTGGAAAGGGCTTTTCGGAGTTCGAAAGCCAAGATTTGTGCAAGAAACGCCTCGTTTGACGAATATTTGGTGCGACAGCTTCAGTTTCCGATATGCTAAATCGTTTTCATAATCTGAAAGGGACTGGCGTTGTCCGAGCTTTGTGACACCGATGCCGTTGAGCTGCGCCGCCTGCTGGACGCGCGGGCGATCTCGCCTGTCGAACTGCTCGATGCCTGCCTGTCACGCATCACTGCCACCAATGCCGCCGTCAACGCCGTCGTGACACTCGACGAGCCCGGAGCACGCGCTGCCGCGAAGGAGGCGGAAGCCGCGATTCTGCGCGGAGGGGACCATGGCGCGCTGCACGGGCTCCCCGTCCTGATCAAGGATACGCAGGATACCGCCGGCTTGCGCTCCACCTACGGCAGCCCCCTGTTGCGCGACAATGTACCGGCCGCCGACCAGGGCTCGGTCGCCCGGTTGCGCGCGGCCGGAGCCATCATCTTCGGCAAGACGAACACGCCGGAATGGGCCGCGGGCGGTAACACCCGCAATCCCGTATTCGGCGCGACCGGCAATCCGTTCGATCCCATGCGATCGGCGGCCGGGTCGTCCGGTGGCTCGGCGGTCGCGCTCGCTTGCGGCATGGCTCCGCTTGCCTCGGGCTCGGACACCGGAGGATCTCTGCGCAATCCCGCGGGCTATGCCGGCATCGTCGGCATGCGTCCCTCCTATGGCCTCATTGCGAGCGAGAAGCGCGCCTTCGGCTGGTCCAACCTGTCGACCGACGGACCGATGGCACGCAACGTCGCCGATACCGCATTGATGCTGTCGGTGATGGCGAGCGACGATGCCCGCGATCCGCTCGCCTACACGCTGCCAAGCGAGCCCTTGCGCGGACGCGCCGAGCGCTGGGCCGCACCGCGCCCCGCGGTGCTCGGCAAGCTCCGTCTCGCTTTCACCGAGGACTTCGGCTTTGCGCCGACCGAGCAGGCCATTCGCCGCGTCTTTCGCGATCGCGTAGCGAGGCTCGCGCCACTGTTCGCCGAATGCCGCGAGGCGACGCCCGACTGTAGTGGCGCCGATGATGCCTTCGCCGTGCTGCGCGCCGGCCTGTTCCTGGCGATGCACGGCAAGAACTACAAAGAACGGCCCGAGATGCTCGGCCCCAATGTCCGCGCCAATGTCGAGGAAGGCCTCAGCTACACGCTCGAAGACCACGCCCGCGCCGCGGCGACGCAGACGCGGATCTATCGCGCCTACCAGAGCTTCTTCGCGAACCACGACGTGCTGATCAGCCCGACAATCACGCTCAGCCCGCGGCCGTGGTCGGAACTCTATCCCGCCGAGATCGACGGCGTGCCAACAAAATCTTACTTCCACTGGCTTGCCCTCGCCTACGCCGTGACGCTGCCAGGGCATCCCGCGATCAGCATTCCGTTCGGCCGCGACGAAGCCGGCCTGCCCTTTGGCCTCCAGATCGTCGGACCGCGCGGCGGCGACGCGATCGTGCTCTCGCTCGCGGCGAGTCTCGAGGCAGCATTCGCGGACGATGCACAGATGTGCCGGCCTGTGCCCGACCTCGCGCGGCTTGCCGCAGCGCAGCCGCTGTCATCGGCACCCGGCTTCCTCACCTGGGAATAGAACCTCGAAATAAACCAAGCAGGCATGACCGCCGGCTCGCCGGCATCTCGGAGATCAGCATGGCCGAATTGTCGAACCGAAAGACCGGAATCATCGCCTTCGTCCTGCTTTATGTCGCCTACTGCATCTCCTACATCGACCGCGCGGCGATCTCGCTGGCGCTGGCGCAGATCGGCAAGGATTTCAATCTCCAGGCCGCGGACCTCGGCATTGTCATCAGCGCCTTCTTTCTCGGCTACGCCGCAATGCAGGTGCCGGGCGGATGGCTGTCCGATCGCTTCGGTTCGAAATATGTGGTGATCGTCACGATCGTGATGTGGTCGATTTTCACGGCGTTCACGAGCCTTGCATGGTCGCTGACCTCGCTGGTCGCGATCCGCTTCATCTTCGGCGTCGCCGAGGGCGGATTTCCGCCGGCGAGCATCCGCGCCATCGCGGAGTTGTTCAAGAAGGACAGCCGGCCAAAAATGTCGGCGCTGCTGCTGTCGTCCAACTATGCCGGCAGCATGATCGCGCCGCTGATCATGGCGCCGCTGATCCTCTGGCTGGACTGGCGCCATGCCTTCAATACCATCGGCATCGCCGGCATCGTGTTCGCGGTGGTTTATTTCGTCTTCGTTCCACATCTCGCGCGTATCGGCGTCGGCCCCGTGACGGCGAAGCCCCGTGCGCCGATGCGCGAACTGGTCAAGAATCCGCTGCTGTGGCAGTTGATGGTGGTTTGGTTCGGCCTGAGCTGCGTCAACAAGGGTCTGGATTCCTGGATGCCGCTCTATCTACTTCAGCAGCGCGGACTGGATCTGAAGACCGTTGGCATCGTGGCGCCGATCCCGTTCGTGATGGCGACGATCGCGACCGCGATCGGCGGCTGGGTCATGACCACGTTCTTTGCCGAGCGCGAAAAATATCTGCTGATCGGCAGCTCCGCGTTAACAGGCATCTTCCTCTACGCCATGTACAAGGCCGAGACGATCACCACACTGATCATCTATCAATCCGTGGTCTACTTCTTCAAATCCTTCGTGCTGGCCTCGGTGATTGCCCTGCCGACGAAGCTGCTGCGCGACGACCAGATCGGATCGGGCATCGGCATGGTCAATCTCGGCGGCCAGAGCGCGGGCTTCGTCGCACCCGCCGTCATGGGCTTCATTGTGACCGGAACCGGATCATTTGACGCCGCCTTCGGCTTCCTGGTCGCGATGACCGCGATGTCGGTCATCGTCGCCACGACCATTAACACGGCGCAGCGCAGGCTCACGCTAGAGCCCGCCTGACAGGAGAATAGTCCGATGAAAAGCGCAATCATTCTCGGCGGCGGCATGGTAGGCGTCAGCGCTGCCTTGCATCTGCGGCAGCGCGGCTGGACCGTTGCGCTGGTCGACCGCAGGGAGCCGGGCCGCGAGACCAGCTACGGCAACGCCGGGATGATCCAGGCGGAAGCGGTACGGCCCTTTCCGATGCCGCGCGATCTCCCCTCGCTCCTGAACATCGCGACCGGCCGCACCAACGACGTGCGCTACAACCTTTCGTCGCTGCATCGCCACGTCGAGCCCCTGCTCCGCTATTGGTGGCACTCGGCGCCGAAGCGGCATCGCGAGGCGATCGAGGCCTGGGCCCGTCTGATCGCCTACGCGACGCCCGAGCACGACATCCTCATCCGCGAGGCCCATGCCGACAATCTGATTCGCCGCGCCGGCTATCGGGTGCTGCATCGTGATGCCGCCTCCTTCGACCAGGCGATCAAGACGGCAGAGGAAGATCGCCGCGAGTTCGGCGTGAATTTTCGCGTGCTCTCCGGCAGCGAGCTGACCAAGGTCGAGCCCATCCTGCGCGACGACCTTCCCGGCGCGATCCACTGGCTCGACACCTGGACCGTGTCCGACCCCGGCGCCCTCGTCACCGCCTATGCCGATCTGTTCGAACGATCGGGCGGCAGCATCGTGCTCGGCGATGCTCAATCGCTGCAGCAGACCTCGACCGGATGGTCGGTCAAAACGGACAATGGCCGTATCGACGCCGCCAACGCCGTCGTTACGCTCGGACCATGGTCGCCGGATCTGTTGCACAAGTTCGGCTACCGGATTCCGCTGGTGCGCAAGCGTGGCTATCACATGCATTACAGCGGCGGCGCCTCGCTCGATCTGCCGCTGGTCGACAGGGGCGGCGGCTACGCCATGGGTCCGATGGCCAAGGGCATCCGCATCACCACAGGCGCCGAGCTGACGGGACCGGATGCGCTGGCAACGCCGGTGCAGCTCGCCAACGCCGAAGCCTCCGCGCGCGAGCTGATCGATCTCGGCAAACGCGCCGAACCGGAGCCGTGGTTCGGCACCCGTCCCTGCACGCCCGACATGGTGCCGGTGCTGGGCCGTGCCCCGCATCACCCCGGCCTCTGGATGAATTTCGGCCACGGCCACCAGGGCTTCACGCTCGGCCCTGCTACCGGACGATTGCTCGCGGAGATGATGAACGGCGAAACGCCGTCGATCGATCCGACGCCGTACCGGCCGGAGCGGTTCTAGCTAGCGCTCAGCTTTTGCGGCGAGGACAGCTCTGATGCGCCGGGCGTCCTCCGGCGTCGCCGGATTGTAGACCACCATGCCAAGATCGGGCCGGCCGTCGACCGCGAAGGCCGAATATTCGAATGCGATCGGGCCGAGCACGGGATGGCGCAGATGCTTGACGCCCTCGCCATGGGAGCGGACGTCGTTGTCGGCCCACAGCTTCGCGAACTCTGGACTGAGGCGACAAAGCTCGTCGACCAATTCGGCGACATGCGAGACCGCGCCGGCGCGCGCCGCGTCCGCCCGAAAGGCCGCAACGACGAAGCGGGCCACGCTGTTCCAATCATATTGCGCGGCCCGCACACGCGGCTCGCAGAAGATCAGCCGCAGGATATTGCGCCGCTCCGGCGGCAGTTTCGAATAGTCGGTCAGCACGATCGTGGCGGCACGATTCCACGCGACGACATCCCACGTCATGGTCCTGATGATGGCAGGGCTGGTCTCGAGCGCGTCGAGCACGCGCTGGAGTCGCGGCGAGACGCCTTCGCTCACCTGGTAACGGACTTCGGGCGGACGGCCGAGACCGATCAGAAACAGATGCTCGCGCTCCACGTCAGTCAGCATCAGCGCGCGGGCGATCCGGTCGAGCACGTCGGCCGAGGGCGCGCCGCCCCGCCCCTGCTCCAGCCAAGTGTACCAGGTCGGGCTGATATTGGCCCGCTGCGCCACCTCCTCGCGCCGGAGTCCCGGCGTGCGCCTGCGGCTGCCGCCAAAGCCGAACGCGGCTGCGTCAAGCCGCGTTCTGCGGTCCTTCAAATAGGTCCCGAGCAGGTTCTCGCTGGCGGCGACGCCCATCCTGTTAGCCATTATACCCTGATAATATCACTACTTTACCTGGATAATTCTAGCGCAGATGGTCGTCTCCACCAACTCTGGAGAATTGCTCATGCGTGTCTTCGTCACTGGCGCCACCGGCTTCGTCGGCTCCGCCGTCGTTCGCGACCTGATCGAGGCCGGCCACAGCGTGCTCGGACTTGCCCGTTCCGAAGCAGGCGCTGCATCACTCGCTGCCATGGGGGCCGAGGTTCATCGCGGCTCGCTCGAGGACCATGCTTCCTTGCGCAGCGGCGCGGCTGCTTCCGATGGCGTGCTGCATCTCGGCTTCAATCACGACTTCTCGAAATTCCTGGACAATTGCGAGCTCGACCGCCGCGCCATTCTCGCGCTCGGCGAGGAGCTGAAGGGCTCCGACCGTCCGTTGATTGTCACAGGCGGCGTCGCGCTGCTCGCGCCCGGACGCCTTGCGACCGAGGATGACCCGTCCGCGCGCCGCTTTCCGCGCGTATCTGAAGCCGTCGCAGAGGACCTGGCTGCGCACGGCCTGCGCACGGCGGTGGTGCGTTTGCCGCCTTCCACCCACGGTGAAGGCGACCATGGCTTCGTCCCCATCCTGATCAACATCGCGCGCGAGAAAGGCGTGTCGGCCTATGTCGGCGACGGGATGAACCGCTGGCCTGCCGGACACCGCTTCGATGCCGCGCGGGTCTATCGGCTGGCGCTCGAGCAAGGCGCAACTGCCCCGCGCTATCATGCCATCGCCGAGGAAGGGGTGCCGTTCAAGGCCATTGCCGAGGTGATCGGCAGAAGGCTCGGCGTGCCCGTGGTCTCGAAATCACCGGAGGAAGCGGCCGATCATTTCGGCTGGTTCACGCAATTTACCGGCATCGACGCGCCGACATCGAGCGCGAAGACCCGCGCCCTGCTCGGCTGGACGCCGAAAGAAATCGGGCTGATCGAGGATCTCGACCAGCCCTATTACTTCAAGGTCTAGGGCGCATCACGCCGTCAGCTGGCAGATCAGTCCGTCGTGATTGCCGTTTCCATGTCCGTCGGATCGATCTGTCGGCTCAGCCGCGCGTTGAGCTTGTCACGATCGAGCTCGCCCTCCCACCATGCGACGATCACGCAGGCAACGCCGTTGCCGCAGAGGTTGGTCAGGGCGCGGCACTCGCTCATGAACTTGTCGATGCCGAGCACGATCGCCATGCCCGGCACGAGCCGCGGATCGACCACGGCAAGCGTGGCCGCCAGCGTGATGAAGCCTGCGCCTGTGATGCCGGAGGCGCCCTTCGAGGTCAGCATCGCCACGACCAGGATCGTGAGCTGCTGGCCGAAGGTGAGATCGAAACCAAGCGCCTGGGCGATGAAGAGCGTCGCCAGCGTCATGTAGATATTGGTGCCGTCGAGGTTGAACGAATAGCCCGTGGGCACCACGAGACCGACCACCGATTTGGAACAGCCGAGCCGTTCCAGCTTCTCCATCAAGGACGGCAGCGCACTCTCGGAGGACGAGGTGCCGAGCACGATCAGCAGCTCATCCTTGATGTAAGCCAGGAACTTGAAGATCGAGAAACCGGCGAGGCGCGCGATGATGCCGAGCACCACGAGCACGAACAGCGCCGCGGTGAGGTAGAACGTCGCGATCAGGCCGATCAAATTGAGGATCGCACCGGTGCCGAACTTGCCGATGGTGAAGGCCATCGCGCCGAAGGCGCCGAGCGGCGCCGCGCGCATCACGATCGAGATCACGCCGAACACGGCGTGCGCGGCATCATCGATGAAGCTGCGGATGGTGTGGCCGCGCTCGCCGAGTCCCATGATGGCGAATCCGAACAGCACCGAGAACAGCAGCACCTGAAGGATCTCGCCTTGTGCGAATGCTCCGACCACGGTGTCCGGAATGATGTGCAGGATGAAGTCGACGCTCTTCTGGCCTTCGGCTTGCTTGGCATAGTTGGCGACAGCCTGCGCATTGGCCGCCGCACTGCCGAAGCCCGCGCCGGGCTTCACGACATTGCCGATGATGAGGCCGATGACGAGCGCGAAGGTGGAGACGATCTCGAAATAGACCAGCGCCTTGACGCCGATGCGTCCGACCTTCTTGGCATCCTGGATGTGGGCGATGCCGGAGACCACGGTGCAGAAGATGATCGGGGCGATCACCATCTTGATCAGCTTGATGAAGCCGTCGCCGAGCGCCTTGATCCAGTCGTTGGTGGCAACGGACGGCCAGAACGAGCCGACGATCGCACCGAGCACGATGGCGATCAGCACCTGGACGTAGAGAATTTTATACCACGGCTTGGCCGCAGCAGGTGCGGCGGCCGCCCCGGCCATCGTTGTCGTTGTCATTGTTTCACTCCCCCTCAAAACTCAGAGCCAGCCAAGATCAACTTGGCCGGCTCTGTCAATTGGAACATTCCGTACGGTGAAATCTAGCCGCGGCGGCCAACGATCCGGCGCAGCGCCGGCATCAGGGCGGCGCCGAGCGCGTTCTTGACGACGGAGGCCGCGATGAACGGCGCGACGCCAACCGCCCAGGCCTTGGTTTCACCAAGACCTATGCCGTAGGCCAGCCAGCCGAAGCCGGCGATGAAAATGACGACATGGCCGCCCGCCATGGCCGTGAACAGCAGCACGACGTTGCGATCCCAGCCGCGCTCGGCCAGCCAGCCGGTGATGAAAGCAGCCGCCACGAAGCCGTAGAGATAGCCAGCGGTCGGGCCGACCAGCGGTGCAATTCCACCGACAGGTCCGGCAAAGACCGGCAGCCCCATCGCGCCCTCGGCGAGGTAGGCGATCATGGTTGCGCTGCCAAGACGCCAGCCATAGGCCGCGCCGATCGTCAGCACGACCAGCGTCTGCAACGTCATGGGCACATAAGGCAGCGGCAGGTTCACCTTGGCTGATAGCGCCATCAATGCGGAGCCGAGCGCGATCAGCACGAACGCGCGCAACGCGCCGACGGCTTCCCCCGGCCGGGTCGGCCACATCACTGCAGCAAGAGGAGAACGCGATGTGGCGGCAGACTGGACGATTGGGTCAGACAAGATGCACTCCGGAAGGCTGGCGAAAACTGGCGGCTATTTAAGCCAGTGAGCGATCCGGTCAACTGCCTCCCGCATCTCCGCGGCCGATCGCGCATAGGAGAATCGGATGAACGAGCGGCCATGGATCGGGTCGAAATCGACACCCGGCGTTGCCGCAACCTGGGCCTTCTCCAGCATCTGTTTGGCGAAATCGAAACTGTCGGCGGTGAAATCCGAGACATCGGCATAGAGATAAAATGCACCGTCCGCAGGCAGGAACTTGTTGAGGCCTGCCTTCGGCAACCCCTCGATCAGAATGCGCCGGTTCTCCTGATAGCCGTGCTTGATCTCCTCCATCTCGGCCGCACCTTCGAAGGCGGCCTCTGCCGCGATCTGCGACAGCGACGGCACGGAGATGGAGAGGTTCTGTTGCAGCCGTTCGATCGGCCGCACCAGGATCTCAGGCACCACCATCCATCCGACGCGCCAGCCCGTCATGCAAAAATACTTCGAGAAGGAGTTGATCACGAGGGCGTGCTCGGACAGCGCCGCCGCCGTCACAGCCGGAAACGCGTAGTCGAGCCCGTGATAGATCTCGTCGGAGATGAAACGAATGCCCGCATCTTCCGCAGCTGTGATGAGGCCGGCGAGCGCTTCGCGGGACATCATCGTTCCCGTCGGATTGGCCGGGCTGCCGACCAGCACGCCCTTCAGCGGCGCCTTGCGGTGGGCGGCGAGCAGCGCTTCGCCGGTCAGCGCGTGGCGCGTCTCATTGGTGGTCTCGATCAGCACCGGCTCGCAGCCGAGCGCGGTGAGGATGTGACGGTATGGCGGATAGCCCGGCACCGTGACAGCGACGCGATCGCCCGGCTCGAACATCGACAGGAACGCCAGGATGAAACCGCCAGAGGAGCCCGTGGTCACCACGATCCTGTCAGGGCTGACGCTGCAGCCATAGGCATCGCGATAATGCCGCGCGATGCGCTCGCGCAAGGAGGGAATGCCGAGCGCCGAGGTGTAGTCGATCCGGCTCACAGCAAGCGCCGCCTGCGCCGCCGCAATGGCGGTCTTCGGTGCCCCGGTTGCGGGTTGGCCGACCTCCATGTGAATGACATGGCCGCCGGCCGCCTCGATTCGGGCCGCAGCCGCCATCACGTCCATCACCATGAACGGGGGAACATCACTGCGGCGGGAGGGCTCGAGCCACTGCCCAACCCGGTTCCTCAATGTCGCATCGTGCATCGATTTCTGCTATTTCGCTGGCGGACCGGTCCGTACGGTCCGGAAAACAGGGCGCTTGCGCCCCAGACTGGCCGCATTATACGGCTCATAAGGGCATATCGCTTATCCGGTCCGCCGCCAATCGCCAAAACCAATCACAACACTGCTCCAAGCCCGTTTGACCCAGACCGTTTGATGTCGCTCCAGATCGCATTGCGCAAGAAGGCCTCCGCGCTGACCACCCTCGTCACCGCAGCGGCGATGGTGCTGTCACCTTTCTCCACGGCGCGGGCGCAGGAAGGCAAAGGGCCGCCGATCCTGCGCGACACCGAAACCGAGCAGCTCTTGCGCGAATATACGCGCCCGATCCTGCGCGTCGCCGGCCTGGAGAAGCAGAACATCCAGATGGTCATCATCAACGACAGCTCGTTCAACGCGTTCGTCGCCGATGGCCGCCGCATCTTCGTCAATTACGGCGCGATCCTCCAATCGGAGACGCCGAACCAGTTGATCGGTGTGCTCGCGCACGAGACCGGGCATCTGGCCGGTGGCCACCTATCCAAGCTGCGCGAGCAACTCGCTAATGCCCAGACCCAGATGATCATCGCCATGCTGCTTGGCGCAGGCGCGATCGCGGCGGGTGCCAGCCGCGGCTCAGGCAGCGGCAATAACGGGCTGGCCAATGCCGGCGCGGCGGCGATCGCCGGTCCCCAGGAGATGATCCGCCGTTCGCTGCTCTCCTACCAGCGCCAGCAGGAGGAGAACGCCGACCGTGCCGGCGTGAAATTCCTGACCGCGACCCAGCAATCGCCGAAGGGCATGTACGAAACCTTCAAGCGCTTCACCAGCGAAAGCCTGTTCGCATCGCGCGGCGCCGATCCCTATCTCCAGTCGCACCCGATGCCCGCCGAGCGCGTCGCCGCGCTCCAGCAATTCGCCAGCACCAGTCCGTATTGGGACAAGAAGGACGATCCCGCGCTCCAGCTCCGCCACGACATGGTGCGCGCCAAGATCTCCGCCTTCATGGAGCGGCCGGAGACGGTGTATCGCCGTTATCCTCTCACCAACGACAGCCTGCCGGCGCGCTATGCCCGCGCCATCAGCACCTATCTGCACGGCGATTTGCGCAGCGCGCTGACCCAGATCGACGCCCTGATCGCGGTGCAGCCCAACAACCCGTATTTCTACGAGGTTCGCGGTCAGGCTCTGCTCGAGAGCGGCAAGCCGGCCGAGGCGATCGCCCCCTTGCGCAAGGCGGTCGCACTCTCGAACAATGCGGCCCTCATCGAGATGTTACTTGGGCAGGCTCTGGTTGGAACCGATAATAAGGCCTACACGGACGACGCCATCAGGATTCTTCGTGCCGCGGTGGCGCGTGAGCCCGAGGCGCCGATCGGCTACACCCAGCTCGCCATGGCCTATGGCCGGAAGGGAGACTATGCCGAGGCGGATCTCGCCTCCGCCCAGGCCGCGTATCTGCGCGGCGACAACAAGACCGCTCGCGAGCTCGCCACGCGCGCGAAAACCCGATTCGCCGTCGGCACGCCCGGATGGGTCAAGGCCGACGACATCGTGGCGTCGAAACCGCCGCGCAACTAGATCACGACATTCGCCGCTTTGACGTCACGACACCTGCTTAAGTCCGCCGCGACGTTTTTTGAAACTTGCTCTGGATAGAGGATTTGCCAATGCCTTCGCTGCGCCTGTTCGCCCCCGCGCTGTTTGCGCTCGCCATCTTCGGCGCAACGGGACCGGCTTCGGCCGAGAGCTTCTCGGATGCCCAGCGCACCGACATCGAGGCGATCATCAAGAACTACCTCGTCACCCATCCCGAGGTGCTCGAGGAAGCCATGACCGAGCTCAGCAAGCGTCAGGCTGATGCGGAAGCGAAGAAGCACGAAGCCAGCGTCGCGCAGAACTCGGATGCGATCTTCAACTCGCCGCGACAGGTCGTGCTCGGCAACAAGGACGGCGACGTTACCTTCGTCGAGTTCTTCGATTACAATTGCGGCTACTGCAAGCGCGCGATGAGCGACATGCTCGACCTCTTGAAGTCCGATCCTAAGCTGAAGGTCGTGCTGAAGGAGTTTCCGGTGCTCAGCCAGGGCTCGGTCGAGGCCGCCCAGGTCGCAGTCGCCGTGCGCATGCAGGATCCCTCCGGCAAGAAATATCTCGACTTCCACCAGAGGCTGCTCGGCGGCCGTGGCGCGGCCGACAAGGCGCGCGCGCTCCAGGCGGCCAAGGAAGCCGGGCTCGACGTCGCCAAGATCGAGAAGGATATCGCGAGCCCCGAGGTCCGCGCCACCATCGAGGAAAACTTCAAGCTCGCCGAAGCGATGGGCATGAACGGCACGCCAAGCTACGTGATCGGCAAGCAAATCGTGGTCGGCGCGGTCGGCCTCGACGGCCTGAAGGAAAAGATCGGCGTTGCGCGCTGCGGCAAAGCGACCTGTTAAGAAGGCGTCCTGCTGATCGCGCGTTTTGCAACTCACGCTCGCAACGAGGCCGGCTGAAAAGCCGGCCTTTTTCGTTGGCCAAAACTGGCGCGAATCCGGCGCGCGCGTTCACCGCGAGTTTAAGAAACAAATGCCGGGGAACAGCAGATGTTCCGGAACAACTCAAATCTCCTTTCGTTGGTGGCGCGGGCAATGACGCAAAGAAACACGTGAGGAGAATACGATGTTGAACCGCTTTATGATCTCGGTTGCCGCACTCGCGCTCGTGGCGGGCACAGGTCTGGCGAACGCGCAAGGCACGATGAAGAACGAGAGCGGCGGCGCCGGCGCGCAGCCGATGCAGCACTCGCAGTCCTCGGGCGGCGCCGCCGAGCGCGGCGGCTCGATGGGCAAGGAATCCACCCATGAGAAGGGCACCGTGGGTCAGGCCGGCGGCTCCAGCACCATGAAGTCCGGAACTTCGGCCGAGGAGAAGTCGGGCGCGATGAAGGACGAGCGTTCCGGCCGCGAGATGAACAAGAACGCGGCCGAGGAGAAGTCCGGCGCCACCAAGGGCCAGCGCACCGATGAACGCGCGCAGGGTCAGCAGGACAAGTCCAAGAGCATGAGCCAGGACACCAGCAAGTCCGGCGCCAAGGACCAGAAGGACATGAAGGCTGAGGGCAGCAAGAGCGGCGCCCCGACCAACAATGCCGAAAACCAGAAGGGCACCGAGACGCGCACCAACCAGAATGCGGAGGGCCAAGCCGGAACCAGCACCAACCAGAGTGCGCAGGGTCAGACCAACACCAACACGACCGTCGGTCAGGCCGGCGCCGGCGCCAAGCTCTCGACTGAGCAACGCACCCAGATCACCTCGGTGATCCGCGAGGAGCACGTGCGTCCGGTGACCAACGTGAACTTCTCGATCTCGGTCGGTACCCGTATTCCGCGCGAGGGCATCGAGCTGCACGCCTTGCCATCCCGGGTCGTGACGATCTATCCGGAATGGCGGACCTACAAGTACGTCCTGGTCAAGGACGAGATCGTGATCGTCAATCCGGACACATACGAGATTGTTGCGGTCCTAAACGTCTAAAACCGACAACGGTCACCTCAGGGGCGGGCAGCGATGCCCGCCCCTTCGCGTTGGGCCGGAAGCCATGATTTGGACTGGTTAACAAGCAATTTCCGTAGCTTCCGCACAGGTTTTTGCACACCGGATGAGGTACCTGAAGCCTTCCCGGAGGCCCTTCAAGGCTTCCCCTCACGCGCTTTGTTACCTATAACCCCGCCACGCCGAAACACCTTTCCGGGACAGGAATGGCCGAACCCGAAACGATCCTCGTTTTAAACGGACCGAACCTCAACATGCTGGAGACGCGCGAGCCCGAGAAGTATGGCCATGCGACGCTGGCTGACGTCGAGGCGCTGTGCCGGGACACGGCGGCGACTTTCGCCCTCAAGGCCGACTGCCGGCAGTCCAACCGTGAAGGTGAGCTGATCGATTTCATCCACGAGGCTCACGCCCGCAAGATGAAGGGCATCATCATCAACGCCGGCAGCTATTCGCACAGCTCGATCGCCCTGCACGACGCGCTGCTCGCCGCGCAGATCCCGACGGTTGAAGTGCACGTGACCAACATCCACGCCCGCGAGAGCTTCCGTCGTCACTCCTACACCGCGCGCGCGGCGTTCGCCTCGCTCTGCGGTTTCGGCATCGAGGGCTACCGCCTCGCCATCCTGGGCCTTGCCGCCAAGCTCAAGCCCAAAGCCTGACGCTCTCTCTTCACCCAGAACATTCGGATCAAAGAACATGGCGCGCCAGCCAGACGACAAAGCAGCCGCAAAGTTTTCCAGCGACGATTCCGCGCTCGTCCGCGAGCTCGCTCTGCTGCTCGACGAGACCAGCCTCACCGAGATCGAGATCGAGCGTGCCGGCCTACGCCTGCGCGTTGCCCGCAACGTCAGCGTCGCCGCGACCATGCCGATGCCGGTTGCAACCTCAGCTCCCGCGCTCGTTGCAGCGCCCGCCGCAGCAGCCGCCGCGACCGCCGCAGACGTCTCCAAGCATCCGGGCGCGGTGACCTCGCCGATGGTCGGCACCGCCTATTGGGCGCCGGAGCCTGGCGCCAAGCCGTTCATCGACGTCGGCGCGAAGGTCTCGGTCGGCCAGACCCTCCTGATCATCGAAGCGATGAAGACCATGAACCAAATCCCCTCGCCGCGCGCAGGCACGGTAACGCAGATCCTGGTCGAAGACGGCCAGCCGGTCGAGTTCGGCGAGCCGCTGGTCATCATTGAATAAGCGAGTGGCGAATTTCGCCCGCTGAGGCAACATGTTCGACAAGATCCTCATAGCCAATCGCGGCGAGATCGCCCTTCGCATCCTGCGCGCCTGCAAGGAGCTCGGCATCGCGACCGTCGCCGTGCACTCCACCGCCGACGCCGACGCCATGCACGTGCGCCTGTCGGACGAGAGCGTCTGCATCGGACCGCCGCCGTCCAAGGACAGCTATCTCAACATTCCGGCGCTGCTCGCGGCCTGCGAGATCACCGGCGCCGATGCCGTGCATCCCGGCTACGGCTTCCTGTCGGAGAACGCACGCTTCGCCGAGATCCTCAGCGAGCACAATCTGCAATTCATCGGCCCCAAGGCCGAGCACATCCGCCTGATGGGCGACAAGATCGAGGCCAAGAAGACCGCCAAGCGGCTCGGCATCCCCGTGGTGCCCGGCTCGGACGGCGCGGTCGGCCCCAATGACGACGCGATGGCGATCGCGAAGAAGATCGGCTTCCCCGTGCTGGTAAAGGCGGCTGCCGGCGGCGGCGGCCGCGGCATGAAAGTCGCCCAAAGCGAGGCGGATCTCCAGCTGGCGCTATCGACGGCGGCCAACGAGGCGAAGTCGGCCTTCGGCGACGCCTCCGTCTATCTGGAAAAATACCTCCAGAAGCCGCGCCATATCGAGATCCAGATCCTCGGCGACGGCCGCGGCGGCGCAATCCATCTCGGCGAGCGCGACTGCTCGCTCCAGCGCCGCCACCAGAAGGTCTGGGAGGAAGGCCCCTCGCCCGTGCTGGCCGCCGCTGCGCGCGCCAAGATCGGCGAGACCTGCGCGAACGCGATGCGCGAGATGAAATATGTCGGCGTCGGCACCATCGAATTCCTCTACGAGGATGGCGAGTTCTATTTCATCGAGATGAACACGCGCATCCAGGTCGAGCATCCCGTCACCGAGAGCATCACCGACATCGACCTCGTGCTGGAGCAGATCCGCATCGCCGCCGGTGGCGAATTG
>Ga0209758_1002437_pt1 | contig 18988 bp, 16 predicted proteins | sample AraplaMF_Col_mMF_FD_184258 | JGI IMG/M metagenome (GOLD analysis project Ga0209758, IMG submission 184258) | Arabidopsis root microbial communities from the University of North Carolina, USA - plate scrape MF_Col_mMF (SPAdes) (version 2) | ecosystem: Host-associated > Plants > Roots > Endosphere...
GTGTAGGCACCGCGCGAAAAGCCGAACAAATAGATCTTGTCGCCGGGCGCATAATGCTCGACCAGGAAGCAATAGGCCGACAGCACGTTGTCATCGAGCCCGTAGCCGGTGGCGAGCCCCAGCACCAGGCGGATGTTGGCCTTCCACCTGTTCCAGGTCGACGGCTCCGTCACCGTGCCGACCCCGGGATCGTAAAACACCATCTGCCGCGGCTGCGTCTTCTCGGTCTTGCGCAGGCAGCGATAGAGCTTCAGGACGTTGGAGATGTTCTCCGAGATCTCGTTGCCGGTGCCGTCACAGCAGATGACGAGGTTCTTGGGTTCGGCTTTGGCTGCGTGCTCCATGGGATGCGCCTCCGGGTGATGCTACCGGGGCGAGTATAGCGGAAATGGATGGCAGCGCGGAGACGAAGGCGGCACCGGCGGCGTGATGCCCCCAGTGGCAGTACGGTTGTTGATATTAACCATCCGTTAACCATGCGGTCGCCTAATGTTGACGATGGGGGGATCACCATGTCGGCCCATGTGACGCGACCGAAGTTGATGCCTGTTTCGGCTGATCCGGTTATCCGGTCGGTGGCCAAGCTGGCGGTACGCGCCAGGGCCGTCCTACAGGGCAAAACGCCTGTCCTACGGAGCAAAGCCATGTTCGGAAAGGACGACTTAGTGGACCATCTCAGCCGCGATCTCGATCGCGCGCGCGGAAGACGCGATGCACTCGCATCCGAAGCTACGACCCTGGCGGCCCAGATCGCCGAAATCGAAGCGCGCCTCATCGAGGAGAAGAAACGGCGGGAGCGTGAGCGCATCCTGGGCGAGATCGAAGCGATCAAGACCCGAATCAGGCAAGCCGCCGGCGCGTTTGCCCCTGTCGTCGACGGTCTCTCCAGGGCGATCGACCAGGCGACGGCCGTGGTGCCCGAGGCGCGCGAGCTCAATAGTTTCCTGGTCTCGGTGGCGAGCGAGATCGACAGCGTGCTCGATCCCCTGTTGCGCGAACTGGATCAGCGCGCGGATACGGTGCGAGCAGGCCAAGCCTTGCTGGACCTGCCGAGTCCGCCCGATGAAGCGCCGCCTGTCGAGCTGCCGAAAGACACCAACGAGCGCCTGCTTCGCTTCCCGGCATGGCTGTCCCGTGACAAGGAGGCGGACAAGAAGGAAGCCGCCGAGAGCCCGCGCAGCACGGCGGCGTGAAGCATCGGCGCGCTGCGCAGCTCTAAAGCGGGATGGCTTTTGGCTGAATCGATGCGAGCCGAGAACTCAGATCACCTCTCCCGTAGGGAGAGGTCGGATCGCATCGAAAGATGCGGATCCAGGTGAGGGGTTACAGTCTCACTGGGCGCTGCGGCCCCTCACCCGGATTGCTCCCCCAGACGGCCGACCGAACCTGATTTCATCACGTTTTGGAGTCGCGTCGCGGCGATCCATGTCCGGCATCGGAGCCGGGCGACCCCGGCTCCTGCCCCCTCAATTGGCGGCGCGGCGCAGGAAGGCCGGGATATCGAGAACGGCCTCGTCGGGCGCATTGCGCGCAGGGGCGCGGCCGTAGGGATCGAGCGGCTGGATCGCCGCGTGGCGCGCAGTGTCCAGGCCCGGCCTTGCCGGTGGACCCACGGGGTGACGCGGTTGCGGGCGGAGCGGCGGGCTTTCCACTTGCGGAAGGGGTGCGCTGCGCTCGATGCGATCGGCGATGCGCCGGCCGTCAGTGCGCAGCCTTCCGGCGAGCTGGGCGAGGGCGGTTTCCACCGGCTGGGCCTGCGCCGCGTCGAGATTGTCGATGCCGGTCGCCACCACGGAGACGCGGACGATGCCTTCGAGGCTTTCGTCAAAAGATGCGCCGACGATGATGTTGGCGTCCGGGTCGGCCTCGTCGCGAATCCGGGTCGCGGCTTCGTCGACTTCGTACAGCATGAGATCCTTGCCGCCGGTGATGGAGATGATGAGGCCGCTGGCGCGCTTGATCGAGGGATTCTCGATCAGCGGATTGGAGATCGCGGCCACGGCTGCGGCGAGCACGCGCTTCTCGCCCGAAGCCTCGCCCCGTCCCATCATGGCCTTGCCCTTCTCCTTCATGACGGAGAGGACGTCGGCAAAATCGAGATTGATCAGGCCTTCCTTGACGATGAGGTCGCTGATGCAGGCGACGCCCGAATACAGCACCTGGTCGGCCAGGGCGAAGGCATCGGCGAATGTGGTCTTTTCGCTGGCCACCCGGAACAGGTTTTGGTTCGGGATGATCAGGAGGGTGTCGACCGTCTTCAGCAGCTCCTCGATGCCGGCTTCGGCAAAGCGCATGCGGCGCTGGCCCTCGAAGTAGAACGGCTTGGTGACCACGCCGATGGTGAGAATGCCGAGCTCGCGCGCGATCCTGGCGACGACGGGTGCGGCCCCGGTGCCGGTGCCGCCGCCCATGCCTGCCGTGACGAACACCATGTGTGCCCCACGCAATTGATCGCGAATCGTATCGATCGCCTCTTCGGCTGCGGCGCGTCCCAGTTCCGGCTGCGAGCCGGCGCCGAGGCCAGCGGTCACCTTGGTGCCGAGCTGGATCAGTCGCCGCGCCTTCGACATCGCCAGCGCCTGCGCGTCGGTATTGGCGACGACGAACTCGACGCCCTCGAGCCCGGCCGTGATCATGTTGTTCACGGCATTGCCGCCGGCGCCGCCGACGCCGAACACGACGATGCGGGCTTTCATTTCGTGAATGTCGGTATTCCCAGCCATGTTTCCCTCGCGTTTGGTCCGGCAAGCCGGGGATTGAAGAAAGTCTCGAGTGCTACCTGCAAGCCGCGCGGTCCGCTTTGACGATGGCGGCGGCCAGATGTCCCAGGCGACGCGCGGCGTATCCCGCGAGCGAGCCGCCCGGGCGGCGATCGGTCCGCAGCGCCGCCATGTCGTCTTCCAGCCGTGCCGCCCACGCATTGGCGGCCGTCGCCTCGGCGCTCGCCTGCTGCAGCTCGACGGCGAGGCGCTCGGCGCGCTCACGCTCGCGCTCGAACACGGCCCGGTAGGCGGTTGCGACATCTTCGAGCCGCGCGATCTCCGCCTTGAAGGCCTCGGTCTTGATGGTCTCGATCCTTGCCATGGAAACATCGATGGGGTCTGCCCGGCGGCCCGTTCGCGGGCGGGGCGTGTAGCGCAGCTCGGAGAAATCAACCCTCACCAGGGCCTTGCCGTCATCCGACCGCGAGCGCGGCAGGCGGCGACGTCTCGCCAGCGACCGCGCGGCCTCGCGCGAGATATTGAGGCGGGCACCCAGATCGGCATACGTCAACAACGCAACAGGCATCGGCGCTTCTCCTGGAGCGAACCGGGAAGGGCATTTCGGGCTAATGATGGCTGGACGATGACAGCAGGCTAGGCTGCGTTGGTTAATGCATGGTTAACATGCGATGGGTGTGTTTACGGATAGCGTCACCGTGCCGATCCCGGGATCGCAGAGCCGACCCGGGGATCGGAGAGCGCCATCTGCCGCGGCTGCGTCCTGTCGGTCGTGCGCAGGCAGCGATAGAGCTTCAGGACGTTGGAAATGTTCTCCGAAATCTCGTTGCCGGTGCCGTCACAGCAGATGACGAGGTCCTCGGCCGTGGTGCTGGCCGAGTGCTCCATGGGATGCGCCTCCCGGTGATGACACCGGGGCGAGTTAGCGCGGAAAAGAGAGTCAAGAGACAGAATCGTAAAAGTGATATTGGAGCTAGGCAGAAGCCGTGGCTCCTTCGGTTGGGCTAACCAAGGCAATGAACCACGCAACTAAACGCTCGGAGACGAGTGGGTCGACGCAGCGTTGCCGAAGCATCTCGAAGACCGCCTTCTTCAGAAATACTCGATCTGCGAAGCCTTCCTGGATGACCGCGGCAAGGTAACGGCCCAGCGCATTTATGACGTCCGCTGCATCTTGCAGCACCCCAAATTCCAGCTGACACCACTGAGCAAAGTTGTCCATCCATCCCCGAAACTCTGCATCGAGAACGTTTTCCTTGTATCGACGCCGAATACTGAAAACCTCATCCCATGTCGAAACCTCTTCATTCGGACCGTTAAGATCAATGCGCCAACTAGGTAACAGAATAGCTCCCCTCTGCTCTCCTTCGAATGGCATGCTGTCTAGCAACGAAACGCTCGCGGTCGGTCCGACATACGGGTCGATACACCTTCGGCGGGCTCTGCTATCTTGATGCCGTAGCATGTCGGTCGCCCGCTTATGGGCAGCATTGCATTTCTTTCCCATCGGGGTCAGGTTTCGGAGGTTTACTCCGGCAAATGGATAGAGCGATATCGCAAGGTAGTGATCCAGATCCTCTCTGGCAACACCGGGCGCATCGAACGCTTCGATCCCGCAGAACGGGCACACGTGCGCCTCTGTCGCGTCATAAATCAAGCGATACTGTCGATCTCGAATTTCAAACTGCGTTAGTAACTCGAAGGCAAACTCAAAGAGATCTTTGGTCACCTCGCGCATACTGGCGGGCAAGTCTTTATTGGTCAGGCATTCGCCGACGCCAGTAAAGATCCCCGGAAAATTATTCTCCGAAGAGATAGCATCTAGAATCACCGATCGTTCCGCGGATGAAAGCTTTTCAGCGGTTTCGCAGAAGGCTCGGAACCGACCGCGTATCCCGGTGCGAGTTCGCAATTTTGATCGGTGGTCCGCCGGGATGCAAGCCGGCCAGCCTACAGGCGAATTGCCAGATTCGATTTGGTCTATTGCACTAGTTACCATCTCGACAAGGCATTCATGGAGCCAATTTTCAGATGCAGCGTCAATAGGGTAGCAAAAGAGCATATTACCTAACTCTTCTCTTGCCGAAGTTGTCGGAGCCGATCTGCGAGAAAGGCCTTCTCTACTGAAGAACCCAACTTGCTCATGGCTGTCTGCAATTCTTCGACGTCGTCGCTCGCCATAAGTTCTGAAATCTTATCTCGGGCCAATTGAGAAATTGGAGGCCGTACGTCAAAGCAATGCTCCAGTATGCGATCAAATGTAGCGCCATACGTTTCGATATCGGGCTTTCGAACCTCGACGCTCCCGGATTCCTTCTTTGAAAAAATGTGAACGTGCTCGCGCGATATGTCGGATGGGACGAATGGTGCATGAGAGGTCAAAACGACCTCCTGGGACCCCGTCCTAAATACTGGCAGTTCAATGAGCCGCTTTACGAATTGCACCCGCCATTGCGGATTAAAGTGCGATTCTGGCTCATCCAGAATGAACAGCGCGTTAGCCTCTGTGATCATCGAGAACACGCCAAAGATCTGGGCTTGCTGATGCTCGCCGTCAGAAAGCGACACGTAGTCTAGAGGCTCTCGATCGTCTGAAGGAAGGCCGCGATGAAAACGAACCTGTTCAAATCGAAAAACCTTTTCTTCTTCTTGAGGTTCCGGCAGTCGAGATGCGAATCGCCGTGTCTCGATCTCCTGCTCCAAGCGATCCCTCGCGGCCTTTGGAATAGCCAAATCATTAAGCAAAGCAAGTTTATGAAAGGCTCGATAGATTTCGATGGAAGAGCTGAAAAAACTAGCGAACGCTCTGCGGGTCTCGGCGTCCACCAATACGTCAAAAACGTAAGTCTCTTTCCTTGAATCGTAACTCCAGCAAGTTGAGCATCGCATGAGGGCGTCGACATACTCCTCCAACTCCGGCGTTAACTGGACGCCTTTTCGGAGGCCGGGCCCTCGTGCTCGAGCTTTGAGCCGAGTTAGATGGTTCAATTGGACTATACATCGGAATGACGCCAAGCTGTCTAGCTGTGCGTGGCCGATGATTGCTGCTTGGACCCCTTCGCTGCCGAGTAGCAGGTTGGCCACAAGAACTTCAAGATGTGTGCTGTAGTCAATCAACAGCAGTCGATTGTCAGCGACCCGCTCTTGGTGTGAAGATGAGTACTTCTTCAGCGCGGCTTCGCGCACGTCGGCAGAGTAGCCGCTTCGGCTTACGAAGAATGGTAAGCTTAGAGTTTCGTTGTCTCCCGAAGTATATCCGATCACCAGCGACGGAAGGCGATCGCCAAAGTCCTGCGAGCCAGACGGAATGCTAATCCATTGCTGGTCTTGGTTCAGCTTGTGCATCTCAATCTTGGCAGCCTTGCTTGACTTTGCTCTGGAGAGGCGCACCCTTTCTCCGGGCCCCTTACCAGCCGGGGAGATCATATACTCAAGCTCAAATTCAGTTCGTTGATCGGATGCTTCGCGCTCCTCATGCGGTGAGTGCAAATGCCAAGCGGACTGAAAGATTTCAGCGATCAGCTGTAGAAATTGAGATTTGCCAGATCCGTTCGGGCCCAACAGGCAATGCGTTCGGATGCTCTCGTTTGCATTGTTGCTGTCGGTCGTGAAGGAGACTTCCAACCCATCCAAGAGGCCTCCACAGCTTGACGCTTCGTGGACCTTGAGTGCTTGCAGCCTCATTGGGAGGTCCTGACGAGCCGCATGATGCGGGTCTGGCTGTCATAGCGCTGCCTAAGAACGGGTTTGCTTCCGCCTAGTAGAGCAAAAATGGCCTGCTTCAGGTTCTCATAATCGCCGGTTACTAAATTGCGTACTTCCTCAAATGTCCGTCCTTCGGATGGCCAATTCTCTAACTGAGCGATGATCTGTTCTTTCACAGTGTGCCTCCTGGCCGTCGCTGGTCTGTTGGGACCTCTAGCGCTGGCTTTCTTCTTTTTCTCGTTGGGGTCTGAGTTGGAAGATATCTTCGGTGCGCTCTCAGAGAGGTCGGGCTTAACGAGTTCGCCCCTAAAGGCTTTTGCTAAGATGCGCTTTCGAAACGCGTCGATGGCCGCGACCGTTTCTGCGCATCTTCCCTCGAGCGCGGCCAATTGCTCAAAAGCTCGATCGACTTTGTCAACAATCTCCGTGGCTATTTCTGCGGTCGGTAGAGTAAGCGGGAGCGATGCCAAGCTCGCTTTGCTGATAGACGCGAGGTTGGTTGTCTGTGTCCCGTGAGCGGAGAAATGGTCGCGTCCAAATTCATTAGCATAGTAGGAGATATACTTTGGCGGGAACGCTGGGTCCCGCAGCCTCACTCGGAAGACATGGTTTTGATGGATGCATAGTTCAATCTGCCCCTCCCAAATCCAGCCGCGCCCAAGTTTGTCACGGTCGCCGCCCTCATTCATTAGGATGTCGCCCGACTTCAGCAGAAGCTTTTCAGCATCCTGTTCAGTAACGTCGACGGTCCGGATTTCCTCTAGATCGAGCCATCCGCGCTGAACATTTGCAACTCTCAGGTAGGGTCTTGTTACTAGCTTGGAGTTAGGAAGGTGTTTCTTTCCAAGTGCCACACCAGCTTGTATTTCGGCCACATCTCCTAAAGTGCACTTGAGCCAATCGCGCGACGAGCTTGCTTCATTGCCATTCGCGCCTGCAACGTCAAAGATCCGCGCAAGGAACGAGCGTCTGTACTGATCGAGGAGCAATCGAATTGTGACCATGCTCTTCTCAATCTCAGTCGCTCTTTCTAGGACCGAATCAAGCTTCACCACAATTCTTTGCTGCTCTCCCACGGGAGGCACAAATAGGTCGATCTTCTTGAGCGCTCCAAAATCAATGCTTTCGACCGTCGTGCCCGCTTTGGAAGTTGCAGACAGAATTTCTTCGGAACGGGCTTGAATTTGATACCTGACGAAGTCGGCGTTGAGGTCAGAGGAGGGTGTCAGCGCTTTTATATCTTGGTTGATGGCAACCGGAACGGTGTTTGCCGCGACAGGGAGTGAATGGCGTAAGATTCCACTTCTAGTAACGAATAACAATGAGCCGGAGGGGATTAGTTTCGCAGTTGATGCATCCAAGGCTTCAGGCGTAATCGAATCCTGGGTGCTGTCGATTTTATCCTTCTTCATGTCCTTGGGTGAGACCCATGGAATGGTGCCATTGTCCCAGAACGCAGAATTGGCTTTGCTGGGAGTGCCACCTCCCTGCCAATTTCCCGCTTGCGCGAGTGGGATTGTCGTATCCATCCGAGCTAGGCCGCGGACAAGGGCTCACCGATTCCGCCGCTTGAGGAGTTCGGGGTCTTCCTTGTGCATCCTGATGAGCTCCGTCAGGTTTTCGATGCCGAAGTCGGTGAACGCCATGACCTGGTCGTCACCTATGCCGTAAACCCAGATGACGCCATCCTCTGTGTCCATTCCGTTGGCCACGTCCCAGAGCCAGTCCTCGTCTTCGCCGAGGTCTTTTGCGACGCGAGCGATGGTGAAGACGGCGTGAACCTTGTTGACGTGCATGGCTACGCCGCCTGGGCGGAGGACCTCGGCGCAGGAGGCGTCCAGTTCCAGGGCAGCAACTCGTGCAGGCGGTTCTGCGGCATGTCGGCGATGCGCGCGAAGACGTCGGCAAGCCAGGCTTTCGGGTCGATGTCGTTGAGACGCGCCGTCATGAGAAGCGTGGCCATCACGGCAGCCCGCTCGGCGCCGCGATCAGAACCGGCGAACAACCATGCCTTTCTTCCCAGAGCAAAACCGCGCAACGCTCGCTCCGCTGCATTGTTCGTCATGCAGATCCTTCCGTCGTGGACAAGGCGGGCAAAGCCCTCCCAACGGTTGAGCAGATAGTTGATCGGCTTAATCACGTTGGACGAACGTGAGAGCCGGGCAGATTCCGCCCGGAGCCAAGCCTCAAGGTCGGTCAGCAGTGGCGCGCTTCTCTCCCGGCGGATCTGCAGCCGCTCCTCAGCGCTCAGCCCATAGATGTCGCGCTCGATCTCGAACAATTGGTCAATCCGACGAACCGCTTCCAGCGCAACGGGCGAGATCGCCGTCGCCGATCTTCCGCGGCGAGCATTCTGGGCTATGTCGGCAAGTTCGAAGAACGCCCTCCGGCCATGTGCCCAACAGAAGGCGGGCGTGGCCGGCAACGCCTTGCGTCCGGGATCGAAGAGAGCGTTGAACCCGCTATAGGCATCGGCCTGCAGGATGCCGGCGAAGTTCTGAAGATGCCGCGCGGGATGCTCGCCGCGCCGATCACGTGAGGCGTAGAACAGCGCCGCCGGTGGATCTCGCCCGCCGAATGGCCGATCGTCGCGAACATAGGTCCAAATCCGCCCGGTATCCGCTTTACCTTTCGCCAGGATCGGTATCTTGGTGTCGTCACCGTGGAGCCTGTCGGCGGAGAGCACATAGGCTTCGATCAGTTCAAAGATCGGCCTGACCGCAAAGGCTCCGGCGCCCACCTGGTCCGCCAGCGTCGAGACCGACAGGGCGATCCCCTCACATTTGAAGCGCTGGCTCTGTCGATTTAGCGGCTGATGCTGACCAAATTTGTCGAACAGGATCGTCGCCAGAAGCTGGGGGCCGATATAGCCCCGGGGTGTGGCATGGAACGGCGCTGGCTGCTGCGTGATCGCCTCGCAATCCCGACAACTGAACTTCTCCCGGACCGTGTCGATCACCTTGAACCGGCGTGGGATCTCCTCCAGCGTTGAGGTCACGCTTTCGCCGAGCTTCGACAGCCGGGCCGATCCGCAGCAGGGACACTGCGTCGGGGCCGGCAGCACCACGCGCTCCCGCTCGATATCATCGGGAAAGGGCTGGCGCACCGGCCGCCTGCGCTCAAACGAACGCACCGTCTGCGTCTTCCCGGCAGCCCTCTCGGCAGCGAGCTCATCCTCGGTCGCGCCCGCCTCGAGTTCCTCAAGCTCAAGCTCCAGCTGATCGAGCAGGCGCGCCGACCGCTCGGAGCGCGCGCCATATATCGTGCGTCGTAGCTTCTCGATCTCGAGCTTGAGATGGGCAATCAGCGCTTCGGTGCTCGATTGCTTCGCCTGGGCATTGGCCGCTTCAGCAAGCCTGGCTTCCGCCGCAAGCCTGGCCGTGCGCTCGGCCAGGATCATTGCATGCGCGGCGGCAAGATCAGGCGGCAGGTCGGCTCTGGAGTCCATAGCCAGATGGAATCACATTCGCTGCCAAACTCAAATAACAAAGTCTCAGCCCACACTGGTCGGACGCCAGGACTCTTGGGGATTGCGCCAGTCGATGCCGGACAACAGATAGCTCATCTGCGCCTGCGAGATCGACACCACGCCGTCCGCCAGCGACGGCCAGACAAAACGACCTCTCTCGAGTTTCTTCGTAAACAGGCATGCTCCCTGGCCGTCATGCCAGATCACTTTCAATAGATCGCCTCTGCGTCCGCGGAAGCAGAACAAATGACCACTCAGCGGATCGCGGCGCAGCACCTCTTGCACCTGCAGTGACAATGAGGCGAAGCCTTTACGCATGTCGGTGTGGCCCGTCGCCAGCCACACCCGAACTCCCGTAGGAACCGGAATCATCGCGGATCCAAAACCTCGATGATCCGGCGAAGCACCTCAACGTCGACGCCCGCATCAACAATGACCCGCCGCCTGCCGGTTAGCTCGATCTCGATCCGACGCTCCGTCGAATGTGCAGTCGCGCTCTCCGATGACGCCGTCACTGACGCCGCGGGCACCCCCTCGGCCACAACCGCCCTGACAAAGCCAGCCTCGGATTTGGTCCGCGTCGCCGCGAAGGCTCTTCGCCAAGTCACCAATAGAGAACGCGACAAGCCGTATCGCCGGGCTGTCGCCGCAACCAGGCGCGGCTCGGATAGGCTCTCCAAAACAATCCGCGCCTTCTCTTCCTCAGACCAACGCCGCCGCCGGCCTGTATCAACCACTTCCAGTCGATTCAACGTACTGATCGTATGGCTGTCCATACGTACAGTTCTCAACCATCAGGCCAGTCCGCCGCAAGGCGTCTCCCCTCGGAGGCTTACGGATTGTCACCCAACGTTTCGGCGGTCTGCTCACTCGGACATTCCAGAAGTAGGGGGATGGATGAGACTGTGCAATTCGTTATGCTAAGAGTCGCTTTGTATATCAGCAGCAAGCGACTCCAATTCAGTGAGTGCGGCTCTCAAATGCGTTGCAATGACCGCCGCAATTTCTTCGGGCTCGGCCTTGTCCTCGTCTGTGCTTTCCGCGCCCCTTAGCCAGCTAATATCCAGGTTGTCGTTGCGCCGTGCGATCTCGTCGCGCGTGAAGCAACGGAACCGCCCGTCGGGCCCTTCATCTTGTCTTTGGGACTTTCCGTTCGGGTCATTCCCGTAGGCTGTCTCGAACTGTGAGAAATCCGCGGCCTGTATCGGACGCGTCTTCTTAAAGCGCGGGACATTTGTACGGAGATCGTAAATCCAAGTTTGCTTCGTCCCATTCTTCGGATCTCTGGTGAACATAAGGACGTTAGTATTCACGCCAGCCGCGTAGAAAATTCCGGTCGGAAGACGCAATATTGTATGTAGATCGCACTTCGCCATTAGGTCTGTTCGTACCTTACGTCCAACCCCTTCCTCGAACAGAACGTTGTCGGGCACAACGACGGCAGCACGGCCGCCGATTTTTAAACCAAGGTAAATATGCTGGAGGAACGCGAGCTGTTTGTTTGAGCTGACAAATGGCAGGTCGTTACGCCGAACCCGCGCTCCGCCCGCGCTGATTCCGAAAGGGGGGTTTGCGATAATTAAATCTGCCAGTTCCAGATGTCTTACGTCTTCTGTCAGAGCGTCGCCGTGCTTAATCTGCCCCTGCATGTTGTGGAGAAAGAGATTCATTAGACACAGCCGGTATGTGTCGCTTTCAATCTCTACACCGCGATATATCGGAGGAAGCTCTTGATACTTGAGCGGTGAATAATTTGCCCGTATCTCATGGTCGGCAGAGATTAGGAATCCACCCGTGCCAGCAGCTGGGTCCTGGATTACTTCTCCAGGATGAGGCTTCATCAATCTGACGATGCAATCGACTAACGGACGCGGCGTGAAGTATTGCCCCGCGCCTGAGCGCGCTTCAGCTGCATTCCTTTCGAGCAGACTCTCGTATACCTGCCCGAGGCCGTCTTTCTTAGTGGAGTGCCAATCGAGGGTGTCGATTTCATCCACTACCTTGCTGAGGTTTTCGTCGTGCGAGAAGACCGTTGTCGGAAAAGCAAAAATTTCACGAACGGAGCTGTCCGCTGCGTCCTCGCCCAATTGCGTGAGCATCTTCCTATAGTATCCAAGAATGCCGATCCCGAGATGATTTTTCAGATCTGACCAACGACATCCCTTTGGCAGTAAGTTATCTCTGCCGGTCTCACTCGCATTCTTCAAGAACAGTAGGTAGGTCAGCTCAGATAGGTACTTGTGGTAAACGATTCCGTCGTCCCGCAGTACGTGGCAGAGGTTCCACAACTTGCTTGCTAGGTTACGATCGGTCATTCCGTGGCGCTACTTTCCGCGAAGGCAGTTGCTTACTTTTTTGTCGAACGACGACAATAGTTTCGGGCGCGGATTTCACAACCGGTTAGTTCAATCTGAGCATTGAGCTTGCCGGGGTGCGCTCTGCCACAAAACAAAAACGGCCGGATCTTCCGATCCGGCCACCACTCAACTCTACTCGGCTAAGCCTACGCCACGCGACGCAACTTAGCCCCCGCCCAACTCTGAAATCCTTAGCTGGCCTTCTTGACCGGCGCGTCGCCGATCTTCTTCTGGATGGCGCGCTTCAGCTCGACGGCGCGCGGCGACAGGGTGTCGGTCTTGGCCTTGAGCAGGTAGGCGTCCAAGCCGCCATTGTGGTCGACGCTCTTCACCGCGTTGGTGGAGACGCGCAGGCGCACGTTGCGGCCCAGCGCTTCCGAGATGAAGGTGACGTTGACCAGGTTCGGCAGGAAGCGGCGCTTGGTCTTGATATTGGAGTGGCTGACCTTGTGGCCGACGAGGGGGCCCTTGGCCGTCAGTTCGCAGCGGCGAGACATGGCAAAAATCCTTATCCTGTCCCCCAAGTCTGCGGCGGCCATTCGGGGCGCCACGGGGGAGCAAATTCTCTGTCCTTGCAGGGAGCGGGCGGACGTATAGGGGGAGAGGAGCGGGTAGTCAAGGATTTGGGGCGGGGATCGTGCTCCGGAGGCGGTGCCACACCTCTCCCATCGGGAGAGGTCGGCGCCTAGCGCCGGGTGAGGGGTTTCGCGCCATCGTGGGACCTGAGCCCCTCACCCGCGCACGGGACGATGCTTCGCATCGCCCGAGGCGCGACCTCTCCCGATGGGAGAGGTAAGGGAGCCCGCCGCCCGGTCCCGGCCAATCACCAAAACGGCAATGTTTAAAACGCCTTACCATCACATAAAGGGCGCAATCGCCGCCGAAGAGTCCGGTGGGTTCCCGCGTTTCGCGCCCCTTTTGCATTGCTTGGCGCCGTAACCGGCTTAAGTAACAACCGTTTCTTTTCCTGATGGATCGTCTCTTGCCCACGTTCCCCCTCATTCCGCCCCGGCTGCGGTCGGCCGGCAGGCTGGCGCTGGCAGCTGTCGGCGGCCTGGTGCTGGCGTGGGGGGCTCAGCCGGCCGCGGCGCAGGGCAAGCTCGAGGCTCAATATGAGGCGACGCTATCAGGGATTCCGGTCGGCCGCGGCGCCTGGAACATCGATATCCAGGACGAGGTGTTCTCGGCGGCGGCTTCCGGCGGCACCACCGGCATCCTGAAATCCTTCGCGGGCGGCTCCGGCACCGGCGCCTCGCAGGGGCGCATCGTCAATGGCGCGCTGGTTGCGACCGCCTACCAGGCCTCCACCACCACCTCGAAGAAGACCGAAGAGATCCACATCACCCTCGACAAGGGCAATGTGAAGGAGTTCGGCATCATTCCGGAGCCGCCTGTCGACCCTGACCGCATCGTCGTCACCGACGCGCATCGCCGCGGCGTGTTCGATCCGATGACGGCCTCGCTGGTGCGCGTGCCCGGCACGGGCGATCCGCTGTCCCCGGAGGCCTGCCACGGCGGCGCGCCCATCTTCGACGGCCGCATGCGCTACGAGCTCAAGCTCGATTTCAAGCGCATGGAGACGGTGAAGGCCGAGAAAGGGTACAGGGGCCCGGTCGTGGTCTGCGCGCTCTATTTCGTCCCCGTCGCCGGCTACATCCCCGACCGTCCCGTGATCAAATACCTCGCCGCCCAGCGCAACATCGAGATCGCTCTCGCCCCGGTCGCCGGCACGCGCATCCTGGTTCCCTTCTGGCTGAAAGTGCCGACGCCCCTGGGGCCGGCGATGCTGGAAGCCACCAGCTTCATCACCACCGCCCAGCCGCCACGGGTTGCGAAGACGCAGTAGGGCGCCTTCTTACCCTCCCCTGGAGGGGGAGGGTCGATCGCGCGCAGCGCGAGCGGGGTGGGGTGACCTCTCCCCGCGGGCAGTCTCCCGTGCGGAGAGATCACCCCACCCCGTCGCCCATTTCGCTGTGCTCAACGGTCGCCGACCCTCCCCCTCCAGGGGAGGGTAGGTGGTGCAAGCAATATCAACGACTTAGCTACTGTGCATGGGGTTGTTTCACGAAATCGAGTCCGGCTGCCCGCTTTCCCGGAATCCATTTGACTCCTCCCCGATTCTGATTCGACTCATGCCCATCCCCAACTTAACGAAATCCGCCCTCATATCGTCGCTTGTGCGATCGCTCAAAACTCCATCTAGTGCACACGCAAAACGAGTCCCGCGACATGTTGCGTGAACGGAACGGGACTCCCAGGGGAGTCAGCGATTCGGCCGCGATTCGTTCTGGAGTCGTTCCGAAGCTTAAGGGGATGAGGAAAAGCGTCGCAAAGTGAGACAGTTGCGCGGGTGTCGAGCGTCTGCACTCCCGCCGCCCCAGATAGCCCTGACATTCGCCCCATTAGCCATTACCTAATCACCTAGACATGGCCTTTCCTCCCTCCCCCTTCGCTTCCGAGCGGGTGCCCGGCGCCGGCGTCACTGCGGTGCTCGGGCCGACCAACACCGGCAAGACCCATCTCGCCATCGAACGGATGCTCGCGCATTCGAGCGGCATGATCGGCCTGCCGCTGCGGCTCCTCGCGCGCGAGGTCTACAACAAGATCGTCGCCCGCGTCGGCGCAGAGGCCGTCGCGCTGGTGACGGGCGAGGAGAAGATCAAGCCGAAGCATCCGCGCTATTGGGTGTCGACCGTCGAGGCGATGCCGCGCGACATCGACGTCTCCTTCCTCGCCGTCGACGAGATCCAGATCGCGGCCGACCTCGAGCGCGGCCACGTCTTCACCGACCGCATCCTCAACCGCCGCGGCCGCGACGAGACGCTGCTGCTGGGCGCCGCCACCATGCGCCCGATCATCGAGCGGCTGCTGCCGGGCGTCTCGATGATCACGCGGCCCCGCCTGTCGCAGCTCGAATTTGCCGGCGACCGCAAGATCACGCGCCAGCCGCGCCGGACTGCGATCGTCGCCTTCTCCGCCGACGAGGTCTACGCCATCGCCGAGCTGATCAAGCGCCAGCATGGCGGCGCCGCTGTCGTGCTCGGCTCGCTCAGCCCACGCACGCGCAATGCGCAGGTGGAGATGTTCCAGAGCGGCGACGTCGATTATCTCGTCGCCACCGATGCCGTCGGCATGGGCCTCAATCTCGACGTCGACCACGTCGCATTCGCCTCCGACCGCAAGTTCGACGGTTTTCAGTTCCGCCGCCTGACGCCGGCCGAGTTCGCGCAAGTCGCCGGCCGCGCCGGCCGCGCCACCCGCAACGGCACTTTCGGCACCACGGGCCGCTGCGCCCCGTTCGAGCCCGAGCTGGTGAATGCGCTGCAGAACCACATCTTCGATCCCGTGAAGATGCTGCAATGGCGCAACTCGAAACTGGATTTCTCCTCGCTCGGCGCGCTCCAGGTCTCGCTCAACCTCGCCCCCGGCCACGAGACCTTGACGCGGGCGCCGATCGCCGAAGACATGCGCGTGCTTGACCACGCCGCCCGCGACGTCGAGGTGCGCGATATCGCGCACGGCAAGGCGGCCGTGGAGCGGCTCTGGGAGGCCTGCCAGGTCCCCGATTACCGGAAGCTGTCCCCGGCGGCCCATGCCGAGCTGGTGACGACGCTTTACGGCTTCCTGATGCAGAAGGGCTGCGTCCCGGATTCCTGGTTCGCGGCCCAGGTCGACCAGGCCGACCGCATCGATGGCGACATCGACACGCTGTCGGCCCGGATCGCGCAGATTCGTACCTGGACCTTCGTCGCCAACCGCCCGGACTGGCTGAAAGACCCCGATCGCTGGCAGGGCGTCACGCGGGAGGTCGAAAATAAATTGTCGGATGCGCTCCACGAACGCTTGACTGAGCGTTTCGTTGATCGCCGGACCAGTGTATTGATGCGCCGCCTGCGGGAGAACACGAGCTTGAATACGGAAATCGGCAAGACCGGCGAAGTTATCGTCGAAGGCCATGTCATCGGCCGCCTCGATGGCTTCACCTTTGCACCGGATGCGGCGGAAGCCGGTTCCGATGCGAAAGCCTTGCAGGCTGCCGCGCAAGCGGTGCTCGCCGGCGAGATCAATGCGCGCGCCGAAAAACTGGGCAATGCGCCGGACGATCAGTTCGTGCTGACCTCGGAAGGCATCATCCGCTGGACCGGCGATGCCGTGGCGCGGCTGTCCGCCGCAGACGACGCGCTGCATCCGCGCATTCGCATCATCTCGGACGAGCGATTGACGGGGGCGCCGCGCGAAAAGGTGCAGGCGCGGCTCGAGCTCTGGCTCAAGACCCATATCGAAAAGCTGCTCGGGCCGATGTTCGAGCTCTCGAAGGCCGAGGACGTCACCGGCATTGCCCGCGGCATCGCCTATCAGCTGGTCGAGGCGCTCGGCGTGCTCGAGCGGCCCAAGATTGCCAATGAGCTGAAGGATCTCGACCAGCCCTCGCGCGCGACGCTGCGTAAATACGGCGTCCGCTTCGGCGCCTATCATATCTATTTCCCCGGCATCCTGAAGCCCGCTGCGCGCGCGCTTGCCGCGCTGCTGTGGGCCTTGAAGCAGGACAATGTCGATCTCTCGGCGCTGTCGGGTGCGCAGCATTTGGCTTCGTCCGGCCGCACCTCGTTCCCGGTCGACAAGAGTCTGCCGCGCGATGCCTATCGCGTGCTCGGCTACAAGCAGGCCGGCGAGCGCGCCGTCCGCGTCGATATCCTGGAGCGCCTGGCCGATCTGATCCGCCCGGCGCTGGCCTGGCGCGAGAATTCGCCCGGCGAAAAGCCCGCCGGCGCGTTCGACGGCCGTGGTTTCGTGGTGACGCAGGCAATGACCTCGCTCACCGGCTCCGCCGGCGAGGATTTCGCCTCCGTGCTGCGCGCGCTCGGCTATCGCATGGAAAAGCGTGCGCCGTTGCCGCCGAAGCCCGCTGCGCCTGCTGCTGCGGAAGCGTCCGCCGAGACGCCAGCGATCGAGGAGTCCGCAGCGCCCGCTGATGTCGCCATCGAAGCCGTCACCGTCGAAGACGCGCCCGGCATGGAGCCGCACGACGAGCCCGCTCGTGAAGAGCCGGCGCTCGAAGCCTCGCCAGAAGCGCCCGTCACACCCGAAGATGCCCCTGGCATCGCGCCGCCGGCAGAAGAGGCTGCTGCACCCGCCGAGGCTGCCGCTGAAGCCGCGCCCGCTGAGACCGCCGCAACGGAAGCCGCTGCCTCTCCCGATGCAGCTGCCCCTGTTGAAGCTGTTGCCGCGCCCGCCGAGCCGGAGCTCGTCGAGGTCTGGCGCCCCGGCGGCCGTCACGAGGATCGCAAGCCGCGCCACGAGCGCCACCGCCATCAGCGCCACAACAATCAGCGTCCGCAAGCGGGTGCTGAGGCCGGCGGTGCGCCCGTCGAGGGCGAGGCCGCGCAATCCGCCGATGGCGAGAAGCGCGGAGAGCGCCATCGTCACGGTGGTCATCGCCGCGATGGCGGCAGAGATTTCCGCAAGGGCCGCGAAGGTGCCGAGGGCGGTGAGCGCCGCGACGACCGCAATCGCAGTTTCCAGGGCAAGGACCGCGACAAGGATCGTAACCGCGACAAGAAGTTCGGTGGCGATCGGGATAAGGGCCGCGACAACAGGGGCCGCGACCGCGACAAGGGCCGCGACCGCCAGGGTGGGCCGTCGCTGCGTCCCTACGCCTCGAGCGCCAACCCGCGTGAGCGTGATCGTCCGGCCGACCCGAACTCGCCGTTCGCAAAGCTCGCCGCGCTGAAAGAGCAGCTCGCCGGTCGGAAGGAGTAAGCCACGACCACCGAGCGGCAGCGTCTCGACAAATGGCTGTGGCACGCGCGGGTGGTGAAGGCGCGCACCTCCGCCGCTGAGCTCGTCGAGTCCGGCCATGTCCGCATCAACGGCACGCGCGAGACATCGCCGGGCCATGCGATCAAGGTCGGCGACGTCATCACGATCGCGCTCGATCGCAGCGTGCGCGTGCTGAAGGTGACCGGCTTCAACGAGCGCCGCGGCGATGCCGCCTCGGCGCGCGTGCTCTACGAGGAGCTCGGCGACTCAAAGCGCAATTAGTTGCGTCTGATATTCATTTCTTGGTCGATCAAACACATAAAGCCGTCATGATCGAGGCTTCCCGACCTTGCAGCGCGGAGCCATCCGCGCTACGCAAGCCGCGACTTTTAAAAGAGCTTTTCGGAGCGTTGGATGACTTACGTCGTCACTGAAAACTGCATCAAGTGCAAGTACACCGACTGCGTCGAGGTTTGCCCGGTCGATTGTTTCTACGAGGGTGACAACATGCTGGTCATCCATCCGGACGAGTGCATCGACTGCGGCGTGTGCGAGCCGGAATGCCCTGCTGACGCCATCAAGCCGGACACGGAACCGGGGTTGGAAAAGTGGCTCCAGGTCAATGCCGAGTACGCCAAGAGCTGGCCGAATATCACCCAGAAGAAAGAATCACCCGACGATGCGAAGGAGTTCGACGGGATGGAAGGTAAGTTCGAGAAATATTTTTCTCCGAACCCCGGCTCCGGAGACTAATTAAGGCCCAAACTTAACCCTAATAGCGGCACTGCCGCCGGAAACCAGACCTAAAGACCCCTAAATCATTGATTTTTGCGGGAAATGTGCTATATTGGGCACATTGAGCTGAACCCCGTCAGCCCGTTGGCCCCTCTGGGTTCCCGTGAAACCAAATGTCGAACAGGGGCGTGGCAGTTTCCGCGCGCAGGCTGTGTCACAGAAAACGCGTAAAAAGAGTACTT
>Ga0209758_1002440_pt1 | contig 18974 bp, 21 predicted proteins | sample AraplaMF_Col_mMF_FD_184258 | JGI IMG/M metagenome (GOLD analysis project Ga0209758, IMG submission 184258) | Arabidopsis root microbial communities from the University of North Carolina, USA - plate scrape MF_Col_mMF (SPAdes) (version 2) | ecosystem: Host-associated > Plants > Roots > Endosphere...
CTCCGCCCGCGATGCCCGCGCCGGACGACATGTTGACGATCGTTCCACCCGAACGTCGCAGAACGGGCAAGGCGGCTCTGGTGGTCTCGATCAGACCGAAGACGTTCACCTCGAACATCGGCCGATATTCCTCCGGCGTGCCTTCCTCGATCGCGCCGAACAGCCCGTAGCCGGCATTGTTCACGAGCACGTCAAACCCGCCAAAGGTCTCGGCCGCCTTTGCGACCGCTGCCTTGGCTGCAGACGCATCGGTCACGTCGAGTGGCAAAGTGATCATGCGGCCGCTGAAAGGCTCAGCCATTTCCTCGGTCGTCTTGACATTGCGAGCCGTCGCGATGACGCGATCTCCGCGCTGTGCTGCAGCGAGCGCGAGCCGCTGGCCGAAGCCGCTTGAGCAGCCCGTGATAAACCAGGTTTTCATTTTCTTCTCCGAGTTGTTTTCAACCGACGGCAGGCGATCACGATAAATCTTAATATAGACCAAATGGTTCCTAATTTGGCTTTTAGAGAACAGTCTCCATCAGAAGATCGATATTTTTCAGCATTTCGTCGCGACGTGATCCAACTTTCCCAAGGACCCTCATGCCCTGGGCATGGGAAACAATAAAGTGCGCTATAACACGAGGGTCGCAACTATTCTTAATTTCGCCGGCAGCTTGCCCGTTCGCTACCGTGGCAGCGAACAGGTCTTGGAGCCTGTTGAAAAGACGCTTGATCAGGTCTGCGATGTCTGGATCTGCCGGCAACATCTCGGCAGCGGTCAAAACACCGAAACATCCGCGAACACCTTTGCTTCCAGAAGACAAATCCGCATACCGCACCAAAGCGTTGCGAATTGCCGCTCTAGGCGAAGGATCCGATCGAAGAACCTCTTGAACGTTTCGCACGCCGTCGTCCGTATAGAGTTTGAGAGCGCGTAGGAAGACAGATTTCTTATCGCCGAAAGCCTTATAGAAGCTGCCCTTCGAAAGCTTCATTCCGGCAAGGAGGTCGGGCAACGATGTATCGTGATAGCCGCGATCCCAAAAGACCTGCATTGCCCGACTTATCGCCTCGTCGAGGTCGAACTCGCGGGGGCGACCTACGGGGAGCTGAGAATTTTTCGCCGTCATCCAATCAATATAGACCAATTGGTTCCGAATGCAAGCGGGAAAGATTGAATGGGCGGGCCCATGGCCATGCGAAGGGGAGAACGCGAGCCCTGAGCGATTACCGGGGACTTCCGGTGGTCCACACGAAACGAGTTCGCCAGCAACTGCAAAGACAAGAGCTGATCGCGGCAAGCAAAGAGTAATTTCCTTGCTGAATTTGCAACGGCTCGAAGAGTTTGCCGGTTTTGAGCCGGCTTATCTCCACTCAGCCTAGACAGCTAGATCAGCTTCTGCCCATTCTCGCCTTTCATTGATGATATGGCGAAACCGACCCTCTGCGGGTCACGCAAGTCAGCTTCCGGTCACAAGCTGACGGCCGGTGGCGAGCGCGGCAAGGTCGGCAACGGGCGGCCGACGGCGGAAACGGCAATCGGCAACACGTTCCTTAGGGTACCGCCTATCGTCCTCAAGTCTCCTGCGAGCTCATTGTCAGAGCATCTTCGTCTTCCCAGCCTGCCGCCACAGGTCATGGCGAGCTGAGTAGGGCTGCTAAGGATTGTCGTCCATATGCGCACCATTTCGTCCAGCGTCCTGAATCGAGGTAAAAAGTGGGCTGACGGGACTTCCTACCCGGTTGGGCATATAGACTTCCAAGAACAATGTTGACACTCGCTAAGACAGATTGCTGCTCCTGCCATGCGTCGGCGCACCGACGACTTCGATCGTGGCTGAGACAGTCATGATCCTAGCTTCTTTCGTTCTCACGTGAACGGAAAGTTTGTCGGTCAATTCCGAAGGGCTATGGTCTCGTATAGCCTTAGCTAGATACCTCATCGCGGCATCACGAACGGCGGCGATATCAGGAAGCTCCTCGCCGTCATCGTCGAGGATCGTGCCGGCGAGGTCTTGGAAATCAAAATAGAACCGCATGCAAGTTAACGCTGCCTTTGTACGGGCGTTCCTGACGCTAAGATCCGGCACTCTGGCTGAGCGGCTTGAGCCGATCGGTCGGCCCATATCGGCTCTGAGGACAGCGCATCGTTCGAAGGCCGGTTCGACGTGCGGTCTTCTCGTCAGGTAAGACAATCCTAAGCAAACTGCCACGGAGACAATCATGACACGGCGAGAAACCGCCGACGCCCACCATGAGGGCGCTCGGGAGCGCTACCCCGATGTCCGAGGTGGGTCAAAAGGCGACCGCGGGTGCGCGGGACGGTGGCGTCTGTTTTTGGGCCAAAAGCGGAAGTAAGGCCAAAACGGAATGTCGCCGCTTTGGGCCACCGCTTCTAGGGTAAGGCCAGTCACTGCTGGTCCGAACTGGCGCCGAACTCGTCAGATGATAACAGAAAATCGACCATCGTCTCCTGAAGCGCCCGGTACATGTCGTGGCCTGTCGAGCAGACGCAGCCGATGGAGCGGGCGGCTCGGATCAAGGCGGTCTCGGTGGTCGCCGTCACGACATCACCGACGATCATGCTGGGGCGCAACCAATCAGGGTCTATCGGAGAGCCTTGCAGGCTTCCCATGCCGGCCGGAGTTGCATTGGCGATTATGTCGAATTCCGCGGGTTTAGTTTCTACTTCGGCGACCTGATCGCCAAAACGTTGCTGCAGCTTGTGGACGAGCTCGCGCTGACGCGTCTGATCAATGTCATGGATCGAAAGTGCCTCGACGCCGGCCTGAAGCAGTGCATAACCTATTGCGGTGCCGGCTCCGCCAGCGCCGAGGAGAAATGCTCGCTTTTCGGCAACAGCGCCTCCATTCTGCAGAATAGCATCGACGAAGCCCTGTCCGTCACACATGTCCCCCTCCCATTCACCGGGACCCGACCGTCGCATGACGTTGACGGTTTGTAGGAACGATGCCCGTTCGGTGGTCTGATCACAGTGTTGAAACGCGGTAAACTTGTGCGGAACTGTGATAACGAGGCCGTCCAGATTGCGGATGGCTTTCAGCGTACGCACGACCTCATCGAAGTCTTTTGAACTCACGTGAAGCGGGACGAGGATAGCATTTTGCGACCTCGCCCTCAGCGAAGCGGTGACCTGGGCTGGCGACTTCACCTGACTAATGGGATCACCGAGGATGGCGAATATCCGCGTGCTTCCGTCAACGATCGACTGCAAGAAACTCTCCTGTCGCAAGTGCTGACCGCACTTCAGGTTTCGACTCCCCGCGCAGCCATGATCGTCTTCATTCGTCTCGCCGCAAGGTCGGGATCACGCAGGATTCCGGCCTTGTCGGAGAGACGGAAGAGTTCGGCCAAATGCAGGGTCGAGCGTGTGCTCTCCTGGCCGCCGACCATCGTGAAGTGATCCTGATGCCCGTTCAGGTAGGCGAGGAACACCACGCCGGTTTTGTAGAAACGCGTGGGCGCCTTGAAGATGTGACGGGAGAGGGGAACGGTCGGCGCGAGGATCTGGTCGAATGTCTTGCGGTCGCCGTCCGCCAGGCTGGTCAGGGCCGCTGCCGCTGCAGGCGCGATGGCATCGAATATCCCGAGAAGGGCATGCGAATAGCCCTCGCTGTCGCCGCCGATCAATTCGGCGTAGTTGAAGTCATCTCCGGTGTACATGCGGACACCTTTTGCAAGGCGCCTGCGCATCGCGACTTCCTTGTCCTTGTCCAGCAGCGAAATCTTGATGCCGTCGACCTTGGCGGCGTGTTCGTCGATGATCTCCAGAACCGTGTTCATCGCGGCGTCGACGTCGTACGATCCCCAGTAGCCGGCGAGGGCCGGGTCGAACATGTCGCCGAGCCAATGGAGGATCACGGGTTCGCGGACCTGCCGCAGGATCCGGGAGTAGACCTTGACGTAGTCTTCCGCATTCTTCGCGGCCCGGGTAAGTGCCCGTGAACACATCAGGATGATCCGTCCGCCGAGCTTCTCGATGTCGGAGATCTGCTGTTCGTAGGCTGCAATAACCTCATCGATGGTCGATGGTGCATTGTCCGGGAGATGATCGGTACCGGCCCCTGAGAAGACGAGCCCGTTGCGCGGCTTCGCTGCTGCGACGGAACGACGGATCAGCTCCAGCGAATTCGGCCAATCGAGCCCCATGCCGCGTTGCGCGGTATCCATCGCCTCGGCAACGCCGAGACCGAGATCCCAGAGATACTCGCGGAATGCGATCGTGCGATCCCAATCGACGGCGCAGGTGAGCCACGGATCGCATTCTGCGAGCGCATCAGCGACCACATGAGCCGCCGAGAAGGCGATCCGGTTCATGCGACCAGTCTGGCGGTCCGGAAAGGGCGCGGCCTGGCTGAGCGCGTACGCATCCAGGCTTCCGGTCGCAGAAGGCAGGCGAAGAACTGTTGTGGAGGTCACGACGGCATCTCCGGATCAGGATGTTGATGCAGATTGTGCGTCGGCGAGAGCCTGAAGCCGTGGATGGACGCGCTGCGTCGCGGTGGCAAAATGGTCGCCCACCCCCATTCGCCCGCTCCGGAAGATGCGTTCGTCCATTGTCTTGAGTTTCGGCGAGATCATGGGGCGGAAGCCCATCTGGCCCAGGACGTCGCGCTCGAGATCGATGCCCGGCGCAATCTCGATCAATTCGAGCCCTTCGTCGCTCGTGCGGAAGACGGCGCGCTCGGTCACGAACACCGTGGTTTGGCCACGTTCCTTAGCGTACTGGCCGTTGTAGGAGGTCTGTTCGAGCTGCGGGACGAACTTCCTGTGCTTGCCTTCCGACAGGAGGGTCAGTTTGCCGTCACCGGCTCCGACCTTCAGGCCTCCAGCCGTCAAGGTGCCCCCGAACACCATCTTTTTGGCGTTCTGGCTGATGTTCACGAAGCCACCAATGCCGACGACGCGCCCGGCAAACCGGCTGATGTTGACGCTGCCGCGCGGATCGACCTCGACGGCGGAAAGGAAGGCGATATCCAATCCGCCGCCGTCGTAAAAATCGAACTGATACGGCTGGTCGATCATCGCCGCATAGTTGCGTCCGGCACCGGCATCGAGCCCGCTCGCCGGTGCTCCGCCGATGATGCCCTGCTCGTTGGTCAGGGTGATGTGATCGAGAAGCCCCTCCTCCGCTGCTACCAGACCTATGCCGGTGCAGATGCCGGATCCGACGTTGCAGATGGCGCCGGGCTCCAGCTCCATGGCGCAACGCCTTGCGACAATCTTCCGCTCGTCCAGCGGCAGGTTTGGAAACGAATCGAGCGGGATCTTCAGCTCGCCGGCAAAGGCGGGGTCATAAAAAGTCTGGTAGGTTTGCGCTTGATCAGGCACGACGACGACCGCGTCGACCAGCATGCCCGGCACCTTGACCGTCTTTGCTGGGATACTGCCGCGGCGTGTGAGACGCTTCACCTGAGCGATCACCAGTCCGCCGCAGCGGCGGGTTGCCTGCGCCATCGATAGCATCTCGCCGAAAATGGCCTCATGCTCCATGGAGATATTACCGTCCTCGTCGGCGGTCGTTCCGCGGATGAAGGCGACGTCGATCGAGAAGGGCTTGAAGAAGAGCCATTCGCGTCCCTTGAGCTCGATCAGTTCGACGAGATCCTCGATTGCGCATTCGCTCTGCCGGCCTCCCGCTTGCCGCGGGTCGACGAAGGTGTGCAGGCCGACATGAGTGATCAGGCCGGGCCGGCCGGCCGCAATCTCGCGTATCAACTGCGATATGGCGCCCTGTGGCAGTGTGTAAGCTTCGATTTTGTTGTCCGCTGCCATAGCAGCGATCGGGGGGGCGTCTACAATCGTCCCGCAGACGATCCGCTTGAGCAGCCCTTCGTGCGCAAATCTCGATGCGCCGCGCCGGCCGCGATCGCCCAATCCCACCGGATGAATCGAGGTGATAGAGCGCGGAGCGCCGGTCGCCAAGAAACGCGCTTCGACGGCCTCGATCAATCGCTCGGGCACGGCATGCCCTGAACCGGAGCCTCCGATGAGGACCGTGTCGCCGTCGCGGACCATTGCCGCGGCCTGTTCGGGGGTGACTACCCTCACTTCGAAACCTCCCATGGAGCGAGAACTCGCGGGAGGGTGTACACTTACTTAGTAGTAAGTCAATGATGGTTTGCGCGGCGCTCCTGCGACCCGGTCGGCTCGCCGGAGTAAACCTTCAGCATCACGCGCTCGAAGGCGGTGAAGAATTCCTCCAGGCGATCGAAGCTTCCCGCGTCCTGCGTGAACACCGAGGAACTATTCACGAGATTGACGACCAGCAGCGTTAGGTCGTCGAGCGGAGCGTCCGCTCGCAGTTCGCCGGACCGACAGGCTTGCTCGAAAGCCGACTTGATCGCTTCATGAACAGATCGGCTGAATGACGCGAGGCTTTCTCTCGCAACGGGCGACAGGTCTTCGCTGTCGAGACGAAGGCGGCCGATCAGGCTCCACGGCCGTCCTCCCGCTTTCCCGCGATTGAAGCGCTTGTATCGCTCGAAATTGTACTCGACCACGCCTCGCAACTTCTCTGACAGAGTATGTTCTTCATTGAGCCATATCGACCTGTGTCTGGCCGAGGCCTCCGCGACATAATCCGTCAGCACCTCCTCGACGAGCTGTTGTTTGCTGCCGAAATGATAGTGGATGTTCGTGGTGGTCGTCCCGATTTGATCCGCGATGTCGCGGAAGCTCGTGTTATGGAATCCGTGCCTGATCAGGAGCTCGGTCGCCACGCGCTTGATCGTATCTCGCATTCCCGTACGAGCGCCTGCCGTCCGGGTCTTCGCTTTCTGTGGCATAACCTACCCGCTGGGGTTGCTTGGATCGCCCGTGACTTGAACAAGGGCACGGGACACGGTCAAGCGGACGCGCTATCCCGAAGGCGCATCATAAGCAAGGTTTCTCCTTCCTGAACCGTTTCTCCCGTCTGTTTGACGACCCGCATGCCGAGGGTCACGATTCCGCGGTCCGGGCGCTTGGTATTGCGCCTCCCCGCGACCGAGATCGTCGCGTGAATGCGGTCGCCGATCAGGATTGGTCCCCTGAAGGACCAATTCCAGCTCAAGGTCGCGACCCCAAGGAGGCGGACCGGGCTACGTGTTTTCAGCCCGTCGGCCAGCGATAACCCGAGCAGTCCGTGCGCGATGCGCCCTGGAAACCCGAGCCCCCTTGCGAACTCGTCGTCCATGTGAACGTCGAACAAATCGCCTGAAAGGCCAGCAAATCCGACCACATGGGCCTCAGTGACCGTTACGCCGGCTGTCTCGTAATGGTCGTGGATCTTCAGGTCATCATAGCCGTATTCGCCGGCAGCGAGCTTGCGACCAGCCGGACCGTCACCGGGCGCGTCATTGAGCGTCATTGAATTTCCCTTACTTTCCGATAAGTAAATTATCACGTTGACGGACTGCGCCGTCAACGGCTATCTGAGCGCGGGTTGGTTCGCATTTGTGGTCGATGGAGTGCGTCGTGGCTTCAGTTCAAATTCAGAACGTCCGCAAGAGCTTTGGGGCAAACCCTGTCATTCACGGGGTCGATGTCGATATCGTCGACGGAGAGTTCGTGATCCTGGTCGGGCCCTCCGGGTGTGGCAAGTCGACCCTGCTCCGGATGATCGCGGGCCTGGAGAGCGTTACCAAGGGAGCGATCCGCATCGGTCAGCGCGTCGTGAATGATGTTCCGCCGAAAGAGCGGGATATCGCCATGGTCTTCCAGAATTATGCGCTCTATCCGCATATGACGGTCGCGGAGAACATGGCGTTCTCGCTCAAACTCCGGAAGGCGCCAAAATCCGTCATGGATGATCGGGTGGCCAAGGCGGCGGGCATCCTCGGTCTCGAAAAGCTTCTTGATCGCTATCCCCGGCAGCTATCGGGTGGCCAGCGTCAGCGCGTGGCGATGGGACGGGCGATCGTCCGCGACCCGCAGGTCTTTCTGTTCGACGAGCCCCTCTCAAATCTGGACGCCAAGCTCCGCGTGCAGATGCGAACCGAGATCAAGGATCTTCACCAGCGATTGAAAACCACCACGGTCTACGTAACGCACGATCAGATCGAAGCGATGACCATGGCAGACAAGATCGTCGTCATGCACGACGGCCTCGTTGAGCAGATCGGCTCGCCTCTGGAACTCTATGATCGGCCTGGAAATCGCTTTGTCGCGGGCTTCATAGGATCGCCCTCCATGAATTTCTTCGAGGGAGCCGTGACCGGCGACGGATTTCGCTCCGCGAGCGGATTTCGACTGCCGATATCCTCGGCCCCAGCGGGTGCCGAGGGAAGGCCGGCGATCTACGGACTGCGTCCTGAACATATCGCTTTGGATCCTTCGGGCGTTCCCGTGACGGTGAAGGTCGTCGAACCGACCGGATCTGAGACACAGGTCTTTGCTGACGCCGGCGGCCAGCAGATCGTTTGTGTTTTTCGGGACCGAGTAATGGCCTCGCCTGGCGAGACCATCCGCATCTCGGCGAATCCAAAAGCGGCTCATCTATTCGACCCGACCGACGGCAAGCGATTGGCCGCAGCCTGAGGAAGAAGCGGCAGGGGCTGTGGCAGGTCTAATTTATTGACTTACTGGAAAGTAAGTATAGCGTTCACCGACTTCAAAGAAAAGATAAGGGAGAAAGATGTGATGCTGGGAATTGATTTACGGAGCTTTCGCTTGGCAATTGCGATTGGCGCTGCCCTGGGCAGCCTGGCGATCGCGCCGGCGAATGCGCAAACCGGCCAGTTGACGATCAATACCGACCGCAGCGGAGCGGGCCAGAAGGCGGCGATGACAAAGATCGCCAGCGATTTCGAGGCCAAGAACCCGGGTACGAAGGTCACCATCAATTTCAGCGATGTCGAGTCCTACAAGACGTCGATCCGCAACTTCCTCGTCACGACGCCGCCCGACCTTGCGTTCTGGTTTACCGGTGCGCGCATGCGCGCCTTCAGCAAGCGGGGTGCTTTTGAGGACATCAGCAAGTTCTACGCTGATCAGAAGCTCAAGGACGTCATGGGGCCGTTTCTTCCGGCGGTCACCGACAGCGGCAAGCAATTCATGATGCCGACGAACTTCACGACGTGGGGCTTTTTCTACAACAAGGAGGTTTTCGAGCGGGTCGGTATTGCGCCTCCCAAGACCTGGGACGAGTTGATGGCGGCCGCCGCCAAGCTCAAGGCTGCCAACGTGATCCCCTTTACGATCGGCACCCGCGATCTCTGGGCAAACGATCTCTGGTTCGACTACCTCGATTTGAGACTGAATGGCCTCGATTTCCACATGGCCCTCATGGACGGCAAGGAGTCGTACACGGACGAGCGCGTCAAGAAGGTCTTCGCGACTTGGCAGCAGCCGATCGAGAAAGGATATTTTCTGGAAAATGCGTCGTCCTATGGTTGGCAGGAAGCGATTCCACTGCTCGCTCAGGGTAAGGCAGCAATGTACCTGCTCGGACCCTATGTCCTGACCTCGCTGCCGGCCGACGTTCACGGCAAGATCGGCTTTTTCCCGTTCCCGGGAATAGATGCGAAGAACAACAGCTTCGAAGAGGTCTCGATCAACGGCGTCGGTATCCCGTCGGGCGCCAAGAACAAGGAGCTTGCGCTCAAATTCCTGGCGTTCCTTGCGCAGCCGGACAATCTTGCGGCATTTGCCAAGGCTGGTGCGGTGTTGCCCGCCAGGACGGACGTGGCGCTCGACGACCAGTTGTCGCAGGTCCAGATGAAGCTGGTTCAGGCCGCAAAGGGAACGTCGCAATTCTACGACCGCGACACGGATCCTGAAATGGCGCAGATCGGCATGAAGGGCTTCCAGGAGTTCCTGGCGAACCCGCAACGCGCGGAAGCCATTCTTGAGCGCCTTGAGGCGGCCCGCAAGCGCATCTTCAAATGAGCGAGAAGACCGAAATGGCCGACTATGCGGACCTTGCTGTGGTTCCCCGCACGCGCATGCAGCGCGTGTGGGAGACTCGCGCGGTCTGGTTGACCCCGCTCCTATTGTTGGCCGCTCCGGTCTCGATATTCGTTCTGCTGATCGTCATTCCGATCATCCAAAGCATCTGGATCAGTTTCTACGACTGGGACGGGACCGGCCCGGCAAGCTGGGTCGGGCTCGGCAACTATGCCGAACTCTTCGCCGATCCGCAGTTCTACGTGTCGCTGAAAAACAACGTCATCTGGCTTCTGCTGTTTCTCTTGGCGCCGGTCGTCGGCCTGGCGATCGCCGTATTCCTGAACCAGACACTTCCGGAGATGCGTCTCGTCAAATCGATCTTCTTCATTCCTCTCGTGCTTGCCCATGTGATCATCGGCGTGGTGTTCACCTGGTTCTACGATCCGACTTTCGGTATCATCGCCATTCTCGCAAGAGCGGTGGGAATGACCCCGCCAGCGATCTTATCCAATGAGCATCTGGTCACATTCGGCATCATTGCCGCCGCGTTGTGGTCGCAGATCGCGTTCTGCCTCGTGCTTTTCCTCGCCGGTCTCTCCCAGCTCGACGACGACCTCATCGCCGCGGGACGCCTCGACGGCGCAAGCGGCTGGCCCTTGTTCTATTACGTCGTGCTGCCTCAGCTAAGGCCCGTTACCTTCGTAGCCACCATCATCACCGTGATCATGTCGCTGCGAAACTTCGACATGATTGCGATCATGACGCAGGGTGGACCATACGGGAGTTCGACCGTTCTCGCCTATCAGATGTTCGATGCAACCATCTTCAGCTATCGGGCCGGCTATGGCGCGGCAATCGCCACCGTCCTATTCGCAATCATGAGCGTCTACATCGCCTGGTTTCTTCGGTACACCCTCAAGCAGGAGGCGGCGGAGCGCTGATGTATCCTACGCCAATCCAAGACAGCTCACTTCCCGTCCGCGTCGGATATCGATTCGTACTCTACGTCGCGATCGCGGTTTGGATCGCCCCCCTGATCGCGATCGTCATGACCGCGATCCGCGCGCAGGGCGACCTGCTGGCCGGAAACTATTGGGGGATGCCGCAGCAGTTTGCACTGGTCGAGAATTTCCGGGAGATCTTTGCCAGCTCCCCAATGGGTATGTTCTTCGTAAACAGCATCGTGGTCACCGTGACGACAGTTGTGGGCGTGCTGATCTTAAGCACGCTCGCTGCGGTCGCACTCGCGAAGTATCCTTTCCCGGGGCGAACGCTCGTATTCTCCATGTTCATCGCCGGCAACTTCGTTCCGTATCAGATTTTGATGATTCCAGTACGCGGCATCGTCCTCTCGCTGGGCCTCTACGACTCGATCTGGGCTCTAATCATATTTCACACGGCATTCCAGACTGGCTTTGCAACGTTGTTTCTGCGCAACTTTGTGGTCGCCCTTCCGAATGAACTTTTTGAAGCGGCGAGGCTGGAGGGAGCGAGCGAGTTCACGATCATCTGGCAAATCATCGTGCCGCTTCTGAGGCCAGCTTTGGCGGGCCTTTCCGTGCTGGTGTTCACATTTGTCTGGAATGACTATTTCTGGGCTCTCGTGCTGGTCCAGAGCGACGCGGCAAAGCCGCTTACTTTGGGACTTGCGGGCCTCAAGGGAGAATGGCTCACCGCCTGGAATTTGATCTCGGCAGGTTCGTTGGCGGCGGCGCTTCCGCCTGTCGTGCTTTTCTTTCTCACCCAGAAGCACTTCGTCGCAGGCCTTACGGTCGGAGCTGTGAAATCGTAGGGGATGTGGCGTGGTGGCGAAACCTTCTGATCTCGTCGGATAGCGATTGAGATGTCGAGTTGCAGGTCGTGATCTGACAAACATGTCGAAGTCCGCTTGGGTCGGAAGCGGACCTCGGCGAGTATCGCCGTGAAGGTCAGCTTTGGGCCAGAAGCTGAAGTGCCCGGTTCTCATCGTGGCTCGCTCAGATGCCAATCCCCATTCCGGTGCTCGATAGAAGTCGATACAGTTCGTTGGGGAAGCCCGAGAGAAGATGCAAGAAGCTTGACGCGCGTTTCACCGTTCCAGCCAGTAAACTCATAGAACCACTGCCCGTCGTCCGGCGTGCGATAGTGCCATTCCTTGGAGGACGGATCGGGCGTGCTTGGAACGATATCCATTCCGTCAGGTGGTCCGGCGGAGCCGATCGACGAAGCGACGGAAGCGAGCCAGCGCCTGTCAGGCGAGTAGTGAGGGGGCGCAACGATTTCTGTGGCGTCGCCCGTTTTGGCCCTCACAAGTAGCCAACTCGCACCTTCCCAATAATCGACTTCAATCAAGACAAGATCGTGCTCGGGGAAATACCCCGTCAGCTGATATTTGACGCAGCCCTCTGCCTCATTGCTCTGACACTTTGCTTCCTCGTTGAGATAAATTCTTGTCTTTCCGTTCCTGAAGTTCAATTGCAGACCCGGGCCGACGCGCTCGGCCAGTTCACCAACCTGTTCAAGACACGCCTTTTCCGACCGATCAATGTCACCGACGCCGTTGTCTCCGATACAACGGCCGTCCTGCGACGGATGATCAGAAAACGAATAGGGGGGCGCAGCAAGAGCGGTCGCGTCAAGCAGGAGAGATGCAGCCGCTGCGGCAATTGCAAGCCTGATCAACGTCATTGTAGAGCCTTCAGAATTGAGGATCGACTTGATGGCAGAGAAATCGCTTTGGCGGAGTTCATACCTTAGCTCAAAGTTACCGAACCCGCGACCTCGGCTATCAAGTACGAGCCGACGATGGCTACCGACTGCGCGTGGAGCGCAACGGGAGCACCGTGCGGCAGAGAGGTAAGGCGCGCCGGCGCCGCCGCATGTGCACGCGCGCTGGCCTTCTCAAGGGCGGTCGAGATGGTTCTCGCAAACCCAGCCGATGTCATCGCAGATGGTGCACTTCATCGGATCCTCTCGCGGGGGAAGGGATGGCGATTGAGGCGGGGTTACGCCGTTGCTCGCGCTTCAATGACTGATAACGATCGATCTGGCCCGCGACTCTGCTCCAACTGTGGGCGAGTTCTTTCAGTAATTTGGCCTCGGCGTCACTCTGCGCCAATTTAGCCAAGCGACGGCATTCCTTGGCCTGATCGTGGCAGTGCTGCGCGCTGTCCATTGCCGACTCCCGCGATACAAATTCGACCGATAAAAAGGCGGCCCCAGCTCGCAGGGGGCTACGGGTAGCCGGGGCCGCTTGCGAGCCCGGTGGCGGGCCAGCGGCCAACCAACCGCGAGCGCAATTCGCGGTTCCTGAGCCCCCGCAGATCCTTGCTGGCTGGAGCCAGCCTAACGTATGTCCCGCTCTCGTGTACCTCAAGCCAGTCCCGCTAGCTGACTTAGCTCTTGCCGTCTTCCTACGGAAACGGCTCGTGGGTCTTACGTCCCAAGAAGGTATTAGGCCTCGGCAACTTAAGCGCGTCGGCCGCCTCCGTAGTCACTTGGCGAATGCGAGCGCACTCCTGGGCGATCTCGATAGGCAGATCCCGGAATTGGCCACGAATAGAAATGATCTCGGCCACGACCGTGCTCCCTTGCTGTGCAGGCGAGAGCGCCACGGTCTCTCAGCCACCGACGCCTACGGGCAGAGCCTCGGCCGGTGATGCCGGACAATGCGCCTGATGTTCAATGGCTGCTAGCGAAATCTGCGAAGGAAGGCGGCCCCAGCGTGCACAATCAAGGGAGGATTGCCGGGGTCGCCCCTGCGTATGTGCGCGAGACCCCAGCACCGGCCTGGGGGCTGAAGGGTGCTGGGGCCGTCGCGGACAGGTTCGTACCTCAGAGAAGTCGCGACCGGGACTCATAAGCCGCCAAACTGCGCCACGTTCCTATTTGAAAACGAAACGGCCCCGAGCGTGATCCGGGGCTGGCGCCGGGCCGCTGGAGCCGTCTCGGCGCAGCCGAATCGCAAGCGCGCTTTTCCCAGATTTTCGCGACTGCCCGATTGAACTCACTAACAAATGTTGCTCAGGCTCGGCGTGCGAATACCTGTCCTTATTTCAAAATCGCGGGTGTCCTAAGTTTACTCTTTGGAGTGTCCTAACCCCCTTAACATTTGTTGATGAGGCGGGAGTCCGCTTTACTAAACTCGCCTCATGACCCGGTATTATTTCGACCTAAGAGACGGGGATAATGTCGTTCCCGACGAAGAAGGGCTGGAGCTTTACGACATCGAAGCTGTACGGACCGAGGCTGCGTATGCGTTGACGGACTTGGCGAGAGATGTCATCCGCGCCAAGCTTATATCCGGCGGAACGCGCGACTTGGCCGTCGAAGTTCGCGACGACCACGGGCCTGTCATGCTGGCCCGCTTTCAATTTGAAATCCAGCGCCTGCACTGAACGCGAATTTTCCAATCCTGCCCTGGAACAAGTGTGCACTTTGGTACTTATACCGGCCAACTCGTGTTGGAGTTGGAGCGGTGACGGACGAAAAGGAAGCCGAGCTACCTAAGCAGCAGATGCAAGACCACGGGCCACGCTGCCCGACCTGCGCCGCCTTTCCCCGCCTGAAGCAATCTCTCTTGGACCCGATCAAGGGCCGCACAGTCCGCCTTTATCAATGCCAATGCGGCGAACGCATTTGGGCCGACTAGGCAACCTCAGCGCTATTTAAACGTGCGGACGGAACACTTCGACTGAGGGGGCATTAGCCGAGATGAACGACCAGCCGTGATGGGCGTCATGGGCATCGAGCGCAGCTACACCCCGAAATACTTCCGAAATCGCGCCGAGGAGTTCCGCGCAAAGGCTGACAATTGCGAGCACGAACAGGCCAAGCAAGCGCTCCAGAGCGTCGCCAAGACCTATGACGAACTCGCACGGCGAGCCGAGCGCATCCACACCGTTCAAAAAGCCGCAGAGTAAGGCCGCATCAGTTCGTGGCCTCTTTCATTTCAAAAGGTCTTTGGGCGCGGACGTCAACCGGACGTAGGTGCCGCTCTCGTGCACCTCGAGCCAGCCGCGCTCTTTTGCGTATGCGATGCCAGCGCCGAACTCGGGGCTGCCCTTGCTACCCTTCAGGAGAGCGACGAACTGCGAGTTGATCCGCTCGATGTAGATCCGCCCGTCCTGGACGGCAGGCGTGGCGGCGGCGATCTCGACCAGCTTGCGCGCGGCAGTTTCTGGGTCCGCGTACGGTCGATCCTCGGCGTGCTTCATCGAATACTCCATCTTTTCAGGAAGCGAAGCGGCCAGATATCCGCGAATGTGCCAGCTTTTCCCGGGGCCCAGATTGCGCGCACTAACAAAGGTGAAGCCAGCCAGCGGGACGAAAGAAAGGCTCCAGCCGGTGTTGGGGGCGGCTGGAGCCTGTCGCGGCATCCGGTGTTGGAGAGGATGCGTGCCGAAAATTCGGATGAGCCTGGCTGGTTCCAAGCAAAGGGCCGCTGTTTTGGACAGCGGCCCCTAGCATACCGGGCTCAATAAATCCGAAATGAAAATGTATTCGCCAGCCCCGGCATTGCCGAGTTTTCCCGACACCGAGGGTGCGAGCTATAACGAATGTGAATCTGGCAGAAAAAAAGCCCCGGCTGCGGGGGATCACGGTTAGCGGGGCAAAATCTTCCTCATCCTTCGGAAGAAACTCTGAATCCGACAGTGTCCTAATTCAAATTTGGGATTAAAAGCACATAGCCATACTGCGGTAGTTCATCCGCTATAACGGCCATCAGTTCTGCAAAATCCTCACCCTCGGACCCAAATCAGGAAGTTGGCAGTAGGGCATGCAGGGTCGTCAGCGATTTGCGCGACGATCTCTACCGGTCCAAAGGACTGCCGGAAGTAGTGCCCGGCTGGGCAGTTCACGCTATCTCGTTCCTCCCAAGGATTCGATTGGCTCATCACAGCCAATCGCCCGGCAAATGCCTTCAGCGATTCCAAGTGCGGTGCTTTAATGAACAATCGTCGCATGCGCATTAAGTCGCCTCAGTTGGTGGCCCCTCTCATTTCAAAAGGTCTCCGAGCCCACCCGGGCGGAGTCTTCGCCGGTGATGCCGGACAGCGCGCCCCATGATCAATCATTGCCAGCGATATCTGCGCGAGGAAGGCGGCCCCGGCTGGCTCTGGAGCGAGCTGCTCAACTTGAGCGACTTGCATCGAGCGAACGCGATCCTGCTTTCAAGGAGCAACTCGTTACACAGGCGCAAGCCTATCGGCAATGGCTGCCAAACGAGCAAAAGACTATGGCCTGCCAGCTCCGAGTCTGTCCCGGTTAGCGCGGTAATGAGGCCGCTCTGACCCGCGATCTGGCGACAGACCTCAAAAGCGTCAGGTGTTCGACAGGATCACGAGCCATCTTGCCGTCTTGGCCGATCAAGTTGAGCAAGCGATGTTAGAGCGCAAGCGCGCATAGTCCGAATTCGCGGAACCCAGGAACCTTAACAAGAGTTTAAGTCCCCGGCTTGACCGGGAGGCGCTTGGGGCGACGGGCGACTTGGAATGGCATGCCGAGCAGATCGAAATCAGGCTTGAGCTGATGCGCGCGAAGACGGAGCGCGATCGGGAAATGATAGACTGTTCGGCCGAATTGATCGCCACGGCCAAGGAGCTGCTTAGCCAACCCGTCCCGACCGTCCGGCCTTCGAAGCCCTCGCAGCTTTGATCTATCTCTATCGGGTGCTCGGGCCGCGGCGAACCATCGGTCCATGCGCGACCCCGACAAACAGACTGAGGGTAAGGAAGCCCCGCCGTCCCGGCTGGACGAGGCGCATCGCGTCATAGAGGAATAGGCAGCCGGGCTCCGCGAGCTTATTCAGGTTCGCCGCAAGATGAATTGAGGCCACCTCAGTTGGCGGCCTCTTCATTTCAAAAGATCTTTGGGCGCGGATTTCAACCGGACCTAGGTCCCGCTCTCGTGCACAAGGTTGTCGCGCCCGAAATCTTTCCGCTGAGAAGACGCGTCCCGCAACAGAAACGAAAGAGCCGCGCGTGAGCGCGGCTCCGTCGATCCATTCCACTCGGTGGACGGCTAGGCCGCGCTGGAGGCCTTCGTGTTGACGCCCTTGCGCAAGGCCACCGTGTTGAGCTTGGTGTTCGCGGCCTTCTCCTCGTTCAGATTGGTCGTGAGGAAGCGCACGATCTCGTCATGCCCAAGCTCCTCGGCCCAGGCGATCAGCGTGCCATAGCGGCACATCTCATAGTGCTCGACGGCCTGCGCGTTCGCGACGATCGCGGCGTCCAGCACGGCCTTGTCCTCGATCTCCCCCGCGGTCTCGTCGGCCTCCTTGATGATGCCGTCGATCGCCGGGCACTTCGTCCCGCTGGGCTCCTTGCCGAGCTTGGCGAATGCCTTCTTGAGACGCTCGACCTGCTTGTTGGTCTCCTCGAGGTGGGTCTTCAGGCCGGTCACGAGGTCGCGGTTGGTCGCCTTGTCGATCATCTTCGGCAGCGCCTTCAGGATCTGCTGCTCCGCGTAGTAGATGTCCTGCAGACCGTGAATGAGCAGGTCGTCCATCGATTTGATGTCCTTGGTGAACAGTCCCATATCGTCAATGCCTCCGTTGCCAAATAATGGGTTTGGAACGCCGGCATGCGCCCGCAGTTCCTTTCCCCAGGGGTATGAGAGAGAGGCTCGACATGGCGGACGAACGCTTTGCTTATCTGCTGGGGCAGGCTGCCATGGACGTCTGGGGTGATATGCCGCGCGACGTCCAGGAGGCGCTGTTCGAGACGGCGATGAAGGGGCATGCCTCGGGGCGGGAGGCGCTGGCGCGGCTGCTGCACGACCGCCATCCACGCACCTCGCATCCTGCCAAACCCGGTTGAGCGAGATACGAGCGTCTCCATGATCAGGGCGAGCTGCGAGTGTTGACCATGGAGCCGATGGAAGCCGAATCCGTCACCGAACTTCCCCGCGGCGCGCAATGGCAATACGAGCCGAAATGGGACGGTTTCCGTTGCCTGCTCGTTCGCGACGGCCGCGGGGTTCGCATGCAGTCGAAAGGCGGCCGCGACCTCGTCCGCTATTTTCCGGAGGTCGCTGCCGCCGCATCGGCTCTGTCCGCCGCGTCCTTCATGCTCGACGGGGAATTGGTCATCGAACTCGACCAAGGCTACGCGTTCGACGCCTTGCTCCAGCGCATCCATCCGGCGGCCAACCGGGTCAAGCGCCTCGCCCGGGAAACGCCCGCACGCTTCATCGCCTTTGATCTGCTGCGATCGGCGGACGTGGACGTCGCAGCGCTACCGCTGGCGAGGCGTCGGCCTGCGCTGGAAAAGTTCGCGCGGCGCTATTTCAAGGGCAGCGAGATATTCGAGCTTTCGCCGGCGATCCACAATTTTGCCGAGGCGAAAAGCTGGCTCCAGCACGTCGAGGATGGCCACGACGGCGTCGTGGCAAAGCGGCTCGACCTTGCCTATCGCAGCGGCACGCGCGACGGGATGCAGAAGATCAAGCTGCTGCGGTCGGCCGATTGCGTGGTAGGCGGCTTCAGATACGGCGAGAAGAAGCAGGGCAAGCGCAAGGTGCTCGGCTCGCTGCTGCTCGGACTCTACGACGAAGCCGGGCTGCTGCATCATGTGGGATTCACCTCGGCGATCAAGGCGTCCGACAGGCCCGGCCTCACCGACAAGTTCGAGAAGATCATCAGCAAAAGCAGCTTCACCGGCAAGGCGCCGGGCGGGCCCAGCCGATGGTCGACCAAGCGATCCGCCGAATGGCAGCCGGTGCGTCCTGTTCATGTCGTCGAAGTCTGTTACGACCATGTGTCCGGCAACCGGTTTCGCCACGGCACGAAGATCCTGCGCTGGCGCCCGGACAAGAAGCCGTCGCAATGCCGCATGGATCAGCTCCGACAGAAATCGGCAAACAGATAGCAGCGCGCGTCCGCTTGGAACGCGACCTCCCGGAACAACGTTGGATCATGAGCACAAAGGGAGGAAACACCCGATGAACTCAATGGAAGATCGCATCCGGACCCGCGCGCATCAGCTCTGGGAGCTGGCTGGCGGGCCGGAAGGGCGGGACGACGAGTTCTGGCGCGAGGCGGAGCGGGAGCTGTCCAGCGATCCTGCCATCAACGCCGACGAAGCTTCGGACAAATTCACAGAATAGCGCGATTCTGCGCA
>Ga0209758_1002441_pt1 | contig 18971 bp, 18 predicted proteins | sample AraplaMF_Col_mMF_FD_184258 | JGI IMG/M metagenome (GOLD analysis project Ga0209758, IMG submission 184258) | Arabidopsis root microbial communities from the University of North Carolina, USA - plate scrape MF_Col_mMF (SPAdes) (version 2) | ecosystem: Host-associated > Plants > Roots > Endosphere...
CCGACCAGTTCGTTGATTTTCGCTTCGATCGCCACGCGCTCGAGCACCACGCCGCCGTCGGCCCATTCGATTCTGCAGTCGCCGGTGGCGATATCCGGCTCGGCCAGGATCACCAGCCGGCCCTGGAAGCCGCATTGCTTGGCCAGCGATTCGATCCGCTCTTTTGCGCCGTCGTAAAGCTGGTCGTTGATCCGGACCACCAGATGCGGCGTCGAGACCAGGTGGCGGAAGCAGTCGCTGACCAGCGTCATGATCTCGGTCAGCGGTTCGCCGGCGATCAGTTCGCTGCACAGCTTGCGCGCCACCGAGACCGCGACCTCGACGGCCTCGGTTTCCATGCGGGCTTCGATGCCGGCGTACCTCGCCGCGATGGCCTGGATCGCGCCGCCGATCTCGGCCAGCGCCTGGGCCGAGCGGCGATCGCTCTCCGCCTTGGCTTCGCGCTGCGCGGCCTCGAAACCGGTGCGGTAGCCGCGGGCCTCGGCGGCCGCCACCTGCTCGGCGATTTCCGCATCGGTCGCGCCCTTCTTGCGGCCGCCCTCGGGGGCGCCGAAATCCTGGTCGAACAGGAATTTTGCCGGTCCGCCCATCAGTACACCAACTCGTCGTCGGCGCGGTTCTTGGTCAGCATGATTTCACCTTTCGCCGCGAGATCCTTGGCCAGATTGACGAGCAGCGCCTGCGCCTCGTCGACGTCGCGCAGCCGCACCGGGCCGAGCGCGGCCATGTCGTCGAGCAGCATCTTGCCGGCGCGCGACGACATGTTGCCGAGGAAGAACGCCCGGACTTCCTCGTTGGCGCTCTTGAGCGCGACGCCGAGCTTGTCCTTGTCGACGTTGCGCATCAGGGTCTGCGCCGATGCCGCGTCGAGCTTGACGAGGTCGTCGAAGGTGAACATCAGCGCCTTGATGCGCTCGGCGGATTCCCGGTTGTCCTCTTCCAGCGAGGTGATGAAGCGGGTCTCGGTCTGGCGGTCGAAATTGTTGAAGATTTCAGCCATCACTTCGTGGGCGTCGCGGCGCCGGGTCTGCGACAGGTTGGACATGAATTCGCTGCGCAGCGTCTGTTCGACGCGCTCGATGACTTCCTTCTGCACCGCTTCCATCCGCAGCATGCGGCTGACCACGTCCAGCGCCATGTCCTCGGGCAGGATCGCCAACACCCGCGCGGCATGCTCGGGCTTTAATTTCGACAGCACCACCGCGGTGGTCTGCGGATATTCGTTCTTGAGGTAGTTGGCGAGCACCTCTTCCTGAACGTTGGAGAGCTTTTCCCACATGTTGCGGCCGGCCGGGCCGCGGATCTCTTCCATGATGCCGGTGACGCGGTCGCTCGGCAGGTACTGCTGGAGCAGCCGTTCGGTGGCGTCGAAGGTTCCCATCAAGGCGCCGGACGCCGACATCCGCGAGACGAATTCGAGCAGCAGGTCCTCGACGGTCTCGACCTCGACGGTGCCGAGCGACGACATCACCACCGAGAGGTCCTTGACCTCGTCGTCGTCGAGCAGCGCCCAGACCTTGCCGCCGTATTTTTCGCCGAGCGCCAGCATCAGGATAGCGGCGCGCTTCGGCCCGCTGAGCGGCTTGGAGGCCGGACGGTTGCCCTGGCGTTGCGCCAGACTGGCGACGACGCTGGCGATGTCGTTGGTGTTGGTGGTCTGCGGGACGGCCATCAGGTCACCGGCTCCGAAAGCCACTGACGGACAATGGCGGCGGTTTCGTTCGGGTTGCGATCAGCCAGTTCGCCGACGCGGTGCACCGACTGGGCGTGGACCTGGCCCTGGATCTGCGCGACGTCGATGGCGGTCTGCGGGCCGGCGAGCTGTTCCTCGGCGGTGCCGTCGGCCAGCGCCGGCAGCTGGGCAACCTCGGGGACCGGCTCGGAGGCCAGGATGCGTTTGACCAGCGGGCGGATCACCATGAACATCACCACCAGGCCAAGCAGCATCATCACCGCCAGTTCGATCACATACATCACGTCATCCTTGGTGAATTGCAGCATGCCGAGCCAGCCGGTCGGCTCGGTGGTCGGCACCACCGCAGGGCCCTCGGCGAATCTGAGGTTGACGACTTCGATCTGGTCGCCGCGCTTCTGGTCGAAGCCGATCGCCGACCGGACCAGCGCCGCGATGCGGTCGAGCTGTTCCTTGGTGCGCTCCTGGTAGACCTGCTCGCCCTTCTCGTTCTTCGAATAGCTGCCGTCGACCAGCACCGCGACCGAGATCCGGTTGACCCGTCCGGCCTCGGTGACCTCGGTCTTGGTGGTGCGGGAAATCTCGTAATTGTTGGTCTCTTCGCTCTTCTTGCTCTGGTCGCGGCCGGCGGCGGAGTTGTCGCCGCCCTGATTGCCCGGAAGTTCGTTGTTGACCGTGACCTGGCCGTCGCGGCCCGCGGTCGAGGTCTGTTCTTCGCGCGACTGGCTGGAGCGCAGCACCCGGCCTTCGGGATCGAAGCGATCCGAGGTCTGGGTGGTCTTGTTGTAGTCGAAGTCGGCGGTGAGCTGGACCCGGGCGCGGCCGGTGCCGACCACCGAGGAGACGATCGCCTCGACCTGGTTGCGCATCCGCTTCTCGAAGCCGGCGCGCCGTTCGTCCCCGGTGGCGCCTTCGTTCGAAGGATCCGCCGAGCCGTCGGCAAGCAGTTGTCCGGCTTCGTCGACGATGGAAACCCGTGTCGGCTTCAGGCCATTGACCGCCGAGGCGACGATATGGCGAACGGCGCGAACCTGCTGCGGCTCGAGGGCGCCGCGGACCCGCAGGACGATCGAGGCCGACGGCTCGGGAGTTTCGCGGGAAAACAGCGGCCGTTCCGGCAGCACCAGGTGAACCCGGGCGGACTGGATACGGTCGATCGCCTTGATGGTGCGGGCGAGCTCGCCCTCCAGCGCGCGCAGATGGTTGATGTTCTGGACGAAGCTGGTGGTGCCAAGCGCATCGGACTTGTCGAAGATCTCGTAGCCGACGCCGCCGCCCTTGGGCAGGCCGCCCTCGGCCAGTTTCATCCGCAGCCGGGTCACCTTGTCCTTCGGCACCATGATGGCGGCGCCGTCATTGCGCAGTTCGAACGGAATGGCCTGGCGTTCCAGGTCCTTGATGATGCTGGAGGAATCCTCGACGCTGAGGTCGGTGAACAGGGTGGTCATCTGCGGCGTGGTGACGCGCATGATGACGAACGCGAAGAACCCGATCAGCGCGGCGGTGACCGCGACCATCGCGGTCAGGCGTGCCGCGCCCAACCCTTTGAGAAAACTGATGAGAGCCTGCACGCACCCGCCCCTGAGATTCGGCACCGAAAGCCGACTGGGCAAATTTTGCCCATGGGATGGTTTCGATATGGTTAACGATGGTTAACGCGGGTCAAAAGAATGGCGAAATGGCGAAAGCCGGCCTTCCCGAAAGAAGCCGGTTTTCGTCAAATGCGCGATAAAGCCAGGAAATTTACTGGGATTTACAGTGATTTACTGGCGGTACTGCTGGATGCGGGTGGTCCGAAGTCCGGCCAGGCCGTGCTGATCGATCGAGAATTGCCAGGAAAGGAATTCGTCGACGGTCAGGGTGTAGCGGCTGCAGGCTTCCTCGAGGGAGAGCAGGCCGCCACGCACCGCGGCAACGACCTCGGCCTTGCGGCGGATCACCCACCGTTTGGTCCCGGGCGCGGGCAGATCCGCAATTGTTAACGGACTGCCGTCAGGCCCGATGACGTATTTTACCCTCGGGCGATGGGGTTCTGTCATGGCGTACTCACAAACTCTCAACCACTGAACTCACCGGAACAACCTACGCCTCCCGGCTTAAAATTTGCCTAAGCTCAAGACTCCAATGCGAATCTCCTTGAACATGACCAAAAATACGTGAGCCGGCTCCGCGGGGAGCCGGCTCAACCAGGCCGGGAATTGATGTCGAGGGCCGCCCCCGGCCCGCGGTCTCAGCTGCCTGACGAGCTCCGCACGATGCGCTTGATCTGATCGCTTGTGTAGTTTTGCCCGCCGATCGACAGCAAGGGCGGACTTGCCGTCAAATCGACAGAATCCACCACGCCTTGCACTTCAGTGGAAATCGCGACGTTGGCGCCGTTGGAATCCTTGCCGACGATCGTCATCTTGTAGTTTCCCTTCGGCCATTGTGCGCCGTCGTTGCCTTTGCCATCCCACAGGAAGCTGCCATCGCCCTTCTTCATTGAATAGGGGCGGCTATAGGCCGTCGCACCGGTCGAACTGGTGATGGTGATGGTGGCGGCCGCGTCGGCCGCCGCGTTGAAATTCCAGGTCGCAGACTTGTCGAACGCCGCGGTCGAGCCGTCGACCGAGACGGTCTGGCCGACGAAGACCAGGGCCTGGGTCGATTGCGCGGATTTTTCGATGCTCACCAGGTTGGCCAGCGCGTCGTTGCCCTTCATCTGCTGTTCGATGCCGGCGAACTGCACCAGCTGCTGGGTGAACTGGTTGGTGTCGAGTGGATCCAGCGGATTCTGGTTCTGCAACTGGGTGGTGAGCAGGGTCAGAAAGGTCTGGAAATTGTCGGCGATGCCCGGCGACTTGGTGCCCGTACTCGAGCCGGAGGTCGGGGGCACATAATTCGGGTTGGGCGCCGAGACCGGCGGGGCCGTTGTTGTTGCGTCAACCATGGTTGTCTCCTCAGATCCTGATGTCCACGCCGCTGTTCGATCCCAGCATGCGGCCGTAGCCGCGCTGCGCCGCCACCGCCGGCAGGGCGTCTTCCTCGCTGACGATCACGCGCTGGGCGTTGCGTCCGGAGTCGTTGCCGTTGTTCTGGCCCGACGACGACTGGTCGCGCAGGCTGAACTGCAGGCCGCCGTCACCGGTCTTGAGGCCGGCATCTTCCAGCGCCCGCTGCAATTGCGGCGCGTCCTGTCGCAGCATCGCCAGCGTCTCCGGCTTTTCGACCGTCAGATGCGAGGTCACCTGGCCGTGGCGGTCGACATCCATGCGGACATCGATGCGGCCGAGTTCTGCGGGGTCGAGGCGGATTTCGAACCGGCTGTTGCCGCGCTGGATGTTGGTAGCGATTTCGACCGCGACGCCGTCGAGCGGCACGGCGGCGGAGTTCGCCGCGGTTGCCGTCAGCTGTGCCGCCGGTGCGGCCGCAGTCGCGACGGACGGAAGTTGCGCCTGCTGCACGGTGTTGATGGCCAGTTGGGTGGGATCCGGAGCGGCGGTCTGTGCGACGGCGGCGGCCGCATGCTCATGGGAGTGAGGCGCGGCAATTGCCGGCGCATTGCCGCCGGATGCATCGGCCTTGGCGCCATCGCCGACCAGTTCGTGCTTGGGAGTGGCCTTGCCGGCCCCGTGTTGCACGACGCTGCCAGGGTCGGTTGCCTGGGGCGCTGCCGCCTCATCGGCCTTGTCGGTCTTCGCTTCGGTCTTGGACGACGCGGTGGTTTCGGTGGCGGCGCCCGCCGCCTTCGCCGTTGGTTTTGCAGCACCCGGCTTTGCCGCGGCGATCGCGGCGGCCAGAACCTGATCGGCCGGCGAGGTCGCGTCGGTCGGTACGACGGTCTGGTCGGTCGACGTGGTCGCCAACGCATCGCTGGTCGCGGCCTGCTGGGCCTTGAGCGCCGCGGCGGCGATCGCCAGCGGCGCCGTCGCTCCGGTCGTGCCCGTGGCCGCGGGGGCGGTGGCGGCGGCGGCGTCGCTGGTGGCGGCAGCGGGAACCGGAATTGTCACCGCGACTGCGGTGACAGCGACAGTCTCGGCGGCTGTCTTGGCGTCGGCCTCGGTGGTGGCCGCGGTGTCGGAATTATCGTCGGCTTTGGCAGGCGCATCCTTGTCGTCGGTCTGTTTGCCCTTGCCGGTCTTGGCCGGCTTTGCGGTGCCGTCGGCCTTTGCGCCGGAATCGGTCCGCCGATCGTCGCTGCGCCAGCGGTCGTCGCCACGATCGCGCGGGTCGGTGCCGGAAGAGGCATCGGTGCGGTCGTTGCTGCGCGGTGACCGGTTGTCGTCACGGGCGGGCCGGGTGTCGGTCGCGGCAGCGGTATCATCGCTGCGCGGTCGCGGCGCCGGCGCGTCGGGCAACGACGGGGTGGCGCGGACGCTGTCGGCGTTGATGTTGCTGTCGACCAGCGACGCAAAGCTGTCCGGCGCCGGGCGCTGATCGTCCTTCGCGGGCTTCGATTTCGTGTCCTGGTACGACACGCTGGCGGTGGTCTCAATCGTCACACTGGACACGGGCGGCCTTTCAAGGTGGATCCACCGTCTGTTCAGCAAGGACCGGGCCAGCCTGTTGGCCTAAGAAATATATAGTAAATTCAATGGCTTAATTGTTTCCGGTGGCGGCCGGACCAGCCGCTGTGGCCATCTCGTTTCTGCCCGGCGGCAAGATTTGCCGTCCGCAGCCCTGCAAAACCGGGGGCCGCGATTGCTTCAGCGAAATACCGACTATATTAAAGGCTGGCTTTCAGACATCTGATGGGGATCAAGGCGCTGCCCCCGGGATTGCGCGAAAGTTCCCTGAGCGGCGGGTCCCTGAAGCTGTCGCGATCGCATGAATGACCGGAACAATGCTCAACAGCCTGGATCTCGAAGGCCGTCCACAGGACACGCGGGTCGTCGTCGCGATGTCGGGCGGCGTCGATTCGTCGGTGACGGCCGCGCTGTTGAAGTCCGAGGGGTATGACGTCGTCGGCATCACCCTGCAGCTTTACGATCATGGCGCCGCCACCCATCGCAAGGGCGCCTGCTGTGCCGGGCGCGATATCCACGATGCGCGCGATGTCGCGGCGCGCCTGGGGATTCCGCACTACGTGCTGGATTACGAGAGCCGGTTTCGCGAGGCGGTGATCGAGAATTTCGCGGAAAGCTATGCCTCCGGCGAAACGCCGGTGCCGTGCATCGAGTGCAACCGTTCGATCAAGTTTCGCGACCTGCTGGCGACGGCGCGCGAGCTTGGCGCCGCCGCGCTGGCCACCGGCCATTATGTGGCCTCGCGCCGTCTCGCCGATGGATCGCGTGCCATGGTGTGCGCCAAGGATGCCGATCGCGACCAGAGTTATTTCCTGTTCGCGACCACTTCGGAACAGCTCGACTATCTGCGGTTTCCGCTCGGCGACATGACCAAGCCGCAGGCCCGCGATCTGGCGCGGCGGTTCGGACTGGCGGTGGCCGACAAGCAGGACAGCCAGGACATCTGCTTCGTGCCGACCGGCCGCTACACCGACGTGATCGGACGGATGAAGCCGAATGCGATGGAGCCCGGCGAGATCGTCGATCTCGAAGGCCGCGCCATCGGTCGCCATGATGGCATCGTGCATTTCACCGTCGGGCAGCGCCGCGGCCTCGGCATCGCCTCCAGCGCGCCGCTCTATGTGGTGCGGCTCGATGCGGCGCGCCGCCGCGTCGTGGTCGGTCCGCGCGAAGCCTTGCGGATGCATCGGATCGCGCTGCGCGACGTCAACTGGATCGGCGACGGCGCGCTCGACCGCGTGGTGGGCGATGGCCTCGAAATTTTCGTCAAGGTCCGCTCGACCCGTGCGCCGCAGGCCGCCTGGCTGCGCGCCGTGGGGGGCGGCTATGAGGTCGAACTGGTGGCTGGCGAGGAGGGCGTTTCGCCGGGGCAGGCCTGCGTGTTTTATGACGCGCCCGAGGGCCAGGCCCGCGTGCTCGGCGGCGGCTTCATCAAGAGCGCGGCCGCGCGAACCGCAAACCGGCCGTCAGGCCAGACAACCGCAGCTCCGCAGCCCGTCGTGGCCGGCATGCGCGGATAAACGATCGTCAGGGTAGGGCAAGGGGACGGAATGGCCGACGATATCGACCGCGCCGGGGTCGCGAAAGCTTATGGGCGCTGGGCTCCGGTCTACGATCTCGTGTTCGGCAAGGTGTTCGATCAGGGCCGGCAATCGACCATCGCCGAGGCCGACCGGATCGGCGGGCGCATTCTCGACGTCGGCGTCGGCACCGGATTGTCGCTGGCCGATTACGCGCGATGCACGAAGATCTGCGGCGTCGACATTTCCGAGCCGATGCTGCGCAAGGCGCAGGAGCGCGTGCGGGCGCAAAAGCTCTTCAACGTCGAGACGCTGGCGGTGATGGATGCCAAGAGCCTGGCGTTCCCTGATGCCTTCTTCGACGCGGTGGTGGCGCAGTACGTGATCACGGCGGTGCCGGATCCGGAAGCGACGCTCGACGATTTCATCCGGGTGCTCAAGCCGGGCGGCGAGCTCATCCTGGTCAATCACATCGGCGCCGAGCGCGGTCCGAGGCGGGCGTTCGAACTGGCGTTCGCGCCGCTGGCGCGGCGATTGGGTTGGCGTCCCGAGTTCCCGTGGTCGCGGCTGGTCGACTGGGCGGCCAAACATGGCGGCGTCAGCCTCGCCGAGCGCCGTCCGATGCCGCCGATGGGGCATTTCTCGCTGATCCGCTATCGCAAGGCCTGAAGACCGCCCGAAAAATTCGCAACGCTTCGGAACGGCAGGTCGCCCGGGCCGTTGACTGACCATGCGGATAAATCCCGTCCTCGTCTTGTCATGCTTCTGGATCGCCGCCTGCGGCACCGCCGTTGCGCAGGCGCCGCCCAGCGGGCCGTCGCCCAAGGCGATGGCGCCGGCGGCTACGGGTGCCAACGGCTGCGCGCCGATGCAGCCGGCGCCGCATCCGGGAGCGGCTGCCCCTGAGGGCGCCACCACCGGCCAGAGCCGCCAGCCTTTAGGCGAGAAACTGGCACAATCCGACGGCGTGCTGTGTCCGCCCTCCGGCGTCGATCCCGAGATCCGCGCGCCGACGCCCGATACCGGCAACACGCCGGTCATTCCGCCGCCGGGCAGTCCCGGCGGCGATCCCAGCATCCGGCCGAAATAGCCTGCAATCCAAAGACGTTGGCTGTGCCGTGGCGGGTTTGCTTGACATGCCCTTGGCCGGCTTCTTATATGCCGCGCGTTCGCTCAAGGGGACCGATTGTCCCCATCGCGAGCCGTGGCGAGGTAGCTCAGCTGGTTAGAGCACGGGAATCATAATCCTGGGGTCGGGGGTTCGAGTCCCTCTCTCGCTACCATAGTTCCTCACCGGACAATCAGGCCCGTGCCTTCTCTGATCGATCGGCGTCCGATCGATCCGTGTGCCCCGATGCTCCAACCAAGCCGGCCAGCAGCACCGCCCCGCCCATGACGAGATATGCTGTCGGAAAGCCGACGACACTCGCCAGGGCGCCGAACAGCGACGGTCCAAGTACGGTGCCCATGTAGGCGAACATCATGCTTCCCGCCGTCGCAAGCCCCACTTCAGCGGGCCTGACGTCGCGGATGATTTCCGCCAGGAACACGCCGTTCCATCCGCTGGCGGTGGCGCCGAGTAAAATGACAACGCCGGCAATCGCGCCCACCGGCCATGCTGCCGTCAACAGGCTCATCAGCCCCGCGGCAACTGCCATCAGGAGCGCGATGCCAAGCAGCAGCAGACGTGGTGCAGCCACCCGATCCGCGACGAAACCCCAACCGAGGCGGCCCGCCACGCCGGCCAGTTGGCTGGCGCTCAGCAGCGCGCCGGCGAGCACGATGTCCAGGCCGGCCGCGCTTGTCAGATAGACCACGAGAAACGAACTCAGCACCAGTTGCATCGCCGCGTAGACCACCGAACTCGTCGCAAGGGAGGCGAGGCCGCGGTGACGGAAAATGAAACGAACCGGCTCGAGAAGGCCGGCGCCGTGTCCGTGCGGCTTGCCCGGCAGCTCGTTGCGAATCACGGACACCGCGATCCAGATCGCCGCTCCGAGCGCGGCGGTCACCGCGCCGATGGTCACGCAGGCGGCGTTCCAACCCAGGCCGAGAACGAGCGGCGGCGCGACGAGGCCGGCCAGTACACCGCCCATCGGCACGCTAGTCTGGCGCACCGAAACCAGGAAGGCCATGCCCGCGCCATCGCGATAACGCGCCAGCACGTGTGAACTCGCCGGGGTCAGCGGGCCATAGCTCAGTCCGATGATGGCGATCGCCAACAACGAGGCCGCCGGGTGTGGAACGGCCAGCAGCGCAAGCCCGGTGCCGCCGGTCACCACGCAGGCAAAGCCGGTGCGCAGTGGGCCCAGCCGCGTAATCAGCGAGGCCGAGAAAGAGCTACTGAGGATCGCGCCGGCGTAGATCAGCCCGACATAGACACCGACGATCTGTGGCGAAAAGCCGAGAGCGCGCGCGATCTGGCTGGCCATGACGGGCGGGGTCATGCTCAGCATGGAGACGGCACATTGCGGAAAGAACGTCACCAGCAGAATCAGCGCCTTCGCCTCTCCTCCCGCCTGCGCCATCGCGTCAAAACCCCTGGCCACGTCGCGTCCGTGGACGCGCAATCGCGGCTGCTCGCGATCGGCGTCCGGAAGTTCCGCAGCCGTCCTGTACGATGCCCATTGCTAGGTCATGCCGATCTCCAGGACTTCTCCCGGGTTGCGCGACGGTGCCGGCGCTCATGAGAATCGAGACGACCGCTCAGTGGCTAAATGTCTCACCGCGCAATCCCGGAGAGGTTTCCTCCGGCCAGGTTGATATCGGACTCAACAGGGAGCCCGGTCCGCGCCAGCTGTGATTCCCATTCGCGGCGCGGAGGGTAGCCGCCGCTTAATGGCCAGAGGACCATTATGCTGAGGAATTTCATGATTACGCTCGGCGCACTGTGCGTCGCGGTCACGAGCGCCATCGCTGAGACGCCGGTCGAGCGCGGCAGTTACCTGGTCAATGCGGTCATGGTCTGCGACGGCTGCCATACGCCACGCGGTCCGGGCGATCTCTATGTTCCGAGTGGCCTGAGTGTGGAGGGGCGTTTTTCCGGTGGCGTCGAAGTCTGGGAAACGCCGGCCTACAGCGTGCGGGGCTCCAATATCACCACCGATCGCGACACCGGTATCGGCGCCTGGAGCGAGGACGACATCAAGCGGCTGATGACCCAGGGCGTGCGGCCCGACGGGGTGCGGGTTGCGCCGCAGATGCCGTATCATTTCTACAGGATCCTCACGCCAGGCGATCTCGACGCCATCGCGAGCTATCTGAAAACCATCAAGCCGGTGAGCAAGCAGATGCCGCCGCCGGTCTACAAGGCGGCGGTGAGTCCGATGCCTCTCCCTGGCGCGGAAACCACCATCGGCGATACCGTGCCTGCCGATCCGGTGGCGCGCGGCTTCTATCTAGCCACACTGGCCAATTGCATGGGGTGCCATTCGCGAAGGCCCGATGGCGTGCAGGACTTCAAGAACTGGTGGGGCAGAGGCGGGTTCGAAATCAAGGGCGAATTCGGCTCGGTCACCGTCACCAACATTTCCGCGCACAAGGAGAAAGGCGTCGGCGCGCTGACCGATGCCGAGCTCAAGCGCGCGCTCACCGAAGGTGTCGGTCACGACGGGCGCCTGCTCAAAATGCCGATGGCGCGGCAAGCCTATTTGAGCAGGATGACGGAGCAGGACCTCAACGCCATCATTGCGTGGATGCGGACGATTCCGCCGATCGAATAGCCATTCTGCGCCTCTTCTTCATGGCGGCATGAAGAGAAGGCGACCAGAGACAAGTCATGCGGTGAAAGACAATGGACATGCTCGCGGCGAATGCAGAGGGGCGAACCGAGCAGTATCTGAATGGATATAGCTTTGGCGAATACCTCGATCACCTGCGTCATGGTCATCCCGAGTTGTATGATCTTCTCAGTCCCGAGAGATGTCGCGACGCCGAACGGCTTGTTTCGAAAATGAACCTCACCTCGTGGGAGTTCGAGGATGAGAAAGCCGGTGGACGCGGCTCGGCCTACAACCTCGCACAGAAGAGTGCGGACAATCGAATCGTGGGCATGACCACCCTCCTGAAGTGCTTCTCGCCAACTTCCGAAATTCCCAGCCGGAGTTTCAGGATTCTGGATGTGCTCGGAGGCGATGGAACCCTTGCGCGGTTTTGCAAGGAGCTTGGGCATCACGCGCCGACGATCTATACCGCTGACATCTCCAGGTTCATGATCGGCGCCTGTCACGCCCAGGCGCTGCCATGCGTGCGTCAGCCGGCAACCAGAAGCCTGTTCCGTGACGGCGTATTGGACGGCGTTCTCATCGCTTATGGCAGCCATCATCTCGACGGCAGCGCAAGGCGTCTGGCAGTCCGCGAGGCGTGCCGCACGCTGAAAGCGGGTCGCCGCCTCGTGCTGCACGATTTCGAGATCGGTGGAAGATGCGCCAGGTGGTTTGACAGCATCGTGCATCCCTATTCGCGGACCGGACATCCGCACGCGCATTTCTCGCGCCACGAAATGTTCGATCTTCTTGCCAATGCCGGGTTTCGCGACGTCAGGGTATTTGAAATCAGCGATCCGTTCACGTTGCGCGGAAGCTCGCCGGAAGAAGCCAGGCGCAATGCGATCATGCACATGTACGACATGTATGACCTGATCAAGGTCGCGGAGTCCGTCCGCGATATCGTGCCTCGCCTTGAACGCCACATCATCGAAACACTCGGGCCGATATCGATACGGCAGGAGGAGCACCGATATGTCGCGGAAATTCCGCGGCACGCGCTGGTCGCCGTGGGGATCAAGCCGGCCGGAGATGGTCAGGATGGCTTTCGCCCCGGGTGAACTCGATGGCTTTCGATAGAATGGAGACGGTGATGAGCAGTATCGAAGATTGTCTCAGGGACATTCTGATCGGAGATGTCTTCGTCGAACTCGAGAAGGACAGGATCCTTTCAACCGCGTCGCTTCGGCAGGACCTCGGCGTCGATTCGCTCGGCTTCGTCGAGTTGAAGGCTCAGGTCGAGAAGCGATTCGGCATCGTCATTTCCGAAGACGAATTTACGCCGGAGAATTTCTCGACGATATCGTCTCTCACCGGCCTGATCAATCGGCACTGCGGCAGCGGCCGATCCGCGCAGCACTGACGTCGTGCCGGCATATATCAGCGGCGATGCGGATCCGGCCATGAAATGCGACCAACGGATGGAGGCAACGAGATGAATGCGGCCGCAAGGATGATTATTGACGGTGTCGATGATCTCGCGCGGCGCATTTCCGATTTCGGCGATGCCTCGCCGGCGTATGACGCTCTGTTCGAAGGCTATGCCCGCCTGGCGTTGCAGCCGGGGTCCGCGGTGCTCATTGCCGCGCCCAACGGTGTGGAATTTCTCTTGCATTGGATCGCCGCGCTCGCAAACGGCTATGTTCCATGTGCGATCGCGCCATCGGCGAAGACGTCCTTCATCAACGCTCTGCAAAAATCATTGGGGATCGCAGCTCTCGTTGGACCTCAGCTGGATCCGGCCCGCTACCAAACCAGGCGCGTCGCCCGCATCGGCACGTTCAATGCCGTGGTTTGCGATCGGATTCCGCCGCCGTACGAACCGTTCGATGTCCTGATCCTGACGACCGGTACGTCCGGCGCGCAAACCGCGTGCGTCCATACCGTCGAGTCGCTCGTCTGCAACGCGAGCATGACCAACAGGGCGCTCGACATCACCGCGGCCGACAAGCAGCTCGTCGTGCTGCCGATGTATCACACCTACGGGCTCGTTACCCAGAGCATCGGATCGATCGTCAGCGGCTGCGAACTCAAGATCGACGGGCCGCCGTTCAGCGCCAATCGCTTTGCCGAAGTCATCCGCCGCGAGAACATATCGATATGCGGAATCACGCCGACGATTGCGCGCGACCTCCTGAGAAGGGGAACGATTCTGCCCGCCGTGCGATCGATGAGCATCGGCGGCGACCAGATGTCTCCCGAAGACGTCAGGAGTCTGCTGAACAAGCCTTTCATAAACGAGCTTTACATCACCTATGGCCTGACGGAGGCCGGGCCGCGGGTTTCGGTTCTGCCGGCGCACATCGCGCCGGCTGGGACCTACGACTCGGTGGGCAGGGCATTCAGCGAGGTCTCGACCAGAATAGAAGGCTCGGAAGCCGACGGCATCGGCCAGCTCCTGGTCAAGACGCCATCGGTCTGTCGCCGGAAGGTTGGAGGAAATATCCTGCGCCAACCGTTCACTTCCGATGGATTCCTGGAAACGGGAGACCTCTTCACAAAAGATGCCGCGGGTTACCTTCGCTATGTTGCGCGGAAAGCCGACATATTGGTTGTGAAGGGTGAGAAGCTGAACACCAGGAGCATAGACCAGGTCGCCGAGTCGCATCCCGACGTCGAGTTTGCGCGTACGACGGCGGGCGACATGAATTCATTGGTCACGCGTCTGTGGGCGAAGGACGACAAGCTGCTCGATCTGGAGGGCATCAGGACATTCATGAAGTCGTGCCTCCGATTACACGAGGTGCCGGACAAGGTCATTCAAGAGAGAAGCGCGGTGTTTCACAAATAGCAAGCAGCCGGCTGTGAGGCGCGTGGCCTCATGATGGTTGCGCCGCAGGATGGTAGCGAGACGAATGCGAGGCGACAGGGAGCCAGCCATGAAGACCATTTTTCTGCTCCCGTTTGGCGGCGGCAGCGCATCGAGCTTTCGGTCCTATGTCGATCGTTTTCCTCGCGGGCTTGCACGCGTTGTTGCCGTGGAAATACCGGGACGCGGCAAGAGATCCCACGAGGAATCCGCCAAGTCGATCCGGGAGTGTGCAGCCCGTGCGCTCCAGCAGATCGACACGACGAGCGGGAGCTACATTCTGCACGGCCATTGCATGGGAGCACTGTTGGCGTTCGAGGCGATCAAGTTGCTCGAGGCGGAGGGTGGGCGTCTGCCGTGCTTCATGGTGGCGTCCGGACGCAATGCGCCAAGGCATGTGAACGACTGGTTGCGCCGGGTCACCAGACTGGATGATCGCAGCTTCTTCAAGGAATTGCAGGACGTCGGCGGCGTGCCGAAGGGCGTCAGCTTCGCCATGGCGCAGCAGTTCCTCGGGGTGGTTCGCAGTGATCAGGCGATGTTCCGCGATTACGATCCCGGCGAGACGAAGATCAGCGTGCCGATACTTGCCCTGGCAGGTCGAGGCGACAAGATGACCAATGCGGCCGCGCTGGCGGACTGGGAAGATTACACGTCGAAATTCCTGTCGATCGAATGGCTGGACGGAGAGCATTATTTCATGCTCGATCAGCCCGATCGTGTCGCTCTGCATGTAGAGGAGTTCTGCAAGAGGGTGGAGTCTCCGGCGCTGGTCGAAAGTCACTGATGCCGGCAAGCGCGTCGAATAGTGAGGCAGCGATATGAAGCCACTGGCCGTTGCCGCCTGGTCGATGATCACCCCGTTGGGCGAAGACGACGCGACGATCGATGCTCTGTTCGAACACCGCGCCGCCTTCTCTCCCCAGGCGTCGCAGTGGAAATTGCGAAATCCCATGGCAGCGGTCATGCCGGAGCGTCCACGTCATGCGGCACGTGATGGCCAATGGCAGCGATATCTTGCGACGTCCGTGACCCGCAAGGTATTGGATGCGCTCGCGATGGACATACCGCAGAAACGAGACCGTTGCGCCTTCGTATTCGCTACGAGCTATGGCCATCTGATCGATGACGGCGATGGCGATACGATGTCGACCTGGGCCAGGGACTGCGTTCGAAGCCTGCGGAGCGATCTCGATCCGATCGTGGTCGGGTCCGGGTGTTCGTCAGGTTCCGACGCGCTCGGCGTTGCAGCTGCCATGCTCGACTGTGGAACGGTCGACACGGCAATCGTCGTCGCCGTGGATATCGTGACTGCGGCCAAGCGACTTGCGCATTCGACCCTGGGGACGATGACGGCAGGCGATCACAAGCCGTTTGACATTGGTCGAAGCGGAATGTTGCTCGGCGAGGCATCCGCGGCCGTCGCGCTCATGCGAAGTGAGGCGTGCCCCGCGCACAGGGGAGAGCTGGTTGGCATAGGCGCCGCGAACGATGCCTTTGGTCTGACGTCTCCCGATCCGTCGGGCCTGTCGGTACGCCTGGCGCTGGACCGGGCACTTGTTGCCGCCGGGCTGAATTATGGCGATCTGGCGCTCTATCTCGCGCATGGCACGGGGACGCAGCTCAACGACGAACTGGAAGCGAAGGTCGTCGCGGATGTGTTTGCCGACAATGAAATGCTCGCCATGGTCGGCACCAAGGGGGCCCTGGGCCACTCCCTCGGTGCCTGTGGCGTGGTCGAGTTCATTCTTCTCCTGCAAATGTTGAACAGGCAACGCGCGCCCGCCACGATCGGGCTGACCGATCCCATCGGCAGCGTCGCCGCGAGGTTCGCGGGCCCTGACGGGCGCCGGTTGAGCGGCCCTTATGGCGTCAGCGTCACGCTTGGCTTCGGCGGGTTCAATACCGCCTTGATCGCGCGAGCCTCATTGCAGATGCGCAACGCGCCGGCAAGCCCGTTCGATGACCGAGTGAAAGTGTCAGTGTGAGGATGGAGCGCATGGTCGTGAAGACAGTCCTGTACAGCGACATGAAGGTGCGGAACAGGCCGTCGTTCTACGCGGCGCCGGTGGCCTGGGCGGCTGCGGCGTTCACGCGATCGCTGATCGAAGATGAAGGTGAGATCGTGCCGCATCAAACCGGATTGATCGTGGTCAGCGATGAATGCAGTTTGAGCACGATACGGGAGCTTTCGCGCACGGCCGTGCACGGGACAATTTCGCCGCTGCGATTTGCCGGAGCGAGCCCGAGCATCGTGGCCGGATTGCCGGCGCTTCAGCAGGGAATTCGCGGGCCGACCCTGGCTCTTACAATGCCGCCAGATCACGCTTCGAACGCTATCGTGGCGACGATCGATTATTGGATCAGGTACGGCAATATCATCTCGGTCATCGTGATCGCGCACTATGAGCAGGACGACGGCCGTCATCTGTTCAAGGGAGTGATCGCCAGATCGGCCGGCGATGAGTTGAAAGAGCAGGTCCTGCGGCTTTGTAATTCGCAGGCCGGCGAAAGTGCGGCCCCTCTCGCCGTGGGCGACGCCGCTGGTCCCCGCGTCGACGCGTGAACCGGACCGACCTTGCCGGTTCAGCAATCCCGGAGAGGAATTGCCCGGTGATTTCGCGATAGGACGGACGCCTCGGAACCACCGTCAAGGGCCGGAGCCAGGAGGACCGCAATGAAGACTCTGTCCGCGCCTCCGCCATCGAACCGAAGAAGACTGCTCATTGGGGCTATCGCCGCAGGCGCGGCGGCGGCGTTGCGTCCCACCATTGCCGGGGCCTCCGGCGCCGCGGCCGAGGTGAAAATGGTCATCGACGGCTTCTTCGAGACGGCGCGCCGGCGGGACTGGGACGCGACGGGCAAGCTGCTATCAAGCGACTTTCACATTTGGGTGGGCGTCGATGAAGCGTTGGGCCGGAGTGCCTACATCGATCTGCTGAAGGACGATGACCTGAATGTCGTTGACATGAGCCTCCAAGACCTCGAGATCGGCGTTTCCACCGACGGATCCCTCGCCTGGGCGCGCTATCGCGCGACGGTGGACGCGATTTCGAAGGGCGAGCGCTCTGTCTCGCGCACGGCGGAAACCATCGTCTTCGAACGCCAGCAAGAAGGAGGCTGGCTGATGCGTCATATCCAGGTTTCGCTGAATAGCGTCGCATGACTGCAACGCGAGTTCCAATTGCGATGGTCCGACAAGCGAGAAATGCGGTTGCGGTCAATTCCGCTTACCTTGCACGTTCCATTGCGTTAAGATGACGTCCCAATCGGTGGAGGTAAGACCGTCGCTGGAGACGGGCTCGCTGCGCCAAAAAGCGTCTTCATTGGCTTCAAGAGATGAGGAAAATCGGCAATGGCAAACGATGTCAAGGAAATCGGAGAAATCGTCTGGGTCGATTACACAGTGCCTGACGCCTCCAAGGTGCGCGACTTCTACCTTTCCGTCGTCGGCTGGAAAGTCAGCGAATTCAGCATGGGCGACTACAGCGATTACGTCGTCAAGACTCCCGAAAGTGAGCAGACCATAGCGGGTATCTGTCATGCCCGCGGCAGCAACGCCAGTCTGCCCGCCAATTGGATGGTCTATATCAAGGTAGCAAACCTCAACGAAAGCCTGGACGCTGCCCGACGCAATGGCGGTCAGGTGCTGACCGAACCAAAGGAGTTTGGTGGCGCCCGCTTTTGCGTGATCAAGGATCCGGCCGGCGCAGCCTTCGCCATCATCGAGGGAGAGGCCGGGGGGTAACGCGTCACCGCGTCTGACCCTTTTGCCCCATGCCGCCTCATCGAAAACTGGTGAGCATGGCGACGAAGTCGCGCCCGAGCGCGTTGAAGACCTGGTGGCAGGACATGCAGCTCGACGGCGGATCCTGCAGGTATGTCTCCATCGTCGTGTTGACGAGGTTTTCCTTGCGGGCTTCCGGAAAATAGACGCCGTCGTTATGCGGCGCGACCGGATGGGTGTGACTCGGCCATTGGTTGGCCACCAGCATGTAATGCTCCCAGACGGTTCCCTTGATTCCCGGCAGCGCCCAGTAGGCGCGATTCAGCACCATGGTCGGGGGATGGATCGGATAGCGGCGCACCACCTGCATCGGAGCGGGGGCGATCTTGGGCGGATCATCGATGCTGACCGGACGGGTGCCAGGCGTGCCCGGCTTCGGCCAAAGGCCGAGCTTGGGTTTTGACGCATCGAAATAGGAGTAGGGCACGCCTGCCTCCCTTGCGTCCGGCTCTCGCGCTTCACCCGCGCCGACGGGGGGCACGTTGTCGACGTGCTCGAAGCTGCTCCAGATTCCTTGCGGCCGGAATTTCGTTCTGACCACGATGTGCAGGCCGACCAGCGCGACGTCGCTTTTCGAACAGACCACGCGCCGGGCAGCGAGCGTTTTGGCGACGTCGACGACATTGGCGTTCTCGACCACGTAATAGCGCGATCGCACCGCCGGCGTATCCGCCGGGGTCAGCAGGCGCCATGCGGCCTTGACCGCGATCGACCCGGCGGGCAACTGCGCGGGATTGTCCTGGTCGGGCAGGTTCTGGTCCTGGCTCCAGCCGCTGAGCCCAAGCGCCGAGTACTGCGCCTCGTTGAGGCGCGTCTCGTAGCGGGTATAGGTGCGATTCTGCGCGACGAGCGGATTGGCGGCCATGCCGGGCGAGGAGCCGAATTGATTGAAA
>Ga0209758_1002444_pt1 | contig 18965 bp, 19 predicted proteins | sample AraplaMF_Col_mMF_FD_184258 | JGI IMG/M metagenome (GOLD analysis project Ga0209758, IMG submission 184258) | Arabidopsis root microbial communities from the University of North Carolina, USA - plate scrape MF_Col_mMF (SPAdes) (version 2) | ecosystem: Host-associated > Plants > Roots > Endosphere...
TCATCAGGCTCTTGACGCGGGCGTCGAAGGATTTTTGCGTGTTGGCGCCACCCTGGCTCAGGCTGCGGTCGACTTCGCCGGCAATCTCGGCCAGCACCCGGATGAGATTGGCGACGTCGCTGCGGGTGTTGTTGATGTTGGACTGGAACAGCACCGAATTGCGCGAAGTCTTGTTGACCTGGATGCCATAGCGGCTGGCCAGCATGCCCTTGAACTGCGTGCCGTCGAAGCCGGCGGTGCCGCACACCAGCGTCATCCGGGTCGGGTCGAGGCAGAACTCGTCCTCGCGCAGGCTGCGCAGCGCCGCTGCCCAGTGCGCGCCCGGCGCCAGATAGTCGACGAAGCCGCTCTCGCGATACTCCGGCGGCACCATGCTGTCGGCGCCGAGAATGCTGAAATACTGCGAGATCAACGAATTCTTGGCGACCGCCTGGCGGATCGCCAGAGCAACCTCGATGGCGTTGGCGACCAGCCCGAACCCTTCCAGCTCCATCTGGCGGCGCGCCACGTCGAGGCTGGCGATCAGCTGCTGGTTCGGGCTGGTCGAGGCATGGGTGAAGACCGCCTCGTGAAACTGCGCCTCCACGGAGTGGAATTCGACATCCTTGACGAACAGCATCGAGCCCTGCCGCAGCGCCGACATAGATTTGTGGGTCGAGTTGGTCTGGTAGACCCGCAGGCGTATCTGGCGCGGATCGGGGATCAGCCGGGTCTTCAACAGCACCTCGTCCGATGGATTGTCGCCGAGGTCGGAGCGCTGCTCCTCGAACGCGTCGATGGACTTGACGTCGTGCATCCACGCTTCGATGTCGTTGGCGGCGCCCATCGCCGTCCGCGGCCGCAGGAACGGCGAGAACCGCGCAAAACCGAACCACGCCTCGTCCCACAGGAAGATCAGGTCCGGCTTGATGGCGAGGCATTCCTCCATCACGCGGCGGGTGTTGTAGACGTGGCCGTCGAACGTGCAGTTGGTCAAGTCGACCATCTTGACCCGGTCGAGCCGCTTCTCGGCCTTCAGGTTGAGCAGCGCCTGCTTGATGGTCTTGAGCGGTACCGCGCCGTACATCGAATATTCCGTCATCGGGAACGCGTCGACATAGAGCGGCTGGGCGCCCGCCAGCACCATGCCGTAATGATGTGACTTGTGGCAGTTGCGGTCGACGATGACGATGTCGCCGGGACCGACCAGCGCCTGGACCGCCATCTTGTTGGAGGTCGAGGTGCCGTTGGTGACGAAGAACACGTGGTCGGCGCCGAAGGCGCGCGCCGCCTTCTCCTGCGCCCTCTTGATGTTGCCGGTCGGCTCGAGAAGGCTGTCCAGCCCGCCGGTGGTGGCGCTGCTCTCCGCCAGGAACAGGTTGGTCCCGTAGAATTCGCCCATGTCGCGGATCCAGTCCGACTTGAAGACGGATTTTCCGCGTGCGATGGGAAGCGCATGGAAGGTCCCGATCGGCCGCTGCGCGTATTTCTTCAGGTTATCGAAGAACGGCGTCTCGAAGCGGTCCTGGATGCCTTCGAGGATTGCCAGGTGCAGTTCCAGCAATTCCTCCACCGAGTAGAAGATGCGACGCAGGATGTCGGCTTCGGGATTGCCCGCGAGCTCCTCCACGTTTCTGTTCGACATCAGGTACAGATCCAGTTCCGGGCGCACCCGCTTCAGGGTGTGCGCCAGGCGCAACGCGGAGTCGGTCGCTTCCATCGGTTCGATCGACGCGGTCAGCGTCCGCAGCACCGGCACGTCATGGCGTGACTGCAGCGCAAATCCCTCGTTGATGATGACGGCGCCGAGATCCGGATTGAGCATGGCGGCGCAGAACGCATCTTCGAGGCTGCCGACGAACACCGGCTCGTAGATGAAGGCATCCAGCGGACGGCGCATCCGGCGCCACTCGGCGCACAGGCCGGGCCAGTTGGTCGCCGGTACCGCCGTGACGATAAGAACTTCGAAATAGGGCCGCCGCGCGTCGGTTCGGCCGAGCGCCGGCGGCAAAAAGTCGGGCATCGCGCCGTCGCCATCGTCGTGGACATCCCAGTCGGCGGCGTGCTGCCGGAACGACCTGGTCTGCAGCGACTGCACGATCCGGGTGGCAAGCGCAGCCGTGGCGGCGGCGTCGCCGGAGGCCGCAGCTTCCTTTAGCGCAGCCATCAGCCGCAGACCGGGATAGCCGTGAAATTCTTCCGTCGCCTCGAGGGCGGAAAACAGCGCGTCGAACCTGTTGCGCTTGCCTGACCCTTCGGCCCAGGCCTTCGCGGCATCCACCAGATAGCGCCAGCTGTCGGCGCGTGCGGCAGGTCCGGAGAAGAACTGATCGATCCGGTGCTCCTTCACTTGCGTGTCCTTCGCCATCGCCGCCTCCGCATGTGCGTGTTGTGCAGCAGCGTAGGTGTCGTCACGCCGGCCGAGTATTGATCCAAATCAAGCCGACCATGACGGCGGCGAGCGGTCTCTTCGCAAGGCTATTGTCCTTGCTCGCAGCGCAGCAACGCGAGCAGCGGCGGCGAGATTCCGGGCGCCAGCGCCGGGACCTGTTGGACGACAAGCACGCCGACGGCGGCCCCGGCGTCAAAAGTGCAGCAGATGATCGCGAAGATAACCGACCGTCGAAACCGCAGCGGCCAGCGTCTGTCGTCGGACTTGCCAAGGCATGTTCCGATCCGTCTGCGGTTGACGCTTCAGCCCGTCCCGCCCACGGCGAAGTCCTGCGGGCGATCACCTTGATCTGAATCAACGGACCCGCCGCCGTGGTGCCGACGATCCAAACGTGTTGCGATCGGGGGAGCGATGGACATTATCAGGTGGATCGGTTCGACGGCACCGGAGATCTTCCTGCTTCTGGCGGTCGCGATCGGCACACTGATTGGCCGGATTCGGTTCAAGGGCTTTTCGCTCGGCGCGACGGCCTGCACCCTGATCGTCGCCGTACTGCTCGGCCAGCTCGGAAACTTCGTGATCCCGCCGTTGTTCAAGACGGTGTTCTTCAGCCTGTTCGTCTTCACCATCGGCTACCGGTCGGGACCGGAATTTTTCGCCTCGCTCAGCCTGCGGACCCTGTCGCAGGTCGTGCTGGCCCTCCTGGTCGGCGTCACCGGCCTCGCCATCGTTCTCGCCTTCGCCTTTATCTTCCACCTGGACGCCGGCACCGCCTCGGGACTGGCAGCAGGCGCCCTGACCCAGTCGGCGGTGATCGGGACCGCCTCGGGCGCGTTGGCCCAGCTCGGCCTGTCCGATGACCTGCTGCGTCAGCAGCAGGCGAATATCGCAGCAGGCTATGCCGTCACCTACATTCTCGGCTACATCCTGACACTGATATTCGTGCCGTTCGTCGCCCCGTGGCTGATGCAGATCGACCTTCCCAAAGAGGCGGCGGCGCTCGAGGCCGAGTTGTCCGGCGGCAAGCGGCCCAAGGCCGGCAATCTCGCCTATCACAAGTTCAAAGCGCGGGCCTACCATGTTGTTGCGGCCGCCGGCCGCACGGTCGACGAGATCGAGGACGGTATCGGTGAACGCGTCGTCATCGAGCGCATCGTCCGCCAGGGCGGCGATGTCGATCCGGCGCCGCATACCGTGCTCGAGCGGGACGACCAGGTTGCTCTCGCCGGACCCGGCGCGGCGCTGATCAGGGCCGCTGCCTTGATCGGTCCCGAGATCGAAGGCGCCGAGGTGCTCCACGAGGTCCTCGGCGACGCCCTCGGCGTTCTCGTCGACGACAACCGGCTGCATGGCCTCGCCTTGAGCGAACTGGTCGACCGGGTCGGCGATGCCGCCCGCGGTGTTTTCCTGCGCGATCTGACACGGCGTGGACAGGCCGTTCCGATCACGCCCGAGACCCGGATCTATGTCGGCGATATCATGACCCTTGTCGGCGCCACCCATGATGTCGAGCGGGCGGCAGCAAAGGTCGGCCAGGTCCTGCGTTATGGCGACCGCACCGACATCGCCTTCCTCGCCGCGGGCATTGCCGCCGGTCTGCTGATCGGCCTGCTCAGCGTCCATGTCGGGTCGTTCGCCCTGACGTTGGGCGGCGCCGGCGGCGCCCTGCTCGCCGGCCTGGCGTGCGGCTGGCTACGCTCGCGCCGTCCGACCATGGGCAGCCTGCCGCCGGCTGCCCAGCAGACTCTCGCCGATCTCGGCATCGGCGGATTCATCGCCGCGATCGGACTGGCCAACGGCCCGGCGGCGGTGGCGGCGATTCAGGCCCATGGCTTGTTGCTGCTGAGCATGGGCATCGTCGTCACCCTGGTTCCAATGGTGGTCGCGACCATGGTGGCGTATCGCATCCTGCGCATGAATCCCGTGATTATCTGCGGCGCGCTGGCCGGCGCGATGACGGTCGACGCGGCGGTGACGGGCGCCTGCGAGCGGGCGCAGAGCCAGACGCCGGTGCTCGGCGTCGCAGTCCCCTATGCCGTCGGCAACGTGGTCCTGACCATCCTCGGCCCGGTGATCGTGACGCTGACCTTCGCCGCCTGAGGCAGCGCCGACGCCGCGCAGACGATTGATCCAGATCAACGCCGCCGGCCGTGCACGGGCGGCTGGTTGCGATGCCGCGGCACCGCCGGGCAGGATAGCGGATCAGCGCCATGTCTCGACGTCTGCTGCGCATATTGATCGTCTGTGTCGCCGCCATCGTGATGCTAGTGGTGACGACCCTTGCCGACGAGCGCGCCGCGCCTGCTGCCATTCGGGAAGAGATATGGGCGCTGCCGGTCGCGCTTCCGACCATCGCCTATGTGGTTCGGCCGACGGGCAAGGGTCCCTTCCCGCTCGCGGTGATGAATCACGGCGTGTCGCTGAACCAGCGCGACCGCGGCTTTTTTCCGCTGGTCGAATTCCGCGATGCCGCGATGTGGTTCGCGCGCAGAGGCTACATGGTGGTTGCGCCGACTGGTTCCGGTTATGGCGCGGCGGCGCTCGATGAGCCCGAAAACGGATTGTATTCGGTATTCTATTCGAAGGTCGGCAGTTGCGACAACCCGAATTTTCGCGACGCCGGTCTGGCGGTGGCTCTGCTCGACAAGTGGATCATCGATTACATGACCGAGCAGAAGCTGATCGTGCCGGACAACGTCATCGTGGTCGGCCAGTCCGCCGGCGGCTGGGCGGCGATGGCATTGTCGACGCAGAACCTGCCGATGGTCCGCGCCATCATCACCTTCGCGGCAGGCCGCGGCGGCAGGGTTGGCGGCAAGCCGAACAACAATTGCGCGCCGGATCGGCTGGTCGACGCGGTCGGCGAATTCGGGCGCACCGCGCGCACCCCGATGCTGTGGCTCTACATCGAGAACGACACCTTCTTCGGTCCCGCACTGTCGAAGCGGATGCACGCGGCCTACACCGGCGCCGGCGGAAGAGCCGAGTATCATCTGCTGCCGCCGTTCGGCGACGAAGGGCATTTCCTGGTCGACTCCGCCGACGCCATTGCGCTGTGGGCGCCGCTGGTCGGGCCGTTCCTGGACCGGCAGCGCTAGGGCCGGCATGCGAAGGAGACAATAGATGGCCGAGGCAGATTTTCGCATATGCCGCCGCCTGCTGCATTCGTCGCTTCCGATCGCGCTGGCGATGTCACTCCAGCCGGACTTCGCGCGTGGACAACAGCTCGCCCAGGCCGCCGGCGCCGCATCTGCGGAAAAGCCGGCGGGCCAGGAGTCGGCGCAGCGCGGCCAGCGCGTGGCGAGAGACATCAAATACGGCGACTGGCGCAAGGTCTGCTTCAAGGTGCCGGCAACGCCGACCGTGTGCCGGACCACCATCAGCGGCACTTTCGAAACCGGCCAGTCCGCCGTTCGCATCGACCTGATCGAAAAGCAGGGAGAAGCCGCGGCGCGGCTGCAATTGTTCCTACCCGTCGGCCTCTACCTGCAGGCCGGCGCGAAGCTGACCGTCGACCAGGCCGCGCCGCATCGCGTGCCTTATGTCTGGTGTCTCACCAACACCTGCATCGCCGGTGATCGTGCCGATGCCGGTTTGGTGAAAGATATGGATGGCGGCCGGACATTGTTGCTGGAAGTCGTCGATACCAGCCTCCTGACCGTGAGCACGACGTTGCCGCTCGACCAGTTCGGCAAGGTGCACAACGGGCCACCGTCGCAGACCTTCGAACAAAGCGTCGACGAGTGAGGGCTGCTCGAGCCCACAGCGCCATCGAGCGCAGCATGGGGGTAACATTCCGGTTGGCGTGACGAACGCGCGCGAGCACCAGACTCTGGAGCTTCGGTTCTGATTCAATCAGAACCGAAAAAAGACCCTAGGCCAGCCCGGCCGACGCCCTGGCGATCGGCTCCATCAGCGACTTTGCCGAAAATGGCTTGGTGAGATAGGCGATGCATCCGGATTCGATCGCAGCCATGCGGGTGACGGGGCTGTCGCTCGCGGTGATATAGATGACCGGAATGGCGAAGCCGGCGGCCCTGAGGCGGTGCCGCAATTCGATACCCGACTCCTCATTCAAGTCGATATCGAGAATGACGCAGAACGCTTCTTCAAAATCTTCGTGGTCTTGAAAGGCCCGCGCGGACGGAAACAGCACGCAGTCGTAGCCGTGTTCGCGCAGCAGACGCTTGACGCCTCTGAGCGTGCCGGGATCGTCATCGACGACAAAAACCACTTTGCGATCTGGCAAGGACGTAACCTCGCTGCAGGTTTATCTCGATCTATACGCCTGTTGGCTGGGCCATTCTATTGCACCATCGGTCAACACCAGTGTCCGCAACCGGACATCGCGCGGGTCGAAGATCGGCGCGATCCGCGACCCGGGACGGCCGGGTCAGTCCGGCCGCAACCTATCGGCAGCGTCCTTCAAAATGCCGACGCGTTCGGCGTGGGAGACGAGTTCCGCTAGTGATTGCACCTGCATCTTCTCCATCACCTTGTGGCGGTGCGCCTTGATCGTGCGTTCGGTCGCGCCGATTGCAAAGGAGATTTGCTTGTTCGTCTTGCCGCGGACGACAAGCTCGAAGACCTCGCGCTCGCGCGGCGTCAAGGTGGCGATGTGGGCGCGAACCAGGTCCAATCGGATTTTGATACCGGTAGTCATGTGATGTTGCGCGATCGCCCGCTCGATGACGCTCAGCAGCAGGTCAGACGATACCGGCTTGGTCAGGAAGTCGGCGGCACCGGCCTTGATGGTCCGCACCGTGGTCGGAACGTCGGCATAACCGGTGAGAAACACGATAGGCAGCGTCGAGCCGAGTGCGCTCAACCGGCTCTGCAATTCGGGACCGCTCAGCCCTGGTATTCGCACGTCCAGCAGAATGCAGCCGGGCTCGCTTTCGTTCGGCGGACGATCGAGCAAGGCCTGGGCGGACGGATAGCTCGCCACCTCATAGCCGGCCTTCTTCAAACGGCGTTCGACCGCCTTCCGGAACGATGCATCGTCATCTACGATATGGACACGCCCCGACACGATAACCTCCTAGATGGCCAGTGGCAGCGAAAGACGGAATACCGCGCCTTCGCCGGCCTGATTTTCCGCCCAGATGCGGCCTTTGTGCGCCTGAACGATGGTACGGGCGATCGAGAGACCGATCCCCATGCCCTGCTTCTTGGTGGTGTAGAACGGGTCGAATACCTCGTTGACATTTCCGGACGAAATCCCCGGGCCGGAATCCGAAATGGAAATCAGCACCGACGCGCCTCCGGTTTTTTCAGTCTTTCCGATCACCGTGCGCCCGTAGGGCATCGCAGCCATCGCGTCCATGCTGTTGACGACAAGGTTGAGGACGACCTGCTGCAATTGGACCGCGTCTCCCCTCACCCGCAGCGGTTCGGACGCCGGCTTCAGGTACAGGGCGACATTTCGCGCCGAGGCCTGGATCGACAGGAATTCGAAGACTTCCCGCACGGTGTCGTTGATATCGATCTCGCTGGCTTCGAACGGCGTCCGCTTGAGGAAATTGCGCATGCGATGAATGACCTCGCTCGCCCGCAAATCATCTCGCCTGATATCGGCAAGAATCTCCCTGACCTCGGTCAAGTCCGGCTCCGGGGAGTTCAAGATCAACTCCCCCGTCTCGGCGTTGGTCAGGATGGCGCCGAGCGGCTGATTGAGTTCGTGCGCGATCGACGACGAAAGCTCGCCCGCCGTCGCCTGACGGTTGGCGTGGGCCAGTTCCGTCATCCGGTGCCGCGCCTCGGCCTCGGCGTCGTTTCTCTTCCTCCGCTCGTGCAGCAGCACCGAAATCAGGCCGGCCTGCATCAGAACCACGGCCAATACCGACATGCTTTGCCAGCGATATCTTTCCCAGAATGACAGCTCATGAAAGCGGATTTCGCTGCCTGGCGGCAGGTCCGCTTCGTTGACCCCCCACCGCTCCATCTGCTGCCAATTGAACAGCGGTTTTACCGCCGGCGTCACGGCCACCGGGATGTCGGACGGAGATTCGCCGTTGAGGATCCGCATCGCCAGCCTGGCGGCGTCGGCGCCGATCACGCTTGGGATCAACGAGAAGCCGCCGATTCCGCCGGCGGCCAGGAAAGTCTCAGCAGCGGTTATGATCGGCCGGTTGGCCGTCTCCGCGATGAGCGAAAGTGCGGTAGCCGGCGGAAAGAAACCGCCGCAGCCGTCGGAATATATCCCGGCATAGATGATGGCGCTGCGCTCGGGCAATTCAGCGACACGCTTGCGGAGTTCGGCGAGCGGCAAGCCCAGCAACTCGGTGACCTTCAACCCGGCGGCGGCGGTCGCCTTCTCACGCCCCCAGTTCCTGAACACCACCTGGCGATCCCAGGGTTCGCCGACGAAGACGATTTGGTCCAGGCCGGGCACCACCGCGCGTGCCGCGATGATCGTATCCGCGAGCGGCAACCTGACAATGCTGCCCGTGGAGTCCGGCGGCAGATCCTGTCGGGCCAGATCGATCTCGTCCAGCATGGCAAATACCACCGTAGCGTCCGGCCATAATTTTCCGCGCCACCGCAAGACGAAGTCGAGGGTAGCGGCGCCGACGGCAACGACAACGCCAATCCGGTTGTCCTGATATTTGACCTGAAAGTGTCGCTGCAGACTGTGCTCGTAAGCGACACCTCTGAAGCGGCTCAGATCAAGGCTTTCCGCATACAGTGTCGTGTGCGGCCCGGGATTGGAATCGATGACCGCGCGAAATTCGGCAAACACCCGCTGGAAAAACGGACCTCTGGTCTCCGACTGGTCGAGAAAGAGAATCGATCGGGGCCGCGCCTCCTCAGCCGTCAGGCGTGTCGGCGCCTGCAGCATGATCATGCCGAGTATCAGTCCGACTATGCGGATACTCATGGCGCGTTCCCCGAAACAATCGAGACGCAACCTAGCACTGGATCGCGGACTTGGCACGACCCACGGCGGCGTTCCACGCTGCGAGCTTGTCCCTTCGGACAATGGCCTTTTGGACAATGGCCTCAAAGCCAATGGCGCGGCTTGCGCGCCGCGTTGTAGACAATGCGGCGGCTGGGAAATCGGCGGTTCGAGGGGCCAGGGATGCCGGTTTGTCCCGGGCCGAGGCCGACGCCAACAGATTAAGTCAAACTGGGGGGATACCATGTTTGTCAACGTCAACGCCCACCCCGGCAGCCGGCCAAAGATCCTCGGACAGCTCGGCGCGCTGTCCCGCGCCCGGGTCGTGCTGAGCGAATTCAAGTACGGCAGAGGTACCGAAATATTCGGCGAGGACGAACGTGCCGAATACATCTACCAGGTCGTCGACGGCGCGGTGCGGAGCTATAAGCTGCTCGCCGATGGCCGCCGCCAGATCGGCGCCTTCCATCTCGTCGGCGACATCTTTGGACTGGAGAACGGCACGACACACCGCTTTACCGCCGAGGCCATCGTCGAGACCACGGTCCGCCTGATGAAGCGGGCCAGCCTCGAGCACGTGGCGGAGAGCGACGTGATGGTTGCCCTCGACCTGCTGAACATGACCACCAGCAATCTTCAGCACGCCGAAGACCATATGCTGCTCCTGGGCCGCAAGACGTCGCTGGAGCGGGTTGCTGCCTTTCTGCTGGAGATGGATCACCGCGCCACCGCCGCCGGCGTCATCGCGCTTCCAATGTCGCGCCGCGATATCGCCGATTACCTCGGCCTGACCCTGGAGACCGTATCGCGTGCCTTATCGTGCCTTCACGGTAAGGGGATACTCGGTTTCCTCGGCCAGACCCAGCGGCAGATCGTCCTGCTGGATCGCACGCGGCTGGCGGAACTCGATCTTTGACGCTTATGAAGGCGGCGCGACCGGAACGTGGAGGTCGACGGTCTTTCGCAGTACTTCGAACAGAACCGCCGCCGACCAGCCGAACATCAGGACACCGTTCATCGCGGTCATCGGCCCCAGCAGGCGCCACGCCTTGGACGGCGTGACGTCACCATAGCCAAGGGTGGTGTAGTTCACGAAGGCGAAATCGATCGGGTCGGAACCCGCGGGCGCCGCACCGGTTACGACGTATGCCGACGACCAGACGAACACTTCCAGCGTGTGCGCGATGATCAGGAGCGATGCGGTCGAAACCATCGCGCCGACCAGCAGCAGCCACGGCTGCCACCGGCTCTGCCGTCCAACGGCCCTGGCGGCCTGGATCACGACGATGGTCGCAAGCGCATGCACCACGATGTTGATGGCGGTCACAAATGAGCCGACGAGATATTGAAGCATCCTGCCACGCGCCTCTCTCGCCAAAGATAGCCCGCCGGCGTCGGTCGGGTTGATCCAGGTCAACCATGGACAGCCGCCAGACATCTTCATCCCGCGCCAACAGGTCACCGAAGACCTGGTACGTGTCCTACATTGCGCATCTTGAGCCGCACCGCTCGCAGCGGACCACGCAGACGTTCGCCAGCGAGGCGGAAGCCAAGACATTCGCCAGAGAGAGGTTGGCCGCAGGCGACGCAACGCTGATGGCCGGAACGCTCAATCCGATCGTGCCGAAGCGAGTGATCGCGTCCGCGGAGATGGCGGACTGGCTCGGCGACGGGCCGTCGTAAGGCCAGGTCGTGCCCGCCCGCCCTTTAACCCAGATCAAATAGTCGAACGCGCCAGCTTCAGCCTGCGTTGCATCATGGTCATGACGCCCTCTCGCTTCGTGGGGTGGACGGTTGCCGCTTCCACAACATCGCCAAGGCGTGCTGCGCGATCATCAACTCTTCGTCGGTCGGAACGATATAGACGGGAACGCGGCTTTCGGGGCGCGAGATCAGCAGCGCGTGGCGGGCGTTTTCGGCCGCGTCGAGCGCAACGCCAAGCCATTCGAGCCGCTCGGCAATTCGAGCGCGAATACTCACTGAATGTTCGCCGATGCCGGCGGTGAAGACGAACGCATCGAGCCCCTGCAGCGCCGCCGCCAGCATGCCGGCGTGGAGGCCGACCCTGTAGACGAAGTGATCGACCGCGAAGGCGGCGTGGGGATCATCGGAATGCTGAAGCTCCCGCATATCGCCGCTGACGCCGGAAAGCCCTTTCAGCCCGCAGTCGCAATAGAGAAACTCCTGGACCGCCGCGGCGGACATGCCCTTTGCCGTAATCAGATGCAGCACGACGCCGGGATCGATCTGACCGGTGCGCGTTCCCATCGGGAGGCCGTCGAGCGCGGTGAATCCCATGGTGCTTTCCACGCTCCGGCCACCGTGCAACGCGCACATCGAAGCGCCGCTACCCAGATGGGCGACGATGATCCGGCCGTTGGCGATTTCGGGTGCGACCCGCGGTAGGCGCTTGGCGATGTATTCATAGGAAAGCCCGTGGCAGCCATATCTCCGGATGCCCTCGTCGTGCAGCCGGCGGGGGATGGCGTAGTGATCCGCGAGGTCGCCGTGACCGCGGTGAAACGCGGTGTCGAAGCAGGCGACCTGCGGCAGCGAAGGGTAACTCGACAGCAGGGAGCGGATCGGTGCGAGATTGTGCAACTGATGCAGCGGCGCCAGCGCGGTATACCGCTCGAGTTTCGCGAGGACGGCATGATCGATCAGAACCGGACGATCGTAATCGGGGCCGCCATGCACGACGCGGTGCCCAACGGCGATCGGACCGAGCTGCAGCTCATCGCGGAGCCAGTCGCCCGCTGTCGCCATCGCGGCCGAAACGTCCGGAACGCTCTCGATCGGATAGGCGCGATCCGCCAGGGTCTCACCGCTCGCCATGGCGGCGCGCAGCCGCGGCCGGCTGCCGATGCCGTCGAGCCGGCCTTTGATCTCCCGATGCAGCCTTCCATCGCCGTCGAGGGCGAACACCTGGAATTTGATACTTGAGGAGCCGGCGTTGACGACGAGGATCGTATCCATGGCCGTCACGCCGCTGCGGTCAGCGTGCCGCGGCGCCGTCCGTCGGCATAGTGCCGCGGCATCACCCGGTCGAGCCGCCTCGCGACTTCGCCGGACATTTCGCTGCCCGCGCAAAGCACGCAGCGGGATGCAAACACTTCGGGCAGCACATCGCCCGAGATCGCGACCGGGTTGTTCGCCATGCTCAACACTCTCACAGTGATGGCGTGCTGAGTGTTGCGCCGCCACGAGAGCGACCGTTGATATAGGTCAAGGCGTGCTGTGGACCCGAACCGGCTAGCTAGCCTTCCAGCGCGGTCTCTTCTGTCGGTGGCACGGCGGCGTGCATGACCCCTGCGGCCTGATCGTCACGGATCCAGGCCATCATCAGTTCCCATGCCACCGCCAGAATGATCGGGCCGATGAACAGGCCGACAATGCCGTGCGCGATCGTGCCGCCGAGTACGCCGATGAAGATCACCATCAGCGGCGTGCTGAGGCCGCGCCCCATCAGCAGCGGTTTGAGAATGTTGTCGGCCAGACCGACGATCACCAGATAAAGCGTAATCAGCAACGCCGGCGTAAACTCCTTGGTCGCCCAAACCCATATGATCACGGGAAACATGACCGGCGCCGATCCGATTTGCACGATACCGAGAACCAGCACGGCCAGCGCGACCACGCCGGCATAGGGCACACCGGCCAGTTTCAGGCCGATGCCCGACAGCAATGACTGCAAGACCGCGACGCCGATGACACCCTGCGACACCGTGCGTATCGTCAATCCGGCCAGTGCAACGAAATCGTCGCTGCGGTTCGTCAGCAGGCGCGCCTGAATGCGCCGCGTGGCCGCGACCAGTCGTGGACCATATGGAAACAGAAATCCGGCCAGCGCCACCGACAGGATGAACTTGAGCGTTCCGACGCTCGCGCTACCGGCAAACGCAAAGACTGGACCGGCGAGCGGCTTGAGGTGCGGAGCCAACTCGCCCAGCGCCGTCCCCAGATTGCTCGATGCATGACCCCAAAGCGTATGGAGCTGCGGGCCGATGAGTGGCCAATTCTTGACCCCGTCGGGCGGTGCGGGGATGGCCAGCGTGCCGGCGCCAAGCTCGCTGGCAAAGCCGCGCAAATTTTCAATCAGCCCTAGGCCAAGCCACGTCGCCGGCCCGATGACGATCGCGAGCGCGACGCCGGTGATCAGGATCGCCGCAAGCTTCGGCCGGCCGCCGATATGCTCCGCCAGCCAGTCGTACGGCGGATACAGTGCGACGGCGAGCACCACGCTCCAGGCCAGGATTGGAATGAAGGGGCGAACCAGGATGAATGACCAATAGACCAGGAAAGCCAGCAGCCCGAGGCGGATCGCGAGCTGGATGATCTCGTCGCCTGACCGGCTCTGCCGAAACACCCTCAGGGCCATCGTCGCGATCCCACGCCTCCCTGCCGGCGTGCCCGCTCCCGGCATCGCCGCCGGTGGAGAACCTGCGCTTGACCGCCCCCGGCCGCGCTTGATCCAAATCAAGCGTAACCTGTTTCGTCCGCATCTGGCGCCAACAAGGTCTCTCATGTCCAGAGCCGCCGGCTATTGCGCCGTCGAACAGTTGCGCGATGGCAGGCAGATGATGATCCGTGCGCTTCGTTCCGACGACAGGGACGATATGCTGGCCGCCATCGAGCGCACCAGCATGCGCTCGATGCGTCACCTCATCGCGCTGGCGCGCGAAGCCGGGGCATTTGGTTGCGCAAGTCAGATTGATACATATCAAGGCTGCCAAAGAGCCGAATGGCGAGATCAAGATGTGAGGATCGCGTCGCGGGACCTGACGACATTGAGCGGCGCAACAGGGAGGAGACCATGAGTACTGCGAGTTTGACACGTGCCGCACTTCTCGCGGCGACCATCGGCCTGCTGGCGCCAGCCGACGGCCAGGCCGCGCCGTTGCCGACCAACATGGCGGCCATGAAGGCGCTCGCTGCGCAAGACTCCGTGCAGGTTCGCTGGGGCGGACGCGTTGGTTGGGGCGGAGGACGTGTCGGTTGGCGCTATCGCGGCGGCTGGGGCCGTCGCGGCTACGGCTGGGGCGCCGCGGCAGCCGGCGCGATCGTCGGCGGGGCGATCGCCCGTAGCGCCTACTACGGCGGATATGGATATCCTTACGGCTACGGCGACTATGGCTATGGAGGCTACAGCTACGCGGCCACGCCATATTACGGTGACGGCTATGGCTATGGAAACTGCCCTCCCTCAGGAGGCTATTACGCCAGGCCATACCGCGGCTATTACGGCTGGTGATCGCCCAGGCTTGACGCAGCACGTCAGGCCAACGCGCTACCGCGGCCCGATGGCGGGTGGCGGTAGCTGCAATTGTCCGCGCATGCGTTACCGGCAGGGCCGAGGGCGGTCGCCCACCCCGGTCGCGCCATGCCCGGGTCAGTACGGACCAGCAAGAATGACGAGCGCATAACGCAATGACACGGTCCTCCCGTACTCGTGGTGCCGTGCGTTCCGCCCCCCTGCGTTGCGTGATGCGAGCCCGCCTCGAAGGTGGATTGAGCTAGATCAAGGCCCCGGCACTTCAACGTGAATTGCTGTTCGCATCGATTCCAGGCGACACTCCAGCGCATCGACATCGCCACCACCGCATCGGAGGAAGGTCATGACAACAGCTTCGGACACCCTGCCGAACTCCCGTCCCGCAGAGACCGCTCCGCTGCGCGCCAAGTGGGGCTGGATCGTCGCTCTCGGCGTGGTCTATGTCATCGCCGGGCTGATTGCACTCGGCAGCGTCGTCATGGCCACCGTGGCGAGCGTGCTCATCGTCGGAATCATGATGATCGTTGCGGGCGTCGCCGAAATCATCAATGCATTCCAGATCAAAGGCTGGGGCAAGTTCCTGCTCTGGGCATTGCTGGGCGTGCTCTACATCGTCGCCGGCTTCGTGACCTTCGAAAACCCGCTGCTGGCTGCCGTGCTGCTCACCCTGATGCTCGGCGCAGCGCTGGCGGCGTCCGGTATCATGCGGATCTTTCTGGCATTCAGCATGAAGCGCGAGTCCCCGTGGATCTGGGTGGCGGTGTCCGGCGTCATCACCCTGATGCTCGGCCTGCTGATCCTGGCGCGCTGGCCGGTCTCCAGCATCTACATCCTCGGCATGTTCCTCGGCATCGATCTTGTCTTCGCTGGTGCGGGATGGATCGGCCTCGGCTTCGGGCTGCGCAGCGGCGCCGAGGCCGTCGCCTCAACGCAGGCCAAGTAGCGAGCGGCGGTAGCCGCTGGCGCGAACTTCCTCGCGACAGGCAAAACTGCCGTCAAAGCCGCGGGCATACGGCCGCTGTCCTTTGGCGTAATAGACGCTCTTTTTGAAGTCGAGCCAGACGACGACGTCCCCCGGGCAATGCCGTTGCGCTTGGTACTCGTAGCGATATGGTGTGAGCGGCCCCGCCAGCGCGACCGCAGTACTGCTCAGGATCAAGACGGCTGTCATGCCGGCGACCTTCATGTCAGCGCCCTCCCGAACCGTGCCGATAACCAACGTAGCAGCAATTTCGCGATGAGTACCCGGAAAGCTGTTCGCGGTGATCGGAGCTGCAAGGAAGGACTCTCGTCTTCATGCTCTGAGCTCGGTCGCCCGACCGAATTCACCACTGGTCATGCCCTTGGCTGCCTGGCAGGCGCTCGAGAAGAGTCGCAGTCCGATCGCGGTTCCGGCGTCGCCCTGCGGCGACCACGGCAGCGAAAGCAGCCAAGGGCAACGGGGAAAAGTTGATCAGTGAAGCGGACCAACAATGGCCGCGATCACATGCCGCCCGCGCGGTCGTGTGCAACCAGAGGGAGACGCGTCAATGCCGCGGGTTCGCCGGATCGATCACATCCTGCTGGCCATGCCCGCCGGGCGGGAAGATGATGCGCGGCGGTTTTATCAGGACATGCTTGGCATCCCTGAAAAGACCAAGCCGCCGCAGCTCGCGTCGCGCGGCGGATGCTGGTTCGAAGCCGCCGAGATCAAGGTTCATCTTGGCGTCGAAAGGGATTTTACACCCGCCCACAAGGCGCATCCGGCTTTCATCGTCGATGATCTCGCCGTCTTGGTCAGCAGGTTGAGGCAAGCCGGCTACCGGCTCGCCGAGGACACTCCGATCGACGGATACGACAGAATCTTCGTCGACGACCCGTTCGGCAATCGGATCGAATTGCTGCAGCCCACACAGGCGTAAAGACCCTTGACCGCGTCAAGGAAGGCCAGGCGACCCGGCCAAGAATGAAGCTCGAAGCGCCATGACGCACCCCGCTCTTCACGCTACGCTGGCCTACCGAAACACCGAGACGATTTTGTTCCACAACGTCGGCGATGCCTCGTCATGGCGGGTCTTTGCGGGTTGGGTGGCACTGACGGGATCGGAGGCCGGAAAACTATCGACCAGGCCGGCCTTCAGATTTTCACGGGCCTGTTTGTCCGCCCTCAGCGCCTCTTTCGGGTCGACGGCGTGCTTGTCGTACGGCGCAGGATCGAATTTCTCGGTCATTGGCGATCTCCTCAGGTGGAGGAAAACGCCCGGCGCGCCGGCCGGTTCCAATCCGGCGCGCGGATGACGGGCTTTAAATCAGACAATCGCCGGGCGCCTAGTCGAGGCCGCGCTCCCGGCTCAGCCGCACCATTTCCTCGATGAAAATCGCCTTCTGTTTGTCATTAAGACTGGCGAACAGCGGTTCCGCCGAATCCGCAACATTTCTTTGATCGACCGCGCGGTCGTTGAGGAATTGAGCCTCGTTGCGCATCTGCTCGATGATGTCGTCGGGCGGGTCGCGCTTGGCGCGCGCGATGCGCAGGTTCAGCCGGTCGGCGCCATTGTGGCCGAGATAATGCATCGCGCTATTGAACCCGGTCCAGTGCTTTTCCTGCTCCGGCGTCAGCTTCAGCTCGGTCTTGATCCGCTCGATGTTCTTGTCGCTTTCCGCGACGATCTGCTCCGCGGTCAGCGGCTGCGACTCGGCCTGCTGCTGTCCCGCCTTGGTACCCTTGGCGGCTTTCGCCCCCTTGGCTATCTTGGCGTCTTTAGCAGGATTACCGGCCGGCGCGCCTTGCGGCCCGCGGACGTTATTGTTGCCGGGCGCGCCGAGCACACCGGTGAAAACGCCGACGACGCCGCCGATCGCCCCGCCTAACACCCCGCCAACCGGGCCGGCAGCTTTGTTGCCGGCCTTGGCGCCCTGCTCGACGCCCTGCACCAGGCCCTGGGCGTGGCTCGCGTCAGAGTTCGCAAGGAACAACAAGGCGGCAACGCCGAGCATGAGAGGCAAGGCTCGAAATACGCGTCGCGGCATCGTCAGACGGATCATGCGTCGTTCTCCAAATCGCTTTGGTGGTGCAGTCGGCGAGACATGACGCAAAGCCGACGGAACGGCAATACCGTTCTCGCTTCGCACAGCAACCCATCGCAGATGGCGTGGCACGTGCGGTTCAAAAGTCACAGCGAGGCCGTGCTTTTGGCGACAGAGCGCTTGAATGTGGCGAACAGCGGCAGCCGATCTGCGGCACAATCTCGCACCACGTGGCGTCGGCTCCGGACGAGGTGTGCAGCGCAATGGCGCGGCGGTTTTCGCGCCCGATTGGCTGTGGCCTCAACAACACGCATTTGCTAAATGAAGTCATCGGCGCCGTCATCTGGCGGCAGCATAACGCGGATTTCAGGGGCCGGAATGACGACCAACAAGAAGAAACTCCTCATCACCGAATCGTTCTCACCGCGTGGCCGTGCCTTGCTGGACGAACGCGGCGATATCGAGACCATCGAATTTTCCAACATGATCTCGGCTGTGGATTTCGAGACACTGCTCAAGCAGCAGGCGCCGGTCCACGGTGTCGCGCTGGGCGCCACCAGGTTCGGCGAGACGGAATTGGATGCCGCGCAGGACATGCAGGTTGTGGCGCGAATCGGCGTCGGTTACGATTCGGTCGACGTCACGGCACTCAGCCGCCGCAAGGTTCCCTTGATGGTCGCCGGCACCGCCAACTCGCCTTCCGTGGCCGAACAGGCGCTGTTCATGATGTTGACACTGGCCAAGCGCGGCGTCGAACTGCACGCGCTGGTCAAGGATGGCCAATGGAGCACCCGGCTCGGACTGCTGCCCTTCGACCTGTTCGGCAAGACCGTGCTGATCGTCGGTTTTGGCCGCATCGGTAGCCGCACCGCCAAGCGCTGCCAGGCGATGGAAATGACCGTGCTGGTCTACGATCCTTACAAATCCGCCGCCGAGATCAAGGCGGCAGGTTGCGAACCGGTACCGGATCTCGACGCGGCGCTGCCGCTCGCCGACTTCGTCACGCTGCATTGCCCGAAAACCCCTGAGACGACCGGCATGTTCGGTGCCGCGCGGCTGGCGCGGATGAAGGCGTCGGCCTACCTCATCAACACCGCCCGCGGCGGCATCGTGGTCGAAAAGGCGCTGCACGATGCGCTGGTGTCCGGCAAGCTCGCCGGCGCGGGGCTCGACGTGTTCGAGCAGGAGCCGCCGCCACTCGGACATGCGCTGTTCGAGCTGCCCAACGTCATCATCGCACCGCACGTCGCCGGGGTCACCCGCGAGGCGGTCGACCGCATGAGCGAACAGACCGCCCGCAACATGCTGAGCGCGCTCGATGGCCAGCCGATCCGCCAGAACGTCATTAACCAGGACGTCCTGGGTTACGGGTTGGCCGTCGCCAAAGCACCTTCAAAGTTGCGGAATTAGCGCTTATG
>Ga0209758_1002447_pt1 | contig 18951 bp, 19 predicted proteins | sample AraplaMF_Col_mMF_FD_184258 | JGI IMG/M metagenome (GOLD analysis project Ga0209758, IMG submission 184258) | Arabidopsis root microbial communities from the University of North Carolina, USA - plate scrape MF_Col_mMF (SPAdes) (version 2) | ecosystem: Host-associated > Plants > Roots > Endosphere...
GGCGTGCCGTAGCCCACGATCAGCACGTCCAGCCCCGAGACGTCGCCCCAGGCCTCGGCGATCTTGCGCTCGACCATGGCGCGCGCCGCCCGGCCCAGGTCGGACCCGTAGAACTGGCGAAGCTCGAGGACGTCGCGGCGCATGGTGCTTGGCTAAGCTCGACGGCGGCGGGCCGCCAGCCTAAATCAACGGCGAGCCCCCAGGAGTTCCGTCATGCCGCTGATCGTCCACCAGTTCCCATGCCTGTCGGACAACTACGGCTTCCTGGTCCGAGACGAGGCCAGCGGTAAGGTCGCGTGCATCGACACGCCGGAGGCCGGCGCGGTCCTGCGCGAACTGGAGGACCTGGGCTGGGACCTGGACCTGATCCTCAACACCCACTGGCACCCCGACCACGCCGGCGGCAACATGGACATCAAGGCCATCACCGGCTGCCAGATCGTCGGCCCCGCCGAGGTGACCCGCATCGCTCCGCTGGACCGCGAAGTGAAGGGCGGCGACACGGTGCAGCTGGGCGCGACGACCTTCCAGGTGATCGAGACCGGCGGCCATACCCTGGGCCACATCAGCTATTTCGACGCGGCCGACCAAATCGCCTTCGTCGGCGACACCCTGTTCGCCCTCGGCTGCGGCCGGCTGTTCGAGGGCACGGCCGAGCAGATGTGGGCCAGCCTGCAGCGCCTGGCCGCCCTGCCCGACGACACCACCGTCTACTGCGCCCACGAGTACACGGCGTCCAACGCCCGCTTCGCCCTGTCGGTGGACGACAGCAAGGCGCTCAAGGATCGGGCCGACCACATCTTCGCCGCCCGCGAGAAGGGCGAGTGGACCGTGCCCACCACCATCGGCCTGGAGAAGGCGACCAACCCGTTCCTGCGCGCGCCGCTGCTGGCGGCGAAGGTGGGCGCGGCGGGCGAGCCGGACGCGCAGGCCTTCGGCGCCGTGCGCGAGGCGAAGGATAGCTTCCGAGGCTAGGTCTCGGCCACCCTACTTCCCGCGGGCGACCTTGATGATCCGGTCCGACGAGGGCCGGCCGGCCAGGCCGCGCTCCGGCGCGACCGTGATGCTCAGCACGCCGCCCTTCAGCGACGCCTGCGGCTTGGCGCCTTCCTGGAAGCGCACCTTGTTGAACTGGCCCAGCAGGGCGCGGCCGTCCTTGCGCTGCGACAGGCGGATGATCGCCACGCTGGTGACCATGGCCGCGTCGGCGATCAGCGCCGAGGACGCCGGCGTCGCCTCGGCCTCAAACAGCAGGGTGCGGCGCGCGGCGCGGCTGGCGCGGAGCGAGGCCTGCCCCATGCGCTCCAGCACCGCCTGCGGGCTCATCGCCGGCAGGCGCAGGGGCGAACCGCCGCCGGCCAGCGACACGGCCTCGCCGCTGGGTCGCTCGTCGGTGAACAGGGTGAAGCCGCCCAGCCGCGTCACGCGCAGCACGGGCTCGCCCAGGTCGTTCTTGTAGATCGTGTCGCCCCGCGGCGCGGGGTTCGGCGCCAGCGCCCAGACCTCGGGGCTGTCGTCGTACTTCAGCATCGGCGTCGACTGGCTGCGGTCGAGGATGAAGACCCGGCCTTCCTCGGACACATAGCGCGCGACGGGCGGCGTCGTGGCCTCGGCGCCCCGGTTTCGGAACAGCCCCTCGCGGAGGCGATCCACCGGCCCGGCGTCGGCCATAGAGGCGAACGCCAGGGTCGCGACGCCCATCAGCGCCGCGCAGATCACCCCCCTCGACGCCGTCCGCTGACCTGTCATGCCAAGCTAGCAGATGCCTATGGATCGGGGCGCTTTTTGGACGGCCAGAGGGTCTTCACCCGACCATATATTGGCCGCCGTTCAGGGCCAGGGTCGTGCCGGTGACATAGCCCGCACGCTCGCCGGCCAGGAAGGCCACCATGTCGGCGATCTCCTCGCCCTTGCCAAGCCGTCCGACCGGGATCTGGGCGATGATGCCCTCCAGCACCTTTTCGGGCACGGCGGCCACCATCTCGGTGTCGATGTAGCCCGGCGCGATGCAGTTGACCGTCACGCCCTTGCGCGCGTTCTCGAGCGCCAGCGCCTTCGTGAAGCCGATCATCCCCGCCTTGGCGGCCGAGTAGTTGGTCTGGCCCATCTGGCCCTTCTGGCCGTTGATGGAGCTGATGTTGACGATCCGGCCCCAGCCGCGGTCGCGCATGCCCTCGATCACCTGCCGGGTCATGTTGAAGAGCGAGTCCATGTTCACCCGGACGACCTCGCTCCACTGCTCGGAGGTCATCTTGTGGAACACCCCGTCGCGGGTGATCCCGGCGTTATTGACCAGCACGTCGACCGGGCCGAGCTCCTTCTCGATCGCCTCGACCGCGTGCTTGCAGTCGGCGAAGTTCCCGACGTTGCCCTTCACCACCATGACGCCCAGGCTCTTGGCGCACTCGGCGGCGGCCTCGTCGTTGCCGGAATAGCCGGCCGCCACCTGCATCCCGTCGGCCTTCAGCCGCTCGACGATCGCCCGACCGATGCCACGGGTTCCACCCGTGACCAGCGCTACCCTGGCCATTCAGTCCGTCTCCCTATCTCGCCGTCACCACTGTCAGCGTGGTGTTCTGGCTATCAGACCTTTTCCACGCACATTGCGACGCCCATGCCGCCGCCGACGCAAAGCGTGGCCAGGCCCCTGGTTGCGTCGGTGCGCTTCATCTCGTGCAGCAGGGTGGTGAGGATCCGGGCGCCCGAGGCGCCGATCGGATGGCCGATGGCGATCGCGCCGCCGTTGACGTTCACCTTCTCCGGATCCAGGCCCAGCTCGCGGACCACGCACAGCGACTGCGCGGCGAACGCCTCGTTCGATTCGACCAGGTCCAGGTCGCTGACCTTCCAGCCGGCCTTGTCCAGCGCCTTGCGGCTGGCGGGGATCGGCCCGGTGCCCATGATCTCGGGCTCCACGCCGGCGTTAGCCCAAGAGACGATGCGCGCCAGCGGCTTCAGGCCGCGCTTCTTGGCCTCGTCGGCGCTCATCAGCACCAGCGCCGCCGCGCCGTCGTTCAGGCCCGAGGCGTTGGCCGCAGTGACCGAGCCTTCCTTGTTGAATGCAGGACGCAGCCCGGCCATGGCCTCGATGGTCGCGCCGTGGCGGATGTATTCGTCCTGGTCGACGATGGTGTCGCCCTTGCGGCCCTTGATGGTCACCGGAACGATCTCGTCCTTGAACTTGCCGCCCTTTTGCGCCGCCTCGGCGCGGTTCTGCGAGCCGACGGCGAACTTGTCCTGGTCCTCGCGGGTGATCTGCCAGCGGGCGGCGATGTTCTCGGCCGTCTGGCCCATGTGGTAGCCGTGGAAGGCGTCCCACAGGCCGTCCTTGATCATGGTGTCGACCAGCGCCAGGTCGCCCATCTTCTGGCCGCCGCGCAGCTGCTGGGCGTGCGGCGACTGGCTCATGCTTTCCTGGCCGCCCGCGATCACGATCTTGGCCGAGCCCTCCGCGATCTGCTGGGCCGCCAGCGCTACGGCGCGCAGGCCCGAGCCGCACAGCTGGTTCAGGCTCCAGGCCGGGCTCGCCACCGGGATGCCGGCGTTCACCGCCGCCTGGCGGGCCGGGCCCTGGCCGGCGCCGGCCTGCAGCACCTGGCCCATGATCACCTCTTCCACGTCGCCCGCGGAGATCCCGGCGCGTTCGACGGCGGCCTGGATCGCGACCTTGCCCAGCTCATGGGCGGGCAGGCTCGAAAGCGCGCCGTTGAAGGAGCCCACCGGCGTGCGGGCGGCGGAAACGATGACGATGTCGCTCATGACGTATCCTGAGGTTTTCGAGACGGCCCAGGCCTCTTCTATCGGCTCCGCGCCCAGGGAGAGCAAGGCTGCAAGTGCAATTGGTTGATGCCATTTGCTTATGCGCTCGCATCCGCGATACTGCGGTGCAGAAAGGCCGGTGAGTCATCGTCAGGCCGCGTGAAGGATTAGGGATGGCCGATACCCAAGGGACGGGCTCCGACGCCCAGGGCGGTTCCACCGGCGGCGAACGCGTCGTCATCAAGAAGTATGCGAACCGCCGGCTCTACAACACAGCATCGTCCAGCTACGTCACGCTCGAACACCTGAGCGAGATGGTGAAGCAGGGCGTCGACTTCGTGGTCTACGACGCCAAGACCAACGAGGACATCACTCGCACCGTCCTCACCCAGATCATCTTCGAGGAGGAGAGCCAGGGGCAGAGCCTGCTGCCGATCCAGTTCCTGCGGCAGTTGATCAGCTTCTACGGCAACTCGATGCAGGCCTTCCTGCCCAGCTACCTCGAGCTCAGCCTGGCCAGCTTCACCCAGCAGCAGGAGCGCCTGCGCACCCAGATGGCCAGCTTCGGCCAGGGCGGAGGCATGACGGCCTATGAGGACTTGGCGCGCCAGAACCTCCAGCTCTTCGACCGGGCGATGAAGATGTTCTCGCCCTTCGCCTATGCGCCGACCGCGCAGCGCGCCGAGGAGCCCGCGCCGACGCCTGCGACAAAAAGTGAATCCGGCCCCGATGAGGCGTTAACCCTATTGCGCAAGCAGATGGCCGAGATGCAAGCTCAGCTGGACAAGCTAGCGAAAGGCTGAGTTGTGGCCTGCTCATTGCAGGTTGTGCGACACAATGTCCCGGATTGACCGCATCCAGCGCGCGGTCTCGGCGCGAGGCGCGTCGAGGACCCAAGCCGACCGAGCCGAAGAGGCCCGGGCCGCGGTCGCGTCCAATCTTCCGATCCCGATCACGCCGGTCGAGCCGCCGCGCAGCTTCCGCGACGAACGCCCGCGCGGCTATGCCGAGTTCGCCGCCCAGGTGATCGGCCAACACGGCGAGCGCCGGGGCCTGCGCGCCGGCCCCGCGCTGATGGACCAGGCCCGCAGCGCCTACAACCGCACCGAATGGTCCGGCAGCTTCGACCGCCGCGCCCGCGCCGGCCGCGCCACCCGCGAAGACGTCTGAGCTAGTCGTCGCCCCGCAGCCGGGCGATCTCGGTCTCCAGCGCCGCCACCCGCCGTTCCAGCTCGGCGATCCGCCTGTCGGCCGGCGAACCCGCGTCCGGCGACGGCGTGGAGACCCCGGCCCGGTTCGCCACCTCGACCGCTGTCACGCCCAGCAGCTCGGCAAAGGCCGCCACCTGCCCGGCGGAAACTTCCCTCTGGTCCTTGAACACCAGCGCCAGCTCGTCCTCGGACAGGCCCGCCACCGCGGCCAGGACGGCGCGTGAGAGCCCTCTTTCCGAGAGTTTTCCGTCGAACCAGGGGGCGTCGAAGAAAAGAGCCATGGCTTCGGTCCGGGTGGCGCCGGGCTTGCTTAACCCTGTTCGGGCCCACCGACCACGGACCGGCAAATGCTGCTCTTCCTCTCGCGCTTCTTCGACGTCGCCGTCGTCACCCTGATCCTGAGCTGCTTCACCTGATCGGGTGACCTTGGCCGAAAACCGCCAGCAACCGCCGGCGCGAGTGGCCAGATTGGGCTCCAAGAGAAGGAGCCGCCCATGACCACCATCATCAAGACCGCCGACATCGACGCCCCGGCCGCCGCCGTCTGGGACGCCGTCGCCGACTTCGGCGCGGTCCACACCCGCTTCGCACCGGGCTTCGTCACCAACGTCGAGCTGATTCCCGGCGCCCGCATGGTCACCTTCGGCAACGGCATGGTGGCCAAGGAGCTGTTCCTGGGCTGCGACCACGACGCGCGCCGCCTGGCCTACTCGGTCCGCACCGATCGCTTCACCCACCACTCAGCGAGCTTCGTGGTCGAGGACCGGGGCGGCGGGAAAAGCCGTCTGATCTGGACCGCCGACGTGCTGCCCGACGAGATCGCGCCCACCGTCGCCGGCATGATGGAGGCCGGCATCGCGGTAGCGAAGGAGACGCTGGGCCGCGTGCCGGCCTAGACCTCGTCGACGCCCCGCGGGTTCCGCGCGCGGGACTGCAGCCACATCACGCCGAACAGGTCGCTGAGCGAGGCCATCAGGCGGCCGAAGTTCGTGTACTTCGACACGCCGGTCTGGCGGTGGCGGTGGTTCACGGGCCGGAACTCCACCCGGTAGCCCTCGCGCAGCATCAACGCCGGCAGGTAGCGGTGGATGTGGTCGAAGTAGGGAAGCCGCAGGAAGGCGTCGCGCCGCATCGCCTTCAGGCCGCAGCCCGTGTCGTTGGCGGTGTCCTTGAGCAGCCGCTTGCGCACGCCGTTGCCGATCTTCGAGGCGAACTTCTTGGCCTGGCTGTCCTGGCGCTTCACCCGCTCGCCGCCGACGAGGGCGAGGTCGGGGCCGCCGGCGGTGAGCGCGTCCACCAGCTTCGGGCCATCGGCCGGATCGTTCTGACCGTCGCCGTCCAGGGTCACCACCACCGGCGCGCGCGCCGCGAGGATGCCGGTGCGCAGCGAGCGGCTCTGGCCCGAGTTCGCGCGGTGCGCCAGGACGCGCAGCTGTGGAATCTCCGCCGACAGCGCCTTCAGCGCCGCGCGCGTGCCGTCGCGGCTGGCGTCGTCGACGAAGATCATCTCGTACGAACGGCCCGCGAACGCGGCGGCGATCTCGCGCGCCAGGGCGGGCGCCGCGCCCTCCTCGTCGAAGACGGGGACCACCACGGAGATGTCGGGCGCAGAAGCCATCGCCCCGCTCATAGCGGAAAACATGGCAGGAGAAAGGATCGTGCTATCACCCAGGCCATGACGCTGGATGCGGTCCTGACGAAATGGAGCGGCGGTTGGCGGGGCCCGGCGCTCGCCGCCTTCATCGCCTTCCTGGCCGGCCTGCCGGGACTGGTGGCCATGCCGCCGCTCGACAGGGACGAGGCGCGCTTCGCCCAGGCCACCGCCCAGATGCTGGAGAGCGGCGACTATGTCGTCATCCGCTTCCAGGACGCGCCACGCTTCAAGAAGCCCGTGGGCATCCACTGGCTGCAGGCCGCCAGCGTGACCCTCACCTCCAGTCCCGAGGCGCGGCAGATCTGGGCCTACCGCCTGCCGTCGCTGTTGGGCGCCATGCTGGCCGCCGCCGCCTGCGCCTGGGGCGCCGCCGGGTTCTTCGACCGCCGCACGGCGCTGCTGGCCGGGGCCATGCTGGGCGGCTGCCTGCTGGTCTCGACCGAGGCCTTCATCGCCAAGACCGATTCGGCGCTGACCGGGACGACCACCCTGGCGCTCGCCGCCCTCGCCCGCCTCTATGCCGCACAGCGGGGCGGACCGCCGGCCGGCCGACGGGCGGTCTGGATCTTCTGGGGCGCCCTGGCCGCCGCCATGCTGATCAAGGGTCCGGTCGGGCCGATGGTGGCGTTCCTGGCGATGATCGTGCTGGCGATCTCCGAGCGCCGCACCGGCTGGCTGGCCGGCCTGAAGTGGTGGTGGGGCCTGATCATCGTGCTGGCCGTGGTCGGGCCCTGGGCCGGCGCGGTCACCGTGGCGACCGACGGCGGCTTCTGGTCCGAGGCGGTGGGCTCCGATCTCGCGCCCAAGCTGGCCGGCGGGCAGGAGAGCCATGGCGCGCCGCCGGGCTACCACCTGCTGCTGACGCCTTTGCTGTCGTTCCCAATGACGCTGCTGCTGCCGGCCGCCGCGGTGGCCGCCTGGCGCCATCGCCGCGAGCCCGGGGTGCGGTTCGCCCTGGCCTGGTTGCTGCCGACCTGGATCGTCTTCGAGGCGCTGCCGACGAAGCTGCCGCACTACCTGATGCCGGCCTACGGCGCCCTGGCCTGGCTGGCGGCGCGGGCGCTGGCCGAGCCGATCGGCGCGGTCGCGCGTTGGCTGGGCGCGGGGCTCGTGGCGCTGTTCGGCCTCGTGCTGGCGGGCGCGGTCTTTTACCTGCTGTCGCTCTACGGGACGCCCGGCGACGCCTGGGCCGCGACCTTGGCCGGTGGACTGTTCGCCGCGGCGGGCGCGGTCGGCGCCTACCTGCTGGTGCGCCAGGCGCCGCAGGCCGCCCTGCTGTCGGCCCTGGGGCTGGCCGTCCTGGGCCACGGCGCGCTGGCCGCCGCCTTCGCGCCGCGGCTGGACCCGCTCTGGCTCTCGGCGCGGCTGGAGCAGGCGCTGGAGACCACCCGCCTCCTGCCGCGCCAGGGCATCGCCGAGGCGCCGGTGGCCGTGGCGGGCTACGCCGAGCCCAGCCTGGTCTTCGCGCTGGGCACCGCCACCGAACTGGACGGTCCGGCCGAGGCGGCCCAGGCGGTGGTCGAGGGCCGGCCCGCCATCGTCGAGCAGAAGGAGGACGCCGCGTTCCAGCAGGCGCTCGACTCCCGCCACGGAACGGCCGTCCTTGTCGCCCGTATCAGCGGGATCAACTACTCGAAGGGCGATCAAATGACCCTCCGGGTCTATGTGGCGCCCGAGGTGCTGAACGAGGTGAGACGATGAGCCGGCGTATCGAGATCGTGGAGGTGGGCCCGCGCGACGGGCTGCAGAACGAGAAGACGCTGCTCGAGGTCGGCCAGAAGCTGGAGATGATCCAGCGCCTGGAGGCGGCCGGCGCCAGGCGCATGGAGGTGGTCTCCTTCGTCAATCCCAAGCGCGTGCCGCAGATGGCCGGCGCCGAGGAGATCATGGCCGCGCTGCCGCACAAGGTCGGCCGCTCGCGCATCGGGCTGGTGCTCAACATGCGCGGCTGGGAGCGCTGTCTGGACGCCGGCTGCGACGAGGCCAACGTCGTGGTCTGCGCCTCGGACGGCTTCGGCATCCGCAACCAGGGCGCCAGCGTCGACGAGCAGATCACCGCCATGGCCGGCATCGCGGGCGTCCGCCGGCCGGAAGACCCGCCGATCTCGGTGACGGTCTCGGTGGCCTTCGGCTGCCCGTTCGAGGGCGAGGTGCCCGAGGAACGGGTGGTCCAGATCGTCCAGGCCGCCGCCAAGGCCGGCGTGGCCGAGATCGCCCTGGCCGACACCATCGGCGTGGCCGATCCCTGGATGGTCCGCCGCCGGGTCGAACTGGCCAAGACGGCCGCCGGCGACATCCCGCTGCGCCTGCATTTCCACGACACCCGCAACACCGGCCTGGCCAACGCCTTCGCGGGCGTCGAGGCCGGGGTGGACATCCTGGACGCCTCGGTGGGGGGCCTGGGCGGTTGCCCCTTCGCGCCGAACGCCACGGGCAACATCGGCACCGAGGACCTCGTCTATATGCTGGAGCGGGCGGGCTTCGAGACCGGCTACGACCTGGACCGGCTCATCGAGATCGGCGCCTGGGCCTCGGACCTGCTGGGCAAGGCGGTGGCCTCCTCGGTCGGCAAGGCCGGCGGCTTCCCGCGGGCGCAGCCGATGCCGGTGGCCGTGCCTTAGAGGCCGCTTCCGCGTCGCCAACGCCTCCGATAGCTTGGCCTTGGGGCGAGTATCGGGAGGAATATCTTGGCTGGCGACATCACCCATTTCTCGATGATCGGCTTCGCGCTCGATACCCACGACGGGGCGGCGCTGTTGCGATCCGCCCAAACCCACCTGCAGGCGGCAGAGGCGCGTGAGCTCGTTCGTTGTGAGCCGGCCCTTCCGGGAGGCGGGACCCAGATCTGCGTCATCCGCGACGGCTCCGGCGCTGAGCTCTGGTATGGCCTTCGGAGCGACGACCGCGGCGCGGAGATCATTACACTGAACCCGGCCTTCGTCGGCGAAAGCCGTATGAAGCTGCGCGTGGATGCCGATGTCTCCGAGCCGGAATGGAAACCCTTCGAGGTGACGGTCTCGGCGCGCTTTGCCGGCGACGAAGTGCCGGTCGTGTTCGATCTCGCCGATCCGCAGCAGGCAACGATCGCAAAGGCCGGCACCGAAGTTACTGTTTCGATGGCGGCGTTCAGCTACGAGCCAAACCTCTATCGGGACGAGAAGGCCTACGTCGCCGCCCAGAAGAAAGCGGGCCAGAAGTTCACCTTCGCCCCCAACATGTACATTCCAACCGGCACCTTCTTGGAGAAGGTTGGTGGAGCGATGCCGGATAACGCGAAGCTTCCCACACCTTACGCCGACTTCGCCGGCACCATCCTCAAAGCCAGCTTCAAGACCAGTAGCGCCGGCGGCGGACAGTTCTGGTCCCTCCTGGTGCGGACCTACGCCGATGCGACCGTGGATGTCGTGATCGATCCGCAGAGTGTCAAGCTCGAGCCGAAGCCGGGCTACATCGTGCAGGGCCGGTTCTGGCTGACCGGCCATATCGTGCCACCGTCGTAGCCGCCCTAGCCCGCTCTTCCCGTCAGCCGCCAGAGCAGCGGCCGCACCACGGCGGCGGCGAGGACCAGGGGCGAGAGGAGCCAGGCGGCGGCGCCTTCCACGGGGCCTTCAGCGCGCTTGCGGAAGTAGCGGGCGAGGCCGACGCCCTTGTGGAATTCCACCTTCAGCGGGCTGGTCTGGCTGGTGCCGCCGATGTGGACCACCTCGGCCTTGGGATGGAACAGCACCTCGCCGCCGGCCTGGCGCACGCGCCAGCACAGGTCGACGTCCTCGACGTGGAGGAAATAGCCCTCGTCGAAGCCGCCCACGCGGTCGAAGTCCTCGCGCCGCATGCAGAAGCAGGCGCCGGAAATGGTGGGGGTCGGCATCGCCTGGCTGGGGACGGCGTCGCCCTCGCGGTGCACCTCGTAGCGGTCGAGGCCGGGCGCCAGGCGCGCCAGGCCGCTCATCGACAGCAGCGCGCTGATCGGCGTGATCTCGCCGCGCCTCGCGCCGCGCTGCTCGCTGCGGTCGGAGTTCAGCACGCGGCCACCGACCAGGCACGGCGACGGCCGACCCTCGACCTCGCGCGCCAGGGCGGTCACGCAGCCAGGCTGCAGGAAGGCGTCGGGGTTGAGGAACACCAGCACGTCGCCCTTGGCCGTGCGGGCGCCCAGGTTGGCGCCCTTGGCGAAGCCGATGTTGCCGTGGCCGGTCTTAAGGATCAGCCGCCGGTCCTGCGCGGCCAGGGCGCGCAGGTGCTCGGCCTCGGCCGGCCTGGAGCCGTTGTCCACCACCACCAGCTCGTCCACCGCGGGGTCGGCCAGCACGCAGTCGAGGCTCTTCGTCAGAACCTCGCCGGTCATGTAGGCGACCATCACCACCGAGACGGTGGGCCGCGGCCGGATCAGGTCCGGCGCGGCCACGGCCTCAGCCTCGGCGGCGCGGATCGGCGCGGCGATGCTGTTCATCCAGCCTCCAACCCACCGGCCCCCCGGCCGGTCTCTCCGACGTTCCCCGCGCGGGCAAGATCGGGCGGAGTCGCCTCCGTGGCAAGAACGTTCAGGGCCTCACCCAGCGTGAGGATCTGCTGGCCGTCGGAACCCAGGCGCCGGAGGGCGACCTTGCCCTCTTCCGCCTCACGGCGGCCGACGACGGCGATCACCGGGGCCTTGGCCAGGCTGTGCTCGCGGATCTTGTAGTTGATCTTCTCGTTCCGCAGGTCGGTCTCCACGCGCAGGCCGGCCGCGCGCAGCTGCTGCGCCGCCTTCAGGGCGAAGTCGTCGGCGTCGGACGTGATCGTCGCAACCACCACCTGCGTCGGCGCCAGCCACAACGGGAACGCGCCAGCGTAGTTTTCGATCATCACCCCGATGAAGCGCTCCATCGAGCCGCAGATCGCCCGGTGCAGCATCACCGGCCGCTGCTTGGAGCCGTCCTCGGCCACGTACTCGGCGTCGAGCCGCTCGGGCAGGACGTAGTCGAGCTGCAGCGTGCCGCACTGCCACGTGCGGCCGATGGCGTCCTTCAGGTGGAACTCCAGCTTCGGGCCGTAGAACGCGCCCTCGTTCGGCAGCATCTCGACGGCGGGGATGCCGGCGGCCAGGGCGGCGCGCTCCAGCTTCGCCTCTGCGATGTCCCAGTTCTCGTCCGTGCCGAACCGCTCCTCTGGCCGCAGCGCCAGCTTCACCGCGTGCAGCTCCAGGCCGCAGTCGCGGTAGACGCTTTCCAAGAGCCGGATGAACTTCGTCGACTCGGCCTCGATCTGGTCCTCGCGGCAGAAGATGTGGGCGTCGTCCTGGGTGAAGGCCCGCACCCGGAAGATGCCGTGCAGGGCGCCCGACGGCTCATAGCGGTGGCAGGCGCCGAACTCGGCCATGCGCAGCGGCAGGTCGCGGTAGCTCTTCTGGCCGTGGTTGAAGATCTGCACGTGGCCCGGGCAGTTCATCGGCTTCACGGCCAGGACCTCGCCCTCGACCGTCTCGCAGGTGAACATGTTCTTCCCGAACTTCTGCCAGTGGCCCGACTGCTCCCAGAGCGCGCGGTCCATGATCTGGGGCGCCTTGACCTCCAGGTAGCCGTCGTCGTCCAGCCGGCGGCGCATGTAGGCTTCGACGTTCCGGTACAGCTGCCAGCCCTTGGGGTGCCAGAAGATCATCCCCTTGGCCTCTTCCTGCATGTGGAAGAGGTCCATGGCGCGGCCGATCTTGCGGTGGTCGCGCTTCTCGGCCTCCTCCAGGCGGTGCAGGTGGTCCTCGAGGTCCTTCTCGCTGGCCCAGGCCGTGCCGTAGATGCGCTGGAGCATCGGGTTGCGGTGGTCGCCGCGCCAGTAGGCGCCGGCCAGCTTCGTCAGCTTGAAGGCCTTGCCCGCCGCCTTCGTGGACGGCAGGTGCGGGCCGCGGCACAGGTCCTTCCAGTTCCCCTGGCGATAGACCGTGATCGGCTCGGCGCCCGGGATGCCCTCGATGATCTGGGCCTTGTACTCCTCGCCGATGCCGCGGAAGTGCCGGATGGCCTCCTCGCGGTCCCAGACCTCGCGCACGATCGGCTCGTCGCGGTCGACGATCTCCTTCATGCGCGCTTCGATCTTGCTGAGGTCGTCCAGGCTGAACGGCTCCTCACGGGCGAAGTCGTAGTAGAAGCCGTCCTCGATCGCCGGGCCGATGGTCACTTGCGTGCCGGGGAACAGCTCCTGCACCGCCTCGGCCAGGATGTGGCTGACGTCGTGGCGGATCGTCTCCAGGGCGTCGGGGGCGTTGCGGTCGAGGATCTCGAACTTGCCGCCGTGCTCCAGCGGGCGGTCCACGTCCAGCAGCTCGCCGTCCAGCTTGATCAGGACGGCGCGCTTGGCCAGCGAGGGGGCGATCGAGGCCGCCACCTGCTTGCCCGTCGTCCCGGGCTCGAACTCACGTTTGGAGCCGTCGGGGAAAATCAGGTCGATCATGGTTCTTCACACTTCCAGTCGCGCGCCCCGGCCTGCCCGTCCGGGCTGTCGGCCTTGCGGCGCGGCGGCGGCGGCGGGTCCCAGCCCGCGCCGCCCCAGGGATGACATCGGCACAGCCTGCGCACGGTGAGGACGGTTCCTCGCACAGGGCCGTGCCCGATCAGGGCTTCAGCGGCGTACTCCGAACAGGTCGGAGCAAAGCGGCACTGCCGCCCGATCAGCGGCGAAAGCGTCAGCTTGTAGGCCCGCAAGGCGCCCCTGACGCATCTCTCGTAGAAGCTTGTGCCGGCCGCGGTTCGCAATTGCAGGTCTCGCTGAGACCCCGAGAGGTTCAAGCCGCGCCGGCGGGAGTAGTTCGCGCAGGCGCGGTCGTCGCCGGCCGCGTGGCCGGGGCAAAGGGTGCGGCGATGTCCGTCGGGCGAACCATGGCGAACTGCGGGGCGAACCGATTGGCAAACGAGGCGCGCCGGATACCACAGGCGGGCGCGGAACGGAACCTTTGGGCGGGGGTGTTCGGCGCCGCAGGGGGAAGGCGACCTGGCCAAGTTCCCCCGGCCCCCTCCTGCTCGTCATCCCCGCCCTTGTGGCGGGGATCCATCCGTCGGCCGCACGGCGGTGGGAGCGGGTCGCGCAGGCGCGACCCGCCGCTGGAACTTGCGGCAGCTGAACCGTGGATCCCCGGGACAAGCCCGGGGATGACGAGCTGAAATTGGGGTGGGCAGGGGAACGCCCTTCACCCCGAGTCGCGGCGGGGCAGCGGCTCGGCGTCCGCGTCGTCGGGCGGCGGATCGTCGGCCCAGGCTTCGTCGTCTTCGAAGACCGGCCGCGGCAGCAGGCGCCACGCGTGGGCCAGCTCCTCCGGCAGCTCCAGCAACCGGCAGGCGCGCCGGACCTGTTCGTCGAGATCGGCGGTGATGAAGTCGGGCTGCTCGATCCAGTCGTCGAGCGCCATGTCGAAGTCGGTGAGGCGCTCCTCGCGCTCCTCGGGGTCGGCGAGGGCCGCGTTGGCCACGCGCTCGACGGCGTCCTGGAGCTCCCGCGTGCGCGTCTCAATCCGCTGTTCGCGGACGAAGTCGTCGCGCCGGCCCAGGATCTTCGCGCGGGCCGCCTGGTCGGCCTGGCCCTGCCGCGCCTTCATCTTCAGCGCCAGCGTCGAGCGCAGGCAGCGCGAGACCCGCTGGTAGGTCCGCCCCAGGTTCGCCACCTCGTCCGGGTCGGTCGCCGCCGTGAACTGCGCATGCGCGTGGGCGACCGCCTCCATGTCCCGCTCGGCGAGCCAGGCCATCATCTCCAGGTCGCGGTCGGTCGCGGACATGCGCAGAGAGGTAAGGGCTTGGTGCGTCAGATTCGGACGTAGGGAGCCAATCTGGCGCAATCGCGACCGGATTCGCTCAAGCCTTCGGTTTGCCGAGTTCGCGCCAGCTGCGCTCCTCCAACTCCACGTCGAACCTCTTCGCCGCAGCGGTGATGCGCTTCCACGCCTCGTCGCGCTCCGCGTCGGTGACGTCCTTCACCTGGTCGAACCTGGCCACAGCATTTCGAACGTGGCTTGCGTCCTCCAGTGGCTCCTTTCGCTGTTTCGGAAAGGCGTATTGGCGAGAGCTGAGATGGTCGCGGTCTGACTGGTCGAGCTTGCTCACTCTGGATTCCTCCGTGCTCCGAACGCGCAACGTCCGAAGGCAGCATGGGCTCCGATGCCGGCGCGTGGCGCATAGCCAACTTTGCGGCTCGCGCCAGCCGCCTTCCATCGCTCGCGGGAGGAGGTCGGGTCTCCCCCCGGCGTTCGCGCTTTGACGCCGTCGCGCGCCGCCTATCCCCGCGCCCGGCGCAGGCGGTTGTGCATGGCGGTGGCGGCGATGGCGGCTTCGCCGGTGGCGACGGCGATCTGGTTGAGGCCGCGGACGACGTCGCCGGCGGCGTAGAGGCCCTCGACCGAGGTCATCTGGTGGGCGTCGACGAGGAGATTGCCGTCCTCGTCGGTGCGCGCGCCGCAGGCGGTGGCCAGGGCGGTCTGCGGCTCGCAGCCGAGGGCAAGGTAGAGGTGATCGAAAGCCTGGGCCGGGCCGCCGTCGGGCGGCGTCCACCGGACCCGGGCCTCCTCCAGTTCCAGGCGCCCCTCCCCGCTCCCGAGCACGGTCAGATCGTCGGAATAGTCGCGGAGGAACGCCGCCTCGCGTTGGGCCAGGCCGCCGTCGCCGAGCACCGCGATGCGCCCGCCGATGGCCTCGTAGGCGTCGCAGATCGGGCACATCCGCACGAGGCTGCGGCGGACGGCGGCCTCGACTCCGGGCAGGTCGGGCAGCCGGTCGCGGACGCCGGTGGCGAGGAGCACCGTCGGCGCGGCGACGGCGCCGTCGGCGACGCGGACCTGGAATCCGGCGCGGCCGGCGGGGACGGCGGCCACGGCCTCGGCCCGGGCCTGCCACCGCTCGACCCCGAACGCCCGGGCCTGTTCGTCCAGCCGGGCCAGCAGGTCGCGGCCGCCGACGCCGTGGGGAAAGCCCGGGGTGTTGTGGCTCTCCGGGATCCAGTCGGCGCGCGACGGGCCGTCGCCGAGCACCAGCACCCGCCGACGGAACCGCGCCAGGTAGATGGCCGCGGTCAGGCCGGCGGGTCCGGCGCCCACGATGACCGCGTCGCGACTCTCCATCGGTCGCTATGCCAGCAGACGCACGCCAGGCTCGCGCGCCCATTGTCGCGTGCGCGCTGGCGGGAGCAACGCCTGGGCGCCCTGCCCGAGGTCGACCACGCCGTCGTCCGGGACCACGCCGGCCTTGTCGAGCAGAGGCTGCGCCTCGGCCGTCGCGCCGATCGCCTTCAGATGGACAAAGGCGTTGTGGACGAAGTCGATCGCGGCGCTGTCATTCATAAGCAGGGCGCAGCCATCGGCCGAGACGACGAGCGCCACCGCGTCGAACAACACCGACGGCGTGCCGGCGAGCTGCCCATCGGCGGCCAATGCCTTGCCGCCCTTAAGCGTCACGCCGCCCACCTTGGGCGCCACGATCTTCACGTTGGCGCCCTCGGCCTCGACGGCCTTGCGGACCGCCCCGACCACGGCGCCGTCGGCGCCGTCGGTGACGAGGATCCCGACCGCGCGCCCCAGCAGGCTCTCAGGGTACTTGCCGACGATGCGGAGGGCCGGCGACAGGTCCATGTCCTGCGGCTCGACCGCCGCAGGCGCGATGGCAGGCAGCGGCATGTTGAGACCGTCGGCGACGCGCCTGGCGAGCTCGGCGTCGACGTTCTGGAGGTTGCCCAGCACGCGTTCGCGCACGTGCTCGAAGGCGCATTTGGACAGTTCGAAAACCAGGGCGCTGGCGAGGTGGGCCTGTTCGATCTCGGTCTGGGACCGGAAGAACAGGCGCGCCTGGCTGTAATGGTCGGCGAAGCTCTCCGCGCGCAGGCGGACCTTCGCGCCGTCGAGCGGAACCGCGGCGGTGCGGAACCCGCCGCGGGGATCCTCGCGCGGGCCCTCGATCTCGCCGGCTTCGCCCAGGCTGTTCGGCTCATAGTTGGCGCGGCCCTGCGGCAGGTAGGTCTGCATTTGGCCGTCGCGCTGGAAGTTCTGGAACGGGCAGCCCTTGGCCTGATTGATCGGCAACTGGTGGAAGTTGACCGTGCCGAGCCGTGAGAGCTGGGTGTCCTGGTAGGAGAAAAGCCGGCCCTGCAGCAGCGGGTCCTCGGAGACGTCGATGCCGGGCGGCATGTTGGTGGGCAGGAAGGCGACCTGTTCGGTCTCGGCGAAGAAGTTGTCCGGGTTCCGGTCCAGTACCATGCGACCGACGATCTCGATCGGGTGAAGTTCCTCCGGGACCAGCTTGGTGGCGTCGAGAATATCGAACGGCAGGGCGTCGGCCTCGGCTTGACCCAGGACCTGGACCCCGAACTCCCATTCCGGAAACGCGCCGGAGGCGATGGCCTCGTGCAGGTCACGGCGGTGGTAGTCCGGATCGGCGCCGGCGATCTTCACGGCCTCGTCCCAGCAGGTGGACTGGGTCCCCAACTTCGGGCGCCAGTGGAACTTCACGAAGGTGGCCTCGTCCCGGTCGTTCAGCAGGCGGAAGGTGTTGACCCCGAAGCCCTCCATCATGCGCAGCGACCGGGGGATGGCCCGATCTGACATGGCCCACATGATCATGTGGGTCGTCTCGGGCATCAGCCCCACGAAGTCCCAGAAGGTGTCATGGGCGCTGGCGGCCTGCGGATAGCCGCGGTCGGCCTCCATCTTCACGGCATGGATCAGGTCGGGGAACTTGATCGCGTCCTGGATGAAGAACACCGGGATGTTGTTGCCGACCAGGTCCCAATTGCCCTCCCGCGTGTAGAACTTGACCGCGAAGCCGCGGACGTCGCGTGGCGTGTCGATCGAGCCGGCGCCGCCGGCCACCGTCGAGAAGCGGGCAAAGACCTCGGTCCGCTTGCCGACCTCGGTCAGTATCTTGGCGCGGGTGAAGCGCGACAGCGACTTGGTCAGCTCGAAGTAGCCGTGGGCGGCCGAGCCGCGGGCATGGACGATCCGCTCGGGGATCCGCTCGTGGTCGAAGTGCTGGATCTTCTCCCGCAGGACGAAGTCTTCCAGCAGAGATGGGCCGCGGGCGCCGGCCTTGAGCGAGTTCTGGTTGTCGCTGACCGGAACGCCGTGGTTGGTGGTGATGCGGTCGTCGGGCGCCGAGGCGGACTGATGCGTCTCGCCGCCCGCGGGGCGCGTAAGGCCGATCGCGCGTTTGGCGTCGGAAGCGGGCTTCGGGGCGCGCGTCGGCGCGTCCTTGGACTTGGCCATGTGATGGGGATCCGGTCTGGGGTTGATGAGGTCTGCCCGCCCAACGCGGGGCGTGGCGTTCCGGACCCGCGACGCGGATACTTTATTTCATGCGGCTGGCCACGGCGGCCTCAGAGGCGCAGGCGGCTGTCGATCACCGTGACCGCCTGGCCCCGCAGCCGGACGCGGTCGCCGTCGAGGCGGCCTTCGAGGTCGGCGCCTCGGCCCGGGTAGGCCTGGCGGAAGCGGATGGGGCCGGACGGCAGGCGAGGGGTGAGGATCGGGACCAGGATGGCGTGGAACGAGCCGGTGGCGGGGTCTTCCGGGAAGCCGTAACCGGGGGCGAAGAAGCGGTCGACGACGTGGTGCGGCGCGCCGGGCGGGGCCAGGGCGGCGACGCCGAGGTTGCCCTGGCCGCCGAGGCCCTCGGAGATGCGGCGCACTTCGGAGAGGCGGGGCCGCAGGCGGCCGATGGCGTCGGGGTCGTCGAGGAGCGCGACGAGATAGGGAGCGGCCCAGACCTCGGCCGGCTCGGCGCCCAGGGCCTCGGCCAGGCCCGGCGGCGTGTCGATCCGGCGGGCCGGCGGGCGCGGGAAGGAGAGCTCGTAGCGGTCGTCGGCGACGCGGGTGGCGACCAGCTCGCCCGAGGCGGTCTCGAATTCGAGCGCGGGGTGGTCGAGGCCCAGTTCGGCGAGGAGGGCGTGGGCGGCGGCGAGGCTGGCGTGGCCGCACAGCGGCACCTCGGTGGCGATGGTGAACCAGCGCAGGCCGAAGCGGGACGGCGACGACGGCCGGCGGACCAGGAAGGCGGTGGCGCCGGCGGCGTTCTCGGCCGCCAGGGCCTGCATCCGCGCGTCCGGCGGCCACTCGTCGAGCGGCTCGACGACGCAGGCGGCGTTGCCCAGGAAGGGGCCGGCGGCGAAGGCGTCGATGGTCCACTGGCGCATGGGGCGCTCCTGTGTTCACTCAGGCGAGGCGTTGACGGAAGAAGGCGAGGATCTCGTCGCGGGCGGCGCGCGTGGGTTCGCCGGCGGCGTCGATGAGGTGGACCGTGACCACGCTGTGCGGCGTGGTGACGTAGCGCGCGTGGAACGGCGGCAGGGCCTCGCGGTTGGCGGCGGTGTCGGGCAGGACGCGGGGCT
>Ga0209758_1002448_pt1 | contig 18947 bp, 15 predicted proteins | sample AraplaMF_Col_mMF_FD_184258 | JGI IMG/M metagenome (GOLD analysis project Ga0209758, IMG submission 184258) | Arabidopsis root microbial communities from the University of North Carolina, USA - plate scrape MF_Col_mMF (SPAdes) (version 2) | ecosystem: Host-associated > Plants > Roots > Endosphere...
GTGCAGAAGATGAGCGAGCGCAAGGCCGAGATGATCGAGATGCGGCCGTCCGGCGGCAACCGGCTGCGGCTGGTGTTCTACGCGCCGACCCGCGGCCTGATCGGCTACCAGGGCGAACTGATGACCGACACCAAGGGCACGGCGATCATGAACCGCCTGTTCCACGATTACCTGCCCTACAAGGGCGACATCCAGGGCCGCCGCAACGGCGTGCTGATCTCTAACGACCAGGGCGAGGCGGTGGCCTATGCCATGTTCAAGCTGGAAGACCGCGGCCCGATGATGATCGAGCCGGGCTGGAAGGTCTACAAGGGGATGATCGTCGGCGAGCACACCCGCGACAACGACCTCGAGATCAACATCCTCAAGGGCAAGCAGCTCACCAACATCCGCACCACCTCGAAGGACGAAGCGGTGCGCCTGACCCCGCCGATCCGCATGACGCTGGAAAAGGCGCTGGCCTATATCGAGGACGACGAGCTGGTCGAGATCACCCCGAAGTCGATCCGCCTGCGCAAGCGTCACCTCGACGCCAACGACCGCAAGCGCGCCGAAAAGTCCAAGCAGGAAGTCGCCTGACTTTCTTACCTCTCCCCGCCTTGCGGGGAGAGGTCGGAATTGCGCGAAGCGCAATTCCGGGTGAGGGGCCAGGCACCGCGCCTACCTGACATGCGGCCCATCCGGCCGGGTGCCCTTGTCCGAAACCTCCGCCTCCCTAAATCCCGGCAATGACTCCTCCCACCTCCGTCGATGTCGCCATCATCGGTGCCGGTGCCGCCGGCCTCGGTGCCGCCCGCACGCTGGAAAATTCCGGCCTCTCGGTCATCGTGCTGGAAGCCCGCGACCGCCTCGGCGGCCGCGCCTACACCGTGCAGGCCGCCCCCGACATCACCTTCGACCTCGGCTGCGGTTGGCTGCATTCCGCCGACAAAAACACTTTCGCCGGCATTGCCGACCGGCTCGGCTTCGCCCTCGACAAGTCATTGCCGCCGTGGCGTGAGCGCGCCTCGCACGCCGGCTTTCCCCCGCAGCTCCGCGCCGAGTTCATTGCCGCGCTCGATGCCTTCTACGATCGCGCCGAACGCGCCGCCGAAGATGACCGCGATGCCCCGGCCAGCACCTGCTTCGAACCCGGCAATCGCTGGAATCCGATGATCGATGCGATCTCGACCTACATCAACGGTGTGACGCTCGACCATGTCTCGCTGCACGACATGGATTCCTACGAAGACACCGAAATCAACTGGCGGGTGCGGCGCGGCTACGGCGTGCTGATCGCGGCTTATGGCGCGAAGTGTCCGGTGGCGCTGAACACGCAGGTCACGCTGATCGATCATTCCGGCAAGCGCATCCGCATCGAGACCTCGCGCGGCACGCTGACCGCGAGCAAGGTCATCGTCACCGTGCCGACCAACCTGATCGCAGGTGAGCACATCCGCTTTACCCCGGCGCTGCCCGCCAAGGTCGAGGCCGCCCGCGGCCTGCCGCTCGGCGTCGACGACAAGGTGATGCTGCGGCTCATCGATCCCGCCGCGCTGCCGGACGACACCGGCCTGCGCGCCGCCACCATGCGCACCGAGATGGGCACCTTTCATTTAAAACCGTTCGGCCAGCCCTGCGTCGAGGGCTTCTTCGGCGGCCCGTTCGCGCGCCAGCTCGAAGACGCGGGCGAGGGCGCGTTTGCCGCGCAGGCGATCGACGAAGTCGTCGCCATTCTGGGCTCGGACATCCGCAAAAAGCTGACGCCGCTGAGGGAATCGCGCTGGGCGCATGATCCGTTCGCGCAAGGCGCCTATTCGGCCGCGCGTCCCGGTCACGCCGATGCCCGCGCGGTGCTCGCCGCGCCGGTCGACGGGCGACTGTTCTTTGCCGGCGAAGCCACCTCGCCGAATTTCTTCTCGACCGCGCATGGCGCAAGGGATTCGGGGGAGCGGGCGGCGCGGGAAGTGATGAGTGAGACCAGCGCTTCAAGCCACGCACGATGACTTTCAATGCGTCGTCCCGGCCTTGCGCCGGGACCCATACGCCGTGTCCTCACTTTGCGGCAGGGCGTTGGTGACCTTCCTGCCTTTAACAGCAACGCCAGGGGTGATGGGTCCCGGCGCAAGGCCGGGACGACCCGTGGAGATGTTGCGCGCTCACGCCTCGCTCAAATACTCCGGAAACCGCGCCCGGATCTCCGCCAGATACCCCAGCGTTCCGGACAAATGCTTCCGCATCTGCCGCTGCGCGCCGTCAGCGTCGCCCGCGTCGATCGCCGCCACGATCAGCTTGTGATGCCGCACGATGTCCTGCGCCTTGCCCGGCGTGGGCAAATGCAGCAGGCGCAGGCGTTCGATGTGGCCGCTGCGGCTCTTCACCAGGCTCCACAGTTCGATCTTGTCGGCGGCGACAAAGAGCTGACGGTGGAAATCGTTGTCGGCGGCCATGAAGTTCACGAACTCGCCGGACTTCGCCGACTGCTGCTGCAGCGCGATGGTGCGGTTGAGGTCACCCACCAGCCCGTCGTCGTGGTCTTGCGCCAGCGCGCCGGCGATCTCCAGCTCCAGCGCCTGGCGCAGGAAGTGCGCCTGCTCCGCCAGCTTGACGTCGATCCGGCTGACCACGGTGGCGTGCTGCGGATAGACCTCGACCAGGCCTTCCTCGTCGAGCCGCATCAGCGCGTCGCGGATCGGCGTCGAGCTCACGCCGAATTGTTCCGCCAGCGCGGTGCGCGACAGCGGCGATCCCGGCGGCAATTCGAGCGAAATGATCTGTTCGCGCAGCCGCTCGAACACCTGCGGCGCCGCCTGGCGGTCGCGGTCGAGCCGGTCGACGGAACGCGATCGCGTCGCGGAAGGTGAGGGTCGAGCGTTCATCTGCGTCCTGATGATCATGCGGCGCGGCGCGCGCCTTGACGCCACATGCACTAATGTATTAGCTCTCGGTGGCGCAATCAATCAGCACATATCGCCGCCAGCGTCGCCCTGCAACGCGGCTTCAGGCGTCTCATCTGCGTCACCACCTCGCCCGTCCACAGGTGCCCCATGACCAACAAGAAAAAAAGCCCCGATCAGCTGCGCAGCGCCCGCTGGTTTGCCCCCGATGATCTGCGCGCCTTCGGCCATCGCTCGCGCGCCATGCAGATGGGCTATGCACCCGAGGAGTGGGCCGGCCGGCCGGTCATCGCGATCCTCAACACTTGGTCGGACGCGCAGCCCTGTCACATGCACTTCAAGAGCCGGGTCGACGACGTCAAGCGCGGCATCCTGATGGCCGGCGGTTTTCCGATGGAATTGCCGGCGCTGTCGCTCTCCGAGTCGTTCCTGAAGCCGACCACCATGCTCTACCGCAACATGCTGGCGATGGACGCCGAGGAATTGCTGCGCGGCCATCCCGTCGACGGCGTGGTGCTGATGGGCGGCTGCGACAAGACCACGCCGGGGCTTCTGCTCGGCGCCACCAGCGCCGGCTATCCGGCGATCTATCTTCCGGCCGGGCCGATGCTGCGCGGCAACTGGAAGGGCAAGGTGCTGGGCTCCGGCTCCGACGCCTGGAAATACTGGGACGAGCGCCGCGTCGGGAAAATCTCCGACAAGGACTGGGTCGATGTCGAGGCCGGCATCGCCCGCAGCTACGGCACCTGCATGACAATGGGCACCGCCTCGACCATGACGGCGATCGCCGAATCGATCGGCATGACCCTGCCCGGCGCCTCCTCGATCCCGGCGGCCGATGCCAACCACGTCCGCATGGCGTCCGAATGCGGCCGCCGCATCGTCGAGATGGTGTGGGAAGACCTGACCCCGAACAAGATCCAGACCCGCAAGGCGTTCGAGAACGCCATCACCGTGGCGATGGCGATGGGCTGCTCGACCAACGCCATCATTCACCTGATCGCGCAGGCGCGCCGCGCCGGCCAGGACATCGGGCTCGATGATTTCGAGACGGCCAGCCGCAAGGTGCCGGTGATCGCCAACGTGCGGCCCTCCGGCGACAAATACCTGATGGAAGACTTCTTCTATGCCGGCGGCCTGCCGGCGCTGATGAGCCGGATCAAGGACCATCTGCATCTCGACGTCATGACCGTCACCGGCAAGACACTCGGCGAGAACATCGCCACCGCCGAAGTCTACAACGACGATGTCATCCGCACCGTGAAGGACCCGATCTATGCGGAAGGCGCGCTTGCCGTGCTCAAGGGCAATCTCGCGCCCGACGGTTGCGTCATCAAGCCTTCCGCCTGTGAGCCACGTTTCCTCAAGCATAGCGGGCCGGCGCTGGTGTTCGACGACTACCCGTCGATGAAGAAGGCGGTCGACGATCCAAATCTCGATGTCACCGCCGATCACGTGCTGATACTGCGCAATGCCGGGCCGCAGGGTGGCCCGGGCATGCCGGAGTGGGGCATGCTGCCGATTCCGACCAAGCTGGTGAAGCAGGGCGTGCGCGACATGGTGCGCCTGTCAGATGCGCGCATGAGCGGCACCAGCTACGGCGCCTGCATCCTGCATGTCTCGCCGGAATCTTACATCGGTGGCCCGCTGGCGCTGGTGCGCAACGGCGACCGCATTACCCTCGACGTCGACGCCCGCACCATCAACCTCGATGTGCCGGAGGCGGAACTGGCGCAGCGCCGCGCCGCCTGGAAGCAGCCCGAGAAGCGCTTCGAGCGTGGTTACGGCTGGATGTTCACCAAGCATATCAAGCAGGCCAATGAGGGCTGCGATTTCGATTTCCTCGAGACCGGCTTCGGCGCGCCGGTCGGCGAACCGTCAATCTACTAACAGCGAGCAATTCCATGCCCCTGAGCAACGAGACCCGCGACAAGCTGAAAACCATCTCCACCGCCACGGTGGCCACCGCGCTGTACAAGCGCGGCTTTCGCACCCAGTGCATTCAGGACGTCCATCCGCTCGGCCCCGATCAGCCGACGCTGGTCGGCGAGGCCTTTACGCTGCGCTACATGCCCGCGCGCGAGGACCTCAACCAGCTCACCGTGTTTCGCGATCGCGCCCATCCGCAGCGCAAGGCGGTGGAAGATTGTCCGCCCGGCGCGGTGCTGGTGATGGACAGCCGCAAGGATGCCCGCGCCGCCTCCGCGGGTGCGATCCTGGTCACCCGGCTGATGCAGCGCGGCGTCGCCGGCGTCATCACCGACGGCGGTTTTCGCGATTCCGCCGAGATCGCCAAGCTCGGCTTTCCCGCTTATCACCACCGGCCCAGCGCGCCGACCAACCTGACGCTGCACCAGGCCATCGAGATCAACGGCCCGATCGGCTGCGGCGATGCCCCGGTGTTCCCCGGCGACGTCATCCTCGGCGACAGCGACGGCGTGATCGTGATCCCCGCGCACCTGGCCGACGAGATCGCCGCTGAGGCCTTCGAAATGACGGTTTTCGAGGATTTCGTCACCGAGCAGGTGCAGAAGGGACGCTCGATCCTCGGGCTCTATCCGGCCACCGACGAGCAGACCCTGGTTGACTTCGCCGCCTGGCGGAAGACTGTTGGACGGTAACAACGCGCGCGCCGCCTTTCGGCAACAGCGAAATACGCAAAATGGAGAGACACGCCATGCTGATGTTCAACAACCTGATTGACGGCGAATGGATCTCGGATGGCGACCGCTCGCCCAACGTCAATCCGTCCAACACCAAGGAGGTGGTCGGCGAGGCGGTGCGCGGCACCCGCGCCCAGGCCGACGCTGCCGTCGCCGCGGCGAAAGCCGCGTTTCCGGCCTGGTCGCGCTCCTCGCCGCAGGTCCGCTACGACATCCTGAAAAAGGCCTCCGACGAGATCCTGGCGCGCAAGGAAGAGCTCGGCAAGCTGCTGTCGCGCGAGGAAGGCAAGACCCTGCCGGAGGGCATCGGCGAGGCCGGCCGCGCCGGGCAGATCTTTGCATTTTTCGCCGGCGAATGCCTGCGCATGGCCGGCGAGAAGCTGGCCTCGGTGCGCCCCGGCATCGACGTCGAGATCACCCGGGAAGCGCTCGGCGTCATCGGCCTGATCACGCCGTGGAATTTCCCGATCGCGATCCCCGCTTGGAAGATCGCCCCGGCGCTGGCCTACGGCAACACCGTGGTGATCAAGCCCGCCGACCTGGTGCCGGGCTCGACCTGGGCGCTGGTCGACATCCTGCACCGCGCCGGACTGCCGAAAGGCGTGCTGAATTTGGTGATCGGTCGCGGCTCGGTGGTCGGCGCCGCGCTGCTGGAAAACAAGGACGTCACCGCCATCAGCTTCACCGGCTCGGTGTCGACCGGCCAGAACATCGCCGCCGCCTGCGTCGCGGCGCGGCCGATGAAGAAATTCCAGCTCGAGATGGGCGGCAAGAATCCGCTGGTGGTGCTCGACGACGCCGATCTCAAGGTCGCGGTGGAATGCGCCGCCAACAGCGCGTTCTTCTCCACCGGCCAGCGCTGCACCGCGGCCTCGCGCCTGATCGTCACCAAGGGCATTCACGACAAGTTCGTCGCCGCCCTCACCGAGCGGCTGCAGGGCCTCAAGATCGACGACGCCATCAAGGCCGGCACCGACATCGGCCCGGTGGTCGACCAGAGCCAGCTCGACCAGGATCTGAAGTATCTGGCGATCGGCAAGGAAGAGGGCGCAAAACTCGCCTTTGGCGGCGAACGCCTCAAGCTCGATGCGCCCGGCTTCTATCTGCAGCCTGCCCTGTTCACCGAGGTGACCAATTCGATGCGGATCGCGCGCGAGGAGATTTTCGGCCCGGTCGCCGCGGTCATCCGCGTCAACGACTATGCCGAGGCCCTCGCCGTCGCCAACGACACCGAGTTCGGCCTGTCCGCCGGCATCTGCACCACCTCATTGAAATACGCCAGCGACTTCAAGCGCAATGCCGAGGCCGGCATGGTGATGGTCAACCTGCCGATCGCCGGCGTCGACTATCACGTCCCGTTCGGCGGCCGCAAAGGCTCGAGCTACGGCCCGCGCGAACAGGGCAAGTATGCGGCGGAGTTTTATACCACGGTGAAGACGGCGTACGTTCTGCCGTAGGCTGCTCGACGTCGTCGCGGAAACCTATCTTTCGTCATGCCCGGGCTTGTCCCGGGCATCCACGTCTTTTCTTCCGCGAGCGCCGTCAGACGTGGATGGCCGGGACAAGCCCGGCCATGACGATGAGGAATGAATGTGCCTACTCTTCCTCTGTCCCGATATGCTTGCTCCGGATTCGCCGCACCGTCCACCAGATCGACACCGCTGCCACCGGCACGAACGCCGCGGTGACGATACTGGGCTCGATGTCGATCCGATGGCTGTCATGCGCTGCCTTCACCAGGTAGCTGAACAGGCTGACCACATAATAGGTGATGGCGGCGACCGACAAGCCTTCCACGGTGGCCTGCAGCCGCAACTGCAGCCTCGTGCGCGCGTTCATCGATTTCAGCAGTTGCTGGTTCTGCTGCTCGAGCTCGACATCGACCCGGGTGCGCAGCAGGTTGGCCGCGCGCGCCAGTTTCAGCGAAAGATTGGACTGCCGCGCCTCGGTGGTGACGCAGGTGCGCATTGCCGGCTTCATGCGGCGCGCCAGGAATGACGACCAGGTCGGCAGACCCTTGACCTTGCGCTCGCCGATGGTCTGCAGCCGCTGCTCGACCAGTTCCTCATAGGCGCGGCTGGCGCCGAACCGGAACACGCTGGCCGCGGCACCGGCCTCGACGTCGGCCGCCAGCGCCGTCAGCTCATGGAGCAGCCGGTGATTGCTGGCGAGGTCGCCGCCGCCGCGCATCTCCCCGGTGACTTCGGCCAGCCGCCGTTCGCTGTTGCCGATCGACGGCGCCAGCCGCTGCGCTTCCGGCAGTCCGAGCAGCGCCAGCGTGCGATAGGTCTCGATCTCCAGCACGCGTTGCGCCAGCGCGCCGGCGCGGTCTTCCGTCAGGCCGCGATCGATGATGAGAATCCGCACGAAGCCGGACGGACCCAGCTTGAAGTCGGTGGCATAGACCGCCGCACCGTCGGAATTTTCCGCTACCGCCAGGCTGGCGCGATCGAACAAGCGTTCCGGCGCGGTGCGCTCCGCGGCGTCCGGCAGCAGATGCAGGTCGATGGCGACCAATAGCGGACCGGGCTGCGGCACCAGCCGCATCGCGCCGGACAGCGACGCCGCGTCGGGATGGAATGGAATGCCGCCGGCGTCCGACGGCAATTCCCAGGTATAGGTGGTGAATTCCGAATGCTGCTCCCAGCGCAGCACCGTGGTGCCGAACGGCGCGCGGTGATGGTTTTCGCTTGCAGCCGGCGGCTTCAGTCCCCGCGCCTCGCAGAATGCGACGAGATTGGTGCGGTCGGTCTCTGCCCGTCCCCCGGAGGTGTCGAACGCGAAGTGAACGATCCGGGACGGGATCGGCAGCGCGGTGAACGGCCGGGCGTGCACCTCGCCGAGAATCGCGGCGCGCAACGGATGCGGCACCAGACGCGCCGCGTTGCCGTCGCCGATCACAACCTCAGCACTCACGGGGGTATCCCTGACAGGTGTGGTCACCGGGCATGACTAGCATTGCGCGACCGCGGACAGAAGTAAAAGCTCGCATCCGCGAAAGTGATCGGGCGTTCCGTTTGCATTCCCGCGCGCCGTGGTCTTAATTGCCCGCGCGTTCGCGATTCCGTCGCGGGTTGGTCCAATGGAGTTCAGGTGGTGGCTATTTCGATGCGGATCGGCACGCGCAAGAGCACCATGGCGCTTGCCCAGACCGAAGCGATCGCGCGGCGCCTCACCGCGGCGGTGCCGCAGCTCGACGTCGAGATCGTCAAGTTCGATACGTCAGGCGATCAGGACCAGACCAGCAAGCTGTTGAACCACGGCGGCAAGGGTGGTGCGTTCGTCGCCCAGATCCGCCAGGCCGTGATCGAAGGCCGCTTGCACGCCGCGATGCATTCGCTCAAGGACATGCCCGGCAACGAGGACACGCCGGGTCTGGTGATCGGCGCGACGCTGACGCGCGATCCGCCGGGCGATGCGCTGGTGCTGCGCCCCGGGCTTGCGCTCGCCGATTTCAGGCGCTCCGAGGGGGCCGGTTACAAGATCGGCACCAACGCCGTGCGGCGCGCCGCGTTTGCGCGGCGGCTGTTTCCCAAGGTCGAGGTGATTCATTTTCGCGGCGCCGCCGATACCCGCGTGCGAAAACTTGATGCCGGCGAGATGCAGCGGCTGCCCGGCGGCGGCGAAGTCGGCCCGGCCGACGCGCTGATCATGGCGCGCTCCGGCCTCGAGCGCGTCGGGCTTGCCGATCGCGCGGCGTACGATTTTTCGATTTCCGAAATGCTGCCGGCGGTAGGGCAGGGCATCGTCGCGGTGGAATGCGCCGCGGGCGACTGGCAGACGAGGGGCTACCTGTCGCTGATCGACGATCCCGCAGCGCATCGCAGCGCCGACGCCGAGCGCGAGGTGCTGTGGATTCTCAACGGTCATTGCAATTCGCCGGTCGCCGGATTTTCCACCATCAGCGGTACCGAGATGTCGCTGACCGCATCCGTGCTGGATGAAGCCGGCGGCCACTTCATCGAGGTCACCCGCGCCGGTCCGGCCGATCGACCGCGCGAGCTCGGCCGCGCGGTCGGCCTGGAGCTGCTCGCCAAGGGCGCCGCGGCGATCATCGAGCGGACCCGCCCGGCGCTGGAGGCCTGACGCGGCCCAAATCTTTGCGGCCATGCGGAACCTGGGCGATCCGAAAAGCCTTGTCATCCAGCGCCACGACCGGCGCGGCACGACAGGCAGACGCACATGACCCGTTGGATCGTTTCCCGCTGGATCGCTTTGGGACTGACGGCCTTGTTGTTGTCATGTCCCGCCGCCGCCGCCGAGTTGAAGCCCGACGCTATCAACGCCGCTGATTTCACCGGCAAGCCGCCGGCCGCGGAACGCATCACGCCGCTGGCCGTCAAGCTCCAGGTCCTGCTCGACCGCGCGCACTTTTCGCCGGGCGAGATCGACGGCAAGCCCGGCGAGAACGTCAGCAAGGCGCTGGCCGCGTTCGCCGAGGCCAACGGGCTTTCGCCCGGCAAGTCGGCTTTGACGCCTGAGATCTGGTCGAAACTCCAGTCATTGTCGAGCGCGCCGGTCATGGCCGACTACGTGCTGACGGACCGCGACATCAAGGGCCCCTATGTCGAGAAACTGCCGGCCAAGATGGAGGACATGCAATCGCTCAAGGCGCTGAGCTATACCTCGGCGAAGGAAGCCTTGAGCGAACGCTTCCACATGAGCCAGGACCTGCTCGCCGAACTCAATCCGGGACAGAAATTCGACCGCGCCGGCGACAAGATTGCCGTGGTCGGTCTCGCGCGCGACAAGCCCGCCAGGGCCGCGCGCATCGAGGTCGACAAGACCCGCGAAACCGTCAAGGCCTTCGCCAAGGACGGCACGCTGATCGGCTTCTATCCGGCCAGCGTCGGCAGCGAGGAAAAGCCGACCCCGTCCGGCACGCTCAAGGTGACGTCGGTCCAGCCAAACCCGACCTATCGCTACGATCCGAAATACAAGTTCAAGGGCGTCGAATCGACGAAACCCTTCACCATCAACCCCGGCCCGAACAATCCGGTCGGCTCGATGTGGATCGGCCTGTCACAGCCGAGCTATGGCTTTCACGGCACCAGCGATCCGTCGCGGGTCGGCAAGAGCGATTCCCATGGTTGCGTGCGGATGACCAACTGGGATGTCGAGCGGCTCGCACAGTCGGCCAGGAAGGGCGTCGAGGTCAGGTTCGTCGACGGCCAGCAGGCCGCGCGGTGACCTCAACACGTCACTGTCGCGCCACGCTCTGTCCGCGCGACGTGCCCCGCTTCATCCGCATCCAGAGTTCGGCCAGGACCTTGGTCGCGGCCGCGAGCACCAGCGCGCACAGCGCCACCTTCGACACCGTCTCCATCGTTCCCTCGATCAGGACGGCATGAGCCACACTCCCCGCGACGATGACGATCGCCAGCAGCATATGGGCGATGCGCCACGTGCGCAGCCGCAGTGCCAGGCGCCGGCGCAGCGTGGCCAATAGCGCGACGGCGAAGATCGCCCACATGGCGATGACGCCAAAGGGCGAAAACGGCGTCGGCGATTGGAACAGAAGGGCGTCGATCATGTCGGGCGGACTGGTGATCCAGAGGCCCGCAACGTGGATCACTACCGCGACGACCAGCGCGCCGCCGATCCAGTGATGCGCACGCCGTCCCAGCCAGCCCGATAGCCCCGGCAGGTATCCGCCGATCAGCAAGGGCTGAATCAGCATGGCGGCCATGGCAATGATCCCTGCGAATCCGGCCAGAATGTAGATCGGGCCGCGCCATTCGAGCAGCGGGCTGAAAGCTGCAGCAGCGAGCGGAACGCAAACCGCCGCGACAACGGCGGCCCAGATCAGGATCCGGACAGAGGTCCCTTGGGCCGATCTCCATCCTTTGGTCTGCAATTGGTCAGGCCGGCTCGAGCACGAAGTGGGCCTCGAGGCTGGTCTCCTTGGCGCTGCGCATCACCGGACGCAGGAACACGGTCTTGAATTCACCGCTGTCATAGGCGAGGTGACCATGGGGCTGGCCGAAGATCGGAATGATCTGCGGCATCTCCAAACGGAATGCGCCGTTCTTGTCGGTGAGCGTGGCGCCATGACTCTGGGGCTCGTGTTCCTGGCCTTCGGTGGTGTGCGCCCAGATCTGGACGCGCTGCCCGGCCAGCGGAGCGCCGTCGCCGGCGCGGCGCACGGTGCCGCTCATCCAGAAGCCACCTTTGCCGATCCGCTCCACGGTCGGCGCGCCCTTGCGATAGTTGTTGGACCCGCCGGACATCGAAGGGGTCGCGGCGAGGCCTTCCGCGCGGACGGGCAACCAAAGGCCGGAAGCGCCGGTGGCCAGAACGGCGCCACCAGCGGCGAGGAGGCTGCGGCGGTTGAGGATGGCGGTGGTCATGTCGGTTCCTCCCGGCGATCGTGCAGTTGCTCGTCGCAAGGTACAACAACAAGCGCGGGACGCCCAGTTCAGCGAGACGGCCAGCGCGGCAGGTCGCAATAACAGTGTTGTGAACGCCGTTTCGACCGCTCAGGCCTTATGCGCCCGCACCCGCTTGATCATCTGCTCGACATGCGCGATCGGCGTCTCCTGCTGGATGCCGTGGCCGAGATTGAAGATCAGCCGGCCGGCGCCGAAATTCTCCAGCACGTCGTCGACGGCGCGGTCGAGCGCCGCCCCGCCGGCGATCAGCGCCAGCGGATCGAGGTTGCCCTGCACCGCGACGCGGGCCTGCACCCGCTCGCGGATCAGTGCCGGTTCCGCCGCCCAGTCGATGCTGACGGCATCGACGCCGGTCGCCGCGACATAGCCCGGCAGCAACGCGCCCGCGCCGCGCGGAAAGCCGATGATTTTTGCGCCCGGCGCCTTGGCGCGCACCCCCTCGACGATGCGCCGCGTCGGCTCCACCGACCAGCGCTGGAATTCGCGCGGCGGCAGCACCCCGGCCCAGGTGTCGAAGATCTGCAGCACGTCGGCGCCGGCCTTGAGCTGGCCGAGCAGGTAGGTGATCGAATTCTCCACCAGCGTATCGATGATTTTGGCGAACGCCTCGGGATGGCGGTAGGCCAGCAGCCGTGCCGGCCCCTGGTCCGGCGTGCCCTGTCCGGCGACCATGTAAGTCGCCACCGTCCACGGCGCGCCACAAAAGCCGATCAGCGCGATCTGCGGGGCGAGCTCGCGCCGCACCCGGCGCAGCGCTTCGAACACCGGCTCGAGCTTTCCGAAATCCGCTCGTGTTGCCAGCGTTGCGATCTTCTCCGGCGTATCCAGCGGATCGAGGCGGGGACCTTCGCCGACCTCGAATCGCACCCAGCGGCCGAGCGCATAGGGAATCACCAGGATGTCCGAGAAGATGATCGCCGCGTCGAAATTGAAGCGGCGGATCGGCTGCAGCGTCACTTCCGCGGCGAACTCCGGCGTGAAGCACAGGTCGAGAAAGCCGCCGGCCTTGGCGCGCAGTTCGCGGTATTCCGGCAAATAGCGGCCGGCCTGGCGCATCATCCAGATCGGCGGCACCGCCTGCCTTTGGCCGGAGAGCACGTCGAGAAACGGTTTGGTGGTCGGGGTCTGGGTCAAGCTGGATTCCGGCGATGATCGAGGGGCATTTTGGCGCCCTCTTTACACCGGGAATCCGGGTTTGGCGTGCGAATTATCGCCTTTTCGCTCAGCCGTTGCGCAGCCGCGTCGTGACATTGCCGCCGAACATCGGAATCCGGTTGATTGCCAGCACCACGCCGAAGGTAATCACCAGCATGGCGATGCCGAGCACCGCAATCGCCGCGAGGTCGCCGCTTTCGTTGAGGTCGTAGATCAACACCGACAGCACCTTGGTCTGCGAGGTGAACAGGATGATCGCCGCCGATAGTTCCCGCATCACGCCGATGAAGATGAAGCACCAGGTCGCGATCACCCCGGTGCGCAGCAGCGGCGCGGTGATCCGCCACAGCGATTGCAGCCGAGTGGCGCCGAGAATCCGGCTGGCGTCCTCGAGCTCGGGATGGATGGTGCGAAACGCGGCCTGCAGCTGCTGATAGGCCGAAGGGAGACTGATGGTGAGGAACGCGATCAACAGGATCCACAGCGTGCCGTACAGCACGAACGGCGGTCGCGTGTAGCTGAGGAACAGCCCGACGCCGAGCACGATGCCGGGCACCGCCACCGGCGCGGTGGCGAGAAAGCCCAGCACCTGCGAGCCGCGGATCACCCGCCGGGTCGTGACATAGGCGATGACAAGCGCCAGCAGCGTGCCGATGGTGGCGGTGGCGGTGCCGAGAATGACGGTGTTCTTCAGCGCCAGTTGCGTCGACGATAATTCAGTGAACACGAAGACGATGTTGTGCAGCGTGAACGTGGCCGGCGTCACCAGCGTGGTGGCGTTGGGTGAAAACGCGGCGTTGAGCAGCGCTAAATACGGCAGGAACACCGGGTTGAGCAGCACCACGAGGCAGAACGCCAGCGCCGCGAAGCGCCATGCTTTCAATTCCACCCGGCGCGGCGCGCCGTACTTGCCGCCGACCACCGAGTAGCCGCGCCGGCCGAGGATGAACTTTTGGGCCTGCAGCAGCAGGATGGTCAGCAGCAGCAGCGGCACCGCTGCCGCCGCGGCCAGTTCGAGTTTCGGCGGATACTGGAACAGGCTCCAGATCTTGGTGGTCATGGTGTGGAAGCCGGCCGGCAGCGCCAGGATCGCCGGCGAGCCGAACAGCGTCATCGCCTGCAGGAACGCGATCAGCGCACCCGCCACCAGCGCCGGCAGCGCCAGCGGAATCGTGACGCGCCGCGCCGTGGTCCAGGCCTTGCCGCCGAGGATGGCGGAGGCGTCCTCCAGTTCGCCCGGCATGTTGTCCAGCGCGTTGGCGACCAGCACGAACACGAACGGAAACGTATAACATGAGATCACGAAGATGATCCCGGTCAGCGAGTAGATGTCGAACAGCGGATCGGCGGCGTCGTCGCCGATGATGAAGCGATAGAGCTGGTTGAGCAGCCCGCTGTTCGGCGCCGCCAGCAGCTCCCAGGCCACGGCACCGAGAAACGGCGGCGTCACGAACGAGGCCGTGACCAGAGCGCGGATGAACTGCCGGCCGGGCATGTTGGTGCGCGACACCAGCCAGCCGATCGGTGCGGCGACGACGCAGCAGATCACCGCCGAGGTAGTGGCGATGATCGCGGTGGTCATCAAGGGATCGAGGAAATCCGGATCGGAGAACAGCGTGACGAAATTCTGCAGGGTGATGCGGCCGTCCTTGCCGGACACGCTGTAGACCAATAGCCACGACAGCGGCATCACGATCAGCACGATCAGGAGCGCGGCGAACAGGTAGAGCACCGGCCTGGTCCAGTCGATTGTCGGCCGCAGCGCCGGGACGGCGGTTTCCTGGAGTGTTGTCATCTCAGAGGTTTCCAGGGTGGAAGAGCCCCCACCCCAACGCTCCCCCGCAAGCGGGAGAGGGAGCGCGCCGCGTTGTGTGGCGGACGACCGATGAGCGAATGGAAATGCGAACCGCTCGATGAAGGCGCTGACGCGCGCAGGATGCAGAAGGCCCCCTCTCCCGCTTGCGGGGGAGGGCGGGGGTGGGGGCGCTTCCCGCAACATATGAATCTCGCCGGGTCGATCCAGCGCATGACGCAAAGCAAACAGGCCTATGGATCATCGTTTCACCACAGCTACACCCGGAACAACCGCGCATAGCGCGTCTTGATCTCGTCGGCCATTCTCTCCACGCCTTCCGGGTCCTCCTTCATCCGCTTGATGTCGGCGAGTTTCCGGCGCCCCGGCTTCGATTGCACCTGGGCGTGCACGGAATACTGCGCCGAAAAATCCGTGAAGAACTGCTGGGTCTCGCGGCTGTGCAGCCAGGCCTGGAACAGCTTTGCGGTGTTCGGATGCGGCGCCGAGGCGAAGATCCCGGTCGGCCCGCTCACCGTCGGGGTGCCTTCGCTCGGATACACCGGCTCGACCGGCTGGCCGGCTTCCTTGAGCAGCACCACGTTGTATTCGTTGCCGTCGGCCATCACCGCGCGCTCGCCGATCGCGAGTTTCTTCGGCGGATCGGTGGAGGACTGCACCTGCAGCACGCGCTGCTTGGCCAGCTTCTCGTAATAGTCCCAGCCGAGTTCGCGAACCAACTGGAACGTCGTGGTCATGATCGTTCCGCTGTAGGCCGGGTGGCCCTTGACCATCCTGGCGGTCCATTTCGGGTCGAGCAGGTCCTTGAAGCTGGTCGGCGCGTCCGCCGCTTTGACCAGGTTGGTGTTGTAGGCAATCGAGGACAGCCAGATCCGCGTGGTGGCGAACATGCCGTCTGGATCGCGCGTGCCCGGCGGAAAGTGCTGCGCCATGTCCTGCGAGACGAACGGCATCAGCCAGCCGCTCTTCTTCCACGGAATGAAATGCGCCGCATCGGCGCTGTTGACCACGTCGCCGGCGCGGATCCCCGAGGAAAACTCCTGGGCGATGCGCTGGAACAGCCGCTCCGAGCCGGCGCGCTCGACCTGGACCTCGATGCCCGGATATTGCGCCTCGAACGCCTTTGCCAGCTTTTCGCCGACCGGCAGGTCCATCGCCGAGTACAGCACCACCTTGGCTTCCTTGCGCGCGGCATCCACCAGAGCCGGCGTGACGTCCACCGCCTCCGGCGCCGCGGCCCGTGCGGGACTCGCGGCCACGGTGAGGGCCACGGCGGCTGAGCCCTTGATTACGTCGCGCCGCGACAATGTTGTTGTCCGCATCGCCAGACCTTCAGTTGTCGTCATTGCGAGCGAAGCGAAGCAATCCAGAGGCTACGCAGAAGGACTGGATTGTTTCGTCGCTTCGCTCCTCGCAATGATGTGGAAGCAACTACACCCGGAAAATCTTCTGATAACGCGCCTTGATCGCCTCGCTCTGCGCCTCCGCGCCCTCGGCGTCTTCCTTCATGGTCTTGATGTCGGCCAGCGGCGTGCGGCCGGCGTGTTCCTTGACCTGGCCGTGCAGCGAGCGCAGCCCGCCGACCTCGATGATCATGGTCTGTGCCTCCGGCGAGAAGCAGTAGTTCTGGAACAGCTTGGCCGCGTTGGGATTGGGCGCCGCCTTGAAGATGCCGTTCGGTCCGACCACGAACGGCGTGCCTTCGGTCGGATACACCACTTCGACCGGCTGGCCGGATTCCTTCAGCAGGAAGATGTTGTATTCGTTGCCGTCGGCCATCACGCTGCGCTCGCCGAGCGACAGCTTCTTCGGCGGGTCGGTCGAGGATTGCACCTGCATGATGTTCTGCTTGGCGAGTTGTTCATAGAACTCCCAGCCGATGTCGCGGCTCATCTCGAAGGTCGCGGTCAGGATGGTGCCGCTGTAGCCCGGATGCGCCTTGACGATCTTGCCCTTCCACTTCGGGTCGAGCAGGTCCTTGTAGCTCTTCGGCGCGTCCTCGGCCTTCACCAGCTTGGTGTTGTAGGCGATCGGGCACAGCGTGGCGCGAAAGCCGGCATAGGTGCCGTCGGCATCGCGGTGCTCGGGCTTGTAGTGCCTGGCGACGTCCTCCGGTACGTAGGGCAGCAGGATGCCCTGCTTCTTCCAGGCCAGGAGATGCGAGGCGTCCGACGAGTTGGCGATGTCGACGGCGTGGACGTTGCTGGCATATTCCTGGCCGATGCGCTGGAACACCCGCTCGGCGCCGGTGCGTTCCACCCGCACCTCGATGCCGCCGAATTTCTCCTTGAACGAGGCCGCGATCTTTTCCGCCACCGGAAGATCGATCGAGGTGTACCACACCACCTTGCCTTCCTTCCTGGCGGCCTCGATCAGTTGCGGCGTGATGGCCTCGGCCGGCGGCGCCGCGGCGCGCAGCGGCGAGGCGAACACCGAGCTCAGCGCGGCGGCGGTGGAAGCTTTCAGAACGTCGCGCCTGGAAAGTCGAGGTTCGTTGTCCGGCTCGTTCATCGCCGTCCTCCCTTTGCTGTCCTGTTATCGGCTGAGCGCGCGGCAGCGGTCCGGTGGAAAATGCAGCCAGACCTCGGCGCCACGCGCGACCGTCTGGTGGGTCGGGGTGATCACGCGCAGCGTGCTGCCGTCAGGCGTCTCGACCATGGTGTCGCGGTTGGCGCCGAGAAACACCTGGCGCGTCACCACGGCCTTGACGGTGTTGCCGGCATCCTGCGGCGCCTGCATCGACAGCTGGATATCATGCTGGCGCACCGCCACCGCGGCGCTGCCGCCGGCGCTCAGCCTGTCTCCGGTCACGCGCAGCGTCACCCCGGCAAACGACACGTGGTGATCGTCGGCCGCGGTGCCCTTCAGCACGTTGCTGGCGCCGATGAAGCGGGCGACGAACTCCGATTGCGGCCGGTCGTAGATGTCCTCGGGCGTCCCCAACTGATCGATCCTGCCGCCGTTCATCACCGCGATCAGGTCGGCGGTGGTCATTGCTTCGGACTGGTCATGGGTGACGTAGACCGTGGTGTAGCGGTATTCGTCGTGCAGCCGGCGGATCTCGAAGCGCATCTCCTCGCGCAGATTGGCGTCGAGGTTCGACAGCGGCTCGTCGAGCAGCAGGGTTTGCGGCTCGACGATCAGCGCCCGCGCCAGCGCCACGCGCTGCTGCTGGCCGCCCGACAGTTCGCCGGGATAGCGGTCGGCCAGGATTTCCAGCTTGGTAGTGGCGAGGATCGCCTTCAGCTTGCGCGCGATGGTGTCGCGGTCGGCCCTGCGCAGCCGCAGGCCATAGACGATGTTTTCGGTCACCGTCATGTGCGGCCACAACGCGTAGCTCTGGAAGATCATCGACATGTTGCGCTGTTCGGGCGGCAGCGTGCGCGCCTGCGACGACACCAGCCGGTCGCCGACATGGATTTCGCCGCCTGAAGGCTCCAGGAACCCGGCCAGCAATCGCAGCGTCGTGGTCTTGCCGCAGCCCGACGGGCCGAGCAGGCAGACCAGTTGCCCGTGGTCGATGCGCAGCGAGACGTCATCGACCACCGTCAGCGGTCCGAATTGCTTGGTCAGGCCGCGCAGTTCAACCGACGCCACGAACATCCTCCCTGTCGTGCCGTTTGCCGGCATCGCATGCGTGCCGCTTGCCGGCATCGCAAGGGAGTATAAGCACTAAAAGCGAGACGACGGAAAGCCTTGGCTCATGGCCTTTGCCCCTGGATCATTCCGGCTGCGCCCGCGTATGACGCGGTCATCTTATGGGCTGACGCTCTGCCCGAGCCACTTGACGGCCGCGTCGACGCCGCCCTCGCCATGGGGAATGCGCAGCGCGGTGAGCCCGACCTCGATGACCCCAAGGGTTCCCAGGATCATCGGCGCATTGACGTGCCCCATATGAGCGACGCGAAATGCCTGACCGGACAGGTCGCCGATGCCGGTGCCGAGCACGACGCCGCATTTTTCCTTGCAATAGGTCTGCAGCGCGGCCGGATCGTGCCCATTCATGACGATGGTGGTCACCGTGTCGGAACGTTCAACCGGTTCGGCG
>Ga0209758_1002451_pt1 | contig 18928 bp, 13 predicted proteins | sample AraplaMF_Col_mMF_FD_184258 | JGI IMG/M metagenome (GOLD analysis project Ga0209758, IMG submission 184258) | Arabidopsis root microbial communities from the University of North Carolina, USA - plate scrape MF_Col_mMF (SPAdes) (version 2) | ecosystem: Host-associated > Plants > Roots > Endosphere...
ACGAGGACGAAATCGCACGCCTCGAGGACGCGCAGCTCACCCGTGCTGCCCAGGCGGGTGAGGTCACGGCACTGGGCCTGCTGCTGGAGCGGCACCGGGCGGGTATGCGGGCGGTGGCCCTGAGCATTCTGGGGCCGGGTCCCGATGTCGACGACGTGCTCCAGGACGCGGCGGTGCGGGCGCTCCGGAACATACGCGACGTCCGCGACCCGGCGGCGGTGGGCGCATGGCTGCGGATGATCGTGCGCAACACCTGCCGTTCCCTGCTGCGGGACTCCGTGAGGTCCCAGCCGGTCGAGGACCTGAACATGTCCGTCACGGACAGCGGTCCGGACCGCTGGCTGGAGCAGAACACACTGCGGGACTGGATCTGGGAAGCCGTGGAGGAACTGTCCCCGGCACTGCGCATGCCCCTGGTTCTGCGCCATTTCAGCACGGGCGTCACCTCCTACGAGCAGATAGCCCGCGCCTGCGGTGTCCCGGTCGGTACCGTCCGCAGTCGTCTCAACCTGGGACGCGCCAAGCTGGCCGCGGCTCTCGCCGCCACGGCCGATGCCCCGCACTCCGACGCCGCACGGCGCGTTCGGGCCAGTCGTATCGAGGCACACGAGACGCTGGCCGCGGCCGAGCAAGGGCGCTTCGCCGCGTTGCTCGCGGAGCGGTGGTCCCCCGAGGTCGCGCTGCTCAGCGGGAACACCCCGGTCGGCGACAGGGACCTGCTGGTACGCGGCATGGACGGCGACCTCGAGGCGGGTGTGCGGCAGCGGCTCTTCCACGCCGTCGCCGGGCGGTCACTCGCCGTGTGGGAGATGGACCTGCTCAATCCGCCCGAGAATCCGGAGCACTGCCCGCCCGCCGTCGCCTGGCTCATGACCCTGGACGGCGCCGGCCGGGTGCACCGGCTGCGGCTCTTCCACTCGAGGCAGACGCCGGCCACCGACCCGGCGCCCTATGTGTGACGACCGTCACATGATCGGGATCGAACTTGCCCGGCTCTCCCGCGTCTGGCCGGTGTCGTAAACACCAGCTGGACAGGAGACACCTGTGAACAACTCCCCGGCCGACCCTCTGGCCCCCGGCACCCACACCTTCGATGTCGACGGGGTCGTGCAGCGCTACCACGTCCATGGCACAGGACCGGTGTGCGTGGCGCATTCCGGCGGTCCCGGCATCCACTGGGAGTACCTGCGCATGCCCGCGGTGGAGCAGCATCTCACCGTGGTCTACCCGGAGCCGGTCGGCACCGGGGGTTCCGGCCGCCTGCCCTCCCACCCCCACGGCTACACCCGCGGCCGCTACAGCCGCTTCCTCGGCGCCCTGGTCGCTCACCTGGGCGTCCCGGAGGTGCATCTGCTCGGTCATTCGCACGGCGGCTTCGTCGTGCAGTACCACGCCCTGCACCACCCCGAAGGGATCGCCGGAGTGATCCTCTACGACAGCGCACCGCTCACCGGTCCCGAGCACGGCGCCGAGGCCATGCGCCTGGTCCAGGAGTTCGCCGTGCGTCATGCCGGCCGCCCCGAGCTCCCCGAGGTCCTGGAGGCTTTCCAAGCGATTCCCACCATCTCCGACGACGCACGGATGACATCCGTCGCCAAGGGCCTGCTGCCGTCGTACTTCGCCGACTACTGGGGACGGGAGGAGGAGTTCGCTCCCTTGCGCGCCTCACTGAACGCCACCTACGTCTCGGGGCTGGACGAGGACCTCGTCCCGGACATCATCGACGACCGTGAGGCTCTCGGCGCGCTCTCGGTGCCCGCCCTGGTGGTCGTAGGCCGCCATGACGTCATCTGCGGGGTGCGCTGGGCGGAGGAACTGCACAAGCTGATCGCCCGTTCGGAACTGCTGATCCTCGAGAACAGCGGGCACTTCGGCCATATCGAGGAACCCGCGGACTTCGCGCGGGCGGTGGCGGGCTTCGTGACCAACACGACGCACAGCACATCGTGACGTTCCGGTAGCGCAGGGATGTTCTTCTGACTGCTCGCGTCCGGGAGACCGGTGTTCCGCCTCCCGGACGCGAGGAGCACCCCCCTCACCGCGTCGAAGTCCTCGCCGGCCCCACGCCCCCGCCGAGGGCCTGCCACAGGCCCGTGGCGATAATGGGGCGCCGCCCACTGCGGTCCGGGGCGCCGACGGCGAGTGCGGTCCGGGCGAGTGGTTGCGGCCGGCCGGACCCCGCGTCCCGAAACCGCCCGGGTCCGCGCCGGTGGTCCACGACGGACGGCACCGGACCGCCCGCGGCGCAGGACTGGATGGCCAATGAGGAGCGGACACGTGAGCCAGGCACCCATACGGTTCGGCATGGTCGGCAGTGGCTGGCGGTCCGAGTTCTTCGCCCGGCTGGCCAGAGCGCTGCCCGGGCGGCTGGAGGTGTCCGGCGTGGTGACCCGCTCGGCCGCGCGGGCAGCGCAGGTGGAGGCGGAGTGGGGGGTGCCCGCCTTCCGGAGCATCGGCGAACTGCGCGGCACCCGGCCGGAGTTCGTCATCGCGTCGGTGCCGTGGCAGATCACGCCCGAGGTCGTCCGGGACCTGGTCGAGCAACGCGTGCCCGTTCTCGCGGAGACTCCCCCCGCACCCGACGCGGAGGGACTGCGTGCCTTGTGGGCCGCCGTGGGCGGCGTGACACGGCCGGGCGGCGGAGGGCTCGTCCAGGTCGCGGAGCAGTACACCCTGATGCCCGGTCACGCGGCCCGCATCGCGCTCGTGCGAGAGGGGGTCATCGGCAGGCCCACCTCGGTCCAGGTGTCGTCGACGCACATGTACCACGCCATGTCACTGATCCGGCACACCCTGGGTGTCGGATTCGAGCCCACGACCGTGACGGCACAGGCCTTCATCGCCCCGCTCGCCGACCCACTCTCCCCACGCGGCTGGTCGGACGACCTCACCCCCAGGGACGCCACCACCACGCTCGCGTTCCTGGACTTCGGCGAAGCCCGCACGGGCCTGTATGACTTCACCGACAACCAGTGGTGGAACCCTCTGCGCGCCCGCCGAATCGTGGTGCGCGGCTCGCTCGGTGAGATCGTCGACGACACGGTCGTGCGGATGGCCGACCCGCGCACGCCCGTCGAGTCCCCGCTGGTGCGCCGTCGCACCGGCACCGACCTCAACCTCGAGGGATCGGAGGTGCACCACATCTCCTTCGACGGACAGGTGGTGTGGCGCAACGACCATCTCGGGGCCAGTCTCTCCGAGGACGACCTGGCGGTGGTGGACCTGCTGTGCCGTACCGGGGCATGGGTACGGGACTCCGGACCGGAACCGTATCCCCTTGCCGACGGCTGCCAGGACCACCTCCTCGCCCTCGCCGTCGAGGAGTCGGCGCGTACGCATGCACCGGTGACGACCGCCCTCGAGGCGTGGGCGACCCGCTGACCCCCACCCCCTCGGGCACGTTCCACGGTTGGCCGCCGACCGGGTCCTGGTGCCCGTCGCCCGTCGAACCCCCGGCCCGCCGGGGACACGGCCCCTGGCCGCCTCACTGGTCCAGTACGTCCCGCCATGAGTACCGCGGCTCGTACCCCAGCACCTCACGGGCCCGCCGCACGCTGAGCAGCGTCTCGTGGGTGCCGATCTCCCGCGTCAACCTCACCTCGGGAAAGACCTCGGCGAGGAGTTCCGCGGAGGGGCGGTCCATGATCGTGTCGGCCGCGGCGATGACGTAGCTGGAGGCGCCCGTGACGGCGGCGGTCAGCGCGAGCCGGCACGCCTGCGCCACGTCCCGCGCATCCACGTATCCCCACAGGTTCCACTTGCGGGCGTGCGGGTCGGACCAGTAGCCGGGCACACGCGCATAGTCCTCCACCAGGTGGACGTTGGACAGACGCAGGGCCACGAAGGGAATGCCCGACCAGCCGGAGATGTGCTCGGCCGCGGTCTCGCCCAGGACCTTGGACAGGGCATAGGTGGAGGTGGGGTGGGGATAGTGGTCCTCGTCCACCGGGGCGTAGCGGGGCGGGACGTCGAAGGGCAGGCCGAGGGTGGTCTCGCTGGAGGCCCACACCACGCGGTCCAGCTTGTTGTGCGCGGCGGCCAGGAAGACGTTGTCGTTCATCGCCGTGTTGGTGGTGAGGGTGAGGGCGGCGGGCCGGAGGCCGGGGGCCGGGATGTTGGCCAGGTGGACAACGCTTCCCGCGCCGCTCAGGGCATCCACCGCCTGACCGTAGTCGGTGAGGTCCGCGCGCAGCAGTTGCAGGCCGAGGCCGTCCGCCCACGCACGCTCGACCGGGCCCACGGACACGTCCACGGCCAGTACGTCGTACCCCTGCTCCAGCAGATCCGCGACCACGACCCGACCGGTCTTCCCGGTGGCACCCGTGACGGCAACTGTGCTCATGTGTGCTGATCTCCCCACTCGAACCCCCGGCCCGGCTTGTGCCGCCATCCTCGCGCCCCCACCCGGGCCGTGTCAGCACCGTCCGGCGATCGGCCACCGACAGGTGGCGCCCACCGTCCCGATCATTACTAACCCTTGATTGAACAGTCCAGACTGATAAACCTACTATTAATACCTGTGGACATCGATGCACAGACAGGACACGAGCATCCACGCGGCTCGAGTGACACCGCGGGGCTCGCGTACCGCCTCCGGCTGGCCGTGGGCCGCATGACCCGGCGACTGCGCCAGGCGCATGCCGTGGGAGACGTGTCGCTCTCCGGCGTCTCGGTGCTCGCGCGACTGGCCGCCGACGGCCCCGACTCCCCCGGATCCCTGGCCGAACTGGAACGCGTACGGCCGCAGGCCATGGCGAGCACGCTCGCCGTGCTCGAACAGCGCGGGCTCGTCGGCCGCACCCCCGACGCGACGGACGGACGTCGCGCCATCGTCGCGATCACCGAGGAGGGACGGGCCATGCTCGCGGAGCGGCGCTCGGAATCCGTCCACCGGCTCTCCACCGCCCTTGACGAGTTCACGGCGCAGGAACGCCAGACCCTCGCCGCAGCCCTGCCCCTCCTCGACCGACTGGCGGAGCGGCTGTGACGGCGCACGGCCCCGGTTCCGGCGACCGGCACACCGACCGCCCGCGCGGCAGGACCGCCTCCGCGCTGCGGACCCTGCAGTCGGCTCGCAGTAACGACACACCCGCGGGCCCGGGCTACAAATGGGTCGCCCTGTCCAACACCACGCTGGGCGTGCTGATCGCGACGATGGACGCCTCCATCGTGATCATCTCCCTGCCCGCGATCTTCCGGGGCATCGGGCTCGACCCCCTGGCGCCCGGCAACATCGGCTATCTGCTCTGGATGATCCTGGGGTATCTGCTGGTGTCGGCCGTGCTCGTGGTCGTCCTCGGCCGGCTCGGCGACATGTACGGCCGGGTCAAGATCTACAACCTCGGCTTCCTCATCTTCGCCTGCGCGTCCGTCGCACTCTCCCTCGACCCGTTCCGGGCCGGCGCAGGAGCCCTGTGGCTGATCCTGTGGCGCATCGTGCAGGCGTTCGGCGGCTCCATGCTCACGGCCAACTCGGCCGCCATCCTGACCGACGCCTTCCCGGCGCGGCAGCGCGGCATGGCCCTCGGCATCAACCAGATCACCGCGCTCGCGGGACAGTTCCTCGGCCTTCTCGCCGGCGGACTGCTGGCCGCCGTCGACTGGCGTGCCGTGTTCTGGGTGAGTGTGCCGGTCAGCATCACCGGCACGATCTGGTCGTATCTGAGCCTGCGCGAGACGTCGGCGGGCCGCCGCGGCCGCATCGACTGGGTGGGCAACACCACGTTCGCGGCGGGCGCCGGAATCCTGCTGGCCGGTATCACCTACGGAATCCAGCCCTACGGATCCCACCCCACCGGCTGGACGAACCCGTGGGTGCTCGCGGGCCTGATCGGCGGCGTCGCGCTGCTGCTCGTCTTCTGCGTCGTCGAAACGCGCATCGCGGAGCCCATGTTCAATCTGGCGCTGTTCAAGATCAGGGCGTTCGCCGCGGGGAATCTCGCCGCGCTGCTGACCGCGATCGCGCGCGGCGGACTGCAGTTCATGCTGATCATCTGGCTGCAGGGCATCTGGCTGCCCCTGCACGGCTACGCCTTCGAGGACACCCCGCTGTGGGCCGGCATCTTCATGCTGCCGCTGACGGTGGGCTTCCTGATCGCCGGCCCCGTCTCCGGCTATCTGTCGGACAGGTTCGGCGCCCGCGTGTTCTCCACGGCCGGTCTGGTCGTCGTCGCGGCGTCCTTCTTCGGGCTGCTGGCGCTCCCCGTCGACTTCGACTACGGGGTCTTCGCCGCGTTGCTGCTGCTCAACGGGCTGGGACAGGGGATGTTCTCCTCGCCGAACACCTCCTCGATCATGGGTAGCGTGCCGGCCGAGTACCGAGGAGTCGCCTCGGGCATGCGCTCGACGTTCCAGAACTCCGGCACGGCACTGTCCATCGGCGTCTTCTTCTCGCTGATGGTCTCCGGCCTCGCCTCGTCGCTGCCCGACACGCTCCGCGGTGGCCTGGAGGCGCACGGGGTCCCGTCTGGCGCCGCCGAGCATGCGGCATCGCTGCCACCCGTGAGCACTCTGTTCGCCACGTTCCTCGGGAACAACCCGATCGAGCACCTGCTCTCGTCGGAAGGGACGCTCGACCATCTCTCACCCTCCCAGCACGCCGCCCTGACCGGTCACAGCTTCTTCCCGCAACTGGTCTCGGGACCGTTCCACCACGGTTTGGCGATCGTCTTCAGCGTCGCCGCCGGCATGGCTCTGGTCTCCGCCGTCGCCTCGGCCCTGCGGGGTGGCCATCGCCCTGCCGGGGACGCACCGCAGAGCGGCCGGCCGATCACCGCGGCCGAACCGCGCCCGGCGGCGGAGCGGCGGCACAACGCGCCTTCCTGACCACCGGGCGGTTTCGTACGCGCCCGGCCACCCGCGAGACGGGGGCCGGGCGTGTCCGTGTTCCCGGCTCACTTCCCGAGGGACTGGGTGAAGCGCAGCAGATTGCCCGCGGGGTCGCGGAACGCGCAGTCGCGGACGCCGTAGGGCTGGTCCATGGGCTCCTGCAGCACCTCACCGCCCGCGCCGCTGATGCGCTCGAAGGTGGCGTCGCAGTCGTCCGTCGCGAAGATGACGCCGTGCAGCAGGCCCTTGGCCATCAGCTCCGCCATGGCCCGCCTGTCGTCCGCCGACGCGTTCGGATGGGCGATGGGCGGTTCGAGGACGATGTTCACGTCCGGTTGCGAGGGTGCCCCGACGGTCACCCAGCGCATCCCCTCGAATCCGACGTCGTTGCGTACCTCGAGGCCGAGTACGTCGCGGTAGAAGGCGATCGCCTTGTCGTGGTCGTCGACGGCGATGAAGCACTGGGAAAGCGTGATGTCCATGCCGCTCACGCTACGGCCGAGTCGCGGGACCCGCTTCTCCGTTCCTGACCGGTGTTCCTCACGGGCCGCGTATGGATCTTGACCATGCATGCCGGGATGGCGGCGCCATGATCGTGGCTCCTGGCCCGGTAGGTACTCGGACTCTCCCCGACCAACTGCGTGAACCGCGCGCTGAACGACCCCAGCGAGGTGCAGCCGACCGCGAAGCAGACCTCGGTCACCGTGAGGTCGCCGCGGCGCAGCAGCGACTTGGCCCGCTCGATACGGCGGGTCATCAGATAGCTGTAGGGCGTCTCGCCGAAAGCGGCGCGGAAACTGCGGGAGAAGTGGCCCGGCGACATCAGGGCGTCGCGCGCCAGGGCTGGGACGTCGAGCGGCTCGGCATAGTCGCGGTCCATCCGGTCGCGGGCCCGCCGCAGCCGGACGAGGTCGTCGAGGTCCTGCCTTCTCACCTGCTCAGTTTCCCACAGCAAACAAGTGCCGAGGCCGAGGGGGCGAGGGGACGCGGCGGCAGGGGGCCCGGATCCTGCACCGGCCCGCCGGCGAACGCCAAGGACGCCGTGACGAGGCTAGCGCCCTTGGCCGGCCGGCTCCATCACGCGTGGCGACGCTCCTGAGCGGACCGGTCAGGAATGGAGAAGCGCGGGTCGCGGACCGGTGGCTAGCGTGACGGCCATGGACATCGGCATCCACGCGAGCTTCCTCCCGCACGACGACCCGGAAGCCTCCCTCGCGTTCTACCGTGACACCCTCGGCTTCGAGGTCCGCAACGACGTCGGATACGGCGGAATGCGGTGGATCACTGTCGGCCCCGCCGATCAGCCCGGCACATCCGTCGTCCTCGAGCCGCCCGCCGCGGATCCCGGAGTCACCGAGGACGAGCGCCGCACCATCGTCGAGATGATGGCCAAGGGCAGCTACGCCCGCGTCCTGCGGGCCACCCCCGACCTCGACGGCGCCTTCGCGCGACTTCGGACCGCCGGCGTCGAGGTCGTCCAGGAGCCCACCGAGCACCCGTACGGAGTGCGCGACTTCGCCGTCCGGGATCCCGCGGGCAATCTGATCCGCATCAACGAGCGGCGTTGAGCCCTCCGGCGATCGTGGCCATGAGCCCCTCCGGCCCGGGCCGGTGACCGGGAGGTCACCCCCGACCTCAAACGCGGGCCCCGCGCCCGGACGAAGCACGTACCCTCGAAGCTCGTCAGATCGAGCCAGGCGACGCCGACGGGAAGACCGCGAAGGCCGACCCGCCTCACACATGGAGACCCGATGAGCAAGGTCACGAAGGTGGATGCGCAATCGCCTGCGCTGCATGCCGCCGACAGCCACGATCTGATCCGCGTGCACGGCGCGCGAGTGAACAACCTCAAGGACGTCAGCGTCGAGATCCCCAAGCGCCGCCTGACGGTGTTCACCGGAGTCTCCGGCTCGGGCAAGAGCTCCTTGGTGTTCGGCACCGTCGCGGCCGAGTCGCAGCGGCTGATCAACGAGACCTACAGCGCCTTCGTACAGGGCTTCATGCCCACGCTGACGCGTCCCGAGGTCGATGTGCTCGACGGGCTGACGACCGCGATCATCGTCGACCAGCAGCGCATGGGCGCGGACCCCCGCTCCACGGTCGGCACCGCCACCGATGCCAACGCCATGCTGCGCATCCTCTTCAGCCGGCTCGGCACGCCGCACATCGGCCCGCCCAGCGCGTACGCCTTCAACGTGCCCTCGGTCAGGGCGAGCGGCGCGATCACCGTCGAGCGCGGTGCCCGCAAGACCGAGAAGGCGACGTTCACGCGCACCGGCGGCATGTGCCCGCGCTGCGAGGGCCGCGGCGCCGTCTCCGACATCGACCTCGGCCAGCTCTTCGACGATTCCTTGTCGCTGAACGAGGGTGCGATCACCGTCCCCGGCTACAAGGGGGGCGGCTGGAACTCGCGTCTCTACATCGAGTCGGGCTTCTTCGACCCGGACAAGCCGATCAGCAAGTTCACCAAGAAGGAACTGCACGACTTCCTCCACCGCGAGCCGACCCGGATGAAGATCGCGGGCATCAACATGACCTACGAAGGGCTGATCCCGCGGGTCCAGAAGTCGATGCTCTCCAAGGACACCGAGGCGCTGCAGCCGCACATCCGGGAGTTCGTGGAGCGGGCGGTCACCTTCACCACCTGCCCCGAGTGTGACGGCACGCGGCTCAGCGAAGGGGCCCGGTCCTCGAAGATCGAGGGCATCAGCATCGCCGATGCCTGCGCGATGCAGATCAGCGACCTGGCGCAATGGGTCCGCGACCTCGACGAGCCGTCCGTGGCGCCGCTGCTCACCAAGCTCCGGCACACTCTGGACTCGTTCGGCGAGATCGGACTCGGCTACCTCGCGCTCGACCGGCCGGCCGGCACCCTGTCGGGCGGCGAGGCGCAACGCGTCAAGATGATCCGCCACCTCGGCTCCTCGCTCACCGACGTCACCTATGTCTTCGACGAGCCGACCGTCGGTCTGCACCCGCATGACATCCAGCGGATGAACGACCTGCTGCTGCGGCTGCGGGACAAGGGCAACACGGTGCTCGTCGTGGAGCACAAGCCGGAGGTCATCGCGATCGCCGACCACATCGTCGACCTCGGGCCCGGCGCCGGTACGGAAGGCGGCACGGTCTGCTTCGAGGGGACCGTCGAGGGGCTGCGCGCCGGGGGCACCATCACCGGCCGCCATTTCGACGACCGGGCCGCCCTCAAGCAAACGGTGCGCAAGCCCGACGGCGCGCTGGAGATCCGTGGTGCGTCGGCGAACAACCTGCATGACGTGGATGTCGACGTGCCGCTGGGGGTGCTGACCGTCATCACGGGCGTCGCGGGCTCCGGCAAGAGTTCACTCGTGCACGGGTCGATCCCCGCCGCCGCGGGCGTGGTGTCGGTCGACCAGAGCCCGATCCGTGGCTCGCGCCGGAGCAACCCGGCGACGTACACCGGACTGCTCGAGCCGATCCGCAAGGCGTTCGCCAAGGCCAACGGCGTGAAGCCGGCGCTGTTCAGCGCCAATTCCGAGGGTGCCTGCCCCACCTGCAACGGCGCCGGAGTGGTCTACACCGACCTCGCGATGATGGCCGGTGTCGCCTCGACCTGCGAGGAGTGCGAGGGGAAGCGGTTCGAGGCGTCGGTACTCGACTACCGCTTCGGCGGCCGCGACATCAGCGAGGTCCTCGCCCTGTCGGTGACAGAGGCCGAGGAGTTCTTCGGCGCCGGTGAGGCGCACACACCGGCCGCGCACCGCATCCTCGAGCGCCTCGCCGACGTCGGGCTCGGCTACCTCACCATCGGCCAGCCGCTGACCACCCTGTCCGGCGGTGAGCGGCAACGCCTCAAGCTGGCGACCCACATGGCGGACAAGGGCGGCGTCTACGTACTCGACGAGCCGACCACGGGCCTCCATCTCGCCGACGTCGAGCAGTTGCTCGGTCTGCTGGACCGGCTGGTCGACTCCGGCAAGTCGGTCATCGTCATCGAGCACCACCAGGCCGTCATGGCCCACGCCGACTGGATCATCGATCTCGGCCCCGGCGCCGGCCACGACGGCGGCCGGATCGTCTTCGAGGGCACACCCGCCGACCTGGTCGCCGCTCGCTCCACGCTCACCGCGGCGCACCTCGCGGCGTACGTCGGCAGCTGACCGCCCTTCGGGCCGTCATCACCTCCGCGGGGCCCGACGGCCCCGCGGAGCCGCACAACGGTCCCGACGCCGAGCCGCCTGCACCGTCGGCAACGACGCCCGGCGGCGGGAGCGTTGCCCGACGCGGATGCCCGGCGCAGCGGCGCGGGCGGGCGACCACCGGGCGATGCGCGGCGGCGGGCGGGACACCACCGGTGGCTAGCCGGGCGCGCCGCACGACGACAGTGGGGCCGAGGCGCCGGATCGCCGACATGAGCACGTCCTCGCTGAGAGGCCATGCCGCGCACCCTGCGCGATCGTGCCGCCGCGCTCTCCCCGAACCGGACCCTTCGACGGCCGTGGTGCCCGTCGGCTGATACGCCCTGTGATTGCGGCAGTTGCGGCGACCGAGGCTCCTTCGATCGCTCTCCGGCACGACCAGGGACGGCGCGCCGGGCCGGCCCCGTCGACCTCGGCCATCCGCGCACCGGCGCTCAAGGGCGGAGGCCGATCCGCACCGACGGAAATTCTGTGGACGGACCGCGAACTTTTTTCGATCCTCCCGCAACTCACCTGTCCAAGGGCGGCGTTCGCCGCCGGAGACGGTAAGTCCGCAGGAGTGATGATTTGTCCATATCGCATAGACCCGTGCCCCACCGGCGGAGACTCAGATCCCTCGGTGCAGGCCTGCTGAGCGCCGCCCTCCTGGCGACACTCGGCGCCCAGAGCCCCGCCCTGGCCTCCGGCCGTCAGGAGACCAAGGCCGCCTCGCCGTCCACGCCCCCGCAGCCGGGGCACGTGGAGCCGCTCTGCGGGCCGCCCGAGCCGCACGAGTTCACCTGCTTCGGCCTGCGCCGCACCGACGTCACGGCGCGCAAGGGGCTGAGGGCCGCACAGGACGCCCCACAGGGATTCGGCCCGGCCGACCTGCGCAGCGCCTACGGGATTCCCGAGGACGGCGGTGCGGGCAGGACCATCGCCGTCGTCGACGCCTTCGACAACCCCGACGCCGAGGCCGACCTCGCGGTCTACCGCGAGCAGTACTCACTGCCCCCCTGCACCGGCGCCGACGGCTGCTTCACCAAGGTCGACCAGCGCGGTGGAACCCACTACCCGGAGCCCGACGCCGGTTGGGCCGGTGAGATCTCCCTCGACCTGGACATGGTCTCGGCCATCGCCCCGAACGCCCGCATCGTGCTGGTCGAGGCCGACAGCGCCACCATCGAGAATCTGGGTGCCGCCGTCGACCAGGCCGTGTCGCTCGGGGCGGGGTACGTCTCCAACTCCTACGGCTCCAACTACGCGTTCTTCCCGGAGGACTCCGGCGAGTCGGCGGCCGACGTCCACTACGACCACCCGGGTGTCGCCATCGTCGCCTCCTCCGGCGACTCCCGCTACGGCGTGGCCTACCCGGCCGCATCCCCGCATGTCACGGCGGTCGGCGGTACGACACTCACCCGGGACTCCAGCGCCACTCGCGGCTGGACCGAGTCGGTGTGGAGCCACGACGGCGCCGGAACCGGCTCCGGCTGCTCCCTGTACGAGCCCAAGCCCGCCTTCCAGCAGGACGGCGGCTGTGCCGGGCGGACCGTCGCCGATGTCTCCGCGGTGGCGGACCCGGCCACGGGTGTGGCCGTGTACGACAGCGCCTCCGGCGGCTGGGGCGTGATCGGCGGCACCAGCGCCTCGGCGCCCATCATCACGGGTGTCTACGCGGACGCGGGCACCCCGGTCGCCGGGACCGAACCCAACGTGTACCCGTACGCCTCCGGCGGCTCCGGGCTTCATGACGTGACGACCGGCACGAACGGAAGCTGCTCACCCGCGTATCTGTGCACCGCCGGCCAGGGCTACGACGGACCCACCGGCCTCGGCACCCCCGACGGCCTGTCGGCCTTCCGTATGGGACCGCACGGCACCGTCACGGGAACCGTCACCGACGGGGCCACCGGCGCTCCCGTGGCCGCGGCCCGGGTCACGGCGGGCAAGTTCGGCACTACCACCGACGCGGGCGGCCACTACACCCTGCCACTGCCCGTCGGCAGCCACGACGTCCACGTCGCGGTGTACGGCTACGAGCCCGCCGAGGCATCGGCCGTCCCTGTCGCCGACGCCGCGGCAGTCACCCGGGACTTCGCCCTGCGGAAACAGGCGGTGCACCGGGTGTCGGGAACGGTCGGCGACGGATCCGGACACGGCTGGCCGCTGCACGCGAGAATCACCGTGGACGGGGTTCCCGGAGCTCCGGTGTGGTCGGACGCCTACACCGGCGCGTACCGCCTCGACCTGCCCGAGAAACACACCTACACCCTGCGGGTCACGAGCGACGATCCGCACTACCGGTCCCTTGTACGGCAGGTGGCGTTGCGGAGCACCGACCGGACCGTGGACCTGGCGCTTCCCGCGGACACCTGGGCGATCGACGATCCCGCCTACTCCTTGAAGGTCGACACGCTGGACACCCAGTCCTTCGACGTCCCGACGCGGGCACCGCAGGGCTGGAGCGTGGTCAACGCCCCCGGAACGACGCAGGGCTGGGCGTTCGACGATCCGGGCGGCCGGGGCAACGGCACCGGCGGTTCCGGCGGTTTCGCCGTCGCCGACAACGACCATGTCGGCTGGGACACCGCGCTCGACACCCAATTGGTCAGCCCCGTGTACGACTTCGGAGGCAAGGGCGACCCAGAGCTGGTGTTCGGCACGGACTACGAGGGCTCCGCGGAACAGCGGGGCGATGTGGACGTCACCGACGACGGCGGCAGGACCTGGACCACCGTCTGGCACCAGGACCAGCTGTGGGACATCGGCCGCGTCGAGATCCCCCTGACCGCCTACGCTGGCAAGCACGCGGTGCAGGTGCGCTTCCACTTCACCGGACCCGGCCTGTTCTGGGCCGTCGACGACGTGACGATCGCGCAGCGGGTCCTCTCCCCCGTCCGCGGCGGAGTGCTCACGGGCACGGTCACCGACGCGAACACCGGGCAAGGCCTGGTCGGCGCCACCGTGCGTTCGGGCCCCACGAACGGCCCCTCGGCCCCGACGGTGCCCACCACGGGGGACCCGCGTGTCGGTGACGGCCTGTACCGGCTGTTCGTCCCCGGCGTTGGCAGCCGCACCGCCACGGCCGCCAAACCCGCGTACCGCACGAACTCCCGCACCGTGACGGTCTCCGCCGACCGGGTGACCAGGGCCTCCTTCGTCCTGGCAGCGGGCCGGTTGAGGCTCGACACCACACGGATCGACGCCACCACCGCCCCCGGGGGCAAGGTGGTCCGCAAGGTGACCGTGCGCAACACAGGCACCGCCCCCGCGACGCTCCGGCTCGGTGAACGCACCGGCACCGGGCCCGGCTCCGGGGCACCGGCCACGGACTGGCGCCAGGTGCCGGACCTTCCCGAACCGGTGATGGACAACGCTGTGGAGACTTACGGCGGCAAGCTCTACTCGGCGCTCGGGTGGGACGGTTCCGGCCCCACCGCCGAGCTCAATGTGTACGACCCGTCGGCGGGCACCTGGACGCGCGGTGCCGACGCGCCCGCGCCCCGGCAGGCCACGGCGCACGGTGTCATCGGCGGCCGGCTCTACACGGTGGGTGGCTGGGGCCCCGAGGAAACGGTAAGCAGCACCATGCAGGTCTACGACATGGCGAGCGGCACCTGGTCGAAGGGGGCGAGCATGCCCCAGCCACGCTTCGGCACCGCGAGCGCCGTCCTCGACGGGGACCTGTACGTCGTCGGCGGCTGCACCAACACCGAGTGCGCAAGCACCCTGTACGTCTTCGACCCGGGCTCGGGCAGATGGACGCAGGCCCCGGACTACCCCCAGTCGATCAGCTGGACCTCGTGCGGCGCCGTCAACGGCAAGCTGTACTGCGCCGGCGGCATCCACGAGGGCGTCGAAACGGACGCAGCCTACTTCTACGACCCGGCCTCCCGCAGCTGGCAGAGCATCGCGCCCATGCCCGTCGGTCTCGCCACCGCGGCCTACACCGCCGCCAACGGGCAGCTTCTGGTCTCCGGCGGCTTCAAGCGGGTCGGGGTGAACAGGGTCCTCACGGCGGAGGGTTACGCCTACGACCCGGGCCAGGACGCCTGGACCGCTCTGCCCGCCGCCCCGACGGCGGTCTACCGTGGCGGCGCCACCCCAGGCCTGTATCGCGTGGGCGGCAGCGACCAGAGCCGCTTCCCCGTACCGGTGGCCACCGTGGAGCAACTGCCGGGATACGACCGGATCGAGGCGAACGTGGACTGGCTGTCGGAGAATCCCGGTCGGCTGACCCTGCAGCCCGGCGGGAAGGCGTCGTTCACGGTCACGCTGAACGCGCACGACATCACATCAGCCGGTGACCGCACGGCGTCCTTGATCCTGCGCAGCGACAGTCCGTACTGGCTGCCGGCGATCCCGGTCTCGCTGTACGTCGTCAAGCCCCACGGTTCCTAGCACCGTCTGCCCGACTACCGCGCCCCCGAGCGAATCGTGCGCTGCTCGGGGGCGCACTCGTCGCTCCGCGCCGGAAGCGGTCCTGCGGGGCGCGCCGACCGCCCCGGCGTGCACGGCGCGACGAGCGCCAGAACAGGCACCGCCCGTCCACCGAGGAGACCCCCGGCGGAGCGATGAGTTTTCGCGTACCCGGGCGTCTACAGATGCGACAGGCCCGACGACGAGGAGACGAGACATGAGCACCGAGCAGACCACCACTGCGGACGGCCACTCCTACACGCTCACCCGAACGCTGGACGCCCCGGCCGCGAAGGTCTGGCAGGCGTGGACCACCCCCGACCAGTACGCCCAGTGGGCCTATGCCGCTCCCGGCTCCGTCGAGATGGACGTACGGCCGGGCGGGACCTGGAAGGCCACCGTGGTCACACCCGACGGCGGAGAATACCCGCTGACCGGCTCGTATCTCGAGGTCGCCGAGAACCGCCTGCTGGTGATCGGCATGGACGCACCCGGCAAGCCCGCACCCCAGACCATGACCGTGGAACTGGACCAGCAGGACGACCGGCACACACAGATCGTGCTCCGCCAGACCTGCGACACCGCCGAGGAACGCGACATGGCCGAGCAGGGCAGCACCATGCTCCTCGACGGCCTGAGCGGCTTCCTGACGGGAGCGGCCGGGGCCTGAACCGCCTCGAACCGATGTGTGGGACACCCGCCGGGCGGGGGCACGTATGCTCCCGTCCGACCTCCTCCGCACCCGGATCCCGGCCGCTCACCGATGGTGCGTCGACTTGGTGTACGGGTCACGAACACGGCCCGACCCGCGTGGAGTTCGTGTTCCGGGCGCGCCTCGCACCGCGTGGTCAGGAACGGCAGGTGACATGCAGCCGGGCGGCGGCGTTGTTGGCGTAGCCTCGTGGATTCCACACGCTCGCCGGGGATTCGGGCTGCACGGCCGCGGTGGAGTCCCAGGCACGGGCGATGAGCTCGGTATCGCCCGACGGCAGATCGAGTGTCGTGTGCCAGTGCTGCCACGTCCAGGGGCTCTCGGGGAGGTCCACCTTCGCGTGGGTCCAGGTGTCGCCGTCGTCGGCGGAGACGTCCACACGTTCCACGGTCCGGTCGTCCCCGGCGTAGGCGAAGCCGGCGACCTCGGTCGGTCCGGCGGGCAGCCGGGCATCCCTGCCGGGTCGCAGGATGGCGCAGTGAATGGCCACCGGCCCCAGCGTGATGCCCTCGCCGCGTTCGGCCGTGTGCGGGTCGGCCTCGGGCGGCAGGATGCTGTACTCGGTCTGGAAGTAGTTGTCGGACGGTCCGGCCTGTACGCCGATCCGCAACAGCCACTTGACGCTGCGGGCGCCGATCCAGCCCGGGACGACGACCCGCAGCGGCGCGCCGTGCACGGCCGGGAGCGATTGCCCGTTCATGGACCAGGCCAGCAGTACCTCGTGCGAGGTCGCCTTCGCCATCGGTATCGAACCGCCGAAGTGCTGCGGCGGATAGGCCTGGTCCGACACATCGGCGCCGGTGAAGGAGACGTGGGCGGCATCCGGCCGCACTCCCGCCTCGGCCAGCACGTCGGCCAGGCTCACCCCGTTCCAGCGCGCGGTGGAGATCGCCCCGGGCCCCCACGGAACCTGACCGGGTATGTCGGAGACCTCCATCAGATCGGCGCGCCGGTTTCCCGCACACTGCAAGGTCGCCACCACACTCCGCTCGGGGAAACGGTCCCGCAGCTCGTCCATCGACATCTCGAGAGGACGGCCGACCAGGCCCTCGACCCGCAGCCGCCAGTTCTCGGCGTCGAGCTGCGGGATCGGTGCGTGGTTGCGGCCGTAGAACGTGTCCACGGGAGTGATACGGCCGGCCAGGGCCTGCGGAGGCGATTCGGCGTTGTACGGCTCGACCTCGTGCACCACCATGTCGTCCCGTTTGTTCCATATGCCCATCCCTCCACTGTTCACCATGTCCCGTGAAGGTGCCAGATCACCCCGGCTGCGCCGCCTCGGCCGTCCCGAGCCTCGCCAGGGCCGTCGACACCAGCGCGGCCGTCCCCGTCTCGAGAGTGAGGCGGATACTCGGCAGGAAGCGGGGTGAATGATTGGCCGGCGGCGCCGACAGGCCGTCCAGGCCGGGAAAGACGCATTCCGCCCAATGCCGTACCTGGCGAAGAGCTGACGCAGCCGCCGACGGCGCGTCAGCGGCTACGCTTCCACCGGAGCGCACCCGTGCTCCCCCGGACCACCGCACACAGGGGAGGATCCATGCCGTGGTGGGCGCTGATCCCGGTCGTCTCGATGATCACCGGGCCCGCGGCTCTGTACCTCCTGACCAGGCGCAAGCGTCAGGCGAGCGGTGACGATGCACGCTACGACCAACTCTCCCGGAAGTACACGGCGTTGCTCGAGGAGACAACGCGAAAGCATTGATCCCGCCTCCAGGACAGAATCGCTCGTGGTGATCCAGCCGAAACGGCCTAGAGGTCGAGGACGATTTCGGTCGTGGGCTCGCTGCAGCAAACGAGGACGGTGCCCGGCTCGGGCAGTTCCAGGGGCGGGGTGGTGTAGGTGACATCGCCTTCGACGAGGTGTGTGACGCAGGTGTGACAGACCCCCGTTCGGCAGGACCAGCGGGTGGGGACGTCGCAGGCCTCGGCGAGGTCGAGCAGGGACGTATGGTCCGCCGACCACGGAGTGGTGATGCCGCTGCGGGCGAAGGTGACGAGCGGGCCCGTGCCCTCGGGACCGGGTGGCTGGTGCGGCCGGACCGCGGCGGTGGGTGTGACGCCGGGGTTGATGGCGGGCAGGGCACTGAACTGCTCCACGTGGATCCGTTCGGAGCCCAGGCCGTGTTCGCGCAGGAAGCCGCCGAAGTCGTCCATGAAGGGGGCCGGTCCGCAGAGGTAGGCGTCGGCGTCCCGGGGGATGCCCATGGCCGCCGGTGATGCGGCGGTCGGCCGGCCATGGACGATGCGGGGCTCGTCGGCGTGCGGGCTTTCGCGGGTGTAGTAGATGAACTCATGGGCGCCCGGAAGCTGCGTCAGGAGCGCGTGGGCCTCGGCCGCGAAGGCGTGGTGGGCCCGGTCGTGCGCGATGTGGATCCACCACACCGGGCGGGGGTCCCTCGTGGTGGCCAGTCGGTGGAGCATGGCCAGCACAGGGGTGGCGCCGATGCCCGCGGAGACGAGCACGACCGGACGGGTGCCCGCCTCCAGTACGAAGGTCCCCCGAGGGCTGGCGATGTCGACGAGGTCACCCGGGTGGACTTTGGTGTGGAGATAACCGCTGACCAGACCGTGGGGCTCGTGCTTCACGCTGATGCGGTAGGTGCCTGCGCCGGGCGCCGACGACAGGGAGTAACTGCGCACCGCGGGCGCGGGGTCACCTACCGGCAGGCGGATGGAGAGGTATTGGCCCGGGCGCGCCTCGGGCAGTTGCATACCGTCGGTGGTGTCGAGGTAGATCGACGAGACGGCGGGAGTCTCGGGGACGATGCTGCCGACCCGCATCGGCTTGAAGCCGGGCCATGCCGGTTCGCCT
>Ga0209758_1002452_pt1 | contig 18922 bp, 15 predicted proteins | sample AraplaMF_Col_mMF_FD_184258 | JGI IMG/M metagenome (GOLD analysis project Ga0209758, IMG submission 184258) | Arabidopsis root microbial communities from the University of North Carolina, USA - plate scrape MF_Col_mMF (SPAdes) (version 2) | ecosystem: Host-associated > Plants > Roots > Endosphere...
CGGTCTTCGGCCGGGCATCGAACAAGTGGACCATCCAGCTCGCGCGCAAGCTGCTCGATCAGCATCAGGCTCCGCTGGGAGTGGTCGTCGGCTCGATCAGCGTCGACATGGTCGGAAATTTCTACGAGACCGCCAAGCTCGGCGCCGGAGGCACTCTCATTCTCCGCAACGCGAACTACGTGGTGCTTGCCGCGCGCGGCGTGGACCAGAACGGATTCGTCGGGCAAGTCGCTGCCGGGTACATTCAAAGCCGGCTTCCGAACGCCGATGGTCAGTACTGGAGCGACGGCCGCCCGGATCGTAGCAACAGATTGGTCACCGTGCGCAGATCCTCGCTCTTCCCGCTGATCTTCACTGTCGGTATCGCGGAGCACGAAATATACGCGCGCTACGAGTCCAGAAGGGACACCTATCTGGGCGGCGCGCTGGTCCTGAGCCTGGTAATCGTCGTTGCGACGGGGCTGCACTGGCGAAGGCAGCAGGCTCTCGATCGGGCCCAGTTCGAATTGCGCGATTCGCTGGGCAAGTTCGAGGATGCCTTGCGCAACCTGCCGCAGGGCTTGAGCATGTTCGACGGCAATGATCGCCTGGTCGCATTCAATCGTCAGTGGCTCGACATGTACGGCCTTCCACCCGATGACATTCGCGTCGGGATGACCTTCCACGAGGTGTTTGCCCATCAGGATGCCGTGTCGGATCTCGGTGGATATCTAAGCGATCTGAAGCGCCGGCTTGCCGCGTCGGAAAACGAGTCGAATACGCTGACATTCCCCAACGGCCGGATCGTCCACATTTCCTACGGTCGGCGCCGGGACGGCGGCTGGGTTGCGATGCATCAGGACATCACGGAGCGCAAGGCGTCCGAGGACCGGATCGAGAAACTCGCCCACTATGACAGCCTGACGGGACTGGCAAACCGCAACCTGTTCAAGGAACGAATCGACGAGGCGCTGGCCAGGCGCCGGCGGATGAAGACGCCTTTTGCCGTGCTTCTGTGCGACCTGGACAAGTTCAAGTCGGTCAACGATGCTCTTGGTCATCAGTCCGGCGACGCACTGCTCAGACAGGTGGCCGGCCGGATCAAGGCTGAAATACGCGAGGTCGATACCGCTGCGCGAATGGGAGGCGACGAATTCGCGCTGATCGTGATGCCGGGCCGGGGCTCGCTCAAGGACGGCACGTCCATCCTCGCGGACCGGCTCGTCAAGGCGCTTGCCGCCCCTTACGAGATTGACGGCCATCCGGTCGTGATCGGGTGCAGCATCGGCGTCGCTTTGGTGCCCGAGCATGGGACGCGAATCGACGAAATTCTCCGCAATGCCGATCTTGCGCTGTACAAGTCGAAGAATACGGGCCGCAATTGTTTCAACGTCTATTCGCCGGACCTGAAGATCGAAGCCGATCAGCGCAGTCTCCTCGAGATTGAATTGCGCGAGGCGATCTGGCGAGAGGAGATCGAGGTCTTCTACCAACCGGTGGTCGAGTTCGGCACGGGCCGAACGGTGTCGGTCGAAGCGCTCGCACGCTGGCACCACGCGACCCGGGGCTTCGTCCCGCCGGCGGAATTCATTCCAATCGCCGAGGAGACCGGGTTGATCGTCGAGCTCGGAAATCTGGTGCTGGCGAAGGCGTGCCGCGACGCCATGAAAATGCCTGACGACGTCAAGGTCGCCGTCAATCTGTCGGCCGTCCAGTTCACCAAGAGCAACCTCGTCGACGTCGTGAAATTCGCGCTCGCCGAGAGCGGGCTTCCCGAACGGCGGCTGGAGCTTGAAATCACCGAGAGCGTGTTCCTGGCCGACAGCGCCGAGAATCTGAAGACGCTCCGGAGCCTGAAGGCCCTCGGCGTGTCGATAGCACTCGACGATTTCGGCGTCGGCTATTCGTCGCTGTCGTACCTGACCGATTTTCCGTTCGACAAGGTCAAGATCGACAAGGCATTCATGGATCGGATCGATCGACCGGAGACGCATGCTGTGCTGGGATCGATCGTTCAGCTCGTGCGGACGCTCAATCTCGCGATCGTCGCAGAAGGAGTCGAGACCCAGCAGCAGGTCGATGAAATAGCCGCGCTCGGCATTCCTCTCGGCCAGGGCTATTTCTTTCGCAAGCCTGTGCCCCTCGCCGATATCGTCTCGCCACCGTCCGCCGCATCCAAGTGGCAGGCAGTCGCCTAGCGAGCCTGCGTGTCGCTCGATCACGGCCTGGCGTTTTGCTCAGGATCAATCTTGCCGGGGAGCGGTCGGCATAGTTTGCGATCCGGTGGATTCTGCGGGAGTCCGGCATATCCTGAGTCAACGTCATTTCGATGCCTCAACTCGATGTGATGCTCGGCATCACTCTGCTTGATCCAACGCAACTTCGCCCCATGCGCGCAGATGCAATGTCGTGCCGAATACTGGACTGCAATCGAGGCGAGTTATGAAGGCATATTTCATTGGTGGCGGCATCGGATCGCTCGCTGGCGCGGCGTTCCTCGTTCGTGATGCGGGGCTTTCGGGGCGCGACATCATCATTTACGAGGCGCAGCCGCTGGTCGGCGGCAGCCTCGACGGCGCGCAGCTTGCGAACGGCGCCTATTCGCTGCGCGGTGGACGCATGCTCACCACCGACCACTACGAATGCACCTGGGATCTGTTGGCGGGCATTCCCTCGCTCGAACGACCGGGCCACAGCGTGCGCGACGAAACCGTCGCGTTCAACACGGAGAACCCTGCGCATTCGCGCGCACGCCTGGTCGATCGCAACCGCTTCAAGATCGACGTCTCGCATATGGGCTTCTCGGCGCGCGATCGGCTCGAATTGTTGCGGCTCACCGAGGCCTCCGAGGAAACGCTCGGGAATAGTCGCATCACCGACTGGCTGTCGCCAGGTTTCTTCGAATCCAACTTCTGGTACATGTGGCAGACCACCTTTGCCTTCCAGCCCTGGCACAGCGCGGTCGAGTTGAAGCGCTATCTGCACCGCTTCATGAACGAGTTTCCGCGCATCGAGACGCTCGGCGGCGTCAAGCGCACGGTCTACAATCAGTATGACGCGATCGTGCGGCCGCTCGAGGACTGGCTGAAGCGGCAGGGCGTGCAGTTCGTGCGCGGGACGCGCGTCACCGACATGGCGTTCGAGCCGCAGGGCGAGAAGCTGCGCGTGCGCCAGCTCGTGCTCGACCGCGACGGCCGCACGGTCAATGTCCGGCTCGAGGACGGCGACCTCGTGTTCTTCCAGAACGGCTCGATGACGGATGCTTCGAGCCTCGGCTCGATGACCGAGCCCGCGCCTTACTTGACCAAGGCGGACAGCCAGGGCTGGGCGCTCTGGGAGACGATCGCCAGGGGGCGTCCCGAATTCGGCAATCCATCGGTGTTCAACAGCTCGATTCCCGAATCCTACTGGCTGTCCTTCACTGTGACCTGCCGCGATCCGCGCTTCTTCGACCGGATGGAAGCGTTCTCCGGCAACAAGGCCGGGACCGGCGGGCTCGTGACATTCAAGGATTCCAACTGGCTGATGTCGGTCGTGCTGTATCACCAGCCGCATTTCACCGGTCAGCCGAGCAACGTCCAGGTGTTCTGGGGCTATGCACTGCATCCCGATCGCATCGGCAATTTCGTCGCCAAGCCGATGTCGGATTGCGGCGGCGCCGACATCCTAACGGAACTCTGCGGTCATCTGAATTTCGATCGCGCCGTGTTCGACGATGCGATCTGCATCCCCTGCCGCATGCCCTACATCACCAGCATGTTCATGCCGCGCAGCATCACGGACCGGCCGTTGCCGGTGCCGGCGAATTCGGTGAACCTCGCCTTCGTCAGTCAGTTCGTCGAGATCCCCGACGACGTCGTCTTCACCGTCGAATATTCGGTGCGCGCGGCGCAGATGGCAGTCTATCAGCTGATGAAGATCGATCGCCCGGTGCCGGCCGTGACGCGCCACGACAAGTCGCTCGCCGTGATCTTCGCGACGCTGGAGAAGGCGTTCGCGTGAGGCCTGCTACTTGAACGGATCCTGGATCGACGGCGACGACTGCCGGATGCGGCGCACGCTCACCGGCGTGCCGTCGGAGACGAACAGCAGTTCGTACGTCCGCCCCTCGTTGTCGGTCGCCGAGCAGGTGACGTCCTTCACCTTCTTGGCGGCGAAATTGCCGGTCTGGCGGCAGACGCCCGTGGAGGTCTGCTCCGCGGGCACCGGAAGGCCGTCGACCTTGGGGCGGTCCTTGGAGTTGAGCAGCATGCGGTCGATCGGCAACTCGTAAGAATTGTCATCGGCCCGCCTGCCGTTTTCGCCGGAGAACGACACCACGTGGTGCTCGTCGCTGGGGTCGTCGACAGCGACCGCGAAGTTGACGCGGCCCTTGTCGCCGTGGGCATAGGCCACGGTCTTGCATGCAAAGGTGCGCCCGGCGACCTTCAACGTCTTGCAATGGCCGGACATCAGCGCCAGCAGATCGATGAAGGAATGCTGCCGGGCCGGCGGATTATTCACCGGGATCGCGGTGGAAGACTCGGCAAAACAAGGGCTTGCGAGAGAGACGAGGATGGCAGCCAGGACCGGTCGGCGGAGGCGCATCGTCAGGCTCATGTGCCAGGGGATCGCGGACGGGCAGAAGTTCCGCTCAATAACCATCGAATCGCAAGATGGTTGCGATCCCGTTTGTCCGCCTAAACCCGCCTGGAATACCACCGCGCCACCCATCGGCGATTCGCCCCCGATTGCCTCGATCCGTCCGGGTCACTTGCCGCCAGGCCAATGTTTTTTTCGTGGCAGACGTCGTCACGCGGCCCGCTTCATCGTCCGCGCAAACGCCGGATAAGTCTCTGCGAGTTCGTCGAAAACCCGCCCCCGCAGCAGCGCCAGCGTTGCGGCATCAGGCCGTGGCGTTTCCCGTACGACGTCCGGCTCGGCATAGGCGAAGCCGGTGTTCTCCCTGATGTCGGCCGGCGTGAACGGCGGGTGCACCGAGCGCAACGCAAAGCCACCCGCGTCGCGATCGAAGTCGAACAGCGCCATGTTGGTCAGGAGCGCATAGGGGCCGCCCCGGCGCGGGACTTCCGGCGTGATCGCCCGCGCGCTGACGAAATCGACCTTCGGTACGAACACGCGCGGCGAATGCTCCTCGCGAAACAGGATGACGCGCGGCACGAGATGATAGAGGTAGGCCGAACCGAACGAGCCGGGCCAGCGCACGTCGGTTCTTGGATAGTCGCCGGTGCCGACCAGGTTGATGTTGCCCTCGCCGTCGATCTGGCCGCCGCCGAGGAAGAACGCATCGACGCGGCCCTGCGCGGCGCAGTCGAACAGCTCGATACCGCCATTGGTGAAGAAGTTGTGCGCCTGCGATCCCAGGATCGACATGCGCACCGGCGGCTTGCCGTCACGCTCGTTGCGGGCGCGCAGCAGCATGGCGCCGGCCGCGGGGATCGGCGACGAGGCGCCGACCGCGACGTGACGGATGCCGTCGAGCAGATCGGCAATGGTGGCGATCAGGATCTCGCGCCGTTCGTGATCGGACGACATCAGGCCACCTGCTTGCGATGCGTCAGGAAGGTCGAGAGATAGGCGCGAAAGCCGTCCTCGCTGCGCGCCATCGAAGCGTAACGCGCGATCTCGGCCTCGTCGGCCGGATATTCGTCCCACAGCGCCAGCGGCCAGGCGCCGCGCTCAGCGACGGCGATGGCATCGACATAGAGCGACGGCAGCACGCCGGCGGCGGACTCTTCGGTCTCCAGCAGATTGCGGTCGACGATGCGTTCGACCGTGACCAGCGTCTTCCTGGCGGCGTAGGCCATGGTGGCAAGCTCGCGGAAGCGGCCAATTCGCACGTTTCCCGCGCGATCGGCTTCCGGCGCGTGGAAGAGCGCAACATCGGGCGTGATAGCCGGCACCACGACGACCTTGCGCGCCTCGCCGACCGGACTGTCGATCACCTTCCAGTCGGGACGCACCTCGAGCAGGTCGCTGCCGATGATGCCGGCGATCGGCATGAAGGGCACGCCGTGCTGCGCCGCCAACAGCCCGGCGTGAATCGCGGGGCAGGTGGCATCGCGCAAGGTCACGGAGCCCGCCCGCACCGCAGCGCCGAACCGCGGCGCGCCGCCGGCTTCGCCGAGCGAGATGGCGCTGGTCTCCAGCGTCTTGACCGCGCCGGCGCCGATCAGGAGATCGGCCTGCAGGCCGCTGATGGGGACGCAGATCAGGTGAAGATTGTCGATGCCGGCCTCTATGATGGCGGCGGTCGCGGCCATCGCGACGCCGGAGCGATCGACCGGAACGGCCAGCGATTGGCCAGGGGCAACGCGCGCAGCCAACGCCTCCAGCGCAACGATCTCGGTCATGGCGTCCTCCGGTGTGTTTTTTTCCATCCTGCCTCAAGCCATTGCCGCCTGCCAGCGCGTATCGCGCAGGGAAGGGCGGCGGTGCAGGCGGGTGTCGAGGAGCTTGCGGGCGCGCGGCAGCTCGCCGCTGCGGATCAAGGCGAGAAGGAATGCGTCTTCGATCATCTCGCGCTGGACATGGCTGCCGCCGATGCGCACGACATCGGCGAGGACAGGATCGAGCTCGCGCACGCACGCGGCGTAGTTCTCATCCGCGAAGGCGGCCAGCGCGCGGCAGATCGCCGGCACCACGGGGCCAGCCGGCAGCTTGCCGTCAGCAAGCCGCCGCTCGATCACGGCAAGGCGCGCGGCCAGCGCTTCGCTGTTTTTCGTCGCGGCCGCGAACAGCGCCATATGGACGTCGGCGAAGGGCAGGCCCGATTTCGGGAACAGCTTTTGCGCGGCGTCGTCGGCCTCGACCCAGAGCGGCTTCGGCACGGCATGGCCATAGGCCGACAGGCGCCAGAGCAGCGAGGCACTGTCGGTGATGACGTTGAGCGGCGGGGCCTGCGTCGCAGAGGGCTGCAGCACGTCGGCATAGATTTGCAGTGCCCGTGTCCCCTCGCCGCGTTCGAGCGCGCCGAGTGCCTGGTGCCAGCGGATATGGCCATGCAGGATGCCGGCGCGGTCATAGGTGGGAATCCATTCGTCGACGAGACGGTCCGCCGCCTCGATCGAGCCGTCCTCGAACATCGCATGCAGCACGGCATGTGCGGCGTGGGCGTTGGCCCGGCGCAGATCGAACCCGCGCTCGGTAACAGTGCGGCCGTGGGCAACATCGCCGTTCTCGGTCATCGCCCAGCCGGACATCGTGAGGAACCACCAATCCTCGCCATAGTGATGCGCAACGCGCTGGCACAGCTCATGCCGCGCGCGGTCATGATCGGCCATGCCGGAGAACGCGAACAGGCCGAACGCTCCGAGTGGCAGCGACAGCACCATGGCGTCGCGCGGCCACGCATCGACATGCCCAAACATTGCCGCGATCGCGTCAGGCCCGCGGCCCTCGATCGCAAGCGCCAGCGTCTCGACATGGGAGCGCTCGCGCTCCGTGCCGCTGATGGCGACGAGTTCGCGCGCCAAGGCTGCCTTGCTCCGCGCGAGGTCGCCCTGCTGATAGAACGCATGCACGCGGGCGCGGGCGATATTGGCAAGCGCAAAATCCGGATCGGCCGCAATCGCGCGCTCCAGCGCCTCCGCCATGCCGGTCCACCCAGAAAGCATGAGGTCGACGCCTTCGCGATAGGCGGACGCCGCTTGATCGGACGTCGTGGAAAGCGGCAGCCCGTAGCGGTCTTCAAACGCCATCGTCGCCTCCTCAAGCCGTCCGCGCGCGGCGTCCCTCGATCGGATAGGCGGGGTCGTTGTAGCCGGGTGTCGACGGATGGCCCGGCACGACCAGCCGGTCGATCAGCGCTTCGTCTTCTGCGGTGAAACGGTAGTCGAGCGCGCTGACATAGCCGTCCCACTGCTCCTCGGTGCGGGGACCTGCGACGATCGAGGAGACGAAGGCGGAGTTCAGCACCCAGGCCACCGCGAACTGGCCGGCGGTGATGCCGTTCTTCTCGGCGTGAGTCTTGATCTCCTGGGCCAGCCGGAGCGATTCCGGCCGCCATTCGGTCTGCATCATGCGGGCGTCGTTACGGCCCGCGCGTGTGTCCTTGTCCGGAGCGGCATCGGGCTTGTACTTGCCGGTGAGCACGCCGCGTGCCAGCGGGCTATAGGGCACGATGCCGAGGCCATAATAGGAGCAGGCCGGAAAATGCTCGACTTCGGGCATCCGGTTCATCGCGTTATAATAGGGCTGGCTCACCACGGGGCGGTCGATGCCGAGCCGGTCGCAGATGTTGCAGATCTCGGCGACTCGCCAGGCGCGGTAGTTGGAGACGCCGAAATAACGAATCTTGCCTGATCGCACCAGGTCTCCCATCGCGCGCACCGTCTCCTCCAGCGGCGTCGCGTGGTCTTCCTTGTGCAGATAGTAGATGTCGATGTGGTCGGTGCCGAGCCGCGTCAAGCTCTCCTCGGCCGCCTGCAGCACCCAGCGCCGCGATAGCCCCACGCGATTGGGATCGTTCCCCATCGGGTTGGCGAGCTTTGTCGCAAGCACCCAGGCGTGGCGATTGCTCGCAATGGCGCGGCCGACGACCTCTTCGGAGCCGCCCTTCGAATAGGCGTCGGCAGTGTCGATGAAGTTGATGCCGGCGTCATATGCCTTCGCAATGATCCGCTTTGATGCCGCCTCATCCGTCGGTCCGCCGAACATCATGGTGCCCAGACAAATCGGCGACACTTTCAGGCCGCTGCGGCCGAGTTGGCGGTATTGCATGGGCGGTTTCCTTGCGGCTTGTTTGGACGGCAGCATAGCCACCTCATTCCGTCATGGCGAGATGCGGGAGCTACCCCGGCCCCTTCAAGATCTTGAACACGCCGTTGGCCATCACGATGCAGCGATCGTCCACGGTCACCTCGGTGCTCATGAAGATCAGGCTGCGGGTCGAGCGCACCACGCGGGGGCGGGAGATCAGGATGTCGCCGATCTGGCCGGCCTCGACGAAATGGGTGTCGAGCTGCACCGTCGCCATGTACTCCTTGCCGGAGACGTAGCGAGCGGTCATGCCGCAGGTGCGGTCCGCGAAGGTCATCATCACGCCGCCCTGGACCATGCCGCGGCGGTTGTGGTGCTTGTCTTCAGTGGCGAGAGCAAATTCGTAATGGCCATCGATCTTGCGCTCCCACAACGGGCCGACCAGGTGCATGAAGCCCGTGGTCTCCAGGATGGTCCAGCCGTCTGATTTGAGCTTCGCGGCGGCCTTGCTCGTCATCGCTTCGTCCCTGTAACGCGTGTGTCTCCTCGTTTCATCAAATGCGGTCCTGGTGTAGTCAAGCATCATGAGAGCTTTCGGCGATGCCACCAGACGGAATATCGCAGCGGCCTGCGCAGCGTTTGCGCGGCTGCCCGATGCAGCTGAGTCATCCGCGCTGAAGCGCGCCGCGGTGGTGCTGGCGTTGACTCCGTCCACCGACGGCCACGACACCGCGTTTCTGCTCACCAGGCGTGCATCGAGTTTGCGCTCCCATCGCGGGCAGTGGGCACTGCCGGGTGGGCGATGCGATGCCGGCGAGACGCCGGTCGAGGCGGCGCTGCGCGAACTCGACGAGGAGCTCGCGCTCCGGCTTCCAGCCGATTCCGTGCTCGGCCTGCTTGACGACTATCCGACGCGCTCAGGCTATCTGATCACGCCGGTCGTGGTCTGGGCAGCCGAGAGCGCCGCGATCGTGCCGAACCCGGACGAGGTCGCCTCCGTTCACCGCATCGCGCTCGACACGATCGAACGCGACGACGCCTTCGACTTTACGGATATCCCCGAGAGCACCCGCCGCGTGATCCGCTTTCATCACCAGATGAGCCTGATCCACGCCCCGACCGCGGCCCTGATCTACCAGTTCCGCGAGGTCCTGGCGGGGCGGCAGACCCGCGTGACCGACCTGGAACAGCCGGTGTTTGCCTGGAAATGAGATGGTAAACGGCGTGTTAACGTGACGGTTACCGGATGCCTGCTAAGACGGCAGCATGCATCACCCGATTCGTAAACATCTGGCGCTGGTTCCACTCGCGCTCGTCTTGCTCGTCCCCGCCGCCCATGGCGGCGAGTCCGACGCGCTGCCATCAGCCGTCAGCAATGCTCATGCCCAGCTGTTGTCGCAGTTCTTTGCGCACAGCGGGGACGCCTCGCCGGCCGTGCTCGAATATCGGCGCAAGCTGGCCGAGTATCAGACGGCGCGCGCGGCGTTCGACGAGGAGGCCGGCGCTTACTGGAGCCAGATCTCGGAGAAGCGGAAAACCCGCAATGCCAAGCGACGCAGTGGCCAGCAGATCACGCTGGACGATTACGTGCTGGAGCATCCGCCTGTTTATACCGGACCGAAGCGGCCGGTGAATCCAGAGCCGGAGGAGACGCCGGAACGTCCCACCCGAAAGCCGATCCCCGTCGTCGCCGATCTCCTGCGCGCCGCACAAGACCTCTATCAGTTCACGCCGCAGCGTCCCTCGAGCGAGGTCGAGTTCAAGCGCGCCTATGCGCGTTACGCGCTCGCGTCAGGCCTGACGCGCGAGCAGGCGGTGCGGGTTTATTCTTTCGAGACCGGTGGCACCGGCACGTTCGACGTGCAGGCGGGCATCGAGCACGGCGGCAAGCGCGCGATCTCGACTGCGATGGGCTACAACCAGTTGCTGACGACTAACAGCGTCGAGCTGCTGGCCGAGCAGGGCCATGAGCTCATTCGTGCGCTCTCCGACAAGGTCGCGCGCACCTCGGGCCCGGCGCGCCAGGCGCTCGAACACAAGCTCACCGTTCTGAAGAAGATGGTGGCGCATGCGAAATCGGTGCCTGACACCTGGTCCGAGCACGAGAAGATCGGCAACACCGCGCAGGGCTGGGCCATGCATGCCATGGTGCTCGACGTCGACATCGGGCCAATGCTGCAGACCCACAAGCTGCTGACCTCGGTGCTGTTCGCCCGCGCCAAGGGCTACACCCGTCCGCTCACCGCCGCCGAGCTCGAGATGATGAATCTCACGGGCGATGGCACCGGCTTCGACATGGTGACGATGCCGCAGGCGATGCGCGAGCAGGTGCCCACCTCGAACTTCTTCCAGCGCAGCGGCTACGAGCGCAACCCGGTCGCGATCCGTCACAACACCGTGGCGAAGCTGCTCGCGGTCACGGACGCGCGGATGGACAGCAACAGCAACAATGCCGGCGCACGGGAGCTGGCGGCGGTGTTCTAGGACGGTGTTGTAGGGTGGGTCAGCAAAGCGTAACCCATCTCCTCTTTCTCAACGGATAGAGCCAGTGGTGGGTTACGCCGAGCAGATGCGCTTCGCGCATCTGCAGGGCTAACCCACCATACAAATTCGAGCGCCTACTGATCCGGACCGAACTTGAACCGGCCGTCGCCTTCCAGATATTGCCCGCTGCGCATGTAGAGCTGGCCGTTATGGCCGATGAAGAACAGCGTGCCTTTGGGGACCTTCTTAGCGCCCTTCAAGAGCTCGCCGGCATTGCTGGTGCCCATCTTGTATGAAAAGGTCTTGCCTTCCTTGTCATAGGCATAGCCGGTATCCGGCTTGAGCTCCCACGGCATTGCCGCGTTTTGTGCGCATGCGGGCGCGGCGAACGCGCCCAGCGCGGCCGCGATTGCAAATGTCTTGATTGAAAATGCCATCATTCCATCCTTCCCCGTTGTTCGGCCACCCTCTCGAACAAATCACGAACGGCATTTCCAGGTCAATCCGCGATGACGCCGCAGCGCATCACGTCTTGCCCAGCAGGTTGTGATTTTCCCTTCGTCCCCTCGCGACTATGTTCCGCTTTCCGTCTAGAACGCAATTCGACAAAGATATTGGTAGGGATGATTCGAATGCGCCACGTCGTTAAACTTTGCTGGGCTGCCGTGATGTCGCTGACGGCGCTGGCGCCGGCCGCCCGGGCCGATGATTACCAGCTCAGCCACAACCAGCGGATTTCGTGCAGCCGCGGCCTTGCCCCCGGCAAGCTCAACACCGCAACCTGCAAGTCCTACACCTATCTCTTCAACACCAAGACCTCGGAATATTTTCGCTGCCAGGTCTCGCTGGCCCTGACGCGCGACAACAAGGAAGTCATCAACGTCCAGACCGACGGTGGCTGCACCAAGAAGCCCCGCGTTTTCGAGACCGACGGACACTATGATTTCGACGCGACCGAGACCGAGCCGCCGAACACCAACTCCTTCTTTGGCCCCGGCGGCTATTCGATCTGGGCGGCCGATATGACCGCGCAAAAGATCCGTGGCTGCATCACCATCTCCTCCGGCCTCGGCTCCGATATTTCCAAATGCCTGGACATGACGTTCCAGTAGGGGATCGCCAGTAAGGGCTTGCCAGCGACGGCGGGGCGCGCGACTGCGCCACGTCGCCGCACCCGCCGAGTTCCCTGAAAACCCGAGGCAAAACGGCCGTTTACCGCAGTGCTGTTTTGCCTTTTGGATGGCTTGACCCGCCTCCCTCGTCCGGCCAATTTCGCCGCCGGTTTGGGGAGTATGACAACCATGAAACGGACGATTTTCGGTGCGGCCACGGCTCTTGCTCTGGCGGCGTCGGCGCCTTGCGCGCAGGCGCAATCCTTCATCAACGTGCTGACCGGGGGCACCTCCGGCGTCTACTATCCGCTCGGTGTCGCGATCGGGAAGATCTACGGCGACAAGATTCCGAACGTGAAGACGCAGGTGCAGGCCACCAAGGCGTCGGTCGAAAATCTCATCCTGCTGCAGCAGGGGCGCGGCGAACTGGCGTTCACGCTGGGTGACTCCCTGAAAGCTGCCTGGGACGGCGATGAGGAAGCCGGCTTCAAGTCCAAGCTCGACAAGCTGCGCACCATCGGCGCGATCTATCCGAACTACATCCAGATCGTCGCCACCGCCGACAGCGGTATCAAGACGCTGGCCGATCTCAAGGGCAAGAGCCTGTCCGTGGGTGCGCCGAAATCGGGCACCGAGCTGAACTCACGCGCGATCCTCGCCGCTGCCGGCATGAGCTACAAGGATCTCGGCAAGGTCGAATATCTGCCCTTCGCCGAATCCGTCGATCTCATGAAGAACCGCCAATTGGCCGCGACCCTGCAGTCGGCCGGCCTTGGCGTCGCCTCGCTGAAGGATCTATCGACCTCGAGCCCGATCACCGTAGTTTCGGTGCCGAAGGAGACCGTGGACAAGATCGGTCCGCCCTTCATCTCGGCGACTATCCCGGCGAACACCTACACCGGCCAGGACAAGGACGTGCCGACCGCGGCCGTGGTCAATTATCTCGTCACCAGCTCCGCCGTCTCCGACGACCTCGCCTACCAGATGACGAAACTGGTCTACGAGTCCTTGCCCGAACTTGCCAATGCGCACGCCGCTGGCAAGGAGATCAAGCTCGAGACGGCCGCGACCGGCAGCCCGGTTCCGCTGCATCCCGGCGCGATCCGCTATTACAAGGAAAGAGGGCTGATCAAGTAAGGTCTCTCCATCGTCATTCCGGGGCGGCTCGTTAGAGCCGAACCCGGAATCTCGAGATTCCGGGTTCGATGCTCTGCATCGTCCCGGAATGACAGGGAGAGTAGATGCCCGGGACAAGCGCCCGGGCATAGTGTTTTCAGGATGCTGGTAAATGCTATGAACTGCACGGGTAAAGCAGGGGGCGATCTAAAAATGCTGGAAAAGGCAGAGGGCACGGCAGCGCCCATCAAGGTCGAGTTCGACAATTTCGAACATGGTTTCCCGGAAGGCTTTGGTCCGGGCTGGTGGGGCATGCTCGCCTACTGGATCGGCATCGCCTTTGCGACCTTCCAGCTCTATGTCGCCGCCTTCAACTATCTGCCGAGCCAGGTCGTGCGCGGCGTCCATGTCGGCTTCCTGATCCTGCTCACCTTTGGCCTGATCGCCAACTTCACCGCGAAGAGCAACTTTGGCCGCGCGCTGGGCTGGGCGATCGGCGCCGCCGGCTTCTTCTGCGGCCTCTATCAGTGGATCTTCTATGCCGATCTGATCGCGCGCGACGGCGATCCGACCAGGCTCGATCTCGCGGTCGGCACGCTGCTCGCGGTGCTGATCTTCGAGGGCACGCGGCGCCTGATGGGCGCGGCGCTGCCGCTGATGTGTGGCGCGTGTCTCGTCTACTGGTTCTTCGGCCAATACCTGCCGTCGCCGCTGAATCATCGCGGCTATGATTTCGACCAGATCATCACGCACCTGTCCTACGGTACCGAGGGCTTTTACGGCGTGCCGATCTACGTTTCGGCGACGTACATTTTCCTGTTCATCCTGTTCGGCTCGTTCCTGGAACGCGCCGGCATGATCCAGCTGTTCACCGACGTCTCGCTCGGCCTGTTCGGCCGCACCCGCGGCGGACCTGCGAAGGTCGCGGTGTTTGCCTCGGGCATGATGGGCACGATCTCCGGCTCCGGCGTCGCCAACGTGGTCACCGTCGGCCAGTTCACCATTCCCCTGATGATCAGGTTCGGCTATCGCCGCGCCTTCGCGGCCGGTGTCGAGGCGACCGCCTCGATGGGCGGGCAGATCATGCCTCCGGTGATGGGCGCGGTCGCCTTCATCATGGCCGAGACACTCGGCGTCCAGTATTCCGAGATTGTCAAAGCCGCGGCGATTCCCGCGATCCTCTACTTTGCTTCCGCATTCTGGATGGTGCATCTCGAAGCCGGCAAGCACGGCCTCACCGGCATGAAGCGCTCGGAAACGCCCAGCGCCTGGAAGGCGCTTGTAAAGGGCTGGTACCTCGTGCTGCCGCTCGCCGCGCTCGTCTACATGCTGTTCGAAGGTTTTACACCGCTCTACGCAGGCAGCATGGGCCTTGCGCTGACGGTGGCGCTGATCCTGGGGGCGAGCATCACGGCCGGCGCCTCCTCGGGTGTGATCCGCACCATCTTCTGGATCGGTCTTGCGCTCGTCGTCGCGGCGCTGTCGCGCGACGGCCTGAAGATCGTGCCGGTCGGCTGCGTCGTCGTCGCGCTGATCCTGATCACCGCCTTTGTCCGTGGTGGAATGGCCGCGTTGCGCTCCTGCCGCGACTCGCTTGCGGAGAGCGCGAAGTCGGCCATCACCGTCGGCATGGCCTGCGCGATCGTCGGCGTCATCATCGGCATGATGTCGCAAACCGGCGTCGGCACCATCTTCGGCGGCTGGGTGATCGGGCTCGGCGAGAAGAGCCTGTTCCTGGCGCTGATCATGACCATGCTGCTGTCGATCCTGCTCGGCACCGGCATTCCGACCATCCCGACCTACATCATCACCGCCGCGCTCGCAGCGCCTGCGCTGGCAAAACTCGGCGTGCCCTTGATCGCGAGCCACATGTTCGCGTTCTACTACGGCATCATGGCCGACCTCTCGCCCCCGGTGGCGCTGGCCGCTCTCGCGGCGGCGCCGATCGCGAAGGAAAATCCGGACAAAATCGGCTGGGAGGCGATGCGGATTGCACTCGCCGGCTACGTCATCCCCTTCATCTTCGTCTATTCGCCGGCGCTGATGCTGCAGGCCGGTGATCCCATGGCGGCAAAGCTCGGTTTCTATGGTGCGGTGGCGCTGGCAAGCTTCAAGGCGCTGGTGGCGATTGCGCTGTTCGGCATGGTCGCGATCGGCTTCCTGTTCACGCGGCTGACGCTGGTCGAACGCCTCGTGGCGCTCGGCGCCGCGCTGTGTCTGCTCGGGGACTTCCCGTTCAGCGATACCGCCGGCTTCGTTCTGTCCGCCGCGCTCGTGCTGTGGCAATGGCGGCAGCGTCCGCCTGCTGCGGTCGAGGCGGCGTGAGCCTCTGCTTCGCAACAGCCGGCAGCGTGAAGGCGCTGGCGCTGTCCGCGTTCACGTTGGTGTGGACGCATTCGATCGCCAAGGTCGACTGGCAGGAAGATTGGCGCGTCACGCCCGCGGGTCTCGAACTGGTGCAGGCCCGGGTCAAGGGCACCGGGCCCGGCATGGAGCCGCCGCCGGAGGCGCGGCTGGTCGATGGCTGGTTTCAATGGCAGCCGAAGCGCGCGCCGATGCCGCAGGTCGTGCTCGGCAATTCCGGCGCGGCAGGGGAATGGCGGCTATGCCATGACGGGACCTGCCGGACGCTTTCGGAGATCGTCGGCCATCCCATCGGTGCTAACGTCACAACGATGAGCATCTGCGACGAACGGCAGAAATAAGGGAGATACGTGATGGACCGCCTCAAGGGCAAGGTTGCGATGGTGGTGGGCGCCGGCTCGATCGGGCCCGGCTGGGGCAACGGCAAGGCGACAGCGGTGACCTTCGCGCGCGAGGGCGCGCAAGTGTTTTGCATCGATCGCAACGGTGCGGCGGCCGAGGAGACCGCCAAGATCATCGCCGGCGAGGGCGGCAAGGCGACCGCATTCACGGCTGACGTGTCGCGACCTGCCGAGATCGAGGCAATGGTCGCCGCGTGCCTCAAGGCCTATGGCCGGATCGACGTGCTCGACAATAATGTCGGCATTGCCGAGATGGGCAGCGTGGTCGAGGTCACCGAGGAGAGCTGGGATCGCGTCTTCAGCGTCAACCTCAAGAGCGCCTATTTCGCCATGAAGCACGTGATCCCGGTGATGGTGAAGCAGGGCGGCGGCTCGATCATCAACATCTCCTCGATCGCTTCGATCCGCCACATGGGCATCTCCTACGTCACCTACGGCACGTCGAAGGCTGCGATGAACCAGATGACGCGCACCACCGCGATCGAGTTCGCACGCCATCACGTGCGGGTGAATGCGATCCTGCCCGGCCTGATGAAGACGCCGATGGTCGAGCATTCCGCCGGCCTCGCCAACAGCTACGCCAAGGGCGATGTCGAGGCGATGTGGCGTGCCCGCGACGCGCAGGTGCCGATGGGCCACATGGGGGATGCCTTCGACGTCGCCAACGCCGCACTGTTCCTGGCGTCGGACGAGTCGAAATATGTGACGGGGATCGAGCTGGTGGTCGACGGCGGGATCACGTGCAAGGCGGGGGCCTGATTCAACCCAGTTAGCTCCGTCATCCCGCGCAACGGCGAAGCCGTTGTCGCTGGAGGTGCGAGGGGACGCGATGCGAGCATCGCGCCGCGAGCGTCGAAGGATGAGCGACCACGACGGAGCCGGGCCGTCGCCCTTCGAGGGCCGCTGAAGAAGCGGCCACCTCAGGGTGACGGATTTCGAGGAGTGTTTCCGTCCCGGCCTACTGCGCCAGCGCCAGAATTCCGCCGGCGAAGTTGTGCCACGCCGCGCTTTCGCTGATCGGCCAGTTCAAAACCTTCAGCGCCAGCAGGGCGAGTGTGCCGCAGATGTAGACCGGATGGACGCGGCCCTCGTTACGCCAGTCGCGCACCATGGCGACGACGAGCAGGAGCGAAGCAATCACGGCCGGCGCGATCGTCACCGGCACCGGAGGCGGGCCGGGCGGTCCGGGAGGTGCGAGGAAAGTCAGGAACCAGCGCGCGATCGCGGCATCGAGGATCGAGACTGCCGCGAGTAGCATCAGGCGTTTGTGGATCTCGGGCTTGCGCGTGTTCATGATCGCCAGCACGAACACCACGGCAAAGAAAGCGATCCCGCTCATCGGCACGATCGCGAAGCCGATGCCGGCCTCGCGCTGCCCGAGCTCCGCGGAATGTTTCATCACATGCACGGATGCCAGGAAGCCGAAGATCGTCATCGCGGTCGCGAGCGAGACCCCGACGACGCCGAACGACCGGTGATTGATCACGCGGCCCGAGGCCGCGAGCCAGGTCTGGACCACGAAATAGACAGACCAGGTGAAGAACAGCAGACCGTGAAAATGAATCACCGGGCTCCCTGAGAACGTCCGGTGGGCGAGCGGCACAAAATAGGTCGGTGCGAAGCCTAAAAAAGCAGTGGCCGCACAGGCGAGCGCCATGTGGAAATAAAAATACCGTGCAGGCGACGCATCACGCGCGCGTACACGACGGTCGTCGATCAAGGTCGTCATCTGGGATGAGTCTGGACAGGCCGCATTTGGTTCAATGCGCTCACCTCCAACCCGACTCGCAAAGGCAGGCGGGGCGAGAAGGGCTCAGCCCCCTGCGCTCAATTCCGCCCGATCCAGCTCCTCCTCGAGCCGGTGGAACGCGTCGTCACCGATCACTTCGGTGGCGCGGAGCTCGAAGATCGACTTGCGCGCGGCATCGATGGCGCGGCGGCGCAGGGGATCGGCGGGCAGCTCGCCGTTGACGATCCCGCCGTGCGGATCGTCGTCGGCCTGCATCAGGATGGCGCGGTATTCGAGGCGCAGGATTTCGGCCTCCTCCGAGGGATCGTCCTCGATCGCATCGAGCGCGGCGCGATAGGCGATGGTGCGTGCGCGCGCCACCTCGACACCGACGGGATCGTCGTCCTTGAGTCCAAAGGCCAGAATCAGCGGCCGCAGGGTGAGGCCCTGGATGATCAGCGATCCCAGCACCACCGCAAAGGCGATGAAGACGATGAAGTCGCGATAGGGAAAATTCTCCGGCAGCGCGAAGGCGGTGGCGAGCGTGACGAGGCCGCGCATGCCGCACCAGGAGATGATGAGGCCGCCCTTGGGAGAGGCGGCGGCGTTGGGATCTTTCGGATGATAGATCCCTTGCGAAATCAGCACGCGTAACGTTGTGCGATAGAACGTCACCCAGAGCAGCCGCACCAGCACCACCGTGAGCAGGATCCAGGCGGCGGCCACGCAATATTCCCAGCGCAGGTCCGTTTCCAGCCGCGTCCAGATCGGGCGTATCTGCATGCCGATCAGCATGAAGGCGAGCACGTTGAGCACGAACACGGTCGTCTCCCACACGGCATAGGACGGCACCCGCAGCCGCGCCGGCATGCGCATCCCCGCTCCGCGCGCCATCGTCATGGCATAGACGACGATGGTGAGAATGCCGGAAAGGCCGAGATGCTCGGCGGCGATCCAGACCAGGAAGGTGGTGGCGAACTGCACGATGATCGCGCTCGGTGCCTCCTTCACCCGTTCAACGAACAGGGGAATGATGC
>Ga0209758_1002458_pt1 | contig 18888 bp, 14 predicted proteins | sample AraplaMF_Col_mMF_FD_184258 | JGI IMG/M metagenome (GOLD analysis project Ga0209758, IMG submission 184258) | Arabidopsis root microbial communities from the University of North Carolina, USA - plate scrape MF_Col_mMF (SPAdes) (version 2) | ecosystem: Host-associated > Plants > Roots > Endosphere...
CGCGCTTGCCGTTCATCGCCGCCGTTCCATAGACGTAGCGGGCAATCGGCGTAGAGCCGACGAAGGAGACGGCGCCGATGTCAGGATCGGTGAGGATCGCATCGACTGCAGTCTTGTCGCCGTTGACCACATTGAGGATGCCGGCAGGAAGACCCGCTTCGATCATCAGTTCGGCAAGGCGGATCGGCAGGGACGGGTCGCGCTCGGAGGGCTTCAGGATGAAGGCGTTGCCGCAGGCGATTGCAGGCGCAAACATCCACATGGGGATCATGCCCGGAAAGTTGAAGGGCGTGATGCCGGCGCCGATACCGACGGGCTGGCGCAGCGAATACATGTCGATCGCCGGGCCGGCGCCTTCGGTGAATTCACCCTTGGCAAGATGCGGGATGCCGCAGACGAATTCGCAGACTTCGAGGCCACGGATAACATCGCCCTTGGAATCCTCGACCGTCTTGCCATGCTCGCTGGAGAGCAGCGTTGCAAGCTCATCCATGTGCTGGTTCAGGAGATCGACGAACTTGAAGAAGACGCGGGCGCGGCGCTGCGGGTTGGTGGCCGCCCACTTCGGCTGCGCAGCCTTGGCGTTTTCGACAGCGGCGCGCAGTTCCTCGACGCTTGCGAGCGCGACCTTTGCCTGCACTTCTCCGGTCGCCGGGTTGAAGACATCGCTGGTGCGGCCGCTGGTGCCGGCAACCTTCTTGCCGCCGATGAAATGACCAATCTCACGCATGGGTGTTCCTCCTGATCTCTTTTGGATGGCACAACAATCGCACTTCAATTTGCACAAATCAATGCGCTGGAATAAGCAACCGTTGTGCGTATATTATAGTTCTGTCGCTTTGGCGTACGCTCCTGCATCAAAACTGGAACCGCACGCGGACAAGTCAAAGGGAGGTCGAACCGATGAGCGGGAAACCTGTTGTCAGAATGGCGGAACTGGAGATCAATCCGGGCACGATCGAAACTTATCGCGCGCTGCTGACCGAGGAAATCGAAGCATCCATCGCGCTGGAAGACGGTGTGCTTTCGCTGAATGCCGTTTCCATCAGGGATCATCCGAACAAGATCCGCATCCTCGAAGTCTATGCCAACAGGGAAGCATACGAAGCTCATCTGCAGACGCCGCATTTCCTTAAATACAAAATCGAGACGGCCGGAATGGTGACAGCGCTGACCCTCATCGACGTCGATCCGATTGCGATGCGTTCAAAGCCATGAACTGGGATGACGTCCGCATTTTCCTGGCGGTTGCCCGCACCGGGCAGATCCTCGCCGCGTCGAAGAGGCTGGGGCTCAATCACGCCACGCTCTCGCGCCGCCTGACTTCGCTCGAAGAGGCGCTGAAAACGCGGCTTTTCATCCGCCGGACGAATGGCTGCGAGCTGACCGCCGAAGGCGCAGTCTTTCTTGCGTCGGCAGAACGGATGGAAACGGAAATGCTCGCCGCGCAGGCCAATCTCGGCCACACGGATACGGCAATTGCCGGAACGGTGCGCGTCGGCGCGCCCGACGGGTTCGGGGTTTCCTTTCTCGCGCCGCGCATGGGCCGGCTGATCGAACGCCATCCGGAACTGAAGATTCAGCTCGTGCCGGTGCCGCGCTCCTTCTCGCTGTCGCAGCGTGAAGCGGATATCGCCATCACGCTGGAACGGCCGGAGCAGGGACGGCTCGTCTCGTCCAAGCTGACCGACTATACGCTCGGCCTCTACGCATCGAGGGATTATCTGGCGCAGCATGGGAAGCCCGAGGATATCGATGTCTTGAAGGCCCATCCGCGCATCGGCTACGTCGAAGACCTGATCTTCACTGCTTCCCTGAATTTCTCTGGCGAGGTGATGCGCAGCTGGGATGCGGGATTCGAGATCTCGACGGCGATCGGCCAGACCGAGGCCGTGCGCTCCGGGGCCGGCATCGGCATCCTGCACGACTATATCGCCCGGCAATACCAGGAACTGGTGCGCATCCTGCCGCAGGTGTCCATCCGCCGTGCCTACTGGACGACCTACCACGAAAGCGCGCGCGATCTGGTGCGTGTGCGCAGCGTCATCGACTTCCTGCGGGAACTCGTCGATGAGGAAAGGCAGATCTTCCTTTAGCGCATATGTTTTACGCAATTCCGGACCCAAAACCGCTGCACACTTTTGCTGGAATTGCTTTAGAGATGCCTTGCCGGTTCCTCGTTCTCATCAGGATTGGGAAGCGGCGTTTCATCCGGCAGGCGATCAGGTTCCGGCTCCTTGATCGGCGGCTCCGGCTTCCAGCCCGGCGAAGGCATCGGCGGCTGGTCGGGGATAGGTTCGTTCGGGACGGACATGGCCGGCTCCTTTACGATTGCAATATTGAATTACTGGTCTTGCCTGACGGCTTCGGCAGCGCGCATCGGCATGCTGTCGATGATGGCGAAAAGTTCGCCTGCGCTGATTGGCTCGCTGGCCTTCAGCTTCACGGTGCCATCCTTGCCAAGCAGGAAGGCGGCAAATTCGCCCGTGCCCGGCGCGTCCAGCTCCTGTCGGAGCGCCTCGCCGTTCAGCCCATCGCCGCTTCCGAAGAGCAGCTTTATGCTCGATCCGGCAAGCCTGAGAATAACCATATCCCGTTTCTCAAGAGCGGCGCGATCGGCAAGCAGCTGGTTTTCCTGACGGGCGGCGCGGGAATTGTCCCGATCGGCAATCACAATGAAGACGCGGTTCTTCCATTGGAACTGTTCGAGACTTGCGACAGCCGCATAGGCGGCATTCGTCTCGTCGATCTTGGTTGCGCCGTAGAGAAGGGTCTTGGACATACACATACTCCCGTCGACCGTTGAACGGCGCGGGAGGCGCAAGAGTTCCAACCATGTCCCGTTAAAAAGGGACGACGGCCGATCAGAAAATGCCGATCGGCCCTGTCGCCTCGTCAGATATGCAGAAAGGCGGAAATCGGAACCTGCAGGGCTGCAGCAATACGCCTCAGCTTTGCCGGATCGGCACTTTCGCCATTTTCGATTTCGAGGATTTCGCCATTGGCCAGACCGCAGGTCACTGCGAGATCTTCAATGCTGTAGCCAACTGCACTACGTGCGCCCTTAACCGCAGCTGCCACGTCTATCGGGGAAACAGCGGTCGATTCCTCTATGTTCTGAACAGAAATGGACATCAAATTCTCCTTAATGCCTCGGTGGATTGTCCCTACCCCCAGGCGGCAAGCCGCCAGCATTTCGCAATGCAGCGAAAACATTGGGCAATTGCTGCATCGCACCGCACATAAATAGGTAAACGAATGTTAACGGCAATAGCAAAATGCGAGCAGGCATCATTTTGGCATCAAAAAGCGCCGATGCCGTGCATCGCCGAACAGGAAAACCAACTTATGGGAGAGAATGGTACGGTTGGGGGGTCTCGAACCTCCGACCTCAGGTGCCACAAACCTGCGCTCTAACCAACTGAGCTACAACCGCACAATGCCGCGCTCGGCGCGACGGGGGTCACATACGAGGACTTGAACTTTAATTCAAGCCCCGATTTGCACTCAATATACAAAAAGGCTGAACGCGCAGTCCAGCCTTTATTGCCTATCGAGCATAGGAGATCAGGCGACCTTGAAGGATGCCATGACCTTTTCAGCAGCTTCCTTGGAAGGCTTTGCGACCTTCTCGGCAACCAGCTTGGTGGTTTCCTGCAGCGACTTCGCCTGCTCGACGGCCACTTCTGCCTGCTTGCGCAGGAAAGAGGTCTGCAGTTCAAAGAATTCGGCGACGGACTTGACGCCGAGAAGCGCTTCCATGTGGGAGAGCGAGCTTTCGGCATTGACGCGGAGCGCGTCGATCGCCTTGAGGCCGATTTCAACGCTGCCGGCCTGTGCAGTCTGCACCGTAGCTTCCAGCGTCTTGCCGGCTTCTTCGCCTGCAGACTTCAGCTTGGCATAGGCTTCCTTGGACTGCTGAGCACCCTTTTCGGCGAAGTCGCGGAAGGACTCAGCCAGCTTGCTCGGGTCGAAAGAGGCGATTGAAAAAACGTCGTCGGTCTTTATGGTAGCCATCGGATAGCGTCCTTTGAGATGGGCAGATCTCCTGCCCGCGATAAATTGGATAAATCTTATATAGAGCATCTTATTGTGCATTGCAACATCATTGTGCGCCGCACAATACGTTAACCTTGCCGGCCGAAAGCTCCCCGCTCTTCTGGACCGGTCGCAGACCTGCAGTTATTAATAAGCAGTTAATTTCAAGAGGCCGAAAGCGACAGGTTCGATCATGCCCGCAGTCCAGTATCCGTTCATCGACATTGCTGTGCATGCGCGGGTGCGTGAACGATTCTCGCGTGGCGAGGCCATGGTGCTTTTCTCTGCAGATCTCACGCGTTTGCTCTGGGCGAACGGTGCCGGCGCCGAGCTGTTTGGCCATGCAGCGGTTTATGATCTGCTCGATCAGGGCGTCGGCCATGCCGACATCACCTTCCGCCAGCTCGAGGCGGCTGCCCGCCAGCTTGGCGAGGTCGGCGACCAGAAAACCTTCATCATCCGCATCGCCAAGGGTTTCCAGCGCGTTCAGGCGCCGGCGTCATCGGAGCTCATCCGTCTCGCTTCGGGCGAGAAGGCCATCCTGTTTTCCGTTCCGGTCTCCGCGCACTCGCTGACGGCAGGCGCAAGTGCTGCGCAGATGCTTCAGGGCCTCGATGACCCGGATACGCATATGGCCGTGATCGGAGCGGAGGGCGAAGTCATTGCCGCTTCGCCAGGTTTTGCCTCGCTCGGCATCACACAGCAGGCGGCAAGGACGCTCATCACGCTTGCCGGCGCCCAACCGGACCGCCTGGTGAAGCGCCCGGTTGCGACCGGCCGTGGCCACTTGCCGGCTGCCGTCGGCAAACTCAACGACGAACCGGCACTCCATCTTCTCTTCGCCGTCGAAACGGCGATCGGTCACCTCGACGCGATCGAGCCCTCTGCCAATATTGAAGAGACTGCGCCGCAGGAAATTGTGCCGGCAGAAGCCACAGCAGATGAAATTCCTGGTGTTGCCGCACCTGTAGCAGGCTTTACGGAAGCGGAGGCAATCGACGCAGTTTCCGGCATTGAAGAGGTTGAGGAGACACTGGAGGAGATCACCGGCGAGACCGAGGACCCGGTTGAGGTGAATGAACCAGTCGAAGCCCAGTCCGAGCAGCCGGCAAATCAGAGCATCTCTGAACCTGAAGCAGTCGTCGTCGAGGACGCCAGCGAGCAGGTCGAGCAGCCGACCGAAGCGTCTGTTCCCGAGGAAGAAACCGTAGAGGCAAACGCAGAGGCTCCGGTCGACGAACAGGTTGAGCCGGCCGCTTCCGTTGCCGAGAACTTCGCGGTAGCACCTGTCGTGCCCGAAGAGCCTGCAGCCGCTCCGAAGAAGAGCAGCTTCGTCTTCAAACCGAACAGCCGCGCCACCCGCTTCGTCTGGAAGATCGACGCGGAAGGCCGCTTCAGCGAAGTTTCTCATGAATTTGCCGAGGCCGTCGGCCCGCACGCGAGCAACATCATCGGCAGCGCTTTTTCCGATGTCGCCGCCCTCTTCAACCTCGATCCGGAAGCAAAGCTTTCCGAGGCCTTAGCGCGGCGCGATACCTGGTCCGGCAAGACGATCTACTGGCCGATCGAGGGCACAAGCCTCGTCGTACCCGTCGATCTGGCCGCCCTGCCGACCTATACGCGCGACCGCGACTTCGATGGTTTCCGCGGCTTCGGCGTCGTACGCCTGTCGGACGCCCAGGAAGATCCCCTTGCTCTCGGCCTGACGCTCGGACCTGACGGCATCGGCCATGATGCCTCCTATCTTGGCCCGGCCAATGAAACCGCGCCGGAAGAGATGGCACAGGAAGCGCCTGAACAGCCGGAGGAGCAGACTGAAGCCATTGCCGAAGCTGCGCCGCAGGCCGAAGAAGCGGTGAATCCGGAGCCGGATGTCGAAGACGACACCGTACCGGAAGTGGATGCGGCGACGGAAGTAACCGTCCCGGAAGAGACGACAACACCGGAACCTGTCGTCGAAGAGCAGTCCGCCTTCGAGCCCGATGTCACCGAGCAGCAGGAAGAGCCGCAGCCGCGCGACACACAGGACGAACCGCCGGCGCTTCGCATTTCCGAAACGCCGAACCGCCGCTTCACCGACAAGATCGTGCAGCTTCGCGGCGCCAGCAACGGCCTGACGGCTGCCGAGCAGGCGAATTTCCGTGAGATCGCCAAGCGCCTCGAAGCCTTCGGTGCGCGCGGCGAAGAGCCGGTCGTCACATCGCAGCCGGAATCTCATGTCGAGAAGGCACCGGTCGCGGAAGAGACCGCTGCCGAAACGCCTGTCAGCGAGCAGACAGCTCCGCAAGAGACGATTTTCGAGATCGCGGAGGAGGCTGATGCGAAGGCCGAGGAGATCCCCGTAGCCGAAGACGACGTGACCGAAGGCCTGCAGGAGACGGTCAGCCAGATCGAGGTTCTGACCAGCTTCATTCCGCCGCGTGTGAAGATGACGGACGGGCTTTCGGCTGCGACCGTCGATCTGCTGCCTGTTGCTGTGCTGATCCATGCCGGCGATCAGCTGATCCATGGCAATCCGGAATTCCTGCGACTGACGGGCTACGATTCCGTCGAAGCCCTCTCCGAAGTGGGCGGTATTGATGCATTGCTGCAGCGCCACGACCTCGAAAACGGTTCGGGCACGATGATGCTCGTCAAAGCCGACGACAGGCTTGTGCCGGTCACGGCCCGCCTGCAATCGGTTCGCTGGGAAGATTCCAACGCCCTGATGCTGGCGCTGATGCCGGTCGAAAACCGGGAGGAAGGCAAAGGTGAGGTTATCAGGCTCGACCAGCGCTCCGACCGGATGGTGGAGAAGGTTGCCAAGCTGCAGGTCGAGGTGGAGGAGCTGCGCTCGATCCTTGAAACAGCGACCGATGGCGTCGTCGTCATCGGCACGGAAGGCGATATCCGCTCGATGAACCGCTCGGCAAGCGCCCTCTTCAACTACGACGAACAGGAAACGCGCGGCAAACCCTTCGTCATGCTGTTTGCCCATGAGAGCCAGAAGGCGGTGCTCGACTATCTGCATGGGCTTTCCGGTCATGGTGTGGCAAGCGTACTGAACGACGGACGCGAGGTGATCGGCCGCGAGGCCGCCGGCGGTTTCGTGCCGCTGTTCATGACCATGGGCCGCCTGACCTCTTCCAACGGCTATTGCGCCGTCATCCGCGACATCACCCAGTGGAAGCGCACCGAAGACGAATTGCGCAACGCTAAGGGTGCGGCTGAAACCGCCAACGCGCATAAGACGGATTTCCTTGCGCGTGTCAGCCATGAGATCCGCACGCCGCTCAACGCCATCATCGGCTTTTCAGATATGATGGCGAGCGAACGCTTCGGGCCGATCGGCCATCCGCGCTATATCGAATATGCAAACGACATCGGCCGTTCCGGGCGGCATGTTCTCGACATCGTCAACGACCTGCTCGACATTTCCAAAATCGAGGCGGGCGAGATGGATCTCGACTTCGCCTCCGTCGGTCTCAACGAGGCGATCTCGGAAGCGGTTGCACTGGTACAGCCGCAGGCCAACAGCCAGCGGGTCATCATCCGCACTGCCCTGTCGCAGTCGGTGCCCGATGTCGTTGCCGACTTGCGTTCGATCAAGCAGATCGCGCTGAACATCCTGTCGAACGCCATCCGCTTCACGCCGTCGGGCGGGCAGATCGTCGTTTCCACTTCCTATGAGGCGAACGGCAGCGTGGCGATGCGGGTGCGGGATACCGGTATCGGCATGACACGCAGCGAACTCGACCAGGCGATGAAGCCATTCCGCCAGGTGTCGTCCACGCAATCGCGCCATCGCGGCGACGGCACCGGTCTCGGCCTGCCGCTCACCAAGGCGATGGTCGATGCCAACAGGGCGATTTTCTCGATCAATTCTGCGCCGAACGAAGGCACGCTTGTGGAGATTACCTTCCCATCGCAACGCGTGCTGGCGGGCTAAAGCATCTATTTCCGCGCAATTCCGGACACAAAACCGCTGGACACTTTTGCCGGAATTGCTCGCCAAAGAAAAGGCAGCCAATGGCTGCCTTCGAGAGTTGGTGCTGGTAAAACAAGAGCTTAGTCTGATAACGTCATGTTTCGGGAACCGCAGTTCCAGACCATCTCTTCATGTATGGTCTCCAAGTTGGCTTCACCTTTGACAAACCTTTCTTAACGAAAGGTTTCCAAAACGCGGAATTGATCAACGGCAAAAGCTTGTAGTTTAGCAGCCGCTATCAAACCTTCAGCTCTTCCAGCCCGGCAAAAAGCTTGAGCGCCTCGGGGTTGGCAAGCGCCTCCTGATTTTTCACCGGACGGCCATGAACGACCTCACGCACCGCAAGTTCGACGATCTTGCCCGACTTGGTGCGCGGGATATCGGCGACCGCGATGATCTTGGCCGGCACATGGCGGGGAGAGGCGCCGACGCGAATGCGGGTCTTGATCGCCTTCACCAAGTCCTCGGTGAGCGTGACGCCAGGCGCCAGGCGGACGAAGAGCACGACGCGCACGTCGTCATCCCAGTCCTGGCCGATGCAGAGCGCTTCGGAGACTTCGTCCATCTGCTCGACCTGATTGTAGATTTCCGCCGTGCCGATGCGCACGCCGCCAGGATTGAGCGTCGCATCCGAACGGCCGTGAATGATCAGGCCGCCATGTTCGGTCCATTCGGCAAAATCGCCGTGGCACCAGACATTGTCGAAGCGCTCGAAATAGGCGGCGCGATACTTGGCGCCATCAGGGTCGTTCCAGAACATGACCGGCATTGATGGGAAGGCCTTGGTGCAGACCAGCTCGCCTTTTTCCTGACGGACCGGCTTGCCTTCGTCATTCCAGACGTCGACGGCAAGGCCGAGGCCAGCTCCCTGGATCTCACCGCGCCAGACGGGCTGCAGCGGATTGCCGAGCACGAAGCAGGACACGATATCCGTGCCGCCGGAAATCGAGGCAAGTTGGACATCTTCCTTGATACCCTCGTAGACGAAGGCGAAACCTTCAGGCGACAGCGGCGAACCGGTGGAGGTGATCAGCCGCAAGCTCGACAGATCATGGCTCGCGCGCGGAGTCAGTCCACTCTTGCGCACCGCGTCGATATATTTGGCCGAGGTCCCGAAGATCGCAAATTTCTCCTCGGCCGCATAGTCGAAGAGCACATTGCCATCAGGCGCGAAAGGCGATCCGTCGAAAAGGCAGAGCGTGGCGCCGGAAGCAAGGCCGCTCGCCAGCCAATTCCACATCATCCACCCGCAGGTGGTAAAGTAGAAAAGCTTGTCTCCCGGCTGCACTCCGCAATGCAGGCGATGCTCTTTCAGATGCTGAAGCAGCGTGCCGCCGGCCGAATGCACGATGCATTTCGGTACGCCTGTTGTGCCCGAGGAAAACAGAATATAGGCCGGATGGGCGAAGGGCAGCTGCACGAACTCGATCGGCTTCGGCGCATAGGGAGCAACGAATTCTGAAAGCGTCTTGCCGCCGGCGGTTTCGCGCGCGACCTCTTCGGCGTTGCCGGCATAATGGACCACCAGCGTCGGCACACCGAGGCTCTTTGCGACGTTCGCCACCTTCGACTTCACGTCCTGCAGCTTGCCATTGTACCAATAGGCATCGCAGGCGATGAAAAGCTTCGGCGCGATCTGCCCGAAACGATCGAGCACGCCTTGCTCGCCGAAATCCGGAGAACAGGACGACCAGATGGCGCCGATCGAGGTTGCCGCCAGCATGGCAGCTATCGTTTCCGGCATATTGGGCATCATGGCCGCGACACGGTCACCCTCGCCGATGCCGAGCGCGCGAAAGCCCTGCTGGAGCTGTGATACAAGTGCGCGCAGGCGATCCCACGACCAGCGGTCTTCGACCTTGTCCTCACCGCGGAAAATGATGGCATCGCCCGGCCCGCTTCCGCTCAGCAGGTTTTCGGCGAAGTTCAGGCGCGCCTCGGGAAAGAAGCGCGCTTCCAGCATGCGGTCGCCGTTAACGAGAATATCCGCGCCGCGCTCTCCCTTCACGCCACAGAAATTCCACAAGGCCGACCAGAAGCTCTCCCGATCGGCGATCGACCAGGCATGCAGATCCTCAAAACCTTTCAAGGCGAGACCGAAGTCTCCATTGCAGCGCTGCATAAAGGCATGGATCGGGCTATTTTCGATCCCAACTTCTGTGGGCTTCCAAAGCGGCTGACTTTCCTGCATTCAATCCTCCTCCCAATTCGGAACTTATAGCATGCTGCATTGCATTATAAAGTGTGCAGCGACGCGATCCGCCGCGCGTGGGATTTGCATATGCCCGGTATTTCATATATCCGGCAAAATCAGAAAATAACGGGTAACCGGCTGAAGTTCCGGCGGAGCTCATGGGTACGTCAAGACAAGGCAGATGGCGAAAAAGGATCGGCCCCGTCTCGCGCTGGCTGCCGGCATTTGCCCGTGTCTCCACCATCCTATTGTTAATCGGGCTTGCCTTCTTCCTCGCGCTCAGGATCGCCGCTCCCTATCTTATTTCCACCGGCTTCGTGCGCTCCGGCATCGAGGATGCCCTATCGAAATGGACGGGCTATCACGCCGAGATCAAGGGCAACCCCGTCCTCGAATTCTGGCCGACGCCACGCATTACGCTAAACGACGTCACCATCCGCCAACCGCGCGAAAGCGGCGACAAACTGCTCGGCCGCATCGAGAGCCTTTCAGCCGATTTCAGCCTGATCGATGCGCTGCGCGGCCGCACTCGCTTCCACGAATTTCACCTGCTGCGGCCCAGCCTCGCGCTGACGCGCGATGAGAATGGCCTGATCGACTGGAGCTATACCGGCCTTCTGGCACGAGCCATCGTTGGCGTGCGAGATGACAACGGCACCGAGGTTCTCGATCCGAAGCTCGACGCCGACATCGGTGCCGTGACGGTGGAGGATGGCACGCTGACCCTGACCGATACGCAGACAGGCAATGTCTACCACTTCGACAGCGTCGCAGCCGATATCGCCTGGCCGAAGCTGTCGAGGGCCATTTCAGCCGTCCTCATTGCCCGGTTCAACGGCGAGGACCTGAAGGTCGATTTTGCCTCTGCCGCGCCGCTGCTGGTCTTCGGCGGCAAGAATGCCGAGATGAAGGCCTCGATCGCTTCCAACCTGCTGACCGCGCGGTTCCAGGGTGTCGGCAGCATGGTGAGCCTCTCCTCGGTCTCAGGCAACATTAACGCCAGCTTTCCTGATGTGCAGGCCCTCCTGAAATGGTCCGGCAGATCTATCCCGGGGATCGAGTCGCTGAAGAGCGCGTCGATGACCTCGGATGTGACGTCGGTATCCAATGGTTTCCGCTTCAACAATGTCAGTATGGCGCTGAACGATGCGAGCGCCACCGGTGTGATGGATTTCACCGTCGCACCCGGCAAGCGACCGAAGATCGGCGGGACACTTGCCTTCGACCAGATGAACCTCAAGCCGTTCCTCGATGCCTTCGCGCTCAGACTTGCCGCCGGCGGCCTTGGCGACTTGCTGCTACCGAGCCCTCTCGGACCGCTGCAACTTCTTGATCTCGATGTGCGGCTTTCCGCTCGACAGGCGCAGATGGGTATCTTCTCGCTTGCGGATGTCGGCGCCAGCGTGATCGTCGCCGGCGAGGAAGCGAAGTTCGATATCGGCGACAGCCAGTTCGAGGGTGGCGAAATGACGGCCCATCTGGAGGCGACCCGTCGCGATTTCGATGGTGGCGGCAAATTGCAGCTTTCGATCCGCAATGCGGATTTCAATGCACTTGCCGAAAAATTGCAGCTCAAGGGGCCGCTGCCGCATGCGACGGGATCTCTCGATCTTTCGCTGGAGACGCCGAAGGCGATCTGGACGACGGGACTTGCCGATGTGACGGGCAAGCTCAGATTCTGGACGGCGGCGGGCTCCATTCCCGGCGTCGATGTCTATGCACTCCGCACGCAGGCAGCGCAGAAGCCGTTCTTCGCGCTGAGCTCCACTGGAAACGGATCCTTCGCCTTCAGCAAACTCGATCTTCAGGCCGACTTTGCCAATGGCACCGCGGAAATCCATGATGCGCGATTTGCCGGCTCCGATCAGATGCTGACGCTATCAGGCGTCATTACTTATGAGTCGAACGGGCTTGCGCTCTCCGGCGCGCTGGAAGCGATCGATCCGGCGAAAGCGGTCGATCTGCCGCGCCTGCCCTTCTTCATCGGCGGCTCGTGGCCGAACCCGGTCATTTCGCCGGTGCCGCTGTTCAACGTACCGACGAAAACCCAGCCCTAGCGCCTTTCCTGGTCAGTTCTAAAGCATTTCCGGACGCAAAACCGCTACAGGCTTTCGCCGGAATTGCTCTTAAGCTGTCGCCGCCGCGGCCCTCTCATCGCGCTCGCGCTGCACTTCGCGGCGCTTGGTGACGACAGATGCACAGATGACGCCTATCGCCACGATGGCGATCAGAATGGTGCAGACCGCGTTGATCTCCGGCGTCACACCGAGACGCACCTGGCTGTAGATCTTCATCGGCAGCGTGGTTGCGCCCGGTCCTGACGTGAAGCTCGCAATCACGAGGTCGTCTAGCGACAGGGTGAAAGCCAGAACCCAGCCGGAAAAGACGGCTGGCGAGATGATCGGCAGCGTCACCTCAAAGAAGGTCCTGACCGGCGGGGCGCCGAGATCCTGAGCGGCCTCCTCGATCGACTGGTCGAAGCTCAGAAGCCGTGACTGCACGACGACGGCGACGAAGCACATGGTCAGCGTCGTATGCGCCAGTGTGATGGTCCAAAAGCCACGGTCAAAGCCGATGGCCACGAAGAGGAGCAGCAGCGACAGGCCGGTGATGACTTCGGGCATGACGAGCGGCGCATAGACCAGTCCTGAAAAGAGGATGCGGCCACGGAAGCGCGTGAAGCGCACCAGGGTGATCGCCGCCATGGTGCCGAGGATCGTCGCGAATGTCGCCGACAGCAGGCCGACGCGGATCGTCACCCAGGCCGCATCGAGCAGGGCCTGATTGGAGAGCAGCGAGACATACCATTTGGTCGAAAAACCGCCCCAGACGGTGACGAGCTTCGATTCATTGAAAGAGAAGATCACCAGAAGCACGATCGGCAGGTAGAGAAAGGCGAAGCCGAGTACGACGGAGGTGATGTTAAAGCGGGTCCATCTGAACATGGCTTATTTCCCTGCCTCGTCGGCTTTTGCCTGAACATTCTGGAAGAAGACGATCGGGATCACGAGGATGAGAAGCAGGATCGTCGCCACCGCCGAAGAAACGGGCCAGTCGCGATTGGAATTGAATTCGTTCCAGATCGTCTTGCCGATCATCAGCGTCCGCGAGCCGCCAAGCAGGTCGGGGATAACGAATTCGCCGACGGCCGGGATGAAGACCAGCATGCAGCCGGCGATGACGCCCGGGATAGACAGCGGGAAGGTGACGCGCCAGAAAGCCCGGATCGGCGTGCAGCCGAGATCCTGCGCCGCCTCGATCAGCGTGGCGTCCATCTTTTCCAGCGCCGAGTAGAGCGGCAGCACCATGAAGGGCAGATAGGAATAGACGATGCCGATATAGACGGCTGTATTGGTATTGAGGATGATCAGCGGATTGTCGATGAGGTGCAGCGACGTCAGGAACTGGTTCAGCAGCCCTTCCGGCTTCAGGATGGCAATCCAGGCATAGACGCGGATCAGGAAGCTTGTCCAGAAGGGCAGGATCACCAGCATCAGCAGCGTCGGGCGAATGCTGCGCGGCGCCTGCGCCATGCCATAGGCAATCGGATAGGCTATCAAGAGCGTCAGGAAAGTGGAGATCCCGGCGATGACCACACTCGAGATGTAGGCATTGAAATAGAGCGGATCGTCGGTCAGGTAACCGTAATTATCGAGGGAGAAGCTCGAGACCTTGTCCCAGAAACCGCCCCAGCCATCGGCGAGAGCGAAGACCGGCTCATAAGGCGGCATGGCGATCGCCGTCGCCGACAGCGAGATGCGGAAGACGATGAAGAACGGCGCCAGGAAGAAGAGCAGCAGCCAAGCATAGGGAATGATGATGACGAGGCGATTGTAGAAGCGTGAGGCAAGCGTTCCCATGGTCTCAATCCTTCAGCAGCACGCCGCCATCCTCATCGAAGGAGACCCAGACTTCCTGATCATAGGTGAAAGGGTCATCGACGGAGCGTTGTGCGTTGAGAGAGGAGGCCTTGACGACATTGCCGTTCGGCAGTCGGACGTGGAAGACCGTCATGTCGCCGAGATAGCCGATGTCCCAGAGCTCACCCTTGGCGGCATTGGTCGAGGCATTCGCGGGTGCTGCGCGTGTCACGCGGAGCTTTTCCGGACGGATGGCGAAACCGAGCGCGCTACCAACAGCCGGCGCGTCGGTCGAGGCCGTGCGGACCGTGAAGCCGCTGTCGACGGCAATCTCGACCGCGCCGTTTGCGGTCGTTGTCACCTTGCCGTCGAAAATGTTCACGTCGCCGATGAAATCAGCAACGAAGCGGCAATTCGGTGCTTCGTAGATTTCGGCCGGCGTCGCAACCTGCACCACCTTGCCATGGCTCATGACAGCAATACGGTCGGCCATGGTCATCGCCTCTTCCTGGTCGTGAGTGACGACGACGAAGGTGAGGCCAAGGCTCTGCTGCAGGTCCATCAGTTCGAACTGGGTTTCCTCGCGCAGCTTCTTGTCGAGCGCGCCAAGCGGCTCGTCGAGCAGCAGCACCTTGGGGCGCTTGGCAAGAGAACGGGCAAGTGCCACGCGCTGGCGCTGCCCGCCGGAAAGCTGGTTGGGCTTGCGGGACGCGAACTGCTCGAGCTTCACGAGCTTCAGCATCTGCGAGACACGCTCGGCCATCTCGTCCTTTGGCATTCCATCCTGCTTGAGGCCAAAGGCAATGTTCTTCTCGACCGTCATGTGCGGGAAAAGAGCGTAGGACTGGAACATCATGTTGACCGGCCGCTTGTAGGGCGGCGTGCCCGAAAGATCGGTGCCATCGAGAATAATTTCGCCCGATGTCGGCTGTTCGAAACCGGCCAGCATGCGCAGCAGCGTGGACTTGCCGCAGCCGGATGCGCCGAGCAGCGCGAAGAACTCGCGGTGATAGATATTCAGCGAAAGATCGTTGACGGCGGTAAAATCGCCGAAGCGCTTGGTGACATTCTTGAAGGCAATGAACGGTTTTGCGGACGGATCGGACCAGGGTGCGAATGCACGGCGGATATTGCCCAGAGATTTCATATTATTCCCCGAAAATACAAGGTTTCAGCCGGCCTCCACCCGGGCCGGGAATGGAAAGGCCCGGACGTTTCCGTCCGGGCCGAAATCTCGATTACTGGCCGGTGACGACCTTGGTCCAGATTCGTGTCACCAGACGCTGCGTTTTCGGGTCAAGTGGAGGCACCGTGAAGAGCTTGGCCATGATCTCCGGCGTCGGATAGATCGCCGTGTCGTCGATCACTTCCTTGTCGAGAAACTGCTGCGAGGCCTTGTTGCCGTTTGCGTAAAAGACGAAGTTGGATGCTTTGGCGGCGACTTCCGGCTTCATCATGTAGTTGATGAATTCATGCGCCTCTTCGACATGCGGCGCATCCTTCGGAATGCCGAAGACATCGAAGAAGATCTGCGCACCCTGGCTCGGAACCGAATAGTCGACATTCACGCCGGCCTTAGCCTCGGCTGCGCGATCCCGCGCCTGGAAGACATCGCCCGAAAAGCCGAGCGCGATGCAAATATCGCCGTTGGCAAGCGCGCTGATATATTCAGAAGAATGGAACTTGCGAACGAAGGGACGAACGGCAAGCAGGACCTCCTGCGCCTTGTTCAGGTCTTCGGGCTTCTTGCTGTTCGGATCGAGGCCGAGATAGGCAAGAGCGGACGGAATGACGTCTGTCGGCGAATCCAGCATGTAGATGCCGCAGTCCTTGAGCTTTGCAGCCTTGGCAGGATCGAAAAGCGCATCCCAGTTCGGCTTTTCGTCCGTGCCGAGTGCGGCCTTCACCTTATCGACGTTGTAGCCGATGCCGGTCGTGCCCCACATGTAGTCGACGGAATATTCGTTACCCGGATCGAAGGTGGCGACGCCCTTCATCACGACGTCCCACATGTTCGACAGATTCGGCAGCTTGGACTTGTCGAGCTTCTGATAGACGCCTGCCGCGATCTGGCGCTGCATGAAGGACACGGTCGGAACGACGACGTCATAACCCGTGCCGCCGGCCAGCAGCTTGGTTTCCAGCGTCTCGTTGGAATCGAAAGTGTCGTAGACGACCTTGATACCGGTTTCCTTGGTGAAGTCCTCGAGGATCGAGCTGTCGATATAATCGGACCAGTTGTAGACGTTGACCACACGCTCCTGGGTGAAGGCCGGCGCGGCGGCAAGGAGAGCAACAACGGCAACTGCCGTCAGATTGGCTATTCTTGACCTCATGATATCTCCTGTTTTTTAAAGGCATCGCGACCCCGGACGCCTCTTCTTCCCTCTGGTTACGTTGCAGATTAAAAAGGATTTTCAGCGCCTACAAGCGCAAAATCCTGCAGTGTCAATGATTTCACAATCACTGAAAATCGAAGGCTCCGAGGCCGGCAGCAGTCTCGTCCAGAGCGAGCGGACGGGTGAGTGGCGGCTCGGCGCGCGAAAGACAGCCTCGCCTCTCGCAGAGGCGGCAGGCGGGACCGATCATGATCGGTGAAGCATCGCTTCGGCCGTAGACCAGACTGTCGCGCAGGGCGGCATCGCAGCCGAGCAGCAATGCCGTGCGCCGCACCCGTTCGCCGAATTCCACAACCGGCCCTTCAAGCGTGCGCGCCACCGTCAGAAAGGTTGAACCGTCAGGCATGGCGACCGTCTCTGCCAATATCCTGCCCGGCTCCAGAAAGGCCGCGTGGATATTGAGCTTCGGACAGTTGCCGCCGAAGCGCGCCTGCGGAAAGCCCTGCGCGCCAGCCCTGCGGATGACATGGCCTGCCGCATCGATCTCCACGAGGAAAAATGGAATGCCGCCGGCACCGGCACGCTGCAGCATGACGAGACGCGCCGCAGCCTGCGCGAAGGACACGCCGAAGCGGGCGCGGATGAGATCGATATCATAGCGGGTGTTTTGCGCCGCCAGAAGAAAGGCGCCATAGGGCATCGTCAAGGCCAGCGCGGCATTGCGCGTCAGCTCGAAACGGGCAATGCGCCGCGCCTCGTCGGATGACAGCGGCAGATCCTCGAGTTCGGCTTCGATCTGCTGGCGCAGAGCGAGCCTTGCCACCTCGATCGCGATTTCCTGCGCCTGATCGGTCGCCGAAAGCCGTTCGGAGAGGAAAAGACGCATCGAGTGGCGATCGAAACGACGACGCAGATCCGGCATGACATGGACGGGCAGGACGCGGACACTGATGCCGCGCTCGCTTTTCAGCCAATCCTTCAGACTGGCTCCCGCGACAAGTCCGTTGGTGAAGCTTTCCGCCGCCGCCTCGATATCCGCGAAATAGGCGGAGCGGCGCTCCAGCACCTCCCTAACCTCGTCCAGAGGCAAGCGGCCGGGAGCGACAGGTGCACCCCCCTCCCCGACCATCAGGGCTGTCAGATCGGAAAGCCGGGCGGCCTGTTCGCGATAGGCGCGATAGAGCTTGATCATGCCGCTTGCCGCATTTGGCGCGGCATCGGCCACTTCGACAAGCTCCTGATCGCCCGGCAGTTCACCTGACAGCAACGGATCGGCAAACACCTCCTTCAACTGGCCAAGGCCGCCGGCGGTTTCGCCCTGCAACTCCTCCAAGTCGATACGGTAAACGGCTGAGAGCTTCAGCAGCAGTTGCACTGTCAGAGGGCGCTGGTTGCGTTCGATGAGGTTCAGGTAGGAGGGGGAGATTTCCAGCGCCTCGGCCATGGCGGTCTGCGTCAGCGCCAGCGCATTGCGGATGCGCCTGACTTTCGGCCCCGCGAATATCTTTCGTTCAGCCATGTCACATCCTTTACATCGTTGTATTTACAATCTTTTACAAAATTACAAAATGAGCCTGTAAATTCTCTTCATTTTAACCTCTTTTCTCGCCTGAAATCAAAGGTTCTTCTGGCCAATTGGCCGAATTTTGTAAATTCTGTCATCAGCGCTCAAGCGTTGGAAAACCAAAGAGGAGATCGGCATGACAGATTTTTACAAACTGATCCGCAATACACCTGATGGACGTTTCGACGGCATCGAGAGGCCTTATTCGCCTGAGGATGTCGAACGGCTGCGCGGCTCGGTGACGCTGCGCCACACACTGGCAGAGATGGGAGCTGCGCGGCTCTGGCAGCTTCTGCATGAGGAGAATTTCGTCAACGCGCTCGGCGCGCTCTCCGGCAACCAGGCCATGCAGATGGTGCGCGCCGGGCTGAAGGCGATCTATCTCTCCGGCTGGCAGGTCGCGGCCGACGCCAACACGGCGTCATCGATGTATCCGGACCAATCGCTCTATCCGGCCAATGCCGGGCCGGAGCTGGCAAAGCGCATCAACCGCACGCTGCAGCGCGCCGATCAGATCGAGACGGCTGAAGGCAACGGGCTTTCGGTCGCGACCTGGTTCGCGCCCATCGTCGCCGATGCCGAGGCCGGCTTCGGCGGCCCGCTCAACGCTTTCGAGATCATGAAGGCCTATATCGAAGCGGGGGCCGCCGGCGTTCACTTCGAGGATCAACTGGCGTCCGAGAAGAAATGCGGCCATCTCGGCGGCAAGGTGCTGATCCCGACCGCAGCCCATATCCGCAACCTCGATGCCGCGCGGCTTGCGGCCGATGTCATGGGTGTTGCAACACTCGTGATTGCGCGCACGGATGCCGAGGCGGCGAAGCTCCTGACATCCGATATCGACGAACGCGACCAGCCTTTCGTCGACTATGATGCCGGGCGAACGGTCGAGGGCTTCTATCAGGTACGCAATGGGCTGGAGCCCT
>Ga0209758_1002460_pt1 | contig 18871 bp, 20 predicted proteins | sample AraplaMF_Col_mMF_FD_184258 | JGI IMG/M metagenome (GOLD analysis project Ga0209758, IMG submission 184258) | Arabidopsis root microbial communities from the University of North Carolina, USA - plate scrape MF_Col_mMF (SPAdes) (version 2) | ecosystem: Host-associated > Plants > Roots > Endosphere...
CGGTGTGTGCGACGGACATCGTGCACGCCGCGCGCTCGGCACCTCGCGACCCGCGCGCGGGTGTCGTGGGTGCGTCGGCGGTGCGGCCGCCCGGGTGGAGACACCGTGGCACGGGGGTCGCTCTCCGAAAGGGTCGGAGCCTCGGCCCCGGCGTGGTGCCGGACGGGGCCCGGAGCACCCCTGCCGGACGACGCCGCCCGTGGCCACTGACGACGGAGGAGGATCATGGCCTCTCAGGTGCCGAAGGCCGGTCGCCCACGCAGCGAGCCGGCGCGGCGGGCCGTCCTCACCGCGTGCGGCGAACTGCTGCAGCAAGGGGGACTGCGCGCGGCGACGACCGACCGGATCGCCGCCCTGAGCGGGGTCAGCAAAGCGACGATCTACAAGTGGTGGCCGAACAAGTACGCGGTCGCCCTCGAGGCCTTCCTGTCGCAGATGAACGCCGAGTCACCGGACCCGGACACCGGCTCGGCGGCCGAGGACTTCCGTCTCACGGTGCGCGGCACGGCACGGTTCTACGCGAGCCCGATCGGGCGGATATTCGCCCAGCTGCTGGCGGAGGCTCAGAGTGATCCGACGGAAGCCTCGGATCTGATCGGGCGGCTCGTCACCTCCCGGCGCGGCGTGGTGCGGGCCATCTGGGATCGCGGTGTCCTGCGGGGCGAACTGCGCGACGACGTCGACCCGGACGTCGCTCTCGATCTCTTCTTCGGCCCGTTGGTGTACCGGATGCTGGCCGGCCACGCACCCCTGGACGAGCGGGCGGCGGACGAGGTCGTCCGCGTCGCACTGACCGGCCTGAATCGGATGAACCGCAATAAAACTTAAATTAGGCATCCTAACGGGAATTGCGCCCGCCTCCCGAACGTTGAGCGGGGTGGAAAACGAAACGTTCAGTTTCAGAAGGAGGGGAGGCAGCACCACACCGGAGGTCTCCCGCGTGATCCGCCGCGGACGGAACCACGCGAGCGAGGACGTCTCGCCCCTGCTCGACCGGGCCCGCGCCGCAGGGCGGCACCGCCGCTCGCCGAGGCGCCCGGACGAAGTGATCACAGCAGGCCACGGCAAGGACGACGGGCGCCGTGGCCGCCGTCGTCATCGAAGGGCTCCGGGCCCATCACGCGACACCTGTTCCGGTCGCGGCCGGACAACCGCGGCGAGCCTGCCTGCACCACCACCACGACGAAAGGAGACCGACGTCATGACCCTGGCGGTCTACGAGGTCGACGTCCCGACGACGAACGGCGACGGACTCCGCGGAGTGCACGTCTTCACAGGCCGAGCCGAAAGCCCCGCGAGCGCGCTGCGCCTCGCACAGGAGGTCTACGCCGCCGCCGTCGCCGCACGGCAGGCCGGACTCGAGATCCCCCGCATGCGGCCCGACGGCTGGGTGGCACGCGGGATACGTCCTGGCTGGGAGCCCGACTGGTCGGCCGCGACCGCAGGACGCTGGAGCGACCCGCACGGCTTCGGCCGCACCTACGACCTGGAACCGTGATCCTGCCGTGAACAGGTCGAGGACCCTGCGACCGCCACCGGCCGCCTCAGAGTGCGAGGGTGACGGCGAAGGCGGCGCCGCCGATCCCGAGGGCGAAGGCGGCCGCCGCCCAGCCGCCCTCCCCCCACCGGAAGAACCGGTCGAGGGCCAGTCGGCCGGGACCGGTGGCGGCGACAGCGAGGGCGACAACGGCGATGCAGACGTTGTACTCGACCCCGCCGTCCCGGTCCCACAGCCCATGAGCCGCGGTGACGGACACCATCGCGTTGATCATCACGCCGATGAGGGCCGCGGCCGCGAGCGGGGTGAACAGCCCCAGCGCGAACCCCAGGCCGCCGAGGAACTCGGAAAGGCCGGCGATCGCCGCATAGACCTCTCCCGGGTGATAACCGAGGGCCGCGAATCCCCTGCCGACGCCTTTCAGACCCTGGCCGCCGAACAGTCCGAAGAGCTTCTGGGCACCGTGCCCGGCCAGGAGCAGGCCGAAGGTCAGCCGAATGAGCAACAGGCCACAGTCGCCGGCGAGCCTCCCCGATCCAGCGCTGTGCCGTGCGGCCGGCTCAGTCGGAGCCGGTAGCCGGTCCGAACCCTGCTTCTCCATATCGGTGCTCCGCCCACGACGCGGAGACGTTGACCGAACCCTGTACGAAAAGGCACGGATTCATGGTCGGCGGTGGGCGTCCGTATGTCTCGGCAGAACACCGGCCACCTCTGTTCAGCTTTCCCCGAAAGCATCGACTTCGCACGCCTACGCTTCCGAGAACGAGATTTCGATGACGCCGTCGGGGTACGGAATTGCCGAAGGTCTCCAAGTCTGGGTGCAGTCCAGATCCGGTGGCATTCCATCCGCACAGGAAAATCGGGCATCACCCGCTTTCACACCGCGGTGCGACCGCCGTCGACGGGAAGCACGGCGCCGTGCACAAAACCGGCCGCGTCACTCGCGAGGTAGACGATGCTCGCCGCGATCTCCTCGGGGGAAGCCGGTCTGCCGGCCGGGGCCTGAGCGGCGAGGCCCGCCAGGTCGTCCCCCATGGGCGCGGTTCCCTCGGTCCTCGTCGGGCCGACGAGGACCGCGTTGACACGTACTCCGCTGGGCCCGTACTCGGCCGCCCACGACTTCGTCAGCAGGTTCACCGCGGCCTTGCTGGAGCCGTACAGGGCCATCCCGGGCGCACCGTACTCGGACACCATGGTGCTCACGTTGACGATCGCGCCCCTGCCGCGCTCGGCCATGCGTGGTGCGAGCTCGGCGACCAGGAAGAACTTCGCCTTGACGTTCAGTGAGTAGACGGCGTCGAACTCCTCCTCGGTGAACCGGTCGGTGGGCCCGAAGGGGTAGATCCCCGCATTGTTCACCAGGATGTCCACCCGGCCCCCACCCAGTTCGGCGGCGCGGCGGGCGAGTTGCCGTGCCGGCTCGGCACCGCGGAGGTCGGCCGCGACGAAGTCCGCCTTGCCGCCCCGCCCTCGGACGGTCTCCACGACGGCGTCACCGCGCTGCTGGTCGCGGCCGGCGACCAGCACATGGGCTCCACGCTCGGCCAGTGCAAGCGCGGTCGCGGCCCCGATGCCACTGGTCGCGCCGGTCACCAGCGCGACATTCTCCGCGAGGGACAGCGAATTCATGATGACGCCCTTCGTTTATTCCGAATCCCCGGGCTCCGATTCCCGAGCCCGGGGAAACCGCCTGATTGCGATGGACCCATGCCATCACACGGCGCAGATTTCCGACCACTCGTGGCCACAGGGATCGGTTATGGCGGCCAAAGACAAAAGTTCTGCCCCTACGGAGACTGTGATTTCTCCGGGAAGGCCGCCGGTATTCGCTGGACCCGATCCGCACGGCGCCGACGGCCCCGTGCCGGCAATGCGGCGATTCGACTGCGCCGTCGGCAGGCGTCAGCCCGGCGACGGCTGCTCGAAAGCGGCGATCAGGCGCCCCAGATCCTGGCGACGGGAGGCGGCCGGCCACACGGCCCATGTCCGGCGGACGATGGGACGCCCGGCCAGCGGCGACCACGCGACATTGCCGGGAATCGGGTGCGGCCAGTCCGGCGGAGCGAGCGCGAAGGCCTGTCCCGCACTGACGGCCGCGAGTTTCACCTCCGCGATGAGCCGCTGCCCTTGTGGCGCCTGCGCCCCCGGGTCCAGGCCGTGGCTGCGCAGAATCGCGGTCAGCTCGTCGTACCAGGCGGGGCTGTCCGCCCGGGGAAAGGCCAGCCACTCCAGACCGGCCAGTGCATCGAGCGCGATCCCTTCCGGTCCGGACAGTTCAGCCGCCTGCGGCGCGGCCAGCAGCACCCCGAGTTCTTCCCTGTTGACCAGCATTGCGTCGAACTCCTGCCCGATCGGCCGCTCCCGCAGCAGACCCACGTCGAGTTCGCCGTCGTGCAACGCGGACAGCTGCTCCGTCGTGGACAGATGCCGCGCCTGCACACGGGTGTCAGGGCAGGCCTCGGCCAGCTCACCGAGCGCGGGGGTCAGCAGTCGCGAGGGAAACTCCAGTGGAATGCCGATCCGCAGCACACCGCCGCCCCCGCCGGCGAACCGGGCCATCCTCCGCAGCGCCTGATCGTGCCGGGCCAGCACCGCACGCGCCTCCCCCAGCAAGGCGGCCCCCGCGTCGGTGGCACGTACGCCGGTACTACTGCGCACCAGCAACTTCACCCTGAGCTGCCGCTCCAGACCACCGACCGTCTGGGACAGTGCCGGCTGGCTGACATGCAACCGCCGGGCCGCGGCCGAGAAGCCGCCTTCCTCGACCACGGCCACGAAGGCGTGCAACTCCCGCAACTCCATGCACCCATCGCACCATGGGAGCGGTCGCTCCAGCCACCACGGCCAGAAGCAGGCCTTATAACCCATATCGCCACAATGAATGACCCTCTGGCCATGAATTTATGGATTCGAGAGGTTATACGAAGCACCAGGCGGGGTAGCCGGGTGCCCTGCAGTGGTCACTCGCGGTCCGTCGAAGTCGGCGGGCCGCCGCGCGGGGCAAGTCCGCCCGTCGGGTGCACCCACGAAGGAGCAGGATGCAACGCTGGCCGCCGTTGGCGACGAACAATCCCCCCACCCTCTGGCAGGGGTACAGGTGGGTTGTCCTGTGGTCCGTCCCCATCGTGGCCGTTCCGGTGGCCGACTTGTTCCTGCCCCCGGACATCCATCTCGCCTACCTCCTCGTGGTCCCGCTCGCGCTCTCCACGGCCTTCGCGGACACGCGCCGCACGGCCGCCCTCGCCGGACTCGCCGTGGCGGCGCTCATCGCCGCGGGTGCCGAGCGGCATGCACTGACCACCGAAAACGTTCTGGTGCAGTTGCTGTCCCTGGTTCTGTTCTCGCTCCTGCTCCTGCTCGTCACGCGGGTGAGGGAGCAGCAGCAACGCCAGCTGGCCGGAGTCCGCCGGGTCTCGGAGGCCACACAGGCCGTTCTGATGCGCCCGCTGCCGCGGCGTTCAGGACCGGTGTATCTGGCCTCCACGTATGTGGCCGCGGAGGCCGAGGCCCGTATCGGAGGCGACCTCTACGCGCTGGTCCGCACGGCCGGGGCCACCAGATTGATCATCGGGGACGCCCGCGGTAAAGGGCTCGACGCCATCGGCGACATCCAGGCCGTCCTCGGTGCGTTCCGCTTCGGCGCGAACCAGTACTCCACACTCTCCGACCTGGCCGCAGCGCTGGACCGCAGTGTGCGATGGGACCTGGCGCAGACGTCCGGCCCGGAGACGGCCGAGTGGCCCGGGGAGCGCTTCGTGACGGCCGCCGTCCTCGAGATCCCGGACTATGAGCCCCGTGCGCGCCTGTTCAGTTTCGGCCATGTGCCTCCGCTCCTGCTGCACGACGGCGCCGTCCTGCCCATCGACGTCCGTGACCCCGCTCCCCCGCTGGGACTCGGAGCTCTGGCCGAGTCCACCCACACGCCCGTCACATTCCGCTTCACCCCGGGCGACCGGCTGCTTCTGTACACCGACGGAGTCAGCGAGACCCGGAACGAACAGGGCGCCTTCTATCCCCTGGTGGAGCGGCTGACCGCCTGGACCGAGCAGCGCCCGGAGACGCTCGTGCGGACCATCCGCGAGGACCTCCGGGAGTTCTCGGGCGGGTGCCACGCGGACGACATGGCCCTCATCGTGCTGGAGCGGGACGAGTCGGCGGTGCGACCCTGCGTGCTTCCGACGGCACGGCGCCTGTGACGTCCGCCGAACACCTCGGATGTCCGCACCGCCACAGGCCGGTGGAGTGAGCAGGGCCACGGCCTGCCCGGGATCCGCCCGCCGTGCGCGAACGACCCCGGAAACCGGCGTCGCGAGACCGGTCAGTCCTGGGCGCGCTGGTAGGCGGCGAGCAGGAACAGCCAGATCTCGCTGACGGTCGGGAAGCACGTAACCGCGTGCCGCAGCCTCTTGAGCGGGACCTCCCCGGCCACCGCGACGGTCGCCGAGTGCAGCAGCTCGCTGACTCCCGGACCGACGAACGTCACCCCGAGCAGGATCTCCCGGTCGACGTCGACCACCATCCGGGCATGCCCCTGGTACCCGTCGGCGTAGAGGTTGGCTCCCTTGGCGGCGTTGAAGTCCAGGTCGATGGTTTTGATGCGGTGTCCGGCGGCGGCCGCCTGCTCGGCGGTCAGACCCACCGCGGCGGCCTCCGGGTCGGTGAAGAACACCTGGGGAACGGCGTGCTGGTCGGCCGTGGTCGCATGATCGCCCCACGGTGTGTCGTCCACCGCGAGGCCACCCGCTCTGGCCCCGATGACGTCGCCCGCGGTCCGGGCCTGGTACTTGCCCTGGTGGGTCAGCAGAGCCCGGTGATTGACGTCTCCCAGCGCGTACAGCCAATGCCCGTCCACCCCGCGGACCAGGCACGTCGTGTCCACGTCCAGCCACGCCCCCGGGGTGAGCCCCACCGTCTCAAGGCCGATGTCCTCGGTCGCGGGGATGCGTCCCGTGGCGAACATGACCTCGTCCGCCTCCAGTTCACTGCCGTCGTCCAGGGTGACCGTGACCGGCCCGCCCGCGTCCGGGCGCCGCAGCGCGGTGACCTGCACCCCGATCCTGACGTCCACACCCGCCTCGGTCAGACCGCGCTCCAGCAGTTTCCCCGCGAAGGACTCCATCCGGGGCAGCAGCCCGCGGCGGGCGAGCAGAGTGACCTGCGAGCCCAGTCCCTGCCACAGGGTCGCCATCTCGACCCCGACTCCGCCGCCGCCCACGATCGCGAGCCGTCCGGGCACCGTGCTGGAGTCGGTCCCGTGCCGGTTCGTCCAGGGCCTTGCCTCCCGGATGCCGGGGATCTCCGGCAGGAGGGGCAGGCTGCCGGTGGCGACGGCCACCGCATGCCGAGCGGTGAGGGTGTGCCGGGCGCCGTCGTCCCGGGTCACCGTGACCCGGCGCGGGCCGTCGATGCGCCCATGCCCCCGGAACAGGTCGGCGCCGAGGGACTTGACCCCCTCCGCCTGCTTGGAGTCGTCCCAGTCCGTGACGTAGTGATTGCGGCGGGCGAAAACCTGAACAGTGTCCAGATCGCCGGTGACCGCCTGCCGGGCACCGTCCACACGGCGGGCATCGGCGATCGCGATGACCGGCCTCAGCAGTGCCTTGCTCGGCACACACGCCCAGTACGAGCACTCGCCGCCCACGAGTTCCCGCTCAACGACGGCCACGGTGAGCCCGGCCGCGCGAGCCCGGTCGACGACGTTCTGACCGACCGGACCGGCACCCAGCACGATGACGTCATAGGTGTCGCTTGCCTGGTTCTCCGCTGTTTCACTCATCCTGTTCCCTCGCATCGTGATCGCGGCGGAGCAACTGCGGTCCATGGACCCGTGGCGGCTGTTCTGACGGGTCGTTCCGGGAGTGGAAGTGCGTCGTTCCGCTTTCGGCCCATGTAACCGCGCGGAGTCCGGCGGTCACCACAGCCGGGCCACGGGTCTCACGAACAGCGGCCACAAGCGCCCCTTTTGGACGCACGGGGGAAAACGGCCGCCTGACGTACGCGCCGGTCCACCGACACGGACGGCGCGACCAGCCGTGTGCGAGCCACTCGCCTGCCGCACACATCCGTGCGGCAGGATGGGGCCATGAGCGTAGTCAAGATCAACGTACTGACCGTCCCGGGCGAGCAGCGGGAGACGCTGGAGAAGCGCTTCGCCTCACGTGCCCACGCGGTCGAGAGCTCCGACGGGTTCGAGTGGTTCGAACTCCTCCGGCCGGTCGAGGGCACCGACGACTACCTCGTCTACACACGGTGGCGTGACGAGGAGTCCTTTCAGGCGTGGTTGGAAGGACCTATGAAGGCCGCCCACCAGGGCGCCGGCGGGGAAGGTGGCGAGCGGCCGAAGCCCGCCGCCAGTGGGTCGACGTTGTGGTCCTTCGAGGTCGTCCAGCAGGCGGCGCCGAAGAACGCGTAGGCGGGCCACCGCCGCATCGGGACCACGGCCGTCGGGGCACATGCGGGACCGCGGGCACCGGCCCCGATCGCACCTTCGCGCGGCCGCGCGACCACCTCGTACCGCGTGACACGCGGCATGGAGTCCGGCCGATGCGACCTGAGCCGGTGGAGCGATGTGCTTCACCGGCTCCATGACACCGGCACCGGGAACCACCGAAGCCATCACCCGGTCGGGCCAACCACCCCCGGTCGGAACAACGCGAAGCACGGCAGGCACCGGGGAGCGTCGCCGGTCCGGCCGTTTCACCACGTCGGACGAACCCTCGGGCGACGGGCGACGTGTGTCCTCCCCTGGACCACGCCGCCCCGCTCCCGCCCTCGCGGCGTGGCGTCTACCCACGGCGAGCCCCTTCACTCCGCGCCCGTCGTTCGACAAGCGTCTGAGGGATGCCGGCTCCGTGAAGCGGCGGCACCACCAGTCGGACCGTGCTGCTCGCACCGGGCATACACAGAGCGGCGAAGAGCGGGCAGACGGCAGAAGAGCGCCGCTGCGACGGGTGGCCCTCATGGGTCCGGGCAGGCCGTGCCGGGCCGTCGCTGCGAGGGTGGGAAGACCGAGGGGTGGGAGCGTGGATGTCTCTGTCGAGGCGGGGCATTCCGTCGCGTCGTGGTGCGGCGGGATTCGGCTGGAGGTGTATCCGCTGATGGGGCGCCCCGGCGTGCGCGCGATCGGGGAGATCGGCCTCGACACCCGGACCGCCTGGCGGGAGGTGCTCGCCCGGCTGGTGCGAAGCAGTGCGGACCGCCTTCATGTGGACCCGTCCCGGGTGACCTTCATCGACGTGGCGGGAGTGACGGATCTGGCAGTGGCCGCGCGGTCTCTGTCCGGGGGGCGGAGGATTGTGGTTCACCGACCGCCGCCGCAGTTGGCGCGCGTACCCGCAGTCTGCCGGCCCGAGCTGGGTGGGATCGAGGTGACACCGTGACCAACGCAGTGACCACGGATGAGCTGTTCGTGCATCCGGCGCTGTTCTATCGCGGCGAGCAGGAGTTCCTGGCAGGCACCGTTCCCTTCGTCCTGGCCGGTCTGGCCGCGGCGGAGCCGGTCGCCGTCGCCACCCCGCCCGAGCACCTCGAACTGATCAGACACCATCTCGCTGATCGCGCCGACGAGGTGCACTTCGTGGACATGACCCGAGCCGGCCGCAACCCCGGGTGGATCATTCCGGGGGTGCTGCGCAGGTTCGCCGACGCCCATGAAGCCGGCCGTGTGCGCATCATCGGTGAGCCCGTCTGGGCCGGTCGCAGCCATCTGGAGTACCCGGCGTGCGCGCAGCACGAGGCGCTGATCAACGCCGCGTTCGTCGAGCGTGAGGTGACGATTCTGTGCCCCTACGACACCGACGGACTCGACCCGCGTGTGCTCGACGACGCCTGGGCCACACATCCGCTGGTGATCGACGGCGCCGGTGAGACCGCCTCGGCCGCCTACAGCCCCGAACTCGTCGTCGCACGCTACAACGAGGTCCTTCCCGTTCCGCCGGACGCCGAGACGTACCACTTCGACAGCAGCAGTCAGCTCGCCGGGGCACGCGAGTTCGCCGTCCGGTACGGCGGACGGACGGGACTCGACGGACGGCTGCTGAACGATCTGGCCCTCGCGGTGGCCGAGTTGACCACGAACAGCGTCATCCACGGTGCCGGCTCCGGAACTCTGCGGATCTGGACGGAAGGCGTACGGATCGTCTGCGAAGTGCACGACGCGGGGCGCCTCGTCGATCCACTGGCCGGCCGGCGCCCTCAGGTGCCCAGCGAGCCCGGCGGTCGAGGGCTGCTGCTCGTCAATCACATCGCCGACCTGGTGCGTGTCCACACCGGCGAAACCGGGACCACCATCCGGTTCTACCTCGGCTCCTGACCGCCCCTGGGCCGGCGACCGGGCGACGACGTGCCGAACCCCGGTGCCCCGCTTAGGCTGGCCAGGTCCGCCTCCGAGACCCTGTCCGGGTCACTCGAGTCGATTCGGGACCTACGGGAGCGATCATGGTCGACAACCCCCTGATCCTCGTGACCGGGGCGGCCGGAAGCGTGGGGGCGGTGGGACGCCGTGTGGTGGACAACCTGCGGCGACGGGACCTGAGGGTGCGTGCCCTCGTCCACCGGGAGGACGAACGCGCGGACGCCCTGCGCTCCACGGGGGCCGAGGTGGTGGTGGGCGACCTCGCACGTGCGGAGGACGTCGTCCGGGCCTTGGAGGACTGCGACCGCATGTATTTCGGCATGGGGGTCTCTTCGCAGTACCTCGAGGCGGCACTCGTCACCGCCGCCGCCGCACGTGCTCAGGGACGGCTGCGGGTGTTCGTCAACATGTCGCAGATGACCGTCTCCCAGATGGATCTCACCAGCACGGCCGAATCGACGCAGCAGCGTGAGCACTGGCTCATCGAGCAGGTCCTCGACTGGTCGGGCCTTCCGGTCACCCACATCCGCCCGACGGTCTTCATGGAGAACCCGATGTTCTCCCTGTTCTGCTTCGCCACGATCGCGCAGGACGACACCATCCGGCTTCCCTTCGGAACGGGGCGCACCTCACCCGTGGCGGCCGGCGACGTCGCCGATGCCGTGGCCGCCGTCCTCGCGGACCCGGCTCCCCACGTCGGGCACGTCTACGAACTGACCGGGCCGGTGTCGCAGGACATGTCGGCCATGGCACAGGAGTTCAGCTCGGTCCTCGGGCGCCCCGTGAGCTACATCGACACTCCCTACGACCAGTTCGTCGACGAGCTTCGGCGCCGCGGCCTGCCCGACCACGTCGTCGATCATCTGTCGACCATGGCGCGCCTGCATGCGCAGAACCGCTACGACCGGCTGACCCATGACGTCGAGAAGATCACCGGCCACCCCGCGACGGGCGTAAGGGCCTACGTCGAGGACAACCCGGAGCTCTTCCGCCCGGCAACGTGACGTGGGGCGGGGCGGGGCGGGGGACTCCCGATCTCGGCCCGGTACGGACCCGGGCGGGTTCACCGGGGTCCCGTCGGTCCGGAATGCGGTGAACTGCCGGGTGTCGAGGCGCCCTTGCGCCTCGAGTCCTCGTCACGACGGCGGCCCGTCGCCCGCCTCTCACCCGGCGTCGTCGACCTCGCGCACCAGCTCGATCGCCCTGGCCAGGGTGTTCAGCCGCTCCTGTACGGTCCGTCCCGCCGGGTACAGACGGACGGTGTCCACGCCTGCGTCGCGCCACACTCGGAGCCGCTCACGCACCATGGGCTCGGTGCCGATCAGCGTCGTGCCGAGGACCATGTCGTCGGTCACCAGACGGGCGGCACCGTCCCGGTCGCCCGCCTGCCACCGCTCACGCACTTCGGCGGCCACCTCCGCCCAACCCTGGCGGCTGTAGGCGTTGTTGTAGAAGTTGGTGGAGGCGGTGCCCATACCGCCCAGGCTGAAGGCGAGTTCCTTCCTCCGCTCCGCGGTCATCGCACCGAGTGCGCCCTCATCGGGGGCGAAGGCAACCTCGGCGCCCTGGCAGACGTCCAGTTCGGAGCGCGTGCGCCCGGTGCGGGCCAAGCCGTTGTCGAGGTGGGCGAAGTAGGCGTCGGCCGCGCCTTCCGGTACGAAGCTCGTCCCGAGCCAGCCGTCGGCGACCTCCCCCGTCAGTTCCAGCATGGCCGGTGAGAGCGAGGCGAGGTAGACGGGGATCTCGTGCTCGGCCCGCATCGACAGCCGCATCGGCACGCCCTCACCGCCGGGCAGCGGGATGCTGAACTCCGCGCCGGAGTAGGAGAGTTTCCCACCGGCGAACACCTGGCGCACGATGTCCACGGTCTCCCGCACCCGCCTCAGCGGCCGGGCGAAAGGCACTCCGTGCAGGCCCTCGATCACCTGCGGGCCGGAGGCACCGAGACCGAGCAGGAACCGCCCGCCGGACAGGTTGGAGAGCGTGATGGCGGTCTGCGCGACGGCCGTGGGGGTGCGCGTACCCACCTGCATGATGCCCGAGCCCAGCAGCATCCGGTCGGTGAGCGCGGCGTAGTAGCCGAGCGCGGAGGGGCCGTCGGACCCCCAGGCCTCGGCCACCCAGCACACGTCCAGGCCGAGTTTCTCTGCCTCCACGACGAAGTCCGTCTGCTCCGACCAGTGTTGGCCGCCGGAGGCCTCGACGGTGGTGGCGGTGCGCATCAGTGTTCGGCCCGCTGCTTGATGGCCCCCAGGGTGGCGGTGATGTTGCGTTCGAACTCGCGCAGCCGCACGAACACGATCTTCTGCTCCTTCTCCGGCATGCGGTCGATGGCGAGGGAGAGGCCGGAGCGGCCCGGCCCCAACTGCATCCATTCCGACAGCTCGGTTCCGCCGTCCTCGGCCCGGAGCCGGAAGCGCCAGACCGCGGAGGGCCGATCCGGGTCCTCAACCGCCCAGGCCAGCGACCGACCCGGTTCGCACTCGATGACATGCGAGGTGGTCTGCCACTCCCCCAGGGCGTCGTGCCTGCTGCGGCCGACGAACCGGGCGCCCACCGCCGGACCGGCGGCGCCGTCGAGCCACTCGACCGACTGGAGTTCCTCACTCATGTCCGGCATGAGCTCGATGTCGCTGACCACTGACCAGACGCGCTCCGGCGGAGCGTCGATCCAGGTCCGCACCTCGAGGGTGGGTTTGTCCGCGTAGCGTGCGCCCGTCCACTCCAAGTCGGCCGGCCTCCTCGTCATCAAGGGGTTGACCACCAGAGTTGCTTCACAAGACTCGCGGTGTCAAGGGGGAGCGCACCTGCCCCGGGGCGCTCAAGCGGCGCCGAACCTGCGCCGGACGTCCGGCCGGCGGCTGAGCCGTTCCGGGTATCCAGGCCCCATCCGCATCGACGTGTCCTGCGCCTCCAACGGCCGGCGGCAGACGGCGCACACGACCTCCGCCGCGGTGTCATGGCCGCAGGTGTCGTGATGGAACACGACGGGCACGCCCTCCTCACCCGCCAGCCAGCGGTCACCCCACCGCGACATCGCGGCGAGTACGGCGAACAGTTCGCGGCCCTTCTCCGTCGGCACGTAGTCGTAGCGCCGCGGCTCGTCCTGGTAGAGCCTCCTGTCCAGGACGCCCTCGTCCACCAGCCGACGCAACCGGTCGGTCAGGGTGTTGCGGGCGATCCCCAGTCCCTGCCTGAAGTCGTCGAAGCGGCTGACCCCGTAGAAGGCCTCCCGCAACACCAGCGGCGTCCAGCAGTCACCCAGCAGATCCATGGACCGTGCGATGGAACACGGCCAGTTCTCGAACGACGTCCGGTTCATGCTCCGTACGATATCGAGTCTCGCCATGAAACCAGGCTGGTGAGCACACGAGGAGGTCCGGCCCGGTGCGTCCGCGGCCCCCGGCCGTGCCCACTGCCGGATGCGGCCGCCGCGGGGTGCGGGCGCCCGTCCTGGACGCGGATCGGACGCGGCCAGGGGAGTGACCGCCGTGCGGGTGATGTCCGGGCGAGGAGCACGACGCCGTCGCCCTGCCGTGTCCCGCGCAAGTCCTCTGCCGCACGCGGCGCTTAAGCGGCGGCACGCGCGCAGAGCCTCTTCAACACGACCGGCCGTGTGCTCATCGCCCTCGCCTCCGGGGTGCACGGAGCGTGCTAAGGCAGGAGATTATGAGACAGTCCCGATTCGCGGTACGCGTGTCCTCCCTCCTCCTCGCCGCCGCCTGCACCTTCACCGGAGCCACGACGGCACAGGCGGCTCCGCAGACAGTGGCCACGGGCTACGCGGCCCTCGGCGACTCCTACTCGTCCGGGGTCGGAGCCGGCACCTACATCGCCTCCAGCGGCAACTGCCTGCGCAGCAACCACGCCTACCCCGCCCTGTGGGCCTCGACCCATGCGGTGTCGTCCTTCGCCTTCGCCGCGTGCAACGGCGCTCGCACAAGTGATGTCATGAACCGTCAACTCGGCTCGCTCACCCGCCGCACCGGTCTGGTCAGCCTGACCGTCGGCGGAAGTGACTCGGGGTTCTCCGACGTCATGATGACCTGTGTGCTGCGGGGAACCACCGCGTGTGTGTCCGCCAACGCCGACGCGCGCACGTACATGGACACCACCCTTCCAGGCGATCTGGACCGTCTCTACGCCGCCATCAGCAGAAGGGCTCCGGCCGCCCGCGTCGTCGTCCTCGGGTATCCGCACCTGTACAAGCTCAGCGGCAGCTGCATGGCCGGTCTCTCGGACACCGCACGGGCCGCCGTCAACCGCTCCGTCGACCGTCTCAACACCGTGATCGCCAAGCGCGTCGCCGACCACGGGTTCACCTACGCCGACGTCGCGGGCGCCTTCTCGGGTCACGAGATCTGCTCCGCCAGTCCCTGGCTGCGCAGTGTGAACCTGCTCGCCGTCGTGGAGTCGTACCACCCCACTTCCACGGGGCAGTCCCACGGCTACCTCCCCGTCTTCGCCAGATCGGCCTGAGCCCGGGCGCCGGACAGCGGGCCGTCGGCCCGCTGTCCGGCGCCGTGACCGACCGGGGCCGGCCCGGTTCGGCGGGAGGTCGGCTGCCGGAGCACGGGGCGCGTGTCAGGCGCCTCCGGGCCTCGCCGCAGGTGTGCACCGCGGCGGCAGACGGGTTGCTACGGGGGCGGGGAGGTTTCGTGCCATGTCGGTTCGGGAAACGGGGGACGCATGACGGGTTCCTCAGGCCCGCCCCGGGACGAGCGACCCCAGCACCACGGCCTGCGTTCACGCTGGCACAACTCGGCCGCCGGACGGCTGTGGCAGCACGGCAGCGAGATGGAACTTCTGCACCGCTCCATGGGCCTCGCCGCGCTGGCTCTGGTCACGCTCGCCCCCCTGCTCATCGTCATCGCCGCCGCCTCCCCCTTCCAGCACCGTGGCTTCGCCTACTGGGTCATCGACGGCATGAGTCTTTCGGGGCATCCCGCGGACGCCGTGAGCCACCTGTTCGCCACGCCCCGCAGGGTGCTCAGCGCCACCAGCGTCTTCAGTGTCCTCGCCGTCGCGCTGTTCGGCCTCACCTTCGCCTCGAGCGTGCAGACCGGCTACGAGCGGGTCTGGAGTCTGCCCGCGGGTCGCTGGCACACCGTCTGGCGCCGTGCCGTGTGGCTCACGGCCCTGACGGCCTATCTCTTCGCCGAGGTGCAGAGCGGTGCCGTGCTGGACAGCTCGGTGCCCCAGTCCGCCGTCCGCATCACGCTGACCGTCCTGTTCGGTGTGCTGTTCTTCTGGTGGGGGCAGCACTTCCTCCTCGGCAGCCGGGTGTCCTGGCGGGCACTGCTGCCCGGGGCGGTCTCCACCATGCTGGGCCTGGTCGGGCTGCGTTGGTTCTCCTACCAGGTGTTCTCCCCGCTCATCGTGAACAACGCGGTCACCTACGGCGCCATGGGCACCGTCCTCGTCGTACAGTCCTGGCTCATCGGAGTGGGCTTCGTCGTCTTCGGAGGAGCACTGCTCGGTCGTCACATCCACGAGGCACACAGACGGTGGAGGCCCCGACGTGCGTCTCGACCCGACCTGCGTTGAAAAGCGCCGTAGCGACGGGGACTTCTCGACAAGGATGTGACCGTGGGACGCCGGGCCCATTGCGCCCGGCGCGACCCGGCCCTGGGGCAACAACGCGCGAACCCCGCCCCCTGGGCGGGGACGGGGTTCATGATGGAGCGCCGGGCAGGCCTTGCACCTGCATCTCCCCGCAGGAAGCGGGACGTCTTTCCTTGGACCACCAACGCACTGCCGGGCGCCGTGAGTTCCGGCGACCTGCTGTGCGTCAATCCTAGCGCATGTCCCTCACTCCTTCGGAGCCACCGATGCGGTGGCCAAGCGACAGGGAGACGGCCACGCTCAGCGCGGCCGCGGCCCCGGCGCACAGCACCGCCCAGGAACCCGCGAACGTGCAGGCCAGAATCGCCAGCGCGGTGAGCGGCAGCACGGCCTGCTGACCGAGGGACCGCTTGAAGTGGCGCGCGTGCAGCAGCCAGGTGAAGAAGACGAATCCGGCGGCGGGCACGGTGACCGATGCGGCGGCTGTCGCCGTGCCGATGTGCGCGTCGCCGGCCACGTGGGCGATCGCCACCTGCAGTCCCGCACCGATGGCGGCCGCCGTCGCGAAGACGAGGTAGTGACCGTATCCCCACAGGAAGGCGCTCCTGCCGCCACGGAGATGCTCGTGGATGGGTACGACGAAGTAGGTCCAGTAGGCGGAGAAGACGAGCAGCAGTCCTCCTGCCGCGATCGGCAGCAGCTCCGTCGAGCCGCCCCTGTCCAGCGCCCGCTGGACGGCCACGGTCGCGGCGGCGACCGTCTCGCCGAGGACGATCAGGGTGAACAGACCGTAGCGTTCGGCGATGTGGTGGGGATGCCAGGCGGTGGCGCTGGGGCGCTCGGCCAGCACCGGAACGGCGAGCTCGGCGGCCGCGAGCAGGAGGAAGACCCACGCCTTCATCTGGTGGTGCGGCACGAACCCGAACGCCACCCAGCCGATCTGCACCAGGACGACTCCGAAGGCGTACCGCAGGGCCGTGGTTCGGGCAGCGCCCCGCTCGGCCCGTGCCGCCCTGAGCCACTGGGTGGTCAGTGCCAGCCGCATGACCACGTAGCCGACCACGACGATGGAGTAGTCCGAGCGGTCGAAGGCGCGGGGCACGCCTGCCGCCAGGATGAGGACGCCCGCGATCTGCAGCAGTGTGGTCAGCCGGTAGGGCACGTCGTCCGTGTCGTACGCCGACGCGAACCAGGTGAAGTTCATCCAGGCCCACCAGACGGCGAAGAAGATCATGGCGTAGCCGACGATGCCGTGGGCGGCGTGCCCCTCGACCACGGCGTGCTCCAGCCTGGTGCCGGCCTGTGCGATGGCCACGACGAAACACAGGTCGAACAGGAGCTCGAGCGGCGTGGCGACGCGATGCTCCTCCTCGGGGTCGCGCCTGATCATGGCCCGCAGCAGGGATCCCGTCGACCCTCCGCCGCCCGGCGGTCCTTCGCCGCTTCCGGTCACGCTTCCCGCTCCTCTCCCGGCACCCGCCCATGCGGAAGCCCCTCGGCACACGGCCCCCACCGGTCACGACGAGCCGGACGGGCGCGGGGTACGTCCGGTACCCGTCGCCGCCCACGGTCATGGTGATGCGCTTCGGGTCGATCACATCATCACCGTCGACGGGCCTGCTCAGCGGGTCGGGACGGCGAGGCGCGTCGCGGCGCGGGTCAGTGCGCCGACAGACCGACCCCCAGTGCGATCAGGAGAACGACCTTCACCGCCTCCAGAGCCACATAGTGCAGATGGCCCCTCGACCGGGGCAGGTCCTCGCCGGCCAGGACCCGGTCGGACCGCCGGTTGAGCCGTGGGCGGACGGCGCCCAGTTGCACGACGAGCAGGGCGACCAGAGCGCCCGTGAGCACGGCGAGGGAGCGCGATGGTCGCCGGCCCCCACGGTCACGGCGCCCGCTGCCGCCAGGACGGTCTCGGCGATGTTCAGTGCGCGGAAGACGGGTCTGCCGATGCCCAGCCCGAGGGGGATCGTCACCCCGGGCGCGCGGAACTTCAGCGGGGCTTCGAGGAAGGAGATCGCCAGGACCGTCCCGAGCCATACGAAGACCACCGCGCTCGCGATCGCGGCACCGGTCGTGTTCATCGTGTCCTTCGCCCTTTTTGCCCATCGGCCACGGCACCGGGTCTTCCCGGCCCCGCGCCCATCATGGGTCCCTGGCCGCCACGACGAACGCCATCCGTCGAACTCCGGGGCCGTTCCGACGCACGCACGGCCCCGCGGTTCCGCATCGGGCCGCGTCCAGCTCCACGATCTCCTCGAACGTGAGCCGGGATCCACGGATGACACCGCCGCCGGCGAACCGGACACCGGCCGCCCGGCCGCGGCGCCCAGCCAACGCACGGGCGATCCCGACCGGCTACGGCCCGCCCCTCACGAGCGCCAGGCCTGGCCGTGCCGCATCAGCCATGCGTCCGGGGAGGGCACGAGCCCCGACATGCGGAAACGCCCGACACGCACCGGACGCCCCCGCCGGATCCCGCGCCCCTCGGAGGAGTACTCGGTCCGGACGAGCGAGGGCCCGGCACCGAGGTGCCGGGCCCCGCGGTGCCGCATCAGACCGCGTCCAACTCCGCGATCTCCTCGGACGTGAGCTTGAGGTCCGCGGCGGCGACCGAGTCGCGGATGGTCTCCGGGCGGCTGGAGCCGGGGATCGGGACGACCACGGGAGACTTGGCCAGCATCCAGGCCAGGCAGACCTGCTGCGGGCTGACCCCGTGCGCCTCGGCGATCCGGGCGAACGGCGCGTATGCCGAGCCCAGTTCGCTCGCCCGGGAGATGCCGCCCAGCGGGCTCCACGGCAGGAACGCGATGCCCAGTTCGTCGCAGAGGCGGAGCTCCGGCTCGCTGGAGCGGAAGGCCGGCGAGAACTGGTTCTGGACGGAGACCAGGCGGCCGCCGAGGATCTCCCCCGCCAGACGGATCTGGTCCGGGTCGGCGTTGGAGACGCCCGCCATGCGGATCTTGCCCTCGTCGAGGAGATCGCGCACCGCTCCGACGGACTCCGCGTAGGGAACCTTGGGGTCGGGCCGGTGGAACTGGTAGAGACCGATGGCCTCCACGCCCAGCCGGCGCAGGGAGGCCTCGCAGGCCTCCTTGATGTGCCGGGGGGAGCCGTCGAGCGTCCAGCTGCCGTCGCCGGGGCGCAGGTGGCCGCCCTTCGTGGCGACCAGGACATCGGCGCCCCGCTCGTGGGAGGCGAGGGCCTTGGCGATCAGGGTCTCGTTGTGACCGACCTCGCCGGCTTTCAAGTGATAGGCGTCCGCGGTGTCGATGAGCGTGACACCCGCGTCGAGCGCCGCGTGGATGGTGGCGAGGGAGCGCGCCTCCTCCGGCCGTCCCTCGATCGACATGGGCATGCCGCCCAGGCCGATCGCGCTGACCTCGACGTCACCGATACGGCGGGTATGCATGGGCTCGTGACCTCTTTCGGCTGTCGCAATCGGGGTGGCC
>Ga0209758_1002461_pt1 | contig 18855 bp, 13 predicted proteins | sample AraplaMF_Col_mMF_FD_184258 | JGI IMG/M metagenome (GOLD analysis project Ga0209758, IMG submission 184258) | Arabidopsis root microbial communities from the University of North Carolina, USA - plate scrape MF_Col_mMF (SPAdes) (version 2) | ecosystem: Host-associated > Plants > Roots > Endosphere...
TGAATACGATAACGGATCTTTTTCGCAATGCCCTGGGCAAGGGCAGATTTCTATTACCCCGGCAGGTAGTGGTGCAGGGAAGCATTGAGGCCACTATCCCCGGGCGTATTGATGGTAATGTAAAAGGAGATGTGAAAACGGAAGGCCTGCTGGTCATTGGTCCTCAGGCTAACGTGAAGGGTAACGTATATGCAACAGACCTCGTAACCTATGGAAAGATCTACGGCGATATCTACGTCAGCAACAAAGCCCTGATCAGTAATGTAGCTTATATCAAAGGCGATGTAAACGCCCTCATTCTGGAGGTAAAGGAAGGCGCCGTAATAGAAGGCGCTATCCGTAAGAGCCTCGCTGCCCGTCGTGGACCTGAGCCGGAAAAGGCGGAAGAACCCGACGCGCCCGTGGCCGTAAAAAACGCACCTCCGGATGAAGAAGTGGCCAGCTGGTTCTAGCCGGCCCTTATCCTCCTTCAGTTATTCTGATCGTAAACTCTTTACAGGATTCATCAAACCCGCTTTGATGGATTGCCCGCTTACCGTTACTAAGGTGATCAGTAAGGCGCCTGCTGCTGTCAGCATAAATATCCACCAGGGAATGCCGGAACGGTAGTCATAACGCTGTAGCCAGTTCCGCATAAAAAGATAGGCGAGCGGCGTAGCAATAACAAAAGATATTGTTACCAGCACCACAAATTCTTTTGACAACAGTTGCCACACGTTAAGCACCGATGCACCCAATACCTTGCGTACGCCGATCTCTTTGGTGCGTTGCTCTGCCATGAACGCTGCCATACCAAACAGTCCGAGGCAGCTGATGAAGATGGCCAGAATGGCAAAGCAGCCGGCTAATTTACCGATGCGGGTTTCGTTGTTAAATTTGTGAGCGTATTCCTGGTCTGCAAACTGGTAATTGAACGCTTCAGCAGGTGCATATTTTTTGAACACCCCCGCAATTTTATCCAGCAATGCGTGGATATTGGGGTTAGCGCTCAATTTCAGGATCACGTAGCTGTCTGGTTTCTTACCCATCGCGTAAATTGTTGGCCGTACACGCTGATAAGGCGATTCCGTAACCATATCCCGGATAACTCCGATCACGGTATAATATTTATTCCGGCCCCATTTTATCACCTGGCCTACCGGTTTTTTGAAACCCATGAACCTGGCGGCGCTTTCATTGATCACAAAAGCAGCCGAGTCTGAGCGAAGGACAGCTGAAAAGTCACGACCTTCCTTAAATTGCCAACCCACTGTTTTACCATATTCGTTGGAGACGCCGGTAGTGGGAAAGTCAACAGATTGCTTGGGGTCTTTCCCTTTCCAGTCAAAATCACCTTCGGTGGTCCAGGTCTCCGTTGGCGGCCCGCTGGAAAGCGCCATTTCGGTAATGGCACCACTTGCTTTCAGCTCCTGGCTGATGGCGGAAAAGTGATCATAAATATCGCTTGTCAGCGTTTCCATCATCACCAGGCGGTCGTTATTGTAACCCATCGGACGGTCCTTCGCATACTGTACCTGCCTGAAGACCACAATAGTGCCGATAATCAACATAACGGAAACGGTGAATTGCATCACCACCAGCGCTTTACGGGGTAAGGCTGCCATTCTTCCAGCTTTGAAAGTACCTTTTAATACCTTTACCGGGCGGAAGGCGGAGAGGTACAGGGCGGGGTAACTGCCAGCTATCAGTCCTGTTACCACGCAGAATCCCAATGTCCCTGCCCAGAACAGTGGGGAGCTCCATGGGATGTGCGCCTGTTTTCCGGCCATATGATTGAATGCGGGCAGCAAAAGTTGCGTCAGCAACAGCGCACATATAAATGCCAGTGCCGCCACCAATAGTGATTCGCCGAAGAATTGCATGATCAGCTGTTTGCGCAACGAACCCACTGCTTTGCGGATGCCTACCTCCTTCGCCCGTTTTTCGGAACGTGCAGTGCTCAGGTTCATAAAGTTGATGCAGGCCAGCAGTAACACAAATATGCCTATGATACCGAACAGCCATACAAATTGTATACGGCCGCCGGTATTCACACCGTTTTCAAATGTTTCATATAAATGCCACTTGCGCAAGGGGTGCAGGATCACCGCAGGTTGCCTGGAACGGAATTCTCCTTCTTCGATATACCGGCGCTTTAGGTTCCTGATCTTTGCAGATGCCTGCTCCATATCTACCTTATCCGCCAGCTGTACAAATACCTCGTAGCTATTGTTGCCCCAGTCATTCATCGTCCATTTCATCCAGGTATCGATCTCCAGCATCAAGGCCCAGGGAGCAACAAAAGTGACGTCGGCAAATGAACTGTTGTAAGGCAGGTCTTTATACACACCGCTTACCTTTACATCCTGTTTATTATCCACTTTGACGGTCCTGCCAATCGGATCGGCGTTGCCAAAAAAAGCTTTTGCCAATGATTCGGACAACAGGATGGAATGAGGGTCTTTCAGGCTCGCGCGGCTGCCGCTGGTCATCTGCAGGTCAAGCATATCCGCACCCGCCGGTTCCATAAATTTGCCGTACTTCACCGTGTTCTCTTCCCCTGCTGCCAGTAGGCGGGTCTGTGTCCAGCTGGACATCACTACCGACTCGAAGTAATCGCCATAGGTACTCCGAATGGCCTCTGCCATAGGATAAGGCATAGCTTTCCATGTGCTCACCTCGCCATTAAAGTTTTGGTTTTGCATGACCTGTGCTATACGGTCGTAATGCTTATTATACCGGTCAAAGTTTAGCTCGTCCCATATCCATAATCCAATGAGCATAGCGATGGCCATACCCGCAGAAAGGCCTGTAATATTGATAACAGAATATACCTTATTCTTTAACAGGTTGCGGAACGCGGTCTTCAGGTAATTTTTAAACATACGCTGCTTGCTATTATTCTGAACGTAAACTCTTTACGGGGTTCATTAAGGCGGCTTTGATGGACTGGCCGCTTACCGTTACTAAAGTGATCAGTAAGGCGCCTGCTGCTGTTAGCATGAATATCCACCAGGGAATGCCGGAGCGGTAGTCATAATTTTGCAGCCAGCTTTGCATGAAAAGATATGCCAATGGTGCGGCAATAAAGAAGGAAATGGTTACCAGCAGCACAAACTCTTTTGACAGCAGCTGCCATACATGCAACACCGATGCGCCGAGTACCTTGCGTACACCGATCTCTTTGGTGCGCTGCTCTGCCATGAATGCCGCCATGCCAAACAATCCCAGGCAGCTGATAAAGATCGCCAGTAGGGCGAAACAGCCGGCCAGTTTAGCAATGCGTGCCTCATCGTCAAACTTGCGCGCATACTCAGCATCGGCAAACTGATAATTGAAGGGCTGGGCAGGGCTATATTTCTTAAACACTGTTTCAATACTGCTTAAAGCCTTTTGCGTACTGCTGTTGCTATTCAGTTTCATGATGAGATAGTTGCCGTGGTCTTTGGCCATACAATACAGTGAGGGTCTTACAGCATCATAAGGCGATTGCATGATCATATTTTTTATTACACCGATCACTTTTAGCGGCTGACCATCCCACTTAATGATCTTACCGATAGGATCTTTGAATCCCACGAGTTTTACCGCGCTTTCATTGATCACGAATGCAGCAGAGTCGCTGGCAAACTCAGGTGAGAAATCCCGCCCCGCAACAAACTCCCAGCCCACAGTTTTGCCATACTCATATGATACGCCTGTATTGGGAAGATCAACGGACATACCCGGGGGCTTGCCATCCCAGTCAAGGTCTCCGTTGGTAGACCACACCCCTGTTACAGGGCCGCTGGAGCCAGTCATATTCACAATGGCCCCCGCACGGACTAACTCCTGTTTGATTGCCTCAAAATGGAGGGAAATATCGTTATTCATTAATTGCAGCATCACCAATCCATTGCTGTTATATCCCAGGGGACGGTCTTTTGCAAACTGTATCTGCTGGAATACCACCAGCGTGCCTATGATCAGGATCACGGAAACAGTGAACTGTACCACCACTAACACCTTGCGCGGTATAGCAGCAAAACGGCCCGCCCTGAAAGTGCCTTTCAATACTTTTACCGGGCGGAAAGATGAGAGATAAAGCGCCGGGTAACTACCGGCTATTATGCCCGTTATAATGCAGAAAGCGATGCCCGCCAGCCAGAAGAAAAGGGAGCTCCAGGGCATGGATATCTTTTTATCCGCTATTTCATTAAAGGCCGGCAACAGCAACTGTACCAGTATGATGCAGCATATAAAGGCGGCTGCAGTTGTCAGCAGTGATTCACAGAAGAACTGAGTGATCAGCTGCCCTCGTTGTGATCCGATGGCTTTACGTATGCCTACTTCCTTTGACCGTTGTTGCGAACGCGCTGTGCTGAGGTTCATAAAGTTGATACAGGCCAGTAGCAGTACAAACAGACCGATCACGCCAAATAACCTGACAAAAATGATAAGCCCGCCGGCATTCACACCATTGCGATACTCGTCAAACAAGTGCCATTTGCGCATGGGGTGCAGGAACAACTGTGGGTTACTCTTGTATCCTGCCGCGTCCACATTAACGATTGCCTCTTTCTTGACATTCCTGATCTTTTCCGAAGCTTCTTCCATCGTTACGTTGTCAGCGAGCTGCACATAAACCCTAAAAGAATTGTTGCCCCATGGATTTTCCATATCCCTGATCCAGGGTGTATTGCTGACAAGTAATTGCCAGGGTGCCAGATAGAAAACATTAAAAAAGGAAGAATTATCCGGAAAGTCTTCGTATACGCCTGTTACTTTGACGTCCATCTGGTTATCTATTTTCATCAGCTTGCCTGTGGGATCGACATTGCCAAAGAAAGCTTTCGCCAGCGACTGCGATAATAAGATGGAATGCGGGTCTCTCAGTCCTCCCCTTGTGCCATGGATCATTTTCAGGTTAAACATTTCCGGGGCTTCCGGCTCAATGAAAAAGCCGCTTTTTACAAACCTGTTCTCACCATGGGAAAGTACCCGGTCCCATGTGCCGGATGACATCAGTACATATTTGAACCAGCTGCCATAAGCATTGCGGATGGCTTCTGCAGCGGGACGGGGCAAACTGGACCAGGTGCTGATCTCTCCATTAAGATGCTGGTTTTGATAGACCTGTGCAATGTGGTCGTAACTTTTAAAGTACCTGTCAAAAGTAAGCTCGTCCCATATCCATAACCCAATAAGCATGGCTACCGCCATACCCACCGAAAGGCCCGTAATATTGATGAAGGAATGCACCTTGTTCTTCAACAGGTTGCGGAAGGCTGTTTTCAGGTAGTTTTTTAACATACACCTACTTTTAACGGCTTAAGGCGCGCTAAGAGAGTGCCGGATTTTATAGGGATGATAATCAGTAGTTTAGAAAGGTTCCCTGTCCGATAGTGGACACTGTTCGTCACGAAACCGGACAGGGATGGGTTAAGGATGATGTTTGCTGATCACATCTATCCTGTGCATTACTTCCAGGCATGCCTTGTCAAACATAATTTATTTCAGGTCCTGAAGGAAGAGCGTTCTTTCATCCGCCCTGAATTTCTTAAAATCAGATTCGCTCACCTGTCCCGGATAAGGAGCATAGTAATGATCAGGCCTACCGTTACGCCACACCAGTACGTACGATAACTGGAAAGGCCGCAATGCAGGCAGCAGGGTCTGCGTCCACCAGTTAGCTGCGGGCACTCTTTCCTGTCCCGTTTCGGTCAACGCTGGTATCTTATGATTGATAGCCGCCACCGCTTCAAGTATCTGTAAGCGTTTCCGTAACAGCCGCTGATATTCTTCCGTGCCGCCGGAATGGTACAGATCAAAACCTATTACATCCACAAAGGCGTCGCCGGGATAGCGCTCCATATACTGTCCATCATCGTCAAAATCAGCGGCAGAATAAGCATACAACAGGTTGTGCACCTGCTTCACTGTGGTAAGATAATTGACGGTGAATTGCCACAGCGTCCTGAATTCGGTGGTGCTGCACTGTCGTTGTCCCCACCAGAACCAGCTGCCGGTATGCTCGTGAAAGGGCCGGAAGATAACCGGGATGCTAATTCCCTCAGCCGTTTTCAGTGAAAGCATGAAATCTGCCAGCCGGTCCAGCCAGGCGACATATACTGCGTAGCTGCTCCCTCCCGGCAAAATGGCCGTTACTGCCAGCGATGTATCCCAGGCAGATCCGCCGCTTGCCGGGTTATTGCTATGCCAGCTTATACTGTTTACACCTCCTCTTTCGTATACTGTCCGTATATAGGACCGGAGGCTGTCAAACGGCACACCGTCCAGGTTCGCTGGCTTGCCTGTCTCCAGGTGGCCAAGATCCCAGCCAAATACTGCCGGCCAGTCGCCGCAAACGTCCTTTACATCAGACCGGTCATGTTCATACTTCCAGCCAACGCCGTAGGCCATGTCATCCTGGTGTCCAAACATCACACCCCGTTGCATCAAAGAACGTAATCGCCCGTAGAGCTGCTGTGTCTCGGCCGTAGCCTGCATATCAGCCGGACCGCTGTTTTGGGCGGACAAAGTCCCGGAAAGAAGGAGAAAAAGAACAATAAGCAAACGCATCATGATCAGTTTGAAGTTTAAGGTCTGATGCCTGAAGTTAGTTAAACGTTATAAGTTTCCCGATCACGAATTGCCAACTTTCAACGAACCTCAAACATCAGACTTCAAACCTCAAACTAAACTAATATCCCGGGTTATTCACCGGTATTAACTCTCAACCAGCAAACCGGTTTCGACTCCGTGCCGGAGCTGATGTCCATTCTGCATGATCTCTCGATATCCCGCAATATGCGTACGCTTTCAGACACCACTTTCCATAAGGGACTGTTTACCCATAATAGCCGGCGTATAGAAAAGGCCTTTGAGTACATGAACAATAATTACGACAAGCAGATCATGACAGAAGTTTCGTTTAGCCGTTTTATCAAGAAAAGCACCGGCAATACCTTTATCGATAGCCTGAACGAGATAAGACTGGGGCATGCCTGCCGCATGCTGGTAAATACCACGCATGCAGTGTCGGAGATCTCCTACAAATGCGGGTTTAACAATATCTCCAACTTTAACCGTCTCTTCAAGAAAAAGAAGAACTGCACGCCTAAAGCGTTCAGGGAAAGCCTTTCCGGCACACGCACTTTCATTTAGGAACGGCCGTATACAAAGCTGTATCGCCTGGAATCTTTTTCACTCCAGTCCACATGGCCCCGGATATGCCTCCGCAAGGCTTCCACGTATTTCGCTAGCGCCTGGTCTGTTGTTTCATCAAAACCGGGCAATTGTGTGGATAGTGTAACAAACCTTCGCATGTCTGTGTTATGAATGGCAGCAGTGCATAGCAAGGCCTCATCCAGGGTCAACCGGCGTTCGCGCTGCAGAAGGCTCACCAGGTTATAGTCATCACCTTCCGCCTGCTCTTTACTGAACGAAAACAGATCATTCGACCAGCATAACAGTTTGTGCGACAATTGTTCAAGCTCTGTCAGTACCGGATGCTGCAGTGCTTCCTCCGGCAGATTGATTCCTTCTATAATTGGGATAATGCCCGTACTGATATATGCGCCCGCCAGGTAAGGTGCTTTTTCCATATACTGCGCCACAGTATATAGTTGGGTAGTTTCGCTCGCCGGTTCATGCGTGACTGCTTGCAGCAGTGCCCTCAGGCGGAGGGTAAACCGTGCTGTCCAGCCCGGAGAACTGATCTGTTCAAGTCGCGGCCATAGGTCGGCCCATGCTGCCAGTACCGGCATGGCGTCCTTGCTTAAAGGCACAGCGGGATCCCGGGTTACGGCAATGAAATGTTCAATAAAGTTTGGCAGCTGCATTTGCATAGACTGATCCTTCATCAGATCATTCAATGCAAATAAGAGTACAATAAAATCGTTGGCGATCTTCAGCTGTTCCAGCCCCGCTTTGGGATAGAAACGGGCGGTCAGCCAGGCAAAATTATCCTCCTGGTATTGCCGGTAGGCAGCGCCGCTATGCAGGTTGAACAAGGCAACCCATGCATCGGTGTGGTAGGCAGCCTCTTTTACCTGTGGATGAATTGCTGGCGAAAATGGGCAATATAGTAAGGGGATAGTAACAGGTTGCATTTTTTCTTGTCCATTTTAGTAATCGCTAAATAACGGCAAATACCATGCAACCGGATTTCAGTCTGGAAAATTTTAAAACTTTTTAACACTTCATTTGTATAATTATTGCTGCTATTTTATTATTTACAATAAAAATCAGTTAGTTATGCGTATAGGCAATACCGGTATATGGTTCCTGATCCTGCTGACAGCCTCCTGCCAGTCTGGCCCCAGCCCGCAGGAAAGCGGAAAAGTAATAGACTCCCTGATACCGGATACGATAGCTGCCATTGGCACGCCCCGGTCGCAGTCTTCAGAAGATACACTGCAGGCCCGGATCACGGCGCAGGACACGCTCTTCGAGGATGGCAGCAGACCTTCAGAATGGAGGAATGCAGGCTTTGATGATCCGGAAGGTTTCAAACGCTTCCTCGTACTGTTTAAAGAATGGGTAAGAAACGACAATGCAGACAGCATTGCCGCTTATATCGCATTCCCGATCAAGGGATATAAAACATCTGAACAGTTTAAGAAAAGTTACACGAAGATCTTTGATAAACAGCTGAAAGATATTGTTGAGAAACAACGGCTTGACAGGATCTTCCGCAATTACCAGGGGGCCATGATAGGCGACGGCGCTATCTGGTTCAGCGTTATAGAAAATAAGGGGTATCGCATTATCGCCATCAACAAATAAGTGCTCATCGCATAAAACAGAAGTGTCCTGCTCCGCTCGGAACAGGACACTTTCCATTACACCAGGTTAGTAAGCAGTGTTATTCTTTCATTATCTGGAATATCTTGGTAACGCCATTATGCCTTATCTGCACAAAATACAGGCCATTATGCAAACCACTCAACGATATGTTGCCGCGGTTACCGCCCGATAGCCTCAATTCCCGTACCAGCCGCATATCCGGCGTATAGATGCTGGCTGTAGTGATCCCGGAAGCAGCAGATGCGCCGTAATCTACATACAGCTGATCCCTTACAGGGTTCGGGTATACACGCAGTGACACCTCCGTCTTGGCAGGAGGCGCCTGCAATTTTGCCAATGCAGGTAACACCGGCGATACGCTGGCAGCATAAGGATCGATAAAGAAAGTACCGCATTCCAGCCGTGGGAATACTTTGTTGAATGGTATAAACTCATCGCGGTATGCATTGAATATCAGGCGTGGGAAGTTAACACCCACTGTAGCAATACTCAGCTGGTAGCGGGTAACCGGCGGATTATGCTGCTTGATACAATTACCGCTGCCATCAGTAAGGTCGCGTATATGCACATGTGTGAACGTGCGCTGCTGCGGTGTAATGGTGAAATCAGCGTTAGCCAGTATTGCAAAACGTTCCTTACCGGCGCTCCTGATCTCCAGTCCTCTCCTGGCCACATAGGAGCTGCTCAGGCTTGGGAAAGTGCTGAATTCTGCCAGGCTTACCACATTGGCGCTGTATTTCAGGAAGAGGAAGAACACCTCCGTCTTTACATTCGTATAGTAACTACCGGTATATCCCGTGAGGTACAAATAATAATTGTTGCCGCCAAGATTGGTGAATACCAGGTCGTTAGCCGCTTCCGGCCCACCGTCTCCGATGTGGTTCACGGTAATGGGACCGCCGCTTTCTTTGATATCCACCAGCAATATCTGTTTGTTGGTGGCGCCGGTGGACATCAGGATATCTATGTAACCGGTAATAAAGAACTCATCGCTGTTTACTATATTGGTATGCTTTACAATGCGGGCGCCAGACAAAGCCTGGGTGCCTGCAGACAGCTTTTCTATTACTACCGGTATCCCTGCAGCGCTGAAGGTAGCATACAACAGCCTCCGCGGACCAGAGAAAGAAGTAGCCGGGCATTCTTCAATATATCCTGTCAGCGCGATGTTCCTGTTCGTAGCCTCCGTAAGCGAGAATGCTTCTGAGTTACAGGTGTTCAGAAAATACTGATAGGTCCACAATAAGGCGCCGCCATTATTCAGCCGGGTCATCAGCACACGGGTCTGTCCCGTGGGCGTATCGCTGAAACGGCCTGCCAGTACAAGATCGCCGTTGCTGGCTTCAATAATGTCATTGTACTCGATCAGTGCCTGGGCATTGGCGGTGGTCAATGTGGCAAAATGGATGCGGTTGATCCAGATTGGATTCAGGTTCTCATCCAGCCGGATGACCAGCGGCGTGGAATAAACCGGGATACCGTTGATCAGTTTCGAGGATTTGATGACGTAGCCCAACAGGTAATAACCCTTTACCAGTTTAGCCTTGATGATCTTTTTGGGTAGCAGGTATTCGGTAGCTGCTCCGGGCTGAAGGTTGATCTGCTCGGACAGGAAATTACCGCCTGGATCAAATTGATCCAGGCTCAGCCCGCGGGTGCTGGGATCCTTTGTGTAATTCTTGCTCCACAGCAGGAAGGCACGCTTCAGGGGGCTGGTCGGCGGTGGTGTATCTACCACAAAACTAGCTGCCTGGTAATCATAATCTACCGATAACTGGTTAAAGTAAAGTTGCTGAGCATTTTGTGCTAGTACAGCCTGGGCGGCCAAGAGCATGGCCGACAGAAACAGGTACAGTTTTTCTTTCATAACAAACGGGGTTTTAATAGTGATCTGTTTGCAATATGTGCTTTCGACCTGGTAGTAACAGTACACGATAATAACACGATTGCCTGTATATTTCACCGCAGTGATATGTTGCATAGCCAGGGGGAATGGTCTGCACAAGCGGTCTGTTGGTCGCAGAAATCCCCGATTTTGCCTCGCTTGCTGGTTTTTAGGCGTATAAACTGTTAATTTTAGGTCATTATGCCGCCAAAGAAACTGAGTTATGTATTATGGCATCTGGTAATGCTGATCTTTGCACTGGGGGTTCCCCTGGTGGTGTTGCCCGCCAAAAGCGAAGCGCAGCCAGACTATTTCAATCCCGCCAGGATCATTTTTACCTTGCTTCATATTGGGGCCTTCTATGTGAATGTATATTACCTCTTTCCCCGCTTTTTATTGAAGGCCCAGGCCTGGGCTTATCTCTGGAGGGTACTGGCCATATCCGCCAGCATCATGCTGCTGCAGGTGGCATTGGAACTGATGTATTCCACGCATTCCGTTTACGCATTGCCAAGTATCATCATTCTCAAGTTCTTTGTCAGCGTAATGATCATCGGCACCGGTACAGGTTACGCCTATATCGAGAAGATGATCCGGGACCAGCGCCTGCAGCAGGAACAGCTTAAAACAGAACTGTCCTTCCTCCGCTCACAGGTAAGCCCGCATTTCATGTTCAATACCCTCAACAGCATGGTGGCGCTGGCCCGCAAACGCTCAGATAAACTGGAACCGGCGCTCATAGAGCTTTCCAATCTGATGCACTACATGCTGTATGAGTCAGACCAGGAAAAAGTGAGCCTCAGCAAGGAGATCACTTATCTCCAGAGTTATATCGACCTGCAGACACTGCGTTTCGGGCACCAGGTACAGATCATTTTCAGCATGCAGCGTCCCCCCGAAGAACGCTTTATCGAGCCCATGCTGCTGATACCATTGATAGAGAACGCTTTCAAGCACGGAATAGGGTTGATAGAAGACCCGGAGATCAATATAGAGTTGAAATTGGATGGAAACTGCTTATCGCTGGAAGTACGTAACAAATACAACCTGTATACCCAGGAAGTAAAGGATAAGGTGGCCGGCATAGGTCTCACAAACCTGGTTCGCAGGCTGAAGTTATTATATCCCGAGCGGCATGAGATAGTTGCCGAAAAGAACGGGCACTGGTTTAATGCCTCCTTAAAAATACAATTACAATGATCAGATGTCTTGCAGTGGATGATGAACTGCTTTCGCTTGACCTGCTGGAAGATAATATCAGGCAGGTGCCGTTCCTCCAGCTGGTAGGCCGTTGCAGCAATGCATTTGAAGCCATGGCCATCATGAAGAAAGAGCCGGTGGATCTCCTGTTCCTCGATATACAAATGCCGGGGCTCACTGGCACACAGTTCCTGCAAAGCCTCTCCAACCGCCCGATGGTGATCTTCATTACCGCCTATAAAAGGTATGCACTCGAAGGTTTTGAACTGGATGTGCTGGATTACCTGATCAAGCCGGTTCCTTTCGAGCGTTTCATGAGAGCGGTGAACAAAGCGGCAGAGTATCAGTCTTTTAAGCAATTACCCGCATCGGCCCCTGAAACAGTTGCTGCGGACTACTTCTTTGTGAACGTGGAGTATAACCTGATAAAAGTGGTGGTAAGCGATATCAGTCACATCCAGGGCTGGCGGGATTATATCAAAATCTACTGTTGTAATGAAGAAAAGCCGCTGGTTGCCCGCCTGGCCATCAAGGTGCTGTTAGACCGGCTCCCACCCGGCCGCTTCATCAGGGTGCATAAATCATATATTGTGGCAGTAGATAAGATTTCTGCCATCCGTAAGAACCGTATTTACATTGGCCGTCATATCATCCCTGTCAGTGATTCACACCGTGACGAACTGTTCACGATCATAGGTCCGCAGAACCTTAAATGATTTCATCTACAGATTGTGGCTATCCATCGCAACATAACGGGTATACGTATACTTCATTTCGATTACCCTTCAGGATGTTGCAACTTTGGGCCACAACAGGACCTAGACCAGTTGTAGGTTTATTAAGATGTAGAATCACTGAAAATCAGGGTCAACATTCGGCTGTTGACCCTCTGTTTTTAATACTGGTTATTAGCATGTAGCAATACTTCTTATTCTTTTGATCATGTCCGACAACAATACCAGCATCCTCATCGTTTTAGGAGCGCCCAATTCGCCCTGTTTTTCCATCTACCGGCAGGAAGGGGCCTATATACTCCTCACCGGTGGCTATGGCCCTCATTTTAATACCACCGATAAGCCACATGCCTGGTACGCCCGGCAATACCTTAAAGGCAAAGGTATCCCCTCCCATCAAATACTCGACAGTGTTGAAAGCAGGAATACCGTTGAAGACGCTACTCTTTCCAAACCTTTGATTACCACGCTGCAGCCCGCGCTGGTTACTATCATCACTTCCGATTTTCACCTGCACCGCGCAGGCCTTATTTTCTGCGATGTCTATCAGCACATCGTGCCTTTACGTTTCATTGCCGCTCCCAGTTATGCGCTGCGGCTCGAAGAATTACAGGCCTTAATGAAACATGAATCAAACGCAATACAAAACTTACTGAGCAACGGAATAAAAGTATAGCATTTTCCAACCGCGATCATCTACAAAACCGGTCCACACATCGCAACATTCGCTGCATACATATACTTCATTTTTAAACCCCTTCCCTGCTTTGCAATTTTGAGGCAATCAACATCAACCTAGCCATGCAAAGAACCCTTTTCGTATCCCTTGCGCTCAGCCTCGCTATCAGCGCGTCCGGACAAAGCAACCTGCAAACCGTAAAAGGCACTGTCAAAGACAAAGCCTCGGAAAGACCGCTCGTACATGCCACTATTACACTCGCAGGCACAACGCTTGGCGCCGTCACCGATTCTGCCGGCCATTATGTACTGTATAACGTACCGATCGGCAGACAACAGATCGTCTTTCAGTACCTCGGCTACAAACCCGCCCTCATCCCGGAAGTATTGATCACCGCTGGCAAGGAAGTAGTGCTCGATATCTCCATGGAAGAAAGCATCAGCGCATTGAAGGATGTAACCGTTACGGCGCAGAAGATCAGCAAGGGCGCAGCCAGTAACGAATTTGCCGGTGTCAGCTCCCGCTCCTTCAGTATGGAAGAGGTGATGCGTTACTCCGGTGGTAGAAACGATCCTTCCCGCCTGGTCAGCAACTTTGCCGGCGTGGCCACCACCGATGACTCCAGGAACGATATCGTTGTGCGTGGTAACGCACCTACTGCTGTACTCTGGCGCATGGAAGGGATCCCTATTCCTAACCCGAACCACTTTGCCGTGGCCGGTAACGCCGGCGGACCGGTAAGTGCGCTGAACACCAATGCCCTGAAGAATTCCGACTTCTACACCGGCGCTTTTGCGGCAGAATATGGTAACGTGACCGGTGCAGTATTCGACATCGGCCTGCGGGACGGCAACAAAGACCGCTTTGAAAAAACACTGCAGCTCAACCTGCTCAGCGGATTGGAAGCTATGCTTGAAGGCCCGTTGGGTAAAAAGAAGAATGGCGCCTCCTTTCTCGTCGGCTACCGCTACTCTTTTACCAGCATCGCACAGTCCTTGGGCTTCAATTCACTCACCACCGCTACGCCCAATTATCAGGATCTTGTGCTGCACATCAAATTCGCACCGGGAAAACTAGGCAACCTCAGCCTGTTCGGGCTGGGAGGCATCAGCAGCATCGATTTCATCGGGAAAGAGATTGACTCTACGGACTTCTTTTCCAATACGGATGAAGACCGTTACGCCCGCTCCCGCTTCGGTGTACTGGGCCTCAAACATACCTTTGACCTGGGCACGCGCACGTATATACGCACCGTGCTTTCCTACTCCTACTCCAATTATGTAGTCAACCAGTACAAATGGTATGATTCACTGACAGTAAGAACACATGTGTTTGATCAGTCGTCTTCCAATACCGGTTGGCGTCTTTCCTCTTACATTAATTCAAAGGTGAACGTACAGCTCTCCCTGCGCGGCGGCGTACTGGCAGAAGTACTGGGGGTAGATATGTACACCCGCGACCACTATAATAGACCCGAATGGGCATTCCTGCGCAACTATGATGGCTCCTCTCTCCTGCTGCAACCTTTTATACAAGGCCGCTATCGCTTTACAGACAAGCTGGCGCTGAACGCCGGTTTGCACGGCATCTATTATGGGTTCAATGATCATTACAACATAGAGCCCAGGGCCTCCCTGAGTTATGAATTTACTTCTAAACAAACGCTCAGCTTCAGCTACGGCTCACATAGCCAGCTGCAACCATTGCCGGTCTACATTTATGAAGAGCAGCTGCCGGATGGTCATAGCGTTAACCGGTCTAACCGGGATCTGGACTTCACCAAAGCGCAGCACTATGTGCTCGGATACGACTGGCGCTTTGCGCCCAGCTGGCGATTAAAAGCAGAAGCCTATTATCAATACCTGTATGATGTACCGGTAGAACGTACGCCCAGCGGCTTTTCCATGCTGAACGTAGGCGCGGATTTTGGTTTCCCGGAAAAGACCAACCTCGTGAACGAAGGTACCGGCAGCAATCGCGGGATAGAGCTTACCCTGGAGAAGTTCTTCAGCAAAGGCACTTATCTGCTGACCACCGCTTCCATCTTTGATGCACGCTATAAAGGGAGCGACGGGATTGAAAGGAACAGCACCTTCAATAACCGCACTGTGTTCAATGTACTGGGGGGACGCGAATGGAAAGTAGGGCGCAATGGCCGTAATGCCTTTACAGTGGATGTAAAAGCAGCATTCTCCGGCGGGCGCTATTATACCCCGGTAGACCTGGCTGCCTCACTGGCTGCTGATGAAGAAAAATTGAATGAGACCAGCTATAACAGCGAGCGCCTCAGCAACTATTTCCGGCTGGATACCCGCCTGGGTATGCGCCTGAACAGTGCCCGCAGAAAGTTGTCGCATACGCTGTATCTCGACTTCCAGAATATCACCAATAATGAGAATGTGCTGATGCAACGGTACAATACTGCTAAAAACACGGTGGGACAGGCATACCAGATAGGTTTCTTTCCTGACCTGCTTTATCGTGTTCAGTTCTAGCATGATGCTTGTACTGCTGCTGGCATGGCAACCACACAAACGCCCCTGTATCAGCAAGATATCAGCGAAGTAATCAATCAGCTGAAGTCGGATCCGGAAAAGGGCCTTGGCGCGGACGATGCCGCCCAAAGACTTGAAGAATATGGCAGGAACGAGATAGCAGCCACCCGCCGCATCTCACCCTGGCTTATCTTCCTGCACCAGTTTAAAAGTGCGGTAGTATACCTGCTGCTGGTGGCCGCGGCGTTGTCTGCTTTCTTTAAGGAATGGGCCGATGCGATCGCCATCCTGCTGGTCATCGTCATCAACGCTGCAATAGGCTTTATCATGGAATACCAGGCTGAGAATTCCATGCAGGCCTTGCGGCAAATGACCAAATTGAATGCACGTGTGATCCGCAAAGGAAAGGTCTCCGAGATACCCGTGGAGGAGATCGTGCCCGGCGACCTCCTTTTCCTGGAAGCCGGCGACGTGGTACCGGCAGACGCACGCATCGTTAAAGCCACACAGCTGCAGGTAAATGAGTCCGCCCTCACCGGCGAGTCCGTCCCTGTAGAGAAAAATCCCCAGGCCATCAAAGAGGAATCGCCCCTTGCGGAACGCGCTAATATGCTGTTTAAAGGTACATTTATCAGCAACGGTAATGCCCGGGCCATTTGTACTGCTACCGGTATGGAGACTGAACTGGGGAATATTGCCTCCATGGTGCAGGGCGCTTCCACCGGCGCAACGCCCCTGGAGAAAAAGCTCGAAGGCTTCAGTCGCCGGCTCATGGGTATTACTGTTGTTATTGTACTGGTGATCTTCCTGGCCGGGGTGCTCAATAAAGTGGATATCCTGAAGATGTTGTCCACGGCTATCGCCCTGGCAGTGGCCGCCATTCCCGAAGGGCTGCCCATCGTTGCTACGCTGGCGCTGGCCCGCGGTATGCTGCGTATGGCCAGGCAACAGGTGATTGTTAAGCGCCTGTCTGCCGTAGAAACCCTGGGTGCAACAACAGTGATCTGTACCGACAAGACTGGTACACTTACAGAGAATAGCCTGGAAGTAGCCGCCCTGGTAATGCCGCCCGATCATACATTGGAAAAAGACAGTAAGGGAGAAAAATTGATCGAGCGCATCCCTGACGATATAAAATCCGGTAAGAACTATCAGCATCTGCTTGAAGTAGCCATCTTATGTAACAATGCCTCCCTGGAGAAAAAGGATGGCAGTTGGAAGGAAACCGGCGACCCATTGGAAGTCAGCCTGCTCAAATTCGCATGGGGAACAGACACCGATCCGGAGAAATACCGCGACAAATACCCCAGGGAAAAAGAGGCGCCTTTCAATTCAGAAACAAAGGTGATGGGCACCTTGCATAAAAAGGACAAGGGCTACTTTGTCGCCGCCAAAGGCGCAGCAGAGGCCCTACTCGAATATTGTACCCATATCCTGGATAAGGGGGAAATAAAAGCCCTCGAAGACAAAGAGAAGCAACACTGGCTGCAGCGTACGGAAGAGCTGGCCGGCAAAGGGTTGAAGGCACTGTCTTTCGCCATGAAAGAACAGGACCAGGTAACAGACGAATTCATGCAGGATTTCATATTCCTGGGCCTCATTGGATTCCTGGACCCTCCGCGTGCCGATGTGAAACAGGTCATAGCTGAATGCAAGGGTGCCAGTATCAAGGTCACCATGCTTACCGGTGACCATCCTGCTACTGCTCAGAATATCGCTGCGCAACTGGGTATCAGTGAGAATGGCGACATAAAGGTCATTAACGGTCGGGAAATGAAGAAATACGAAGAGCTCCCGGAAGAAGAAAAGGAACGCTGGATCAAAGCAGCTGTCTTCGCCCGCGTAGATCCCCGCCAGAAACTGGACCTGGTAAGCGTGTTGCAGGAAAAGGGTCATATCGTAGCCATGACCGGCGACGGTGTAAATGATGCCCCGGCACTTAAAAAGTCCGATATAGGCATCGCTATGGGCATTCGCGGCACACAGGTATCACAGGAAGTAGCCGATATGGTGCTCAAAGACGACGCCTTCACTTCCATCGTCAACGCTGTGGAACAGGGACGTGTTATCTTTGAGAACATCCGCAATTTTATCACTTTCCTGCTGTCATGTAATCTCAGCGAACTCCTGGTCATCGGCATCGCAGCGGCCTTCAATCTGCCCTTTCAGCTGATCGCCCTTCAGATCCTGTTCATTAACCTGATCACGGATGTATTGCCAGCCCTCGCATTGGGTGTAACGGAGGGCGATGCAGATGTGATGAAGAGGCCGCCCAATGATCCTGCCCAGCCCATTGTCAATCGCAAAAGATGGATGGCGATCTGGAGTTACAGCGCCGTTATTGCAGCGGCCGCTTTGGGCGCTGCCCTTACCGGTAGAGAGGCCGAAAGCCCGGAAGCAGCCAATAATATCCTTTTTTTTACACTGATCTTTTCCCAGCTGCTGCATGTACTGAACATGTCGTCTGCCAACGAGCCCCTGTTCAATAACGAGATCTTCCGGAATAAATATGTGTGGATCTCGCTTGGTATCAGCGCTGGTATCACTGTGCTGGTGTTCTTTATCCCGGTATTATCAGAAGTGCTGCATGTACGTAATATGAGCGGTGAAGACTGGTATTTTGTAGCTGCTTTCAGTTTCGCCAGCATGGTGTTGATCCAGGTGCTGAAGCGACTCAAACTGGTCATCTGATTAAAAGGGAATAAAATAAAAAAAGGTCCCGGAATCACCGGGACCTTTTAACTAGGTATTTAAAAGAAGCTTAATCTATGCGTCTAACATTAACAGCATTCATACCTTTTCTGCCTTCCTGCAGCTCAAATTCAACTCTGTCGTCAGCCTGGATCTCGTGAACGAGCCCGTTTACATGAACAAAAGTCTCTTTGTTGGATTCATCATGCTTAATGAAGCCAAAGCCTTTTGTCTCGTTGAAGAACTTCACGGTTCCTTGAAATTTTGTGTTCATTTGTAAAAAATTAAATAAAGTAAGACCTGCAAGGTAAGCTTAACATGCCAATAAACCAAATCTTAATCTTCCTTAGCGCCTTTCTCCCCTGTAAACCAGTGTTCCTTGTCCCTGAACAGCACGTTAAA
>Ga0209758_1002463_pt1 | contig 18854 bp, 10 predicted proteins | sample AraplaMF_Col_mMF_FD_184258 | JGI IMG/M metagenome (GOLD analysis project Ga0209758, IMG submission 184258) | Arabidopsis root microbial communities from the University of North Carolina, USA - plate scrape MF_Col_mMF (SPAdes) (version 2) | ecosystem: Host-associated > Plants > Roots > Endosphere...
AGCCGTGTTACACAAATAAGGCCGGAACTGTACGGTGCATTCGAAACCGGCGATGCCAGAAAAGCAGCATGGGTGGGCGCCGGCAATGTGTCCGGCACCACCTTTTTTTATGATTACAAGTACAAATCCATCACTACGCCCACCAGTGCAAACGCGATCGAAGATTATATGATCCTCCGCCTGGCGGAACAATATCTCATTCGTTCCGAAGCAAGAGCGCAGCAAAGCAATCTGCAGGGCGCGATCAGCGACATCAACGCCATACGCGCCAGGGCCGCCTTGCCGGGTATCAGTGCCGCTACGGCGCAGCATGATGTGCTGCTGGCCATTGAACAGGAAAGACGCGTGGAGCTGTTTGGCGAAGGTTATGGCCACCGCTGGATAGACCTGGTACGTACCGGGCGTGTGAATACGGTAATGAATGCAGAGAAGCCTTCCACCTGGAAAAGCTCATCCGAACTGTTTCCCATTCCGGCCACAGAGCTGGCCAATAACCCAGCACTGAAACCTAACCCATCTAACTATTAAACGCCAACCAATGAAGCATCTATTAGTTGCTATTACCCTCATACTGCCAATGTTTGCTAAGGCGCAGGGAAAGCCCTTCACCATCAAAGGAAAAGCAGATAAGCTGGATGCTCCGCTAAAAGCCTATCTGTCATACCGCTCCGGTGATAACTTTTTACGTGATTCCGTCCTGCTGGAGAAAGGCGTTTTCAATTTCAAAGGCAAGATAGAGGAGCCCTGCCTGGCCTCACTGAGCATTGATGAACAGTCATTCAATTGTTATATAGAGCCGGGTGTGATCATTGCTCATAGCACAGATACTTTAAAGAGCATGATCATTACCGGTACTCCGCTCAACGATGATCTGAATAGCCTGAAGCTGGCATTAAAACCCTTAAGCAGCAGAGAGCAGCGGAATGAGACCATGCAACAATTCATTAAAGCACATCCCAACAGCCTGGTAAGCTTCGATGCCTTGAAGCAATACGCTGGTTTCATGCCCGATCCTGAACGCGTAGAGCCGGTATACAATTACCTGTCTGATGAGTTAAAAGCAAAGAAAGCAGTAGCAGCTTATTACCAGCTGCTGCAGGATATTAAAAGAACATCCGTTGGACAAACAGCCCCTGATTTCACACAGGCTGATACCGCCGGTGTTGACAGATCGCTGCACGATTTTAAAGGAAAGTATGTACTGCTGGATTTCTGGGCCAGCTGGTGTAAGCCCTGCAGAAAGGAAAACCCGGTAGTAGTGAGTGCCTTTAACCAGTATAAGGACAAAGACTTCACCATCATCAGCATTTCACTGGATGCGCCGGGCGCAAAGGAGAAATGGCTAAAGGCCATTCATGATGACGGCTTGTCCGGCTGGACCCATCTTTCAGACCTGAGCTTCTGGGGAAACCCCATTGCGAAATTATATGCCGTGCAAAGTATTCCGCAGAATTTCCTGCTGGACAAAGAAGGGAAGATCATTGCGAAAAACCTGCGTGGCAGGGACCTGGAGGGGAAGCTTCGGGAGATCCTGGAAAGTACGAATTAGATGAGTTGATACATGAGCAAAAAAGCACGGGTAGTCTTGCCCGTGCTTTCTTATTGTAAGCCTTACTTACCAACTTGTTCTTCTTTATGAAACTCCTGTTTGATCTTGTCCCGGTGCATAGCGCCCCAGTTACCGAGCGCCTGCATGATTTCCCGCAGCGTCTGTGCATATTCCGTCAGTTCATATTCCACAGCGGCAGGACTTCCCTGTAGCACGGTCCTTTTGATAAAACCGTTCATTTCAAGCTCTTTTAATTCTGCAGAGAGCACCCGGGAGGAGATGCCTTCCACCATCCGTTTCAGTTCATTGAAGCGCATACTGCCACCCAGGAGCGAGGCCAGGATCCGTAGCTTCCACTTTCCGCCGATCACATAGAGGGCATCTCCAACGGCGGCAAGGTATTCTTTACATTGTTCAGCTGAGTAAACCAGTTGATTGTTTTCTATTCTCATGAGCGCTGCTTTAAAGTAACAAAAAGGTGACTGGTAACCTTTTGTTTACTGCTATACTGTTGAAGATAAAGGTAGGTAATTTTGCGCTACACATTTTTAACAAATTATGGCCACACAAAAAAAGAAAAGCAGTACGTTTTACCGTACTGCCTCTCCTCGTTTATTGGGTTAGTTGTGGTTAGTTGTATTAAAATTAGTAAAATTAAAAAATCCGTGCAAAGAATGTTCTCATATCCTGCCAGGAAGCACTATCTGCCGCCGCATTGTAAGAGATGGGCAGATTGAATTTCTTTCCGATCGCTGTTGCCTCCGGGTTGCTGAAAGCATGTGTCGCCCCGGCATATGTTTTGAAAGTATAATCCGCTCCGATAGAGTCCAGCCCTTTCCTGAACTGTGCCTCTTCCTGCGCAGAGATGAACTTGTCGTCACCGCCATGGCATACCAGTATCTTAGCCTTCAACAGATCTTTATTAGGATTAACGCCGGCCAGGCTGCCATGAAAGCTCACCACACCATTGAAAGGCAATCCCATTTTAGCCGCGTTCAATACCATCGCACCACCAAAGCAATAACCAATCGCTGCCACACGTCCGGTATCTGTCTGGCTGAAAGTTTTCAGCTCCGCCAGCGCTGCCGCCACCCTTGACTTGATCAGGGCCGGGTTATTATAGAACACACCCGCTGCCTTACCCGCTTCATCAGGAGTCGGCGCCTGTTTGCCATTACCATACATATCCACCGCCAGCGCTACATATCCCAGCTCTGCCAGCTGCCTTGCCCTGCTCTTCGTATAGTCATTCAATCCCCACCACTCCGGCACCACCAATACACCCGGACGCTTGGCATCCGAAGCTTCATTGTACACCACAAAACCGATCAGTGTCGTCGTATCATCTTTGTAAGTCACCGCTTCCTCCTTCAGTTTTATTGCAGCTGGTATAGCCGCTGTTGAATCGGCCGCCGCTTCTTTGGATGCAGATTGATTATTGCATGCAGTAAATCCCGTCACTGCCGCCACTAAACATGTTAAAAGCAAGGTTTGTCCTTTCATATAAATAGCGATTTTATAGCGCTCTCAAATTTGCGTTGTAAATGTCGGTATTTTCTACGAATATATAAACACGATATATAAAAAGATAGCTCCCCCTCCCGCAACACCCAGCTCATAATGTCCATCCTGCTCTCACCGTTTTTAGCAGTTTTCAAACGGGCCTTTCGCTGGCGCCACCGGCTCGGTACCGCCCCATAGCATTCCTAATTCCTCCATGCCCTCCCAACGCCCCATCTTCATCCCTTCAGCCAGCGCAGCCCGTTTCGAAAACCTGCTAAAAACCAACGAAACAAAAACCAACGAAACAAAAAAGCCACCGGCATTAAAACCAGCGGCTTCCCTTTTTTATCAACCAATCTATGAAATTACGCACCCATCATATCATCCTGTTTCTCCGCCACGGCCTTCTGCCTCATCACCACCTCATTAAAGGTCTTCTCATCCAACACGCCATCCTCCTGTCCAAAATGCCTCAACAGATAATACCTGTCATTCTCCCTCGCATCCGTATGCAACCACAACGCCTCCAGGTTCAACGCCGGGAATTTGAGCAAGCGCAATTCTCCCTCCACATTCTTATCCCGCAAACTCGTCTTCAATTTTTCCATACCGCTCTCAATACGGCCCAGGTAATCATCATCCGTACTCACCTGCAACAGCTGCGGATTATCCGCGGCTGTAGATAGGTCATACAACGCCACCGGGCTCTTTTCATCCATCTCTATTACGCGCAATGAGCTCGGCTCAGCCGGTATTTTGATCTCCTGGTTAATATCCTGTAACCCGATCACATAAGCATGATGCGGTAAGGACAGCTGCAGCTCGGCAGCGCTTTTCTCCAGGTTCAGGTTAGGACGCTGCAGGCGAACCAGCGGCCGTACTTCCGGGATGGGCTTCAGCAGTTCTGCTTTGAAGGCGATATCTTTTAACCACATAAAGTAGAAATGTTTTTTCGTGATGTAGCTATGCGTCCATGAGCCGGCGCTCTGGTAATTATTGCTGAACTGGTCTACAGTCAATATGCTCTTACCGTAGATGGGATCATCGATGTGAAAATATTTGGTCGTGAATATTCTCGATACACCATAGATCGCCATGAAGTGGCCACCGCCACCAAACCAGCCGATGCGTGTACCTACCACCAGGCCCTGTTCTATCTGCTCTTTTACGCTCTCCCAGGTCATCGGGCCCTGGAAAGAAACAAAGTTATTGGTGCGGGTAAGCGCTTTGTCTAAATACCAGGGTACATTACAAGGGCCTGGTACGGGTGAGGTGCAGCAGGTTTGTCCCAGCTCCGCAGAAGCGATCTTGCATTGCGACCAGGGATTCAGAAAGCTCGCATAGAAGAACGATACGCTTTTGGAAGTGGCTGCCCAACACCAGTTAGACTGGGTTTGTGCTTCCATGTTGAAGTTCAGCACAACGCTCTGGTAAAATTTGTTGAAAATGCTCAGCTCCTGTATAACAGGTTGCTGGATCACCTGTTCCTTAAGATTGGAAAAGTTCATGATCTCTTTAATTTTTGGGGTTGAAAAATAAAAAGCCCGCCGGCTTGCAGATCCGGCGCGTGCAACAAAGGTAAGCGCTTCAATGATTTGTGCGGCGCGTATAAATACGCATTTTCAAATAACAGGAAAAAAGAACATTCATCATTTCCGTTAATTCATAACAGCTTATTACAATACGGCTTGTTATCAAAGCAGCGTCTGCTGTAGTCCTTGCCAATCCATTGCAGGCAAAGCTTTCAGCGTTTGTTCTTCGCAGAAATTTATTAATTCACCTGCATTTATTTTGCAGGGTTTGAAATTATTCTTTAGCTTAGTTGTGCGAAAGGTGTTTATTCATAATTGGTCAAGCATAACCCCATAGCTATTTCCCGACCCATGCAAGGGGAATTTGTGTTTTAATTACTGACAACAAATACAGTTTATCAAGAACGGATTGTCGTGCGAACAGCTGTCAGCAACCGCCATCTCCTCATTACGGTTGATCTGTAGCAGTATTCCTTTTCAATCGTGCATTTATTTCCTAACTCCCAAAAAATGCTCTCTATGGCAACCAAGTACCTGGAAAATGTAAATACCCTGCACTATGTGGGCGCCAGCTACGACATGATCCTGGCGGAACACAATGAATGGCTGGATGTGGCAGCAAAAGAAGGCGCCTATCAGAAAACCGAAACCAAGAACCAGGTGAAGCTGAGTGAAATTAAACTGAATTTTGCCAAAGCTAACAACCTGTTCTACAAAAAGAAATTTCAGGAAGCCTTAAAAACCTACCAGTATGTACAAGGCCTCGTGTTCCAGCTATTATATCCCTCTTACAAGCCCTGGTACATCTATGAAACACTGCAGGCAATACCTGTGAACGCCGATCTGTTTGATCCTATTCTGAAGATCGGCGGTGAAATGGCGATATCATTGCCGCCGGAAAATATACAAACCGCGGTGAGCTATGTAAGCATGAAGTCATTACCTGCCGATGCACAGAAATATGCACAGCTATACGATGGAGCAGGCGTTAATTACGCTGGTGATAAAATGCTGAAGGATGCGCGGGATGCGACCATGATCGGACTGGAATTCGCCAAGAGCGGCGACTGGAAACAGGCGGAAGCATTCTTTAAAGAAGGACTGGATACCCTGGGCAATGCAGATACGCCTGATGCAAAGATCGCAAAGGCATCCCTGCAGATGAACCTCGGCGCTGTTCAGATCCAGAAAGGAGACCTGGGAGCCGCCCAGAATCTGCTGAGCGCAGCCGCAGAAGGGTTTAAAGGCGCTAACGACGCGGTGGGAGAAGGACAGGCAAAGCTCAATATGGCGGCTATCCTGAACAAAGAAGGCAAAGCCAATGAAGCTGCTACAATGAGTAAAGACGCTAACGCGGTATTGCATACGGCCGATCTTTCCGCAGCACTGCTCAGGAGCTCCCCGGCAGCACTCACGGCAGCTGCCATTTCTACCGCCGCTGCAGCCACCGCACCTGCAGCCGGTTTCAGCACGGTAGCCCAACCTGCCGCTGCTGCTGCCGCCACCGCTGGCGGAGCGGCCACCACTACTGCTGCTCCCATCGTATTGCCAAATGGAGACGGCCCTGGTGGTACCGCCATGGGATCCAAGCCCGTGAAAAGCGCATTGGTGCATGCCGTACAGCTGGGCACTACCACCAAACCGGATACTATTTATGACCTGGCCGGTAAGAATGGGGGAGGAGTAGTATTCCGTATGCCTAACAAAGGGGATGGCTGGATCACACAGCCACTGGAAGGCAATATCGAAAAAGAACAAAAGATAGCTGCCAAGGAATTGGGCCTTATACGGGGCGCACAAACCATGAAGTTCAACTGGACAGCAGACGCAGGACTGGATCTGCAAGGGGTAAAAAATACCTACTATGCGCAGCGCGTAGACCTGAAAGACCTCGCCGTAGTGAACATCGGCTACAACGCCATCACTGACCTGGCTGTGAACCTGCCGCATATGTACCTGTACCAGCTGCCGGTATGTATAGGCGATTGTCATCACCACCTGGGCGAATATCCTAAAGCACTGGCCCAGTACCAGACCGCATCCGCTTATCAATATATCAATACCTCCATCGAAGTGCCGGCCCTCTGGATCAGAGTAGCCCGCAATTACCTGGAATGGGGTAATTCCAATTACAAGAACGAAGAAGTGCAGAAAGCATTCGATACTTATGTTAATATCATCACCGTTGATGATAAAACACCGGCATCTCCTCTCTATAAAGACAAGCTGAAAGTATATGGCGACCAGGTAAGCGCCCTGATCGCTGCTATTGCCGATCCGGATGCTTCCACCCTGAACCCCGATACGATCAACATTGTACTGGATGCGAGGAACAGGTTGAGAATGATCAACGCCGGACTGGATTACTTCGGCTTCCCGGCTAATTACTTCCCCATCTTCAAATTCGATTTCCTGCAAAGTGTGGCCACCTACTTCGCTGAACAGGCCATACAGGCAGAAAGAGAATACATCAATTTCACCGCCCGTGGCGAAGATGAAGAAATGACCCGCGAACAGCTGCAACAATCCGTAGAGCTCAGCAAAGCCCAGGTAGACCTCGCGCAAAAACAGGTGGAATATGCCCAGGCAGAGCTGGACATCAATAATGAGAACGCACAGCTGGCAGCCACCCGCCTGCAGAATGCCAAAGACCAGAAACAGCAGTATGCGGATGTGAGCTATGAGATCACCGCCCTGGAAGCCGCTACCGTGTTTGCTTCCGGTCCGGAAGGCTACAGCGTTTCCTACACCTACTACAGCCCATCACAGGGAAAGGACGTGACCCTTTCCGGCAGCGATGCCTACAAGGTAATGGAAGATGCTGCCTGGAGAAAAGGCATGCTGTCAAGAGAAATGGAGCTCTCCAATATGGATCGCAACATCGCCGAGCTGGACGCCGGTATGCAGCTGGCCAATGCCCAGGTACAGGCCGCACAGGTAAATGTGGATGTAGCCGTACAACAGCAAAAGATCGCGGAAATGAATGAAAAGCATTCACGTGAATTGCTGGATAGCTTCGAATCACAGACCTTCACCCCGGAAGTATGGTTCCAGTTAGGCGCCCGTATGCTGTTCATCTCCAAAACCTATCTGCAACGCGCTATCGGTATTGCGAAGAAAATGCAGAAGGCCTATGAACTGGAAACCGGCCGCGCACTGAACGCTATCAAGAGCGATTATAATACCAACATCATTTCCGGCCTGCTGAGCGCAGATTATCTTTTGAATGACATCAACTACTTCACGGTTGACCGCATCAATAATTCCAAGTCAAAAGACATTCCCATCAAACAGATGTTCTCCCTGGCAGAGCTGAACCCAACTGGTTTCCAGACTACCTTCAAGAACACCGGCCGGCTGCAATTTGAAACTTCCCTGTCTGATTTCGACCTGTGTTATCCGGGCGCTTATCTCAGGAAGATCAGGAAAATAGAAATGGTAGTAGAAGGTCTCATCCCGCCGGGTGGCGTACATGGCACCCTGAAGAATTCCGGTATCTCACGCGACAGAAAAAAGAATGGCGATCTCTTCTTCCGCATCCAGCCACATGAAACATTGTACCTGTCTAATTACAGCCCGCGTGCAGATATCGTGGTGTTCCAGCCCGATCAGCGTGTACTGGACGTATTTGAGAACTGCGGCGTAGCCACCAGCTGGACGCTGGACATTCCCATGGCAGCCAATGATCTCAACTACCAGACCATCTCTGATGTAAAGATGATCGTCTACTATACGGCACAGTATGATCAGCTGCTGGAAAACAATATCAGGGCCACCCTGCCTAAAACAGGCGCAAAGAATATGGCCCTGCCTTTCCGTATTGTTTTCCCGGATGAATACTATCGCTTCATTGATACCGGCGAACTGAAATGCCTGCTGCAGGCTACAGATTTTGCCTACAATGAGACGAAGCAGATGGTGAAGAACATCTCCCTGAAAGTGGTCACAGCAGGCATGCCTGCCAATAACCTGAAATTCACCGTACAGCAGGAAGCCATCAGCGCAAAGGCTGTTACAGACGCCGGTGGCGTGATCAAATCAAACAAGGCCGATGCCGCCAACCCGCTGAATGCATTTATCGATAAGGAAGTAAACAAGGAATGGACCTTCCAGCTTTTGGACGCCGATAATCCGGGATTAGACAGATCAAAGATCAGGGACCTGTTCCTGTTCCTTGAATATTCCTTCACTTATAAAGGACTATAATATGGCAAAGACATCAGGAATAGGAACGGATGTGCTGCCGCTACCATCCGGTGGCGGTAGCATGCAGCCAATTGACGAAGCCTTTAAAACAGACCTTGGTACCGGTACGGGCTCTTACCAGATACCGATCAAGCTGCCTAAAGGCATCAATAATTTCACGCCCGGTCTTGCCTTGAAATATAGTACCGGTAGAGGCAATGGCCCCTTTGGCATGGGCTGGGGCGTAGATATGGTTGCCATCACGCGCAGCACAGACAAACGGCTGCCCACCTTCAACGATGATACTGATAGCTTCCTGTTTGAAGGCCGGGAACTGGTGCCCATGGGCAATAACGTTTATCAGCCTTTGGTTGAGAATGAATTCTCTGTCATTAAAAAAACACCCGCCGGATGGGAAGTCCAGACAAAATCCGGCAGCCTGCTGCAACTGGGTACCACGGCAGATTCCAGGATGGTGTTTATCGATAACGGCGTTAAAAAGACCCATGCCTGGTTCCTGAACCAGATGACGGACAGCAATGGTAATACCATCCGTTATGAGTACGTGTCTAACGGTGGCAATACTTACATCAAAAAGATCACTTATGCCATCTACCAGGTAGTGTTCAACTACGAATTCAGACAGGATGAGTATTGTAGCTATCGTAATGGCTTCGAAGTGAAAACCGCCATGCGCTGTGCCTCCATCGAGGTAGATCTGCTGCAGCCTGCTCTTACACCCATCAAGCAATATCGCTTCTCTTACACGCATGCGCCTTATAGTGAGATCTCCTTATTGCAGAAAGCCGAACTGGTAGCCTTGCATAAAGAAAACACTACTACGGAGGAGATCCCTTTTCCGCCTATCACGTTTAATTATAACCATTTTGATCCGGCACAGAAAAAGCTGGAACTCTTTACCAGCCGCAATGGCAGCGCGCCGCCTTCGCTTTTGCGTCCGGATGTAAGCCTGCTGGACTTTGAAGGAACCGGCCTGCAGGGCGTCATGGAAATCGCCAATGGGGTAGCCCGTTTCTGGCCCAACAAAGGCGGACTGCAATGGGGAACGCCTTACACCTTAAAAGACATCCCCCTGCATACCGACCTGAGTGATGATAACCTGCTCTTCGGTGATATGGAAGGTAATGGCACGGCAGACCTCATGGTAGGCAGCCAGCAGTCCGGCGGTTATTTTCCCAATCTGCCCGGCGGTGGCTGGGGACAAAAAATAAACTACCGGCAGAGCCCCAACGTTCCTGTTGGCAGTCCTAAAACAAAACTGGTAGACCTGGATGGCGACAACCGGGTAGACATGATGTACAGCGACGGTAAAGCCTTCTACTATTATTTCAATAAAGCAGAAAAAGGATGGGCCGATCAGCCCATGGTGGTGACAAGGAGCTTCGGCGCTGAAGAGCAGCCCGAAGTGAACCTGGACGATCCGCACATCCGCATGGCCGACATTGTTGGCGATGGCCGTACGCACCTGGTACAGATCCATAGTGGCCGCGTATTGTACTGGCCCAACCTGGGATATGGTAAATGGGGAAAAGTGAAACGGATGGCCAACGCCCCGCAACTACCCCGTAACTATGATCCTGCACGTCTGTTCTTTGTAGATATAGACGGCAGCGGCGCCATGGATATCGTCTATGTGGACCACGACCGTATCTATTGCTGGATCAACCAGGGCGGTCGCAGGTTCAGCGATACCATTACCATTGCCGGTACGCCGCCAGTTGCCAATGCAGGCATCGTAATAGCCGACATGAAAGGCACGGGTACCAACGGCATATTGTGGAGTTATGATGAAGCCCTGCGTAATAAAGCGGCCTATCGTTATATGGACATCTGCGGTGGCAAAAAGCCTTACCTCCTGAATACGATCGTAGGTAATACCGGCATCGCCACAAAGATTGAGCACGGCAGTTCCACCTCCTTTCAGCAGGACCACACTGATCCGCTGCTTACCGGGGCCTACTTCCTTCCTTTCCCCGTACCAGTGGTAAAGCAGATCACCAATTCCGATCCTGCCACCGGGGTGGTCAGCGTCAGTACTTTCAACTATTACAATGGTCACTTCGATAGCCGTTCCCGGCAGTTCTGCGGCTTCGCCAAAGCGGAAAGGATTGAAAGCGGCGATGAAACGATCGCACCTAACCGCTCCGTATCTTATTTCAATAATACGGACCCCTTCCTGAAAGGATTGCCCATCTTAACGCAGATCTTCGGGGAAGATGGCAGCCCGCAAAGTAAGCTGCCTTATAAAGCTGAAGAGAATCTATACAGCGTAACGAAGGTAGGCACAGCCCCTGATGGCAGGGACATCCAGTTCATTGCCAAACAAACTTCCATCAGCCGGAATCATGAACGCACGGCCGAATGGAGTGAAGTAAAGAAAACCCGCAGCTACGATGCCGCGGGTAATGTTACCGAAGAAGTAAAGACGGCCAAATGGAAGAATGATCAGGGCCAGCAGGAACAACAGCTGCTCAGAACAACGAGCACCTACGCACTGGCAGCCGGCCGGATCACCGCTTTCAAAAGCCGTGAAACCGTCAAAGATGGCAACAACAAGGTGCTGAAAGCTACCATCTGGTATTACGACGGTACCGAGTTTGAAGGCCTGCCTGAACAACAGGCCACCAAAGGCAATCTTACCCGCGAACGTCAGCTGGTAATGAGTACTGCAGCCTTTAACCAGGTATACGGAGCCGCTCCGCCTAACATGGCCGCATTGGGATACATACAAGCAACCGATCCAGACCTGGGAGATGCATACTTTATTGACAGGCTCCGCCAGAAAACGGATACAGTCGGCAATACCATCGAACGAAAAAATCCCGTGGGCCTCGTAACGAAGATGCTCTTCGATAATTTCCATCTCTATCCCATACAGGTGGAACAATCGAATGGACTTGTCATAAAGATGGCGTATGAATACAAGTACGGTGGCATCACTGCTTACAAAGACCCCAACGATGTAGAACAGAAATATGAATTCGATAAAGCCGGACAGCTCACAGGCGTTTACCGTCATGACGATCTGCCGGGACAGCCTTATGTGCAGTATCAATACAATCATACGCCCGGGCTCCGCTCACAAACCACCCTTACCCGTACAGAAAAAGGCGGAGCGCAAACCCGCCGTATAGAATACTTTGACGGCCTGGGAGAAAAGCTGCAGGTACGCGCCGAAGCAGAAGACAATAAGGTGAGCGTAACCGGTAAAAAAGAATATAATCCCAAAGGGCTTACGAAGAAAGAATACCAGCCTTATTTTTCCAATAACATGGCCTTCTCTCTTGCAGACCAGAATAACGAAGATGTCTTCACGCTCTATGAATACGACGCCTTGGGCAGAAGCACCCGCCGTACGGACTGGAATAAGCAGACCTATGTGACTGCCTTCAATCCATTCTCCCGCAATTTCTATGACCCGCTGGATCTGGAAGATGTACCGGCTAACAATAATTTCAATACACCGAAAACAGAATGGATGGATGCTGAAGACCGGCTTACCACTATCGTGGAAAGAAAGAAGAGCAGCGAGTACATCACCCGCTATGCATACGACGCATTGGGTAACCGCACGAAAGTAACGATCAACAACAACACTTTTGTAGAGAATACTTTCGACTGCCTGAACAGGCGGATCCGCTCCGGCTACCGCGACGCCGGTAACTACATTTATTTCTATGACGCCGTAGATAACCTGGTGGAAAGAAAAGATGGTAAGAACGCTTCCGTATACAACACCTATGATGTGATGGGCCGTTTGCTCACGGTTCATTTCGGCGGCAGCGCTGGTACGCTCATGGAAACCTATACATACGACAGCGGCGATCCGGGAGAACAAAATACCCTGGGCAAGCTCACGAAAGTGAGCGGCGGCTTCGGCGAAGTAAAGTACAGCTATTCCAAATGCGGTTGCCTGAAGGTCAAAACCCGCACTTATCCGGGCTTGGCGCAACCTATGAAAGTAGCATACGAAACAGATAACCTGAAAAGGTATACAAAAATAAAATACCCGGATGGTTTTGAGGCCTCAATCCTATATAGCCGGGGAGGGCTGATCGATTCCATTCCGGGTATTATCAACAGGATGGAATACGGGCCTACTGGCAAGCGTACCAAGATCGTCTATGCCAGCGGCGTGCTTACCGAGTATAATTACGATCCGGGCAGTTTTCGCTTAGTGAGTATAAAGACAACTTCACCAGACGGTAATGTGAAATACCAGCACCTGACGTATGACTACAACGAAACAGGTCTGATCACAAAGATCACGGACACTGCCAATGCACCGGGCCATATACAGCATACCCGGTCTTATTTCTACGATGAGCTGGATCAGTTGATACGCGCTACCGGCATTACTTCCAACGGAAACTACGATCATAATTACACTTATGATGAGCAGGGCAACCTGACACACTACCCTGAAACATTCGGCACAGAACAGGTACAGCATGGCGATGCACAGCATCCCTTTCGGGTTACAGGTGTTAGTGGCCAACCAGCACAAGGTTACAAATATGATGCAGCCGGTAACGTTACCCAGACCCCCGATACAACGATGGAATACGACGCCAGGAACCAGCTGGCAAAAGTGACCCATAAAAACGGCACGGTCATCAGTTATTTTTACGATCACCTGGGTTCCCGGGTGTTGACTACCACTACTGTTGGCGGCAACACGGAAAGAATGTACAATTTTGACGACATCTACACCGTCAAAGGCAATGAAAAGAACCGGTATATCTTCGATGAAACAGGTACGGTAGCCATGATACGCGCCAATAACGGCGGTGTGGTATTCCATAAAGATCACCTGGGCAGCCATGTGGCGGAGAGCCATCTGCAAACCGGCGCGCTGATGAGTGAGCAGCAGTATTACGCATTTGGTAAGATGGCATTCGGCGCAGCACTGTCTGCACCGCAAAACTTCTCCGGCAAGAAATACGATACGCTGCCAGACCTCGTATTCTTTGGCGGGCGTTACTACATGCCTTCACTAGGGACTTTCCTTACGCCCGATCCGTATTTCCTGGAACAGCAGCCGGAGAAATTCTTTAAAGCGCCCCGCAGTTTACAGCTGTATGTATATGTGCTCAATAACCCCGTCAATATGATCGATCCCTTTGGGTTATGGTTCGGTATTGACGATGCCATTGCTGCGGCTGTCGGTTTTGTAGCTGGTGTAGTAGGCTACATTGTTAACTGGGCGGTAAGCGGCGGAGATTTCTCGGTGTCCGAAATGCTCTGGTCCGGCGTGGTCGGCGCGGTATCCTTATGGTTTGGCTACAATACTTTCGGCCTGGGCTTTGCTGTTTTCAGCGGCATCGCCATGATTGCCGGACCCGCCATTTGCGGTGGATTAGACAAGGCTTCTATGGGCGATTCATTTGGAGAGCGTTTGCTGGGCTTCATCAGCTTTGCTATAAAATTTGCGCGCTCGCCCATTACGTCTACTGTAGGCTTGCTCATCGGTGGTTTTGGTACCGGATTTGGCGCCTGGAATGATGTGGAATGGTTCAAAGGCGGTGTGATCGCTTTTGAATATGACAAGTCTTCCAGCGGCTTCTCTGCTGTTACTTTAGGCGCTACGGTGAATATCTGGGAAGGCAATACCAGTAGTCCTTCTTTTGAACACGAACTCTATCACTCCCGTCAGTATACGATCCTGGGCGACTGGTTCATACCTGGATGGGTTGTAGGTGGCCTGTATGGTATGATCAGCGGTGCTATTGGTGGTAGCAATGATTGGGGCAGTTGCTTCTATTCTGCTAATCCGAATAAAGGATATGGTAATCCATTGGAAGCCGGCGCCCATTCTATTGAAAGAGGCGGAGGATGCTCATAATGGAGATAGTGTGAACATTCTCAACGGGGCCGTAGTCTTGCGGCCCCTTTATTATTTCAGGATCCGAGCGCATTAATGTACTTTTAATATGGAACAAATAAGTACATGGCAGATATAGAGCCCATTAGGACCTCTCCCAAGGCTTATCAATAGCCGGCCTATAGGCTGATGCCCCTAAGGCTAAATCCGCTAGTTCCAAAACCGAAGGGTCAAAATCTATAATCTCTTGTAAAGAGACTACTAAATAGTCTTTATCTTCAACAGCTTGTGTTGCTCCTGTAAATCCCCATGCTCCATCTTCATCATGATGGAAAACGTTTTGAATGGGTTCTCCTTCCTTAAAGACAAACCTGGTTGTAAATACTGCTGTATTCAAGCTTTCTTTAAATGCTTTCATTAGTCCCTTCAATATATGAATAATCGTCCTTCTTTACTGGTTCCTCAGTTTTATTGTCAGCAGCTAGCAGGAGCTTGAGGCACCCTCTTCTATTAAAATTTCATTCAACTCAGCTCTAAAAGAAATACTTTCCTGGCAAACACTTCAAATACATCTCCTTCCTCAAACTCTATGTAGTAAAAACTTTCTCCTAATGAAGTGTATTCAAATATTTCCTCATTTACTACAAACCGTCCCCTGTAAAAATTATTTAAAGTAGATGAGTCTTCCGTCCTCCTAGGTACTAAGTTCAACTTGCTGATTATTGCTCCTTCAAATTTTAGAACTACACTACTATTTGTTGCCTGAAAAGTTAATTCAAACAATTTCTCCTCGGAGTCATATCGTATATTAGTGCAGTAATAACTGTTATGTAGATCAATAATGGTGCTGCCAGATTCAATACTGGATAAACTTTCGAATAGCTCTATATTAGTAAGCTCTACCATTTATCTCTTATTTAGTTTTTCTAAGGGTGAGCATGGTTGACCAAAATGTGCAAGTGAAAAGAAATGAATAATATCCTTTTAAATATTTGTTATTGCAGATTTATTTACGGAAAAGTATAAGCATAAAAAAACCCGGAAGTTTGGCAAGCCAGGGACAACCGGGAACTATAGATCAAAGGTAGTCCTTGTTTTGATAATTAGCAAATTTAATTGAATCAACAGGGTGAGGTACAAGGATTTTGAAGCAATAATGTCTGCTGAGCGGCTTATCAGGTATCTTAGGGCAACGGATGGCGACACACGTAATGCAATGAAATTGTACCGACCTAAGGTACAAATTCATCAAACGTTATTGTTTCTATTTGAGTATTACGATTGCCATAAAACTTGACTTTCGTTGCCATAAAAACAAAACCATCAGATACAGATGCTCCTAACCGCTTCTTCTGATCATTTATGTATATGGTATCCCAAGACCTGACTTTATCAATGATGTTTTTTTTAATCCCTGTCTCTTTCTCAATATTGCTATCAAGCTTAATTGGCCGCCAATCCCATTCCCCAATAGTACTATTACTATAAAAATAACTCGTACCATCACTTATAAGCAATCCTCGATAATGTCCCCACCCAGAACTAAATCCCTCCAAAATAATAAGGTCCTTTGTTTGGTTGGTGGGTATTCCATATTTTTTATACAACTTCGTTCTCCCTTTACCTCCAAAGTTTATAATGCTACTATAGTCAGGTTTATCATTAAGACGCTTCTTATAGTAAGACTTCTGGTTCTGATACACCAATTTCATTAAATCACCCTTACTGTCATTTATGGGGAGTTTACAGGATAGCCCTAATAATATGACTCCTACTAAATATATTAAGCACTTCATTTTATTTGTAATTTAACATATCACCATTTGGATAGCATCAAACCAGGCTTTATTGGCTGGTTTTTGCTATCTAAAAATTACATAAACGCAATCCGGTAAACAAGTAAGCCGCCTTATAGTACGAATCGGATTATTTATTTCCTCTGAGAATAGCCCTCGCCGCTGTCCTCCCCGAGAAAATACATCCCCCCAAAAAAGTACCCTCCAACGCCCGATACCCATGCATCCCACCACCACCAAATCCTGCTGCTTCCCCTGCCGCATATAACCCCGCTATAGGCTCGCCCTGCTCGTTCAATACCTGTGCATTCAGATTCGTCTCCAAGCCACCCAATGTTTTCCGGGTAAGTATATGCAACTTCACCGCTATCAGCGGCCCTGCACTTGGATCCAATAATTTATGCAGCGGCGCTGTCCTGATCAGTTTATCACCCACATAATTCCGCGCATTTCGTATAGCAGCTATCTGCAGATCTTTACCAAACTTATTATTCAACTGCGCATCCCTGGCTTTGATCTCTCTTTCAATGGTCTCAAGGTTCAATAGCGGCGCAGGTGTTAAGCGATTCATCCCATCTACCAGGTCCCGCAAATTATCCGCCACTACAAAATCTTCTCCATTTTCTTTAAAAGCCTCCACCGGCCCTGTTGCTTTCTTTCCCACCGCCCGCTTTATCACCTGGCTCCATTTTTTATCCGTCAGGTCAGGGTTTTGTTCTGAACCTGATAAAGCAAATTCTTTCTTAATGATCTTCTGGTTGAGAATAAACCACGAGTAGTCATAACCGGTATGCATCAAATGCTGCAATGTTCCTAAAGTATCAAAGCCCGGATACAGGGGAGGAGGCAAGCGTTTACCTTCTGCATCAAACCACAGGGAAGAAGGACCTGGCAATATCCGGATCCCATGTTGCTCCCATATAGGCGACCAGTTTTTAATCCCCTCGGTATAATGCCACATCCTGTCCGGATTAATCAGCCGGGCGCCTGCATTTTTCGCGATGCCGAGCATACGTCCATCCACATGCTGCGGTACACCCGACAACATATGCGCAGGCGGGATACCCAGCCTCGCAGGCCAGTTCTCTCTCACCAGGTCATGATTGGCGCCGATGCCGCCGGAAGTAATGATCACCGTTGATGCCTCAAAATTAAAATCACCCGTAACGGTGTCGGAGCTTTTCTCTCCCCGTTGTACATTACTGGGCTCCAGTATAACACCACGAACACCTTTTACCGCGCCGTTCTCCACTACCAGCTCATTTACACGATGTCTGAATTTGAATTGAATCAATCCTTTATCAACTGCTTCCTTTGCACGTACCACAAAAGGCTCCAGCACGCCGGGGCCAGTGCCCCAGGTAACATGAAAGCGAGGCACAGAATTCCCATGCCCGATAGCGCCATAACCGCCTCTTTCCGCCCAGCCTACTACCGGGAAAAAGCGTAGTCCCATTCCCCGCAGCCAGCTATATTTTTCTGTAGCAGCAAAGCGTACATAGGCTTCTGCCCATTGACGGGGCCAATGATCTTCCGGACGGTCAAAAGCTGCCGTCCCCATCCAATCCTGCAGCGCCAGTTCCAGGCTGTCTTTGATGCCCAGCCTTCTTTGTTCCGGGGTATCTACCATGAACAGCCCTCCGAACGACCAGAAAGCCTGTCCGCCGAGGTTCTGTTCCCCTTCCTGGTCTATCAGTATTACTTTGATGCCCTGGTCTGCCAGCTCGGTGGCTGCTACCAGTCCGGAAAGTCCTGCGCCGATGATGATGGTGTCTGTGCCTGTTTTCATAGTGGAATGATTTTTATTTAAGTTGACAGTTGTCAGTTATCAGTTGTTAGTGATTAGCCTGGTTTCATTCGCTTAGATCCCTGACAACTGTCAACTGACAACTCCCAAAGATCACCCGTTCCTGATCTGCAGCTTCTGCTGAAACGCCTCCTGGTAGGTTTCTCCCACCGGTATATACGTATCAGCGATCACAATCCGGTTCCGTTCAATGAACCGGATCTTATCAATAGCGATGAGATAAGATTTATGCACCCTGATGAAATTTTCTTCTGGCAGCTGTTCCTGGAAGCTCTTCATGCTTTGCTGGGTCAATATCTTGCCGTTACGGGTATGAATGGCTACATAATCCCGCAGGCCTTCCAGGTAGAGAATATCAGCAAGATCCACCTTCTGTATTTTATATTCCGTTTTTACAAAGATGTAAGTAGGAGTGGAGACAATTGCAGGCGCTGCCTGCACTACAGTAACAGCAGGCAGCAATCTCTCCCTGGCTTTATGCGCTGCTACCAGGAAGCGGTCAAAGGTGATGGGTTTTAGCAGGTAATCGATCACATCCAGCTCATAGCCGTCTAGTGCATAATCCGGGTAGGCGGTGGTGAGAATAGCCTTGCATTTATGCCCGATCACTTTCATTAATTGCAGCCCGGTGAGTTCA